>LAZR01000487.1_pt1 | contig 31559 bp, 46 predicted proteins | sample 329461 | NCBI WGS metagenome assembly LAZR01 (sample SAMN03002196, study PRJNA259156) | marine sediment metagenome | biome: sea floor; feature: Hydrothermal impacted sediments; material: marine sediment; isolation source: Loki non-amplified sample from Loki's castle hydrothermal vent sediment ...
TGAATCTACAACCCGTCCGCCACGTTCAATCGTATCGCCGAACTCATCTACAGCCCTGCGCTTGGCGGGTTCTTTCACTATCGCGCTAGGACGCTGCGGCTGTCGTTCCAGCCCTCTCCCAGAAAATTCAACTACGGTATCATCTCCAAAAACTTTGCCCAGCGTCTTTGCCTCATCTCCCACCCTAGAGAGACGAACGATTACCCCGTCGTAACCCTCAGACTCTAGTAATTCCCTAAGCTGGGCAATCTCTCTGCTGGTCTCAACTAAACCTTCAGCCTTCATCCTTATCGGGTTGGGGAATTTCCAGCCTGCCCTCCGAGTCAATGTGCTCCATTCCGCATCTGTTCGTATAGTTAGAGGGTTTTCTAGCCTAACCGCCACCTTCTCTACGGTTGGTCCGAAAAATTCCGCAAATTCCCTGCTTGGTGTGCTGTATCGACCCGGCCCCAAAATAGGCTCACCAGGATAGCCTTGAGAATAAACTGAACCCATTTCTTTGCGGCCTGAACCTCTCAATAAATTCATCTCAACTGGTTTTCCAGTTCGAGCAGTATCAAGGTTCTTAGCAGGTGCGCTCGGCTCCCGTTCAAGCATCGAGGGTCGCGTAGGCGGACGCTCCGCTGCTCTCGCGGTAACTGCTTCTGCTTCCCTCTGTCGGCGGAGCACTTCCGGCACCCTCTCAGCCGCTACCCCCAAGTCGGCGGCTTCCCGCGCTGAAACCGGCTGGGGGGCCGGCAAAGGCTCTGTGGGAGGCTCTGGCGCTTTGAATGGATCTACCCAATCTGGGTGTGTTCTGTCTGCCTTCAAAGAAGCGCGTGGAGTGCCACCCTCTCCAACTACATAGTTGGTTGGTTTTCCATCCTCAAAGATTTGCCGCGTTCCCGGCGCTTCGACCATTTCCCCTGGCTTTTTCTTGCTAAGTCCATAAAGGGGATGTTGGTAAATAGCCCCCTCTGGGGGCGTTGGGACAGCACTAGGAGGCGCTGGCTTCGCCTCTGGCGCGCGTTCGGCCTCTGTCCGCCCTGCTACCCTGGCTCTTCTGCCTCGGACAGCGTGGGTGCCAGCCAGAGCAGCCAGCAGGGCCGTCAGACCCATTCTGGTAGCAATCTGCGCTGTACGCTGCTCGTCGCCTTCGTTTATGGCCTCACGGAGTTCGGGGTACTGCTCGGCCATGCCGCTAACCATGTGGATTGAGAAGCCACCTGAAATAATCCTGCTGACAAGTGGTAATGCACCTGCGGTCAAGCCTGCCCCTGCTAGGATTGCGATGTTGCTTGGGGTCGAAAGACTTTCAGCTACTTCGGCGACACCGCGCACTACTCCACCAAGAGGAAAGTCCACTGTTTCGGCAGGTTGAACTCCTTGCCCGGGTGGTGCCACTTGAGGGCCAAAACGGCTAGGATAGCGAGGTAGGCTTACGGTAGTAGTTGGCGGGCCTTCGGGAAACAGCTTCGTCAAAGGGATCAGCGGGACATCTACTTCGGTTTCCTGTACGGGTATCCCTGCGGCTCTGGGAGCAATGCCCATCTTGAACGGGGGGCGAACCAGTGGGGGCGGGGCGGGTGTCAGCTTGGGTGGCTTTGTAGGTTCTGGTACTGCAGCGTCGGGAGTGAAGCTAATCTTTTTATCTGGCCGAAAATCAATCTGTAACCCGTTCGCCATAATTATTCTACTTTCCGATAGCCTTGTTTAATGGCGTCCTGAAGTTGCGCCCTTGGTATTTTCCCTCTCACCCCATCTGGAGAAATGACGGAAACTGTGTCGGCTAGTTTGCCTTGTTCTGGAGCCTTTCCGCTCAGGACAGCATCGTAGTCTTCGTTGGCCTTCCGCAGAAGTTCTTCCATTCGAGCAGCTTGTTCTTTTGTCGGATCGCCTGGGAATCCAATCTGGGCCTTGATTACCTCCATTTCTCGCTTGAACCGTGCGTTGATGGAATCAAGTTGCCGCTTTTCCTCCCCGGTCGCTTGGCGATATTTCTCTTGCAAGCCAATCCACTGTCTTGCCAGTCTTTGTTGTTTGGGATCACCAGAAGCGAAGGCAGCGAATGGAGTAGTCGCCTTTTTCCCCCATGCTGCAATTTCCTTTCGCGCTTGAATCTCAACCTTTCCGTTTTTCTTTAGGCCCTTGGCTTCTAGCCATGCGGGATAAACAGCTTGAAACTCTCGCTCACTTGCCGGTTTTTCCATTTCGCGCTGGTGCCGACGAGTTTCCTTGTCCACACGCCGCTGCCTTTCAGCCGCAATCTGATCCTTTGCCGATGTGGAAGATAGGGCACCAACCCGCATGAACTCATCGCCTGGATACTGCTCTGGCGCCTCTTGCGCCCTTATCACGCCACTCTGGATCAACTGCCCTCGTACCTGTGCGTAGGCTTGCGTGCGCTGCTGCTCTGACACACCAAGCACCGCCTGAAAAGCACCCCCGATAGCATCATTCCTCTTGGCGGCATTGTCCAGTGCGGCCCCATCTAAATCTTCCAACGCCTTTCTCGACTTCGTGATGGAATCTCTGTACTGCGAAATCAACTGCGGCGACACACCAGCCCTGGTAACTAGTTCGATGGTTTTCCGTGGGTCGCCCTGCGCCTCCATGTAGGCTTTGCGGAATATCTGCTGGTCTTTCTGCGCCTGTTGCTGTTGCTCGAGTTTTAGTTGCCCCGCTTGCTGGCCCTGCAGGAGACTCTTCAAATGAACCGCCTTCGTCATTTGGTCCAGCGGGCTCTTAAACTGTGGGGTGCGTACCCCCAACGCGGCTAGTGGGATTCCCATACTATTCTCCTTGCTCCTCCGGCCTCCGCAATGCTTGGGCCAGGAGAAGGTCGCTTAGGCTTCCAGTAGCTCCCGCGATTCCTCCGGTAATGGCATTCGCGCTACCGACATAACCACTGGCCCGGGCTGCTGCTGCGTTCTGGATACTTTGGCCTTGCTGTGCGGCAGAACCCAGGAGAATGTTACTCACGTTCCCGGCCGCAAACTGTCCCGCCGAGGAAAGTTGCCCTGCTGCGGTCTGTCCCACCCCGGACAAGGAAGCCAGTCGGTTGAACTGATTAGCCTGGTTCTGTTGGAAGATGTTGTAGTTTTGCTGGTACTCCGTCAGCGCCCGGTTATAGACGTTGCTGTACTCACCAGAGGCATAGTCCTGTCCGTAGCGCGTGAGGGCTTCTGAGGTTGCCCCGGTCAGAAGGTTGCCACGCGCCGCGGCTGAATGCTCCAGGACATCCTGACCTTCTTGCAGCCGGAATTGATAGCCCGGAGTAAGCTGCATGGTTTCGAGCGTAGGAGCTTCAAACTCCTCCCCGAACGGCTGCATCAAGGAACCAAACTCTCCCAATTCAGGATTAACCAGCGAACTAAGGTTGCCCGCTTCTCCCTCAGCACCAGCTAATACGGGAGTTGGAGCACCTCTACTACCACCCTCAAAGGGAATGCCGCCTGGGGGTAGAGTGCTTCCTCCTGCCAGAGTAGAAAGTGGAACTCCATCCTCAGAGGGACGGCCACCCTTCCCCCTCGCCTCTAGCAAGGCTTGTATCCGTGGGGGCAAGGTAACGCCGCCGCGAGTTCCCGTACTCCCACTACCTACAAATCGTGGCTCACCGCCCGCACCCGGAACCGCGCCGCCAGCCTCTTGTTGCTGTCCTGGAATCCCCATCAGATACGACAGGTTGGCGAGTGCCCCACGGCCAGTTTGAAGCCACGGAGCAAAGTTCTCTTGGGTAGTGGCAAATTGCTCTCTTTGAAAAGCTAGGGCTTCTCTGGCGGACTGAGCCTGTAGTTCTGCGGCGCGAGTTCCGGCCTCGGCTTGTACCCCAGCGGCACGTCCAGCCGCTCTTGACCCGATGACGCCGCTTGCGACCGCGCCACCAGCAGCGGCAATCCCACCGATTGCTAACGCGGTTCCAGTGCTAATTGCTGGCATTAGAGTGTCCTCTGGTAGCCTGTTTCAACTTTCTTGTAGCCCGACAACTTGGAAAACAATTCATCTTGGTCGATAGGGCAGGTCAGGTGCATCTGTACCGCCCCTAATTTCTTAGCCAATGTCTCGGCTTCCCACTTCAAGCGCAAGCCAGCCATCGTCTTTCGCGCTTCTGGTTCCACATACCAAATCAGTTCTCCCGCTGTCATCAAGCCAGAATAATAGTGGGGAAAAAGAATGAAGCAAAATACTCCAACCAGCTTGCCCTCTTGTTCTTCGACCAGGATTCTAGCCTGTGGGTTCGTGACCAGCTTCTTAGCAAGTTCAAGAGGAACCTCTGGATTGTCTGCGATGATCTCCCGGTAAGGACCGGACAGTAGAAAGTTCCTTCCCATTTCAATAATCCGAGGAATGTCGGCTGGGGTCGCTTCTCGGATCATTATGTCAGCCCAACCACGATAAAGGTTCGACGGTCGCTCTCCCACTGATCGTTCACGGTCGAACCGTCCGTTCTTCCCTGCATTTTGAATATACGGTTTCCAGCCGAAAGCCCTGTGGCTACCCACACATTTGTATGCAATTGAATTGCGGCCCCAACAAGACTTTCCTGCCCCGCCTTATCGGAACCGACCTCGGCCACAGCATCTACCATAACTCTACTTTCGATTAACGATGCAAGATCAGCAACAAAAGACCCACGGAAAATTATCAAGGCTGCCCCGCCCTGTATATTTACTGTCTTGGTCATCTCAGGAATATCTTTATAGGTGCTTAGGACATCACTGATTGTCGGATCGGCCGTACTTCCAACCACCACACTCATATCAAGATGACTGGCTGTTTCATCGGCATCAACCTCGGCGGGTTCCTTCGCCTCAATGGATGTCCGCAGAGCATCCGATGTGAACATTCGGGCCAGGGAGTCGGTTTTCTGCTTCCCCAAAGCCACGGCACCATCTAAAATCGACCCCTCGATCACCTTGTCAGTCACAACAACCCGCGACAAGTCCCCAGCTCCATCAAGTCCCAGAAACCCCCTCTTTCCTCCGGTCAGGGGGCTTCCAACTCCATCCGCTGCAATCGCGTCGGTATCTTCCAGCAATCCCGCTACTGTCAGTTTGACGACCGTAGTTCCAATCCCTTCCGTTCTGCCTTGAATGATTGTCGCAGAAGCAATTTGTCCCAACAGGGTAAGAGTGTTTTGCAGCTTCTTATCATATTCCAGCAGTTTTTGGAGCGCCGTCCAGGTAAGCATTCCTTTTTCGTCCACAAAGCGGGAGCGACTAGGTGCAAAGGTGCTGGGGTTAGTGCTCATGCTCCGTTCCCCGGTGTCAGGTCAAGGTACGCATCAATAATTCTCCACGGCACTGCATCGCTGGCGCTGATCTCGTAAATCCGGTCACGGGATCGTCCTAAGCGCAGCCACCTTGCGCGCTTGCTATACTCACCCGCTTTCCCTACTCCCCTGTTGTGGGTGTTTGACCATGTGTGCCCGCCGTCATCAGACCAGCGCAAACCCATCATTGGGTCGCGTGGATTTCCTTCGCCATCAAGTAGCGGCGGGGTTGGCCCCACTCCCATCTCAAGGGCAACGTGGAGTTCATGGTGGAAGTCCCAATTGCTTTCTCTAGAAATATGCGGTGCGCGCCGAACCCGGCGAATCGCACTTCCGTCATCGTCAAAGATGGAAATGGACATCTCATAGACTTTATTGCTCTTCCAATCGCCGACTAGATGCTTTCCGAAATTGAAGGTGTGGTTGCGGCTGTGGTGCGCCTCAAAAACGCCAAGATTCAGAAACGCTCGCTCATGCCACATATTTGACGCCACATCAAAAACCCAAGTCGCCGATGCCGTTGGGAAAAGCAGGACGTAAAAACTATGGCCTTGATCCTGGTAAGAATAGCCGATGGCGTCATTGATGGTTGTGTAGCCCTGCATGGCAAACTCGATAGCGTGGTTGCTCACGCGCTGGGGCGTATAGCCTGCGGCCCGCCATACCATCGCGGCTCCGCGTTCATCCCCGCCCAGCCAGAACAGCGTGTTGTCCAGTCTCGCGGGCGAATGAGTTGCAACCATTCCCTTCTCGATTATCGCACCAGGGATCACATCGAAGATTTGAGCACTGCCTGAATCGAAGTACACGACACTCTTGGTTATCCCAAAAAGCCACAGCTCCCGGTGGTCGGCCTTGAATCCCACGATGTTGTCAGGAAACACTGAAACCGTGATGATCTGTAAAGCGGGCCACGAGGTTGCATCCACAACAGTTGAAATTCTGAAGGTCTGCGAATCCTTAATCAGCGCCAGGAAGAACCCGTCAACGTACTCAACCATCGAAACATTCGTAAGTGTCCCAGAGGCGATTTTTGTCAATCCATTTGTTATCAGATTCAGAACGTGCGCCCTCCCGCCGCTGGAAATGAGTAGTTGCGTCGGACTAGCGGCCATCGAGACGGGCAGGCTATCACCTGTTACCGTTCCACGCAAAACCTTGGTTCCGTCTGCAAAAATCTCGTACAATTTTGCCCCAGCCACAGCGAAAGTCCGTGCGTTGATGGTATGAATCCCCCGCACCGAAGCGCCTGTGAGTGCCACAAAGAGTTTCAGCCCGGGCGTAGGATAGAGCACCAGATTAGACTTCCCTGCTCCCGTCTCAATTAACTCTGGATACCAGTTCATCGTAAAATCAGCACTGGCGTTGGGAGACTGTGATCTGTAGGTGCCTGCGAGAGCTAGGGGGTGACGAGCCATTGTGCTATACTCCTGTCCGGGGCAAGACGGACGTTCGACTCGTCCCTGAGATAGCGCTTCCTAGGTCAACAAAGCGTGCGGTACTCAGTAGCTCAACGGTAGAGCAGCCCCATTTCATCTTAGAAATCTCCTTGACACAGTTTTACGCATATGCTACCGTAGCATCCATGCCAAACACTCTTATGACAGTAAAGGAAGTCTGCAAAGAGTTCGCAGATAAAATAAATGCGATTCCCGACAAGCGCGTTCGGAGAGCCATAGTTGAGTCGTTATCTGGAAGCCTTTTCATGGGGCCAGGAAGCAAAGCACTCCAAACCTCAAAGGCTGCACGCAGCCATGCTTCAAAAATCATGCACGCCAGTATGACAGCGGAAAAGAGACGCCAGAGAGCTAGGCGGGCTGCAAAAGCACGCTGGGCCAAAAAATGAAAGAGACTTGGAAACCAGTTGTCGGGTATGAAGGACTTTACGAAGTCAGCAACCTGGGCCGAGTAAAAAGAATTGCCCCGAGGATCGACGGGAGGAATTATAGCTTTGGGATGCTTCATCCGACCCCCAAGCAGAACCGAAAAGAAAGAAATCCTGGCACTTATTTTTATCTCAGCTTGCACAAGAATCGAAAACAAACAGTGCGCCAAGTTCATCAGGTAGTTGCAGCAGCCTTTCTTGGTCCTTGTCCACCAGGAAAGCAAATAAACCACAAAAACGGAAACCCAGGCGATAACAGACCGAGGAATTTGGAATATGTGACCCCATCGGAAAACCTTGAACATGGATTCCGTATATTGAAAACAAGGAACCATGCGGGGTCCAGAAATCCGCACACCAAACTTACCGAGGGTGATGTGCTTAAAATTCGCCATCTTCGTAGGCATGGACTTTCCCTCACAAATATCGCCGAGCGATTTTCGGTCACAAAAACAGTTGTGCAGTATATTGGTAAGCGAAAAACTTGGACTCATATCTAAAAGTTTATCTCCTTCCTGCAGGACTGTCCGAGCGCCAATTATACTGCGCCCCACCGCCATCGCCCCTTAGTGCTGGGTCAACCGTCATCTGGAATTTGGGAACATTGAGGGATTTCAGCTTGCCTTTGCTCGACGCCGCCTGCACCGCTACCTCCACCGGAGTTGTCCGGCCGTATTCCGGGGCTAGGTCAACAGCAAGTCCATAGCGCAGTGCCTTCAAGTAAGCCGGCGGAAGGGTTGTGTCGCCAGCAAGAGTGAAAGCTGCTAGAGGTGTCCAGGCATAGAGCTTAGTCTTGACGGCAACGCTGGGTATCTGCCAGTAACTCAGATTTCGCAGCGGAAAGGCATCGTCAATATAAACCACCTGCGGAAGTGTGCTGGTAATCTCCTTGACCGGAATCGCCTGCCAACCCTGTTCGTTAAGAATTTCAATGTCCAGTTCCAGCGGTTGCGAGGGATTGCTCAACTGGATAATACTGGCTCGCTCAATCCGTGCCGGCCGCGCTACACTGAAATCCCCACCAGTTCCCATTGTGTAAGTCTGCTGGTTGACTACCAGGGTAAATTCGTGTGTAGTGATGGCGAAGATCGACAGGCGCTCAGAGTTCCACTCGTCAATCATTTGGTTCAGAATCACAAGCGCATCTGCACCTTCGGCGCCCGACGGTGTTTCACCACTCGCCAGAGCGCCGATCAAACGCAGTGAGGATGCTACAAGCTCATTCCCGGTCATGTGTCCTCGCCTCTGTCTTTAGAACAGTCCCACAAGGTCGGTGGCAGTGGTTCCTGTTGCAAATACCCTCGAAGCGCGAACAGCCAGCACTGTCCCAACCTTAATGCCAGCAAAAATAACAGGATCTTCGTCGTCTATCAGGCACATCTTAATATCACCTGTCTTGCCGACGTAAATCGCTCTAGTTACAAACGGCAACTTGTCGGTATCGCTCGGCGTTATCGCAAACGCACGCTTCGCGGGCGAACTAAATCCGGTGCTGTACTCTGCTGCGTCAGTTTGCCCTGTCATAAATCACGCTCCTACTTGGGCTTTTTCTTGGCCTCGATGGCCTTCTCTCGGTCTCTGAGTGCTGCGCCTAACTCCAAAGCGCTGGGCTCGGGCTCGGCTTCTGGTTTGACTACCGACGGGGCCGGCTCCTCAGGCTTAGAGTCTGGGTTGTTGAGCCAGCCCTTCCCCAGAGCCTTTTCTTCCTCGGCGCTTTTGACTGTAACCGGATCGTGCTCTCTGTGGTACTTGACCTTTGGAAATTCGTTCATCGCTTCTTCCTCCTGTTCTGCATCCTTCAACAGCTCGATCCAAAAGTTGCACTCTTGAATCGCGCCATCGTAGGCATTCACATTCGCAATCGCTTGGGCGCGGTCACGCTGCAATGCCGCTAGGCGTAGTTCCAGCGCCTCTTTGGTGATGAGAGAAGGTTTGCTGTTCTGGGCGAACCCGGCTAGGCATCCGCCCAAAACCAGCAAGAGGGCTAGAGCAAAACGCTGCAAATTCTAATCGACGGGCGCACCTGAATACAGTTGAATGAAGCGATCCGTTCCGTTGACAATCACCTTGATGTACCCGTCGGCGGTTGTTGGTTCGGTCCCGGGCGTGTTGTTCCATACCAGTGCGATTGTGCCCGTCAAATCCATCAAAGCATCGTAGGTTTGGCTGTTGGTTTGCGCCTCTGGGAACTCAAACCGCATCGCGGTGAAGTTTCCCGTAATCGCTGTGGCAGAGAACACAGACCGGAAGCGAATGCCAGTCACATAACCGCTGATGGTCCGCGTCCCAGAGTTGGAAGTGACCAACTCAACCTCAAGTCCACGCACGTTGCCGGAATTGGTTACGGCAGTTGTTCCTTTCAGGTCAACATCGACGTGCAGGCCGGTGATGCTTGCGCTACTAACGCCATCCTGTAGGCGCGGGCTGATTTCACCGCCAGTAACATTGCCCGTACTAACGGCGTTCTGTCCGGGCTTGACTTGAAAACCGATGGTGTCGCCCGTAGTGTTGATGTAGTCACTTCGGACGTTGAACCTGAGAGGCTGATCCAGCCCTGACCTGAGTGCAGTAATGGGTGCTTCGAGTTCCCACTGGCTACTCCGGCAACGAAAGGCATTTCCGTTGCTGACGTTGATAAGCGGAGTGTAAGCAGGAAATTCCGACGCAGATGTGCAGGCACCGGACAAATCCCTCTTGATAAAGCGGGCCGCTTTGTCGATCCAGATAACTTGACGGTTGCCGTGATCTTCCGCAAACGTGCCAGAGAAACCGCGTTGCACCCGAATCCGGTTGTTGGTGGAATCGACCGACAAGACCAGCATCGCCTCTTTGTCCACAAAGGCGATGTCGCCTGCGGTCACGTTCGATGCCGAAACAATGTCAATTCGTCTTTCCGAATTGTCCACCGCCTCGTTGAGCGTGGTGGAGTTGAGGTTCGTCTGACCGAAGGCAGGAAACGCCGCCACCGTCAACAGTAGTGCCAGAATCAAGGATTTTGCTTTGTTCATCTCTCGTTTCTCTCCTTCTGGGGCTCTAACCCCTGGTCCTAGGAGGCCATCCTCACGGCCAATTCGGGATACAGGGTCGCAAACCCGTACAAAATGTCCAGCCGGGTAATCAGCCGATCCTGGTTGATGTCGTAGTCGCGGATCATGCGAATCGACATTCCGAGTTGCTTATCGCTGACCCGAGCTGCCATATCGGTCCCACCCGGCAGAATCAAGTCAGCAGAGGCAAAGACGAAAGCATCCCGGTGGAATGCTAGTCCTTGCGGGGTGTTGGTATCGGCCGCGCCCTTGATGGTGAGTGCTGCGTTGTTCGCCGGCAGAGCATCGACGGTCTGGAATGGACCGGACGCCACAAGCGAGGGTGAAATCGGGATGGTGGCGTTTCCGCTTCCATCCGAAGCTACATCGTCGGTGGCAACGAACTGGCGTAGAGAGCCGGTTGATTGCCGGTTCTGCGGGTTGACGGCATTGACGTTGGCGATGGTGAAAACATCACCCCGCAGAAGGCGATTGGCCGCAGCCGAAGTCCAAGCGTCGGTGACGAGTGAGGCTCCGCTTTGGCTGGCGCCGTTCACCAATGGGGTTCCGCCCAGAGCACCGACAACGTGGGTATTGACGTTCTGATCCATCGACCACATCAGGCCCGCCACATACCCCATCGTGCCGCGTCGGTACTGCTCGGCAATGCTGGAGGCTTCTTGGAACAGGCCCGACAGGGCGTTGACGATGGTGGCTTCCATCGCCGGACTGATAATCACCGAACGCCTGGGTGCCTTGGGGGCCGCCTCTTCGTTCAGCCTTTGCCCCAACTGGAGGTAGAGTAGCAGCGTAGCTGGTACGGCTCCAGGCGTTCCGAGGCAGTTGTAGATGTCCTTGTAGAGCGCAAGCCCGTCGAAGTCGATCTTGTTGGCGATGGTGGCAATGGCCGGGTAGATGAACCGCTGGGAGAAGTCGTCAATCGAAAGCGTCAGGTCTTGCGAGGAGAACTCAAGGTCAACACCAAACTGCGTGTCGAGAGTCAACGGAACCTGGGTTTCGGTCGCGTCCTCAAGACTCAGGGCTTGACCAGTCCGACCCTCATACCTAGGCGGCTTTCGGACGTTTACGGTGGTGCCGATCTTGGCTCCCGACCGGCCAAACTGCGAGTCGAGGTCGCGGCGCACATACTTCGTGAAAACCAAAAAGTTCTCAAGCACGCGCATCGCTTCCCGCGTGATCATTGAGATGGTAAGTAGTGTGTTTGCCATAACGGCGAATCTCTCCTTGGTCTAACCTTGCCTGCCTGCGTCCCGCGCTCGTCTGTATTCCTGATACTCCATCTGGTCGAGCGGAACGTCCGTTTTCGTAGTGCTTCCACCCACCGGAGTTATCGGTGGCGGAGCACCTGACGCTGGTTTTTTGGGAGCAGGAGGTTTACCCGCCTCTTGTTCGGGTGTTCGGAGAGCAGGAGGATTAGCCGCCTCCTGAACGGGTGTTGCCAAAATCGCTGAAAGCCGACCAATTTCTGCGACCGCTTTCAACGGCGACAAATCCATGAGCTTCTTAGGAAGCTCAGGATTCTTAGCAAGGTGATACGCCACCTCCGGGCCGTTGTCAAGCTCTATTATTGCCAGCAAGGCAGATTGTGGAATCTGGAGATTCCCGCCACCAACAACTTCATCGTAGTCCTCGTGGGCTGCGCGCGCTTTGTCTTGCCGCTCACCGAAGGCTTCAAAGACTTCCTGCTGTTCTTGCTGTTCTGCTTTCTGGGCTTCCTCGGCCTGGTTTTTCTTGAATCGTTCGTCGGCCTTGAAGTCACTCATCGCCTCAATGAACTCCTCGGTCGTCTCAAAGTCCTCGGCCAAAGGCTTTTTTGCTTCCCCAACCGCCGTCTCATCTTTCGTTCCAGCCTCAATCTGCCCTCTCAGGTTATGAACCTGATCTTCAAGCGAACGCTTCTCAGCCGTAAGCCTGTTGATTCTCTTCTCGGCGCCGCTGGGCTTGGCTTTTTCTTCCTCCGCTTTGGCGGCTGCCTCTTTCGCTGCCTTCTGCTCTGGTGTCTCTTCGGGCGCAGTTTTCTCTGCGGGTTTCTCAGCAGCCTTTCCCTTGGGAGGCGGTTCTTCCTTTGACTTGTTCTCTGGTTTAGCCGGTGCGGTCGGTTCCGGGGGCGTTTCTTCCACTGGCTTGCTGTCAATCGCTGCCTTTACTTCTTCCGGCGTGTCGGTTGGTGATTCGACCACTACTTCTTTTCCCATCGTCTCCTCCTATTTGTCCAGCCGGTCGTGGATACGTTCAAAATGCTTGTCCACCCTCTTGTTAAAATCCCTCTGCGCGTTCCATCGCTCATCGGCTCGGGCGCAGGCTTCTTTCACTTCGCGTATGCCCTCTTCGCAGGCAAGTAATCTCTCAGCCAAAAGAAGATTGCCCGGGTTTCCGGGGTTGCCGTTGCGCTTCCGTTTGTAGTAGGGAATCCCATCTCGCAGCAGGGCATAAAGCACTATTCCGATGACGGAGGAGACGATCCCTGGGCTGTGCTCAACCAACCCCGCCGCGGCTGCCATCCATTCGTGGTCAAGAATCATTGCAATGCGTTCGCCACGTTCGCCAGTTTGGTGCTGATAGCGTCAATCTGCGGCTGGAGCGTGGCGGAACTCTGGGCTTGGAGTGCGGCGATGGCAGCCTCCGCCGCCGCCAAACGAACATCGTGGTCGTTTACGACAAGAATAGTGGCCTGGAGCTTAGCGGCTTTCGTCCACTCGTTCCCCACCAGCGCCACCAAGACTTTGCAGAACTCCTGGGGTGTGACCGTGGGGGGGGCGATAGACGAATCTGCCGATACCACCGCCACGCACTCCGTCTCGAGCGAGCCCGTGCTTTGTGCTTGGATGGGTTCTGCGGAGAACAATCCCCACCACAACGTAGCCATCGTCAAGAAAAGCAAGCAAAGCGCCGTTTGTTTTCCAGTAATGTTCATCGCAGAACTCCTCTCCTGCTAGTTTGTGTGTTGCCTTGTTCGTGCACTGCGTCCAGAACTCTTCCTGGTGGGTCGGGTTGAAGCCGTGGCAGCGCGCCATCAATACACCACCACTGGACGACGTGCGCCTACGGGCTTGAAAGCCGCTGCGACCGTTGCCCATATCCTAGAGGAACCAAATGTCCAGCTCATCGTCACCGAACCGACTGGAGTGTTAGGGCCTTCATCGGAGACGTTTCCTTGCGCTGAACCAATGGCCGGGCTTTCTACCCGTTCGGTCTGACCCGCACCCACTGTCTCGTCTCCAGCTCCAGAGTGGCCCATAGAATCAATCACCCAGGCATTGTTGGTGAGAGTTGTGACGGCTACGCTGGCAGTAGTTGAACTTCCAGTCGCGGTGTTGTTGGCTTCCACCGGAGAACTCTCAGCGACTCCGGTATAGGAAACCGCCCCAGGCCAGATACGAAGGCAGGTTCCTCCCATTGTCACCACTACGTTGTTCGCTCCCGTGGCGGGCGCAATCAGAAACCACAATTCGCTTCTGTGGTTGGGACTGTCGGCTGCGGCGACAAGAGACATGCTGACGGCGTTATAGGTAACGGTTGAAACTGTCCGGTCTCCCAGCACAGTATCGAGAGTGCTGACAGTGACAAACAAAATCCGGTCGCTCCCGGCAACGGTGTGGGAGAAAGTAATAGAAGTCTGGTCTTGCGCTTCCTGTTCTCCGGTTGCTGCGTCTAAAGCAATCTGCGCCCAAGCGGGTGAGGCCACCAGGAGAGCCAGCAATAAGAGGATGTGTTTTCTCATGGCTTTTGGAATATCAGCGTCGCGATTAGACCTTGTGTGCCTGTGCCCGCCCCATCCACATCAAGCCGCCACGTTTGGTCAACAATCACATCGTCAAGCGACGTATCAACCACGGAGGGGGTAGCTGCGGTGTTGGAACTGTCCTCGTCTTGGTCAATGGTCAGGTTGGTCGAAAGCGCATCGGCCACCGTGCCGGAGCAGGGATTCCCGGTAGCAACAGGAGCACACCGCGCCACGTCCACGGTGATTGCGCCCGAAGAACTCACCGTAATAACCGCACCCACCACGTCAATCAGGTTCATCCCGATTAACTTGGAGCCAGTTGGAATGTGGAAGTAAAATGCTCCGTCGCCCGCCGTCACGGTGTTCGTAAAGTCGAACAAAACCATCTGGACTTCAACTTGTCCAAACTCTGAGCCTGCCAAGGCGTCGGGGGTCACTGCTAGGATGGTGCTCGTGCCAGTGTTTACTTCACTGGCGATTCCCATTTCCGGGCAGCCAACCGCTGTTGTACTCGCCGCGTCGCAATCAAGCGTGTCGGGAGAGGCGGCAGTCAAGGTCAGTCCCACCCCGCCAACACTGCTGCCTAGGAGGTCATCCCCGTCAATACTGGCGGCAGCATACTGTCCGGCGGCGACCGCTCCCTGAAGGTCAGAGAGATCAATAACTCCTTCGGCGCTTGCCTCTGACCCAGGCGTGAAGTCCTCATCGCTCAACACACCCGCGAGTTCGGCGACTGTGGTAGCGGCGAAGAAGTCAAGCTTGTCAGATGAAAGAGCTACCGCAGAAGAAAGCCGGGCATCTTCAAGCGTGCCGGAAGAGAAGAAGCTGGTGGCCGAATCGCCCAGCGTAGCCGTGATTGCGCCTGTCCCAATCGCGGTCATGGCGCCGGCTTGAGTGATCTGTACTCCGTTGCTGGCACCAAATTGAGCTAAGAGAGCATTCACGTCGGTCGCTGTAACCAATAACAGTGCCCCGCCAGTAGGATTCCCGGTGGTCTGCTTGAGAACGAATCGGTCGGTGGAAAAGTTTGACTGGAAATCCCAAGTCATTATCTCCGCGTCGGCGTTGCTGACCAAACTCATTGCCCCCGTAGGAGCAGTCAGTTGATCCCATCTGCCCCCGCTGCCTGCCGATGCGCTTAATGTGAGAGTTGAACCATCGGAGGTACAAGTTACGTTCGTGGTGCAGTCGATGGTGAAAGGATAGGTGAAAAATCCGTTGTTTACTGCCGAGCCACCGTCTTTCCATTCGATAAAGACTATTTGGCTGAATTGCGAACGCGCAGGAAGGGCAAAGATAAGACAACCGAGAATCAGTACCAACAACCCGATGATGATTCGTAATTCCCAGCGAGGGAACTTAGCCTGCACTTTGACTTCTTGCTTTAGTTGAGGAAGGACGAAATCCTTTCGATGCTCTCCGCTGCGCTTAGTCCACAAACAGGTAGAAATAGCTTTGAGCGTCAGAAACGAATGCTCTGCAAGTGGGAGAGTCTTTTTCCACTCGGCGTAGTTCTTCTTGAACACAGACTCTTCCACTTCAACCCACTTGCCAACATTCACCAAGCCGACGGAGCGAAGTTTCTCTTGTTCTTCTTTGGTCAACTTGATTTTCATATCTGATCACTCTCGATTTGTTGAACCGTGATCGAGCCTGACGAGGTGGCGATTCCCCCCACTACCTCACCGGGGAAATAGGTATTCGCTTCTTGGCTTACGCCGCTGCTCGGTTTACTCTTGGTAAAAACCGCCGGTGTTCCTTTCACGACCTTGGCTGGGGTTGAACTCCCGGTGGGGTCGTATTGAAGCAAGTTGGCGGTGGGGGGAGTATCAGAGTCGTAATCCTCTTTCACGCTAACGCGACGGCAAGGACTATTCGCAACTACGTCAATCTTGTTGGTGTCCAGCGCGTAGGTTGTAATGCGATCAGCCACTTTTCCCTCCTGCGCCAACTGGTTTGTCCTCGTTCAGCAATTTCTGCCGTGCGGCAACGTCAGCGTTGACCGCCTTCAAGTTCTCCAGCGCGCCTTGCATTCCTGCGGCAACCTGAGCCAAAGCAACATCAGTCTCACCCTTTTGTAGGGCGATTCTTTCCTTTGACTCCAATTCCCACTTTTTCATGTCCTTGACTGCATCCTGCTTCACCCGCTCGTTCTTAATCATCCCGGCCTGTTGCTGCACCATCTTGTTTGCCTGTTCAAGCAACTGGCCTTGTTGCTGCAACTGCATTTGGGCCTGCTGCAATTTTGCCTGCGGGTTTTCGTCGTCGGCATCTTCTACACCTGGTGGCAGCATTCTCTTCAACCGCGCAGCAATAGTTTTCGCTCCCGGCCAATCCATTGCGCCCGCGATCAAGTCTCCAATGAAAGCCGCAGCTTGCGGAAAGACTTTGAGGAAGTCCAGCATGGAAGCTACACCCTCTTGCCGCTTGGACTGGTAGGACGGGCCGACCGAGATTGAAATGTCGTAGGTGCCCACCTTCACATCGAATACTTTGTCTATCCCGGGTGAAACCATGCCTTGCGCTGCTGCTTGTTGTTCTTGTCCATTGTGAATTATTACGTGGTCGATGCTGGCATCGGGATTGACAATTCTCTGGATTCTTGCTCGGTCGTAAATCTTAGGAATCAAGTCCAAGATAATCCGGCCACCAAAACGAATTGACCGACTTAGGTTGTCGGAGTAATTCAGTGAGGTTATGTCGGCTGCTCTTTGTCGGGCTAGGATGGCTTTTCCTGATTGTTCTGGTCCGCGTGCGCCCAAAGAGGCGTTGTAAATCCCTATGGTTGCCTGCAAGTCGCCGGCCGCCATCCCAATCATCTGTGCCATTGCCTGAATCGGTGTCTCAGCTACTTGCCGCTGTGGTGGCGGAAGCGCCTTGCCACCTACCTCAAGAATCTTGTACTGCAAGACCGCAGTGTTTTTCCGGTTGGACTCGGCCCATTCCAGTTCGTGGTTCTCTATTTGTCCCTCGGCGGCAATGAAGGGAGCCTTTGGGGCTAGTGCGATTGCCTCGGTTGCAGCCGAGATCCAATAATTATATTGGCGTTGGGGATCTTTGGCCCCGCGCACCATGCCGGAAAGATGCCGCACTCCATCTACATCTATGTCGTCACCCAGCACCGGAATAATCGGAATCCACTTTCCGGGCCACTCTTTTTCTTCCAGTATGTCCACCGCACTAATCTTCGCCCAGCGCACCCGAGTGCGGGTTCTTTCCACCTGGGCTACTGCCTGTTCTTCTTCCGGCAGTTGCTCAACCCAGGATTCATCCTGCAACTGGTAGAGGGTGTACTTCTCTTGCTCCAGGTAGAAATACTCAGCCACACGGATGATTTCTCTTGTGATCCAACCGGGAGCGCGGTTCCCAACCGAGGAAAAGTCAGTCAGAGAAGAGGCTGCGGCAGTAGGGTATTGCTGCTTGAAAACGTCCGATCCCATATCCTCAATGACGAAACACCAGCGGGCATCGGAATAATCTGGTTTCTTGTGGTTGGGATCGAAGTACACCGTAAAAGGATTTTTGATGCGGTCAAACTTGATCTCCTGGTAATTGGATTCTTCCTCGATGTAGTCGGTGATAATCCGGTAGTATCCGAACCCGATCCGCACCATCATATCGAAAGCGTGGTCGATGGCGATGGAAGCCTCGCTGTTGATTTCAATGTGCCGGATAATTCCCTGAATGATCTCAGCCGTCTTGACGGTTGCGCCATTGCCAACCGGATTTACCTGAATGGCTGGACGCTCAGCTCTCTGCTCGTTGGTTATCTTGCGAATGAATTGCGGCATCCGGTTCATGGTCAAACAAGGTCGGCCATCAGCCTCCCGGTCGGCTTTCACCATGTTCGGCCATTGCTCACCCACCGAAAATTTCAGGTCGTCGAGCGATTCGTTTCTGACCCTGTTTTCAGTTTCCGAAGCAAGTTTGAATCTTCGCTGCGCTTGTTCCAGAAAACTCTCGGTGCGGTCGTGAGATTTCTGTTCGTCCTCAGTCATTGAACACAACCCGAATATCGGCCTCTTGGAAAATGACTACCTTGTTCTCCAAATCCATATCGACGTACTCCCCGATCAAAACTGTTTCCCCCACTTTTACCCCGTCAACCTTTGGCCCAACTGCAAGGACTTTGCATCTGTAGTTTTTCCGACTCCCGGCAGGAGTCCAAATCATCGAACCATCGGGTTCGGGAAGGCGCCGGCCTACCACGCGATTCCCCAGCGGCCTCAATCTGGTTTCGCGCAGCTCACACACAACGGATTCCCGTATTCGTCATAGTAACTTGCTAGCTTTCCGCACCTTGGTGGGTTCTCTTCTAGTGTTGAGAAAACGGCAACGCACGCATACAGCCCTTCTTCTCCCGGCGGAAGCAGCTTCACCGGCGGCGGTAACTCCCTCTGGTGCTTGTTGAGCATCGCCCTCCTTTTACATGGCGCTTCTAGTTCAGTGCCTTCTTGTCGTCTCCGACGATGTTCTCCCGGCGGGAGCGATGTTTCTCCATCCACTCCGGGTCACTGATTCCGTGGTGGGAGTTCATATCTAGCGCCATCACCATCTCCATTCGGCCGTGCTCGTCCAGCAACTCCCAGACTTCTTTCAAAACCTTCTCAGGATGCGCGGAAATGTACTTCCGTTCTGCTCGACTGTGTTCTCCCTCACGACTGCCCGGGCCGGCAGACTGAAACCGTCCCAGGCGGGCAACCAGTAGGGCGGCAATCCTCTTGGCCGGGAGAATCTTAAGTGTTTCTGTGATCGACTGCCCTAAAGAATTGAACCAGGAGAAGGTTACATTCCCATCCTGGTAGATTGCCTCACCGGAATTATGGATGTGCGGAAACTTCGACTTCATCATGTGGCAGTTACCTGTGGGTTGCCGCCTTCTTTCAGGATTAATTCCTGTCGCGGGAGTTCAAACTTGAACCCAGCCTGTGGGCAAAAAGGGGTAGGTGGAATCACGTCAAGGCGTTGGCCTTCGCACCACAGCGCGTTGTTTTTCCTGTCAATCGTCATTTCATAACCGCACTCTGGACAGAGGAAACCGTGAAGAATCTCAGCTTTCCGCTTGATTTCGACCATTTCTCTCAATACCTTGGTGAGTTATGACGCCCCAGGAGTGACCGCAAGGGTACTCCCGGTTGCCGCCGTGCCGGCGCCCGCGTAGGAACAGGGCGACCCCTGCGCTTCTTAGGCAGAACCATACCGCCGCGCGCTCCCAGGCCTCTTTGTCCGAGCCCAAGACCTATAGGACGACCTCCTGCAGTCGGCAAACTCCTTTTTTTCCGTAACAAGGAGCTGGCTGCGGCTCTCTGTCCAAGGGCACTACGGGTTGGCGTTCGAGAACCAGGTATTACCTGACGAGCTGGCAGGCTTGGCCTACTTGATCCAACACGGCCCCCTCTTTGTAAACCACCACCAAATCTTCCTACAAATGGCATCTCTTCCTCCTTTTAGTAGCTGTGCGAACTCCGTTTCATGTCTTGAACCCCATGCGTCTCATGCCAGCCAAAATCAGCCGTGACCCAAGCCAGGCACGATCCTCGCAGGGCGACCAGTATGTGGTGACATTCTTTGAACGATCTTCCAGGCACACAATGACGGTGTGAATCTCTGGATCGTCCTTGGCGATGGCAAGGCACTCCTTCAACTGCTTGACAACTTCTCGATGGTTGCCCTGGTGGCGAGTCTCAAGTACGCGGATTTTGCTGGTGTCGGCCATTACTGGTAACTTTCCTGTAGGATTTCAAAGCCTGTCTGGATTCGACTACCGAAGGGAATTTCGTCTGTGAGAACTACAGGCTCATCCGCAACCTCTGGCAAGTCTGGGATCTCTGGAATCCTGACTTGGACGTGCGGTTCCCAAGGCTCAGAGAAGTAAATCTCCCAAATCGCATTTAACTCGGATGAATTACCAACTCTTTCGGGTAAGCCAATCTGTGCGTGAAAAATCTGACACAGGACTTTGTCTAATGTCCAGCTTTTAGGTGTTTGCCGTCTCCAAAGAGTTGGTAATTCCAATCCAAACTCTTTTGTGAACCATTGCTTCCACAACCCCAGCTTCGTGAGGTTTCTCTTTGGCGCTGTAATCCAACTTTTTTCCTTCTGCATCACTACGGGAACAGTGACACTCGGGATCGCTCTAGGCTTAGATTTCCTAGCTAATCGGGAGGAAGTTTCTACTACGTCGGGTTCCAGTCGGGTTTCTATGATTGGTGGCGTTGCGGCATCGGTCTGGGCTATCTGCTGCGCCTCTGTGATGATTTCATGGTATTTAGCCTCTAGTTCTGCGTAGAAGTCTTTTATGTCAAGTTGCTCCTCTTCTCGCGTGCGTATGAGTTTCCACCCGCCGGGGATGCGAACCACTTTTCCTCTAGCCATCATTAGGTCATCCAGTTCTGAGCACTCTGGTCAGGATGGACGAACACTCGCTTGGGCTTTGGGCCTGGGGGCGCCACCTTGGGCGCAAACGTCATGGCAGCCATATCGCCACAATCAGGCGAACTCAACCCGCGCTTCTTCATATCCGCCTTCTTCTCGAGCAAAATTTGATTCTTTCGGCTGTAGGTGTACTCCGGGCCGGTCAAATCAGCCGCCAGCTCGGGATCGTCGGGAATGTCCGCCCCTCCCATCAGCCAGTCCCGCATCAACCCCCAAACCTCTGCCCGCCGGTTGAAATACTTTGTCGCGTTATTCGCCTTCTGTGCCCCCTTGAACTCGAACAACCGACGCCCAAAACCTCGAAATCTTATCTGGTCAACCACCCCGGCCCCTAACCCATCCCCATCCACTACCGTCGCGTCCGGGCTTAACTCCTCCATAAAAGCTATCACCCGCATCGCCACCTCAACCGTATCCAACCCTCGCAATTTTTTCAGAATTACCAGCTTCCGTCCCTGTCTCCACCCAATTACCGTCTGATCGTCCCCAAACCGCGCCACATCCACTGCCAAAATTTTAGCCAGATGCTCATACCCCCTCGCCTCCTCCTTCCTCGCCCGCTCTACCGCGTCCGACGGTATGTACTGCGTGCTCCCTACCCGCGGAAACTCCCCCTTTACCCAAATCCTTACGTGATCTGAATCTTCACCGTAATCCAATACTTGCTGGTTAAGCTCCTTCTTGTTAGTTCCTTCAACCCGGCGACTGTCAATTTGATCGGTTTGCCATCTGTGTTTGTACTTGCCGAAGCACTCACGGAAGCGGCCGGCGGTGCGGGTGGGGTTGCCGAAGGCCAACCAGATGATTTCGGTGTCCTCGTCGGTCAGTGCGCCTTCGGTTACTTCCCAGATAGGGTCAGCGATGGCGCTGGCTTCGTCGAAGATGACTAGGATGCGCTTTCGCTTGTTGTGAAGGCCGGCGAAGGCTTCGGGGTTCTTCTCGTTCCAGGTGATGCGGTCGCAGCGCCAGAGCCGCTTGTGCTCTGGGACGTTGAAGGTGATTGACTCCGCTTCGACACTGAACCAATGGGAGTTAATCGCCAGCCTGAACCACTTGCAGACCTCCGGCCAAGTCTTTGTCTTGAGTTGCGGGTCGGTGTTGGCTGTGAGAACTACTTTGCAACCCTCTGCGGTACTCATGGCCCACTCGATCAGCATTCCGACCAGAGCACTCTTACCGATGCCCTTACCGCTTGCTACGGCAATCAGGCAGGGTTGGTGGCGAGTCTGAGGGTCTTTCAGGTGAGAGCCTATCTTGTTGAGGATGCCTTCCTGCCAGTCCCGGGCGCCGGCCTCTCCTTCCAGCTCACCAGTGCCCCAGGGGAAGAACGCCTTGACGTACCCGGCCGGGTCGTGCTGATAGCCAGCTGCGTCTAGGATCAACTCCCGCTCTGCTTCGGCCTGAGTCAAGGTGGCTTGCGTCATTTAACTCCTAACTACGCCGTCACCGAAGGGTGTGAAGTCCGAAGCCTTCTCTGCCTGTTCTCGCGTGGCTACTTCGCAGGGATCGCTATCAACTCGTAGGTCGTCCGCTGGCATATCACAGAAGATGCAGGTGTCCGTCCAAGCACCAAACACATGGTTTTTTAGTACCTTGCTTTCAGGGTGTGTCATTTCTTTCCCTGCGCTCGTGCTCGTGCTGCAGCGAGAACTGCCGGCAGGTCGCCCAGGCCAGTTACTTCCACCTTGTCCACGAACAGCTTGAGGTACTTGCCTAGCAGTTCCAGAGAGCGCGCCTTGTCCGCCAGCTTGAACCTTGTCCGCATAACCTGTTTGCGCTCTCCGTCGCCAGTCCCACCAGTAGCATCCACGGTGTATTCCTGAATTGCCGCGGCTTGCTCCCGCGTCAGCTTCGAGAAGTCCAAGCGGAACTCGCCGTCCTCATCCACCCGCATGTAGTCCAGCATGTTGGAGAAGCCCATCTTGGCAAGCTCTCCCAGCACTTTGTCGGCGCTGATTTCGAGCTTATCGGCGTGCTTTTGCATGAGCTTAGCGAGCTGAGCCTTAATGTGGACCTTCTGCAATAGCTTCGAGGCAATGGTATGAGCACTTCTAGCTGCATAACCTGCTGCAGTAGCGGCTCTTGTGCCGTTTAGGTCAATGATGTACTCCTTACAGAAGGTTCTTTCCTTCAGCTTGCGCTTTGGGGTGTTTCCTTTGCGCGAAACATGGCGGGGTTTAGGTACTGGTGGCTTGCTGATCTTGTCGGTCAGGTGGGTCTTTTCAGGTGTCATAGGCAAAGAGAAAGCCCGGCCCATCTGGGGACAGAGTGAACCGGGCAGCCTTGAGATGCTGTGGGGGTGAGTTTCCCCACCATACAACACCGCAGCCTAAGCCCAGCGGTAAAGCAGAGTCAAGCCCTTTCTTTTGCTGGTTAAGATAGGTGGCAGTAAAAATGGGGGGTGCTAGTCAATGAGTGCGGCAAGCAGTGGCCATCTGTGCCGCGAAAGCGTGCTCTGGTGCGGGAATTGGGGCGCGTTTTGGTGTCCGATGGCCAAGCACTAGGCGGGGGGTCATGTGCTAGGGGAAATGGCTCATGCGGAATAGGAGGTTTGGACTATTCCAAGCGGGGTTGAGCGGGAGTAGGCTGTACCCGTGATGAGCAAGGAAAGCAATGATCGCCGGCTAGCCCCCGTTCCCCTTTGGCCTGTGTGTGCACCAGCTAGGTGCTGTTCGGGGGTCGGTCGGTTTTAATGATCAAGAAAATTGGACTCATAGAGTGGTAGCGTGATGGCAAAGCGCAAGCGCCAACTGAGGCTGTTGGGGGATAAGGAGCCGGAAACTGCGGCGCTCTTTACGTCGAGCGAGTTTCCCTACGATACCCCCGACGAGATCGCCTACAACGCCCAGCGCAAGAAAGAGGGTTTGTTTGTGATAACTCCAGAGGAAAAGGAGCAAGAAGAAAATGAGCAGGCAAAGCACAGATGAAATCAAGAATGGCCGGGTGTTCAACGGCTTCGACTACACGCTGCAAGTCTGGGTCAAGAATGGAGTGGTCCAGCCCTGCGCGCATCCACGGTACATGAGCCAGAAGATGCCATGCTGCAACCAACACGCCTACGCGGGCTGGCATATTTCCAACGTGGACCAGCGCCTAGTTGACCACCGCAGCGTTCCGAATCCCAGCTAGTACCCGGCTGCTGGCCGCTCTACGGAGTCGGCATAGGTTTTCTCAGTTCCTTTTTCTCGGCTTCTGTGAATCCAGGCATGCTTGGGTGCTTACTAAAGAGAATTGCGCCCCTTCTCATCTGCAAAATCAGTTCGAGCATCTCCTCCTGCGTCATTGCGCGTTGCCCAGCCGATCCACTCATGCCGACGTTCGCTTGGCCTTGACCCTCACCGTATATCCCCCGCGCCCAAAACGGTGCTTCTCCTGGTAACATGGCTTCCTCCTATGCCGACATTCTAGCCCTTTTCTCGCTTTCCTTGAAGAACTCGCTTCGGGCATGTGCCGCGATTGGTGCCACAATCCGATCCACAAAATCCTTAATACTCAAATTCTTGATTTCCTTTTTGGTACAATAAGTTGATGCCACTTTCCCATTCCCATCTCCTTCTTGAATTACGATAGCTACCCGTATTGTGTGGTGGTTGATTTCTGCCATGATTTCTCAGCCTCCTTGAAGAACTCAGCGCCCCAAATACCCCAAGTACAGTTCGGCCAGTTTTATCAGTTCGAGTAGGCGGCCGCCTAGTATTTTTTGGTTGTGATCGTTCATCACGAAGCTGCGATGATCTAAATTTATGTCGTAGCTCGTCATTTCGCTACCTATCCTCGCAAGTTTCTTTGCGATTAGGGCAGCAACCGCCTCTTTATCCTTACGGATTACAACCAAGCCAAAAGGCCACAGTCTCATATCTTCTCCGTTTCTTTGAAGAACTCATCAGGGTGCAGCCCTCGCCTTTTCAACTCAGCTCCCACCACAGTCCGTACCTGATCCAGCCAGCGGCAAAAGGTGCTCTCAGGCAGCCGTGAGAGTTTCACCGCCCGCTTGTAAGGGCCGTCTGCAATGAAGTAAAGCAGAAATACCCCACAACGCCCATGCCAGTTCTTCCGCCGGCGCAGCGCGATCTCCCCGGCCTTCTGAAAGTCAGCACAGTAGCTACTCTCTTTCGGCCACTTGGGACCAGGGTATTCAGGAGAAGCCCCCACCGCGAACTTGGGCGCGCGCAGAACTAGCTGCTGGCATCTTCTGAATCTTCTATGACACACATCGAAATACTCGTGATCTCTCAGCTAGACAATCCTACCTTCTCCCCGTTGAATTTCCCCGGTGCTAGTGCGGCGCCTTCTCTTCCCGCTGCTCCTGCGCCGCCTCAGAGCGCGGGGGAACCTGAGCGGATAAGGGGTTCACACCAAGAGACACCACTACCGATGCTGCAAAAACGAAGGTTAGACATATCCCAACCAAACTTCCCTGTTTGCTTGCACCGCACGATTTCTCCATCCTTGTCGCGTATCGGTTCTTCTCCAGGTGAACAGTACCGCTCAGGTTTATTTTGTTCGCCAACTTAATCACCTCTCTTCTTGCGCTGGTTGCGCTCACTTCCTTGCATTCCTGAGAACCGCAAACGCTGAGGTCTGTTCCTCTACCCGGAGCTGTAGCGGATCCGCTGTGATCGGCAGCGGCCGGCACTTCTCCTCATGGGTCCGGTAGCAATTCATGCCGTAGCAGAGAGGTTCCCCACAGTTAGGACAGCTTACCTTAGCCTGTGCTCTGCAGTGGCAAAGCCGAGAGTTCATACCTTCTCCTCCCCACCCTCATCCAGGCTCGTTAGAAGCTGCTGCTCGGACTCTACAGCGCCACGGATTTCATCAAGCACTGACTCATACAAACTCTTTACCCTTAAAGACTCCTTCCCAATCGCCCTAATAGTTCGTGCTTCCGGTGAAATCGGGCTGACACATTCTGGATGAAAGGGCTTCATCCCATCCCAGACAATTTCTTGTGCGGAACCAATCTCTACGTCACAGCGAGTGCAAGGGTAAAATACGGTGCTCATCCTTCCTCCGTGCTACTAGGTGCGGTGAGGTCGAGTTGGCGGCGCAGTTGTTCAGCACATATAATCAAACAACAGCGACAGATATTTTCCTTTGTGGGCCAGTCAGCTTCCTCGGCATCCTTTTGCCATTTGTCTGCCAGCTTTCGTTGTGACTCCCTCACCTTCTCCTGCTCGTCGGCTAGGAGGCGCTCGATTTCATCTGTGGCTTCTTTGAAAGCGAGATTGGCTTCTTGGGTGTGGTCAAAGCCAGTGACGTTTGTGAGTCGAATCAGGACGTTCGGAATATCTTCCCGGCTCATTCCTTAACCTCCAGTAATAATGCGCGGGCTCCTTTCATAATTCTTTCGGCGAAGGCGGGCATCCTTTGTGGAACACCATTCCTAGTGCGATAGCAAGGGTCATCGCCACACCAAACAGTTGTAGCGTCTATTACCTTCCCCAGCCTCTTAACCAAGTCGAGGAGGCACATAATTGCATCGCAGCCCTCTTTGTGTTCAAGTGGCCGCGACGAGGCCATCAACGAATAAATCTCACTCAGCTTGGGCTTTTTCATTTGCTGGACTCCTTCCTGGGCGGCCTTCGCCCCAGCACCTTGATGCAGACCATGAACTCTGAATCTGGTTCTCCGGGCCACTTCATAAATCCAATAGGCCCAGTGACAACAGCAATTCCACCTCTTACTTTGAGCCACGCTGCTACTGCTTTGTGGAATTTCGTGTCGGCCTTCGTCTTCTCCCCCTTCAGGATGAACCCTTTTCGGTCAAAGACATCTCACTCCTTCTCATCCATTCTCGTCGGACTGGCCCTCACTGATATTGATGAACGAGTTTTCGATTGCCATTTCGGTGACGCCCAAAGCAGTTTCTAAGAAGAGTTCGTTCACGGTTGACTTATCGTTATAGAGCGAAAAAGACTTGCTCTCCTTCGTGAACCTAGACCCGCCCGATACAACTGACAGGGAGAAGGTGAACTCGTCGGTTTCAACCAAATTGTCGTCTTTAAGCTCATAATATTTGCCAAAATCCTTGACCTCTAACCACGGACAGCACGAGGCCAGCGCGTCAAGACGGTATCGAACGTATTTTGGATTCATGTAAGGTCGCCCAAGCATCACTTCCCCTCCTGCGTTGTGCCGAGTATCCGCTCTCTAAAATACTCGGCTTGGCGGTAGCCAATGTAATTGACCACTCGCTTATCAGCTTCCCCCAACCATGCTTGCAGTAGGTCGCCGGAAACACGAAGTCCGCTTGCTTGGCCTGAGCTATATCCTCCTGGGCCTGAATAGGCCTTCTGTCCTTCGACAACCGCTAGTCGGAGAATCTCTTTCAGTATTTCCATTCCTGTTTTCATGGGTTCACCGTTCGCACCGGAACAATAAACTTCTTCTTGAGTCGCAGGATCTTCAGCTTCTCTTTGGCTGTGTAACGAATACGCTCAATCGTGACCGTCACGCGCTGGTTGTTGGGGTGAATCATTTTTTGTAGAGCTAGGCATGCTCCCATCAGGGGTTCAACATCACCAGGAACCAACCTACCCGTCAACTTTACTGTCAATACTCTAGGCATCGTTTCTCCTCATGGGTTCACCGGGGCTTTCTTCTTCATGCACTCCAGGCACTTTAGAAATCCTGCTGGGATTTCAGCGCCGCAGTCCCTACACTTCCCAGGCTTGCCTTCTGGTCGTGGCCGTGGACCAAGTTCAATTACTTCTTGGCCTGGTTCATCTTCCCATCGCCGCTGATTCAGAAACGTCGCTGGGTAGGGAATGAATTTACCGTCCTCTTTTTGCCATTGCTCGGTTTGCATCCAGCGTTTTAGGCCAGCCAGAACTAGAGCAAGCCTCATTCCACTACGCATTCCTCGGTATGCTTTTAGCGCCGCTGGTTTTCCGACCTTTCTAGGATAGAGGTCCCAAAATGTTGAGAAACCAGACGGAGAAGGCGAAGCCTGAGCAGGGTTCTTTCTTTTTTCTTTCTTCTCTATTCTTCCTTCTTGTATAGGGGCGGGATGCTCGCCCTGATGCTGACCCAAATGCTTGCCATCTTGCTGACTAGTATATATTAGGAACTTGGTAGAAGTGGTTTGTTTTGCGTCTAATAGCTTGCCCTTGTGTTGGCCATCCGTAATTGCGTATTTATTGATGAGAATTTGGTAGTTGGCGTGAACCCCTGGTGTTGTGAAGCGCTTAATGTAGCCCTTCGATTCAAGGCGCTGCAAAGAGTTTCTGGCAGTTGAACGAGCAAAGTTGTATGCACCAAGAGCCTTTGCGCTACCCCACCAGATTCCAGTGTGGTGGTCTGCCAACAGCAGTAGCAGGCAATACACAGAGAAGTCAGTTTTGTTTAGGAGTCCCTTCTGGACGTGCTCTAGGATTCCACGGCGGAGGGGTATGTATCCAGCAAACATCCAGCCCTGTCCTTTGGTACGGGCCGATGCGGGATTAGGAAGGACAGGCTGGCCCAAAACCCTTTCCCGCCCGGCTCGTACCGCGCACATCGTAGTCCAACTCCTTAACCGTTGTCAACCTTAAAAACTGGTCGTACAGAAACAGAGAAATGGATGCGGTTGGCATACTCGTTGATTATCCCAGAGTCGTGAGGTTCTTCTGCGGCGTCGGCGTAGGAGCCGCATGTGTTCATGCTGACACCAATCGCAGCCCAGTGCAGCAAGGCACGCAGGTCGTGAATCTGAACGGAAATCGTCACAGAACCTCCACCGGCGAAATCTCTATTCTGGTAAATCCTCGCATTCCTCTCGGCACCAATATCTGCTTCGGGGTGCCCTCCACCAACCACTGCTCTGAATCGTCCACAATCAGCCCCAGGCCGCTAGGGTGGCTTTTCTTGGGAATCACAAGGCAGTCCCGCACTGGCTTCAATCCTGCGTCCAGGTTGTCCTGCTCGATCCTGCGCTTGCGGTAGCAGGTGAATTGCACTCGCATCTTGGGGCGGTTCTTCTCCACCCACTTCTGCAAGCGATGGAGCTTCGGAGCGCCGAGATTTCCCGATATAAAGCCGTTGCAGGCCATCCTCAGCGCCGCATAGCTCGCCCAATGGTGATACTTCCCGCCCTGGCGGTAGGCATTCCCTGATGGTACCTCTAGGGGAATCTCGATGATGACGGGCCAGTTCATTCCTACACTCCACAGACTCCTTCACACTCAGTAGTGAATCCGAGTCCAAGTTGGAGTTCCCGTGGATTAAGCCGACCATTGAACTTGATTTTCTCCAGCGGCACACACGACCTGTGGACGTAGAGCTTCTGATCTACCTTGCGGTTCACGACCCGGCCTGGGATTCTCAAGGCGTTGTCTATCGCAACCGCGCGCGCCCAATCTACTGGGTTCTTCTTGATGGCCTGCCACTCAGAATCATTGTGATAAGGGCAAAAGACACAGGCCGAACGGGGAACCTGATGCGGGACGTTGCCAATCTCTTTCAGCCATGTGAAGCAATCAGCCCGAGTCATGGCCTTGTCCATGAGGGGAAACCGTAGATCCATCCACTTCTTGTTGCGATTGGGGTTGTTTCGCATACGAAGTGCCCGCCCAGCCTCTTCAATTGATATGCCGATGTACTGGACGATCACCACGTCTTTGGGAATCCTCTGGCGCGGCCTCAACCCAATTAACTCGTACCGGATCGCCCGTTCGATCACGTCAATCTTGTATTCCTTGGAACATTGCCGGCGAAGCATGCCCTCCCGACCACCCTCAACTATTGCCGTATAGGCAGGAATCGAAGCGAACCGCTGCTTCGTGCTGTTCTCGCCCCGCATGAGATCATCACCTAGCCGACTCTTCTGGCGAATCCAAATGGGCGCACCGCCTACAGCTTGGAGCCACTCCAAATGTTGATAGACGGCCACTGGCTCCTCGCCTGTGTCTGCGAAGATGGCGCAATCAAGGGGGGGCTTGAGGAGGCCCTGAGCAAACATCAGGTACAGCGTTGTACTCTGAACGCCAGCACCTAGCGACAGTACGTGATACTCAGTACTCATGCCGTTTCCGCAAACAACTCAGCCTGCTCTGCGGGCCTTTCCACTGGCACCACTCGGTACAGAGATTGTCGCCGCGAAACAACCGTGTAGTTCAAGAGCCCTTGCTGGCGTAGCTGTCGTAGGATGCGGCCTGGAGAATCAGGCGCTATCATCCCAAGGTTGCCTTGAATATAAAGCAACAGTTGTTCCATATGAAACTGTTCGTTATGGCGGCAGAACTCCATAATAAGCGAACCTATCCGGCTCCTGACCCTAGCCCGTTCCTGGGGGTCGCTAGTCACTGGCGCCATCTTGTTCATCGCAATCATAAAAAACTTTGAACGTCCACCTAGTTTTGCATTCTGAGCAAGTCAACGCCAATCCAGGGAATAACACTTCGATGTCCTCAACTATTTCTGTGTCATCACCGCAACAAGGGCAGTAAATCTTCATCTTCTTTTCACTCACTGGCACGCGATGATCCTTTGGGCGATCCATTCCGCGATTTGCGGGACAACGGCTTCGCCGAGGGCGTCATTTCTGGCATCGACCAATTGTCGGGAAAGCCCATCAACCGTTCTAGCCACACTGAATTGATGAGCCCACCAGTCCGCAGCCATTCGCGGATGTATTCCGGGCACCAGCGCAACGAGCTCCCGATGTTCGCTCCGCTCGGCCTCCGTCCCGACATTTCCTTGCGGTAGCACGTAAGCGCATCCATTGCCCCGGTCAGTCCGCCCCTCAGTGAACCGAGGCTCTTGTCGGGGGTAGGCAAGTAGCCAAACCCTGTCGCGGATATGGGGGGCACCAAAGGCGGCCGCTGGTAGGCAATCCCATTCCGCGTCATACCCGCTCTCGGCCAAGTCTCCGAGAACTCGGCCCATCCCCCGTCCAAGCAAAGCTGAGACGTTCTCCACGACAACGTAGCGGGGTCGTAGTTCGCAAACGATGCGGAACATTTCGCTCCAGAGTCCGCTTCTGTCGCCTTCGATTCCTGCCCGCTTGCCAGCGTTGGAGATGTCCTGGCAGGGGAACCCCCCGGAGATGATGTCAACCCATTTGAGGTGGTGGGCCCGCTGACATCGGTGCCTAGTTTTCCCGCTTCGCATTCGCCGCTCGTTCGGTTTGTAGATTCCGCAGCAATTTCGGATGTCGGCGTACTGCCTAGCACCGGGGAAGTGCTGGGCAAGCACCTTGCGGCAGTAGTCCTCAATTTCAATCTGCCAGTCCGTTTCGATTCCCGCCCGTTCAAACCCAAGGTCAAACCCTCCAATCCCTGCAAACAGAGAGCCATGCGTCAGCATCTCCCGTCAGCTTTGAGGATGCCGAGCATCAGTCAGTCAGCCTTGCCGCCGCTCAGCCTTGGCTAAAGCAGCATTCAAATTTGCCAAGGTTGTAGCCTCAAGCGGAGTAACCCTGTTGGAAAAACGCAAGACTTGCCGACAAACATTAAGCAAGTCTGGCGCAGCAGATATTACTGCAGCGTCATCAGCGCCCTGTTTGACATCAGCAATTGGGATGTAGTCGCTCTCCGGGCCTTTGTAGTCGGAGTCCACATGCCAACGACCACCTACATCCTGAGTGGCTTGCCAGTCTCCCATTGTGTGACTCATTGCTCACTCCTTATGCGAAAGGCGGCACCAGGCTGCTAGGCCCCCCAAACTTGTCGGGCGAGTGTGGGTTAGGTTGACTTCCCACGAGCCTGGGGCGCTGGTGAAGCATGTCCTCGCGCTGCCCGCATCAGCCGTGCTGAGGTGTGCTGTCCTCCACGGCGTTTATCAACCACGACTGGTCCCGCCCGATTCCTTGCAAGCTCGTCTCTCCCATTGAAAACTGTGTGGCGACCCCTACCCAATTGGCGGTTTCTCAGGCACGCCCTAGGTAAAGCAATCTGCCAGGATTCGCTTAAGCCGCCACACACTTGATTCCTAAAAGGTCAAACTCTTGTGTGCGCTTTCTCCGATTCATAGTCATCCTTCGCGCTTTACTTCGTTCGCGCATTGTTTTACAAGACTTGCACCAACGCATAACTATTCCGGTTTTTAATATGCAAGTGCCAATGTTTCGACCGATCCAAGGATGGCCGCGTTTGCATTTCTTTCTAGAACGACCTAGAAACACCTAGAAATCCGTGGCCATTGCCGAAAAGTGAACGTTGTTTGTCATTGAATGTCAGGTTCATCCCGTCAAAAAGCTGATATTGGGCAGTTATGACGACAAGATGTCCTCAGTTGTTC
>LAZR01000488.1_pt1 | contig 31558 bp, 44 predicted proteins | sample 329461 | NCBI WGS metagenome assembly LAZR01 (sample SAMN03002196, study PRJNA259156) | marine sediment metagenome | biome: sea floor; feature: Hydrothermal impacted sediments; material: marine sediment; isolation source: Loki non-amplified sample from Loki's castle hydrothermal vent sediment ...
GGTTAAATGCAAACATCTTTATATTTGTGGTCAGGTCAAGCCCTACTCCACCGACATCGCCACCGCTATGACGCTATTGCCAGATATTATCAAAGCTGGCTATCACATTGCGATTTGTCAGTCTCTTGACAGGAAAAGCACATCGGTTTCAATCGTTTACTGCACCCAAATAATAATGCAGGAGCAAGGGATAGACATAGACAAAGTATTAGCGAAGGCCATATCTGGAGCCTGGTTGAAATGGAAGGAGAACGCATGAAAGGCTCTCACCGCGTCCATTTGAAAGATCATTGTGAGGCTTGCGAGAGGGTGCTTGGTGCGGGAGGTTTGACCATTCACCACATCTCAAGCCGTGCCGATAACGGGTCAAAGAACCTGCAAACACTTTGTTATGTTTGTCACAGCTTTTGGCATAATATTAATAGTAAAGTGAAACGTGGCCCAAAACGTAACCCATCTGGGAGAATGCCCAAGCTGTTTAAGGGAGAATAGTTTAGACAAGGATTAAATTTGCTTTAATATAACAATTATGTTATCTTACTTTATATATTACCTCCTTCCAACACTTCGGGTTCTCCCCCCTGCCCGGAGTGTCTTTAATGCCTGTCATTTACCTTCTTGGTTTTCTCGTAAGAACGCATAGCTCCCAAGCCCAGGATTCCGCCAAGTATTGTTAAAAGAAGTCCTGTCTCAATAGCAGGGGGGAACACGTTGGGAAACCAGATAGCTGTTACCCATGATATAAGCGGGTGCAGTATCAACTGATAGAAGAGTCCTATAACGCATGTCCAGCCAACTGCGGGTCTCCAACCAGCTACGAAGATACTGGCATGTCCGGCTTCAGCCTTATTGATGGCGAGTTGGGCAATCGTTACCTGAGATTCAAGCTCAAGTGCTTTAGTCTCAAGGCTTGCTCTTTTATCAGGGTCTAGCTCACCAGTAATTGCAGCCCTTAAATCCTTGGCAAGCGAACCCGCACCCTCCATTAACTTACCAGCACCAGCGGCCCCACCTCCAAATAACATAGACGCTAATCCCATTATCTTTTCCTTTCTTGAAAATGTCCTAAGTCATCAAAGTCTTGGTCATGGACATCCCTGTCTCCATCCCAATCCCCACCCCAATCCAGATGCACTCCCATGCAATCAGCGGTTCCTAATACATAGCCGCCGAAATAATAGAAGCGTCCTAGATCCTTTGCATATGCCTTTGCGGTTTCCAGATGTACCATACCGTTTTCATCAGGATGAAGTTCTCTCGGCCATCTGACGGGGTATGGGAGTGCGTCTAAGGCATTACCATCAAGATGATATGATTCTAAAGTCTTAGACTTTCCTTCGTTAAATAGTTTTATCTGCTCATCAATATCACGAAGTCCACCGTGCTTAGGGATGGTATTATCAAAGAATCTCACGACCTGTCTGAACACAGCCTTGATGCCCTTACTGCGGACTGATTCTAAACGGCTTTCAGATGTTTCTCCATATCTTGGCATTACCCACCTCCAAACCCACTAAACGCAAGGGCTATAAGATTAAGCACGAGCAATGTAATAACAGTCCAGAACTTCTTATTTAGCGACTCCACCGCTTCCTTCATGTTTTCTCTCCTTTCCTCACATGCCGATTCTGGTGTAAACTTCTTTAAACTTATAAACTTCGCCACCTCGTCTTTTATAATTGCAATGTCACCTTTATCGAATGGCATATTATTCCATTACCTCATTTATCTTTCTAGTGAAAGCGGTTCTGGCCCTGTTCTTTTCTTCCGCACTTATTTCAGGGTCTTTTATTATTCGGGACAACGCAAACCTCAACTCAAGCATTCGAGCCTTCTTAGCTTTAGCTGTTTGAATAGGAGAAGGAGCCACCACGTTAAATCCAAATACCCTGCCTATGGCGTGTCCGGGTGTGGTGGTTCTGCCATATCTATCTTGCTTGCCAATACGGGAGGCGTAACCCAATGCTCCATATCTGGTAGCAAACGATGGCGCCCATTTATTATATAGCCACTCCATTGTCTTGGCGGCTTTACCAGATGGACGGTCTAGTTCGTTGTATATCTCCCTGCCAGTGAATGGGTCTTTAGGTGGCAAATCTCCCCTCATGCCCTTAAATGCGGCGTATATGTCAAGGAATGGGTTGCCTATGCCAAGCCCTTCCAAGGTTTCTCTGGCATCTCTGTCATACATGGCTCGGCCCATTCCCATAAGGTTCCCCCAAGGGAAATAATACTCAAGATTAACCCACTGGTAACGACCTTCGGGTGATTTCCAAGGCACTATCATATAACTTTTTTCCTTCTTTATATATAAAGGCAGTTCTTTCTCTAGCCTCTCCCATTGTTTTTCCGATATATCGTCCCTGTCCTTTATCATCTCAGACATCATATAAGGTATGGCAAGGTACTTACCTATAACCCAAGGACGTTTTGCCAACGATTCCGCTATAAGTGGAGCCACCTTGTATTGGTAAGATATAAATGGCGCTATGTGGCGGCGTGCGAACTTGATTGCAGGATGCGCCAGTGAGTAATCCATCCCCCATTTCTGAGCCTGTCTAACAGAGCTAGGCACATCCACTCCCTTGCCAAGCTGTTCTAAGAACTTAGCCATTTTAAAGAAGTCGTCTATTTTGCCATACTGTTCAGCCACCTTAGACAATCCAGATAATACCTGTTGGTGGGGCTTGTTCTGTAACGGACGTATGGTGTCAAGCACGTCCTTTATCTCGGCTTGCGCCCAATTAGTTCTAAATAGTCCATTACGTTTGGCCTGTATGTATTCAGGCGTTTGAGCCAGTATGTGTTGCATTGCCTTAGTCATATGCACGGGTATCATCGGTAAGGGAATGCCCGACATATTAAGCTGGAATATATTTGATATTACATTCCTAAAAGCCGTGGGTGGGTTCAGCGCCACCTTTGCCACCTTAAATGCCGCCATACCCTTGGCTTCTATCTGCAATGCCGTGTCTACTATCCTTGACAGACCCGTGTTATTCATGCTGTAAATGGGCATTATGTCTCTTGCAATGGGCTTACGCACAAAAGCCCCCGCCAATGGCCCGTAAGACTTTGACGTTGGTAATTGCACAAAGTCCTCTGGCACGTTAGCCGTCTCAGCCATAGCCCTATCAAGGGCTTGCGATAACGCATTGTACTTGGCTTTGATTTCAGGCACGTTAGGCGCTTGCTCGTACACCTCACGCATGACCTTAGTTTCTTCGGCAAGCTTGCCAATGCCCATACTCCTTGCCCTCAACTCACCCGGAAGCTTGATCTTTACCTTAGACGGTTGCCATGTCCAGTTGGGATTCTCCGATATAGTGTTGAAGAAATCGTATTTGGCTATATTAGTTAGTGATTGCATAAGTCCAACTGGTGCCGATACCGAAACATCCTCAACAAGTCCAATAGCTCTCTGCTGTTCCTTTGTCAGGTCTTTTCTCTTCTTCAGATTAGACAAATCCATAGCACCGTTCTGACCGACCTTAATGGGGTTCTTCTCCCCCAATATATGCTTGAGATATAAATACCGCGTGTACTGACTCTTATTGGCCTGAAAAGTCTCCTCTGTAAGTAAGCCCCTTCTAACAAGCATCTTACCCGTCATGTTCATGGTATTCCTTAAAGACTTCGCTAACCCCTGGGCATGGACGGGAATAGCGGTTACGTCCAATTCACCGTCAAGGTAGCGAAACATATCTCTTTTAACTTCAGGCTCTAACTTATTGGTTCTCTTCCATATTTTTTTGGTAAAGGATTCAATTCTGTCAAGGTCGCCAAGAGATTTTGACCTCGCCTTCAGTAGTTTGTCTGATTCGGGAACGGTACTCAGCGGTTGCCAGAACTCTTTGAAACTCTTAGCCGCTTTCTTAGCCATCGCCGTCATTGGCCCCACTTCAACGTGTCCGGCCTGTACGTCAATCTTAGGTAACGTGCCAGAGACTACGGCTTCTTCGCCGGGTAAAGCTACCTGTCTCTTGGCGGCTTCTGCCTGTGCTTGAGTTTGTTTGCGACCTTCAATATCGAATAACCCGCCTCTCTCTATAGGAGCCTCTTCTGCTGGCACTCGTCCCTCAAGTCCTTCACGAGCGCCTATGAAATCAGGTTGTGTCGGCTTAACTCTTGGCAATTTAACATCCTGTGCTTTTAGTACAGGAGCCTCCCCTTCTTTCGGAAGCACCTTATCAACTCTAATTTGGGAATCTGGTGCAAGTGGCCCAATAGTTTTTCCATCTTCAAGGAATACCTCGCCCTTATCATTAACAGTCTTGGTAAAGGTTTCGTCATCAATAACAACTTTTTGCCCCTCTGCAATCTCAAAGTCTACATCTACAGTTTTCTTAGATATGGTATCAAAGTCTTCTTTGCTGGCATCTACAATATCATCTAATATAGCTTGTCCGCGACCGCTTAACTCCTTATTTTTAAGTGCTGACTTAATAGCACTACGGGCTTCGGCTTTTGTAAAGTCCTTTCCCTTTGTCCATTGTGTGGTAATGCTATCACCTCCAAATCCAAACACCTCTGGAGTGCCACCTTGCCTGTCAGCTTCTAAGAAAACTTTGCCACCCTTGGAAACGGGTTGGTCAAATACTTCATCTAAAAACTCAAGATGGGATTTAGTGGGCGTTACCCCCTTCTCAACAGGTATTTCTGCCGCTACGACCCTCTCAGGAGCGACTATGGGGGCTTCAGGCACTTCCTTGGGCTTTATATCCCAGACTATATCAGATACTTTAGGAGCCTTGCCCGCTATCTTAGCCGCAGTCTTAGGCAATGCCCGTCCAGCCGTTCTCGATATAACTCTTTCTAAAGGACTTTCAAGACCTGCCCCCAGAAGACCACTAGAGACAAGGTTAAATGGAAGTGCGGCTTTAGGATATTTCTCTCCAATAACATCCGTCAGCGTTCCGCTTATGGGTTCCGTTGCGGCTGCCGTGCTTCCGCTAAGAAATGCCTTAATAGCCGCCCCTGCCGGAGTAGCACCCCTTGAAAGGGCCATTTTGCCACCAGCGCCAAAGCCACCAGAAGCGGCTATTGCCGGGTCTATCCAAGGCGCTGTTTCGGCTGTGCGTTCTGTTTCAAAGTCCTTTAATTGCGCCCTTATCTGAGTATATGACTTACCCTCTGCAAGCCCCTCAGTCACATGGCCTTGCAAAGAAGGCACTTGAGCAACCTGCTGCTCGACATAGTTTTTGTCGTCCATGTTATCCCACTTAATATCGGTGGCAATAACAGATTCGGCCTTACTTGGCTCATCCCATTTTATGTCACTTTTCAGGGGCAATGGTTCCGTCTCCATATTCAACCATACGTTTACCCGTCTTCTTATCAACACCAGTTCTGACAACAGTTGCCGCCTGTTTCATCTGAGCCTCAAGTGCGGCCTTTTGCTTGGCTGGTATATATTTCATTAATTCAGCTATTTCGTCATCATATGCTTTACGGCTTTCAGGAGATATTTCGCCATAGAACTTTGCCTTATCTATTTCCTTATATATAACACTGATGCGTTTAAGTGCTTGCCGTGGCGTGGGGGGCTTGCCAGTTGTGGTAGTGGGTTTAAATCGTGGCCCTCTGCCAATATCTTTCATCCCACCAGCCGTAGTGTATTGCTGAGAAACAACCTCTTCTCCTTCTATACGGGTGCTGGCAGTTGGCTTAACAAGTCCAGCCGCCATTCTGTCCTGCTCATTCATCATCTGGCTTTTCTTGTATTCGGCAGATAACTCATTGGCCCTTCGATCTATAGCGCCTTTGATTCCACCACCATAAGCCAACGCTCCAGCCGCTACAGGGCTTTGCCCCATCCTTTGCGCTATAAGGGCAGATGCCGCCGCACCAAGGACAGAACCCCATCGTGCCGCTGGCGACACGCCAAGCACGCTCTTGCCGGAGGGGGATTCCTCTCTTATTCTTGCACGCTCTCGTTCAAACGCTTCATTTGCCATGCGTTCCCTCTCTATCCAAACGGCCTCATAGTTCTAGGGTCTATTGGCACGGGGCCACCCATTAACCCCTGTATCTGTCCCTGCGGGGCATTACCAGCAACTGGAGCGCCACCACTTGGGGCGGGGCCAAACCTTCTCGGCTGTATAAGACTGCCAAGCACGGGGCCAGCCGCAGTAGCCGCCGCAAGCCAAAATTCGGGATTCTGCCATATGCTCTCTCCACCTTCACCCATAAAGTCAGGAGCATTCACCGACTTATCCATCTCAGATGGGCCAGCAGGGCCTGTAGCTTCAGCCTTTCTTTTCGCTTCCGTAGGCGCGGGTATAGGCGTAGGTGTTGTGGCTGTAGATGGTTTACTTCTCTCGTGTAAAGCACCCATAACGGGAACGGGTGGGACAAACTCGGTATTGGCAATTCCTGAAACCACACCCGGCCCTCCGGGTATTCCTCCGGGTTGATTCTGCCCCAATATCTCACCCGTAGTAGGTGGAACGGTGGGAGGTGGGCCAACAACTCCAAGCCTAACCAGTTCTTCGTAAGAAAGTCCCGCCAATGGGTCTGTTCTGTACGGGCCTTCATATCTATATGGAGCGTTATGTGGCATGTTATCTACCTCCAATCATGTAGGGATTTGCACCCATTACAGAACCTTGCATGAAGGGATTGCTTTGCATAAACGTAGGTGGGGTAACGGGAATGTTTGACTGATAAGGACTTGCTATCTGGTTTTGCCCACTGTCTGCACCACCTACTGGTTGAACACCCTCTGGCGTCTCACCTACCTGATTAGGCTTTGGCCCAAATATCTGATAGCCCAATCCCGCCCCCGCTATTGCCGTTGCTGGATCGCCCATCTCACTTACCTCCCGACTCTGGCACTGTGCCTACATTTGTAGCTTCACCGCCAAAGTCCCCTGTGGTTAAGTTGCGGCGGTTCATTAGCGTTTGCCACGGAGCCAACTGCTGCTCCTGGAACTGCTGTTGAGCCGCATTCATCATCTGCTGGTTCATGCCTTGCCTAGCCGCACCTATACCAAACTGTGCCGCTTCTGGAGCAAAGGCTACTTGTGGAGCCATACCAACGGCTTGCATCTGACGGCCTCTTTCCTGCTGGTAGTTCTGCCCGTATATCTCATTTGCCGTCCTTGCAAAAGCCTCTCCGGTTTGAGCCGCCTGCGCCCCGCTGCCAAAACGTCCGGCTGAAACAGCGGCAGTAGTTACGGGGTTGACGTATTGTTCTGTAGCGCGTTTAAAGGTTCCCTCTAAATAAGGATTGGTAGATGGGTCGAGATACTTACCAGCCAAGGTTTCATCCACAACACCCCTTGCGCCGTGAAGCGTGGTTCCTCCACCTCTTAATGCGGCTAAAGACGTATCCATAGCCCCTGTCTGGGCCGGGTCAAATCCCGCTACCCTGTCGCCACCATAAGCTTGCATCTCCGGCAAATCCCATGCCTGTTGAAACATATTTTCCAAATACGGCTGTTGTGGCCCCCAAGGTGCGGAGGTAGAGGCCATGTCTACATTATTTTGAGGATCACCCATCGGCTTCACCTCCTAACTCTTTTGCAAATTCTACAAAAGTTGGCTTATACCCTTGTTTTTCCATGCGTTTTTCAAACCCCTTAGTTCGTATTGTCCAGAATCTTATTATATCACAACTGTATTTTACAGCCACTTCTTCAATATGTTGCAACCCAAAAGCGTAGGCATCTCTTGGCGTTCCCGGCCTCATGTAGGCATGGACAATGGTAAGTATTTTCTTGCCCTGTGGCACATCGGTATAGTTCGTGGTGTAGAACCCAATGTACTTCTTGCCCATAAAGCCCACCCATAGCGTGAGTTCGCCGCGAATGAGTTTTTGATATACATTACTCAGGCTCGATTCGCCGTGGCTGTATTTCAACACGCTCTCCATACCCTCTATGTAATGGCCCCATGTCTTGGCAATTACGCCGGGGTCGGCAATCATCATTAAACGGTACTTTTCTTCCATTACTTCACCCCTATTTGACGAGAGCCGTCGGTGTTGAATATTGTATGAAAGCCTACGGCAATGCCATAGGGATTACTTGATGGCGCTGTCCCGGCAGAAGCTATGCGTCTTATCTCAAAAACGATATATGAATCTAACTTTTTTCCTGTGCCTGATATGGTCCCTAAAGACGATACAATATGTGATTTAGCATCTGTGCTTGCGGGTATGGTTGCGTCAACGGATATTTGTGTTGATGCCGGGAAAGCCGCATCGAATGGCGCGGCAAAATCTCCATTTGCCATTGTGTATTCAAGTTGCCATTTCACGCCACGGTCTGTCCCATCGGAACTCTGTGTTGCCCAATGGATATGGGCATCTATATCTGCGCCCTCTTTGTATCCATGTATTGCTTCACTCACACCATAAAGATAATCACCTACAGAAAATGTGTATTGCTTTATATTCCCTTGTAAAGTGTTAAGGCTTGGCACACCAGACCCTCCAACCTTCGCTGTAATCAGCGGAGCAGGAGGAAATTCATCCCATACTTCTGCTGCATGTGGGAGCCAAGTAGTTAATGTAGTATCATAGCGGTAGTATCCGGCTCCACCGCCACCAGGACTCCAATTTGTTCCATCTGCATAGGCTATCATGCCGTCACGCAGGAAATTGGCGGAAGGCTCGGCCTGTCCAAGCCTTGTGGGGTTTACAATCGGAGACGCAAACTTCAGGGTGTCGAAAAGCCTGTTTATAAGGCTTCTCTCTTCCTCCGGTCTCTGTCCTCCAGCTACGTCTAAATCAGACATTAACGTCTACCTCTCTTTATAGCGTCCACTTGAATATCCTTTATACCGCTGTGGTCGCCTGTGGTTACTTCTACTCTTAAATAACGCCCACTTGCCCTCACATCGGCATAGCCATTACTTCCCACAGTTCGCGAACTCGAATAACTCACGCCATCGTTTTCTTCCCACCTATATCCGATACGAACGCCAACGTCTGTTATATAATCCTGAATACGAGGCCGTACCCTTGTCACCATTAAAACATAGTCATCGTCATCTCCCGTTGCCTTGTCATGACTTTTGGCCTCACCTGTTTCTATAAGTCCGGTAAGGGTATTGCCATTTAACGTGGCAACTTTTAGATCGCTGGAATCAAGACAGCTCATAATAAATGTATTGGCTTGATAAGCCCTATTGTCCATATTGTATGGCATAACCGTTCCCGTTGGGTCGGCGGCGTTGTATTCCATCCAATCATAACCAGAACTGTCCATATCAATAGCTCCGGTGTGAAGCCCCATAAGACAATACATTGGTATGTCCAGTTGAGTAAATCTCTTGAATTTATAGTTATAGGCAAGCACTTTATTGGGGATGGTGTTAGCTCCTGTTGGATAACTCCACCATATTATTCCATTTGCAACGTCATGCTTTGCCGTCACCTTATGAAGCTTTGCCACGTTAAGGCTGTCAATGACGTTGTTGCGAACACCAAAACCTATGGGTGTTACCGTCTGACCATCGAATTGATATATGTCGTCCTCTCCCCAGAAGAAAAGCAGGTGGCCTATGGATATAAGGCTACCCGGCACATAGCATCCGATATTTTTAATGCGGTTATGCTGAAATGAGAACGTGTAAGGTGCGCCAGTGTATTGACCCGTGGTTATGCTACTCTCGTGTATAACAGCGATAATACCGTTCACAAGGTCAATGCCTGTTATATCGCCCTTGCCATCAGGGAATACCTGTGAGTCGGCTCCAGTGCTTATAGATTGCGTCCAACTCTCCGGGTCTTCAAGTCCCGCCCACTGTATCTTGCGGGGATTAGTTGATAAGTTCGCTACAATATAATGGCCTTTATGCAAGAGTGAGTATTTCCCCTGTGGAGGAGTGCCGCCAAGGGCGACAAACTTTGAAGTGTCTGTCATGTCCTTCTTGACTTGAATTACGTCTCCATAATTAGTGGCTATAACCCAATCCCCAAACTGTTCAAAACTCCACACGTTATCGCCTGTTGAGTATGCCCCACCAGCCGCCCTTGAGACATCGGTAGCTGTCGTGCTTGAAAGATGATAAAGTTTAAGCGTGGTTCCTATCGCTCCATAGTAAACTCCGCTATTAGCCTTATATTCAACTGCGTTCTGAGGCTCTTCAGCCAAAGCCGCCGCCGAATAAGCTTTTTTGTCCTGTGCTTTGCCGTAATATTCGTCAAGAGGCAAGAGGTTTTCAGCCTTGATAAGCGCACCCGGAGGCATACCAAATGGTATCAGGTCGGGCATCCATCCCCTATCTATCGGTATAGTTATCATTAAAACCTTCCCTGCAACATAAGCATTGGCGTTCCCCGGCTTGACTGTCCGTAATTGAGACCGTAATTGCTTCCGGGTTTGCGCAGAAAGTCGGATATGGCAGATGCCACGAGAGAACCCTGTGCTACTTGACGAGCTTTCTTGCCCATAGACTTCTCTATAGACCTTAAATCTCCTCTGTCTTTTGCAACATAGGAGAGCTTGTGAAGAGCGTTAATGTCTCCCATAACACTATTGTCTGTTGCCTGATTTATCGTGTCTTGCATTTCAAAGCCAGCCCCCGATATTTTAGCCAAGTCATCCCCACTGGCAGGCGTTGTCCAATGTGTGCCTTGCCAATTAAGAGGTTGATTAAGTCTGTCCGCCTCGACCTGATGGCCCATTTCGTGGCTACCTCCAGTAAGTGCCAATGCAAGTAGTATTTCAGTTAGTCCGGGCATATTATTCTATATACCCTATTGTTACCCAACCACGATTACCTTGAACTCCTCCAAAATCATCAAAGGCTGCCGCATCAAACGTACCTGTAGCAAATCGCTCTAATTGTATATTTACCGAACCAATTAAACTTACCCCACCTTGTGGCACTCCATCCAGCTGTATTAGTTCTAATTTATAATAATTAGTATCATCATCATCTCTAATAATTCCACTAATACTGCGAATGTTTTTATAACTAGCACCTATTCCATGTGCAACATTATGGCTAGAAGCAGCGTCCATATCCCAATCCCCAATTTCTATTACTTTTAAGAGAAGGTTTGCTCCACCCCCTTGATCTGTAACAGCTTCTACACCACCATCTTTAATAGTGCAAGAATCTATCGTAACTCCAGCCGCAGCAGTAAGCTCACTTATGGTATCGGTTGTTACCACAGTCTCCATATACCATACAGTGCCATTACCATACACAAGGTATTCTGCATACTGTACGGCAAGGTTAAGCCCCGTGCTTGAATAATCGCTACCGTTAAGGGTTTCAGCCCCGGCCTTAGTCTTTAGAACGCCAGTAGACGAGGATATATTGATAAGTCTGTACCGCTTAGTAAAGGTGGAACTACTCACATTGGCAATGGTAGGTAGCGTGATCGTGTGCGCTCCATTGATAAGCACGGTAGAGTGCTGTTCGGAAAGCTGTAGGTTGCCTGTAGTAGTTATAACGGCATTTTCCACCTTCAGCACACGCTTGACTTCCCGGATAGCGTTGTTTATCTCGGCGGGTGGACTTGCGCCCTCTGTCGGCGTAGATAAATCCAAATCCTTTGGAACCGGGTCTGTTTCGTTATATAAACTCATGTAATCCTCCTTGCGTAGTTCTATACCACGTAATCACTTATTCGCTCAGGTGGTGAGCCATCCCATTCGTTATCTATCTGAACATCTATGATGTCGCTAAAGGCCTCATTAAACTTAACCATCCAAGCCTTGGCTTCCTCAACGTCTTTAACGAACATACTTGCCTCTACAAGCGCACGATACATAAGCACTTCCCAATAATTATCCGTCCACCAGTTGGTATCGCTATCGCTTGAAAGCTCGGCACTATAGGCGTAGTAGTACAGGTTATACGTGTACGTCTGGTCAATTGTTGGCCTTATAAGGAACTGGCTATTAGCATCGTCATCACACGCCATCTCAGGAAAGCCCTTGTAATCGGTAATGTAGGGCCATACCGACAAGGCATGTCCAAGAGAAGTCTTTTTAATAAGCTGGTACTTGCCACTCGTGTCCTGAACATAAAACGCCTGAATAGCCTTATACCTTGTCGGGTAGGTAAGCGTGTAGTCATCCACTACGAACGTGCCAGTGGCATATGACCTCATGTACTTAAAGTTATGCTTGGGGCTGTTCTCTATCTTCCTCATAGCTATATTGATAAAATCGCCCACTTGGCTACTGAGGTCAGACCTGTTAAGCCAATCGGCAGTCGTTGTCTTCAAGGTAGCAAATGTCATCTACGCCTCCTTTGGGTGCATCATCCTTGTGTGAGAGGAAAGTCCCGCACCCTGTTTAACGAGCTTGCTACATATGGGACAAGGCACTGTCTCGAATCGGCTCTTCTTGAATTGGCGAGGTTTCTTATCTGGCCCGCGCTCTCCTTGACCCCTGCCCTTCTTTTTAATGGGCTTGGGTGGCTTGTCGGGTTTTGTACCGTTGCCGCCAAAATACTCATCAACACTATCGGCAAGTACGGTTTCTTCAGCCTCAGATTGATAAACCTTGCCGTCATCACCAACATAAACTTCTACATCGTTTCTACCTTCATAATGTCCCATAAATCCTCCTTCTTTAGTTATACTATCGCCAATGCTAAACCAGCGTTATGTATCTTCTCTATTTCGTTCATATCAAGTACTCTGTTCCAAACTGCTACTTCATCAATCATCCCATCCCAATAACCCAACCCATTCAAATATCCAATACGGTCTTCTATATCTGCATCAGCAAGGATATTTCCGGTAGTGGTGTCAGGTGTACCGGCTACCAAGTCGAGATAAGGAATTAGATTTGTTCCATCCCATGTAAATGTAACCATGTGCCATGTATCTTGAGTAAGATCTGCCGTTCTAACACCACCATCTGTTGTTCCTCCAGTGGTGGTGGTTATATGTAGGCGTAAATATGACTCCGCATTCACTCCCCATAACCAAGGAGTTCTTTTGTTAAGACCACCACGAGCAAAAACACCTCTTTCCCCAGACACAATACCACCAACAAAAGGAATTGTGTCAGCCTTCACCCATATATTAATTGTAAATGCTTTCGCTCCATCAAGCATCGTAGTCAAACCAAAACTAAGATATTGGTTTATTCCATCAAAACTGCCACTACGCCCTAGCTTGCCACCTGCGATAGTTGTTACACCATTAACGGCCTTTCCGTGGTTATAATTATTCGTTATTGCCGACCCCGTAGTAGCTACAAATGGCCCCAACGCGGATGAGTTTTCCAACTGCATGTCTGTGAATGTATTTATCCCTTGGGCAGTGACCAGCCATGTTCCAGAACCATCAGTATTAACAGCGGGATAGTAATCAGCCCTTGCAAAAGTATTGCTAGTGCCATTATTCTGCAAAGTAAGACTGACAAGTAAGTCAGTTCCAACTTCTTCAATAGATGTAGCATAAGGGGCTACTGTACCACCACCCGTGCTTTTAGAAGTGATGGTCTTATTGTATGGGTCTATTGTTATCCCTGCTTGAATACTTGTCCCTCCGATGTAGAGCCATATCATAATACCTGCGTAATAGCTTGGAGCAGAACCTTTGATTGGCACTTTACAACTCATCGTATAGAAATCTTCATCCTCTATAGGATTAACTGTAAATAATACACCTTCCATCGCCCCAGCATCATCGTCCTCTAATGTGGTAGATGTTACTATAGGCGTACCAGAAGAAGACCATCCGGCAGCGGTGAGATCGTTTGAATTTAGTATTAAATTCTGAGAAACTGGCCCACTCTTGCCGGAACTGTCTTTTACTTCCCCGATTGAGCCTTCCCAAGCACTTTCTTCCATGCGCCAATAAGCTACAAGGCCAACGGTTAAAGGCGAGTATAAAGCAGACGCGCCTAAAGCAATGCTTTGGTCATGCCTTGTAGGTTTATACAAATTAGACATTATGAACTATCCTCTAATTCAAGGGTGAAGTCGGCATCACCACCACTTCCAGTATATGTTTTAAGGTTCCCTCTGATTCTGGAAGCAAGTTTGTCTGAAGAGAAGAACCCCGCCGCAAGAGCGGTTATTTCATCAGCGGTATATGTATGTGTTACAAGCGTAAACCATGTAGCATCGGCATCAAGAACACCTGCCGGGTCTGCACTCCACTCAACATCAATTTTTACCACTGTTACAGTGTCTCCATTTGCTACCCAAAAAGACTTGAAAGCAAAAAACCTCTTCGGCTTTTCAAACGTCTTTGAACTTCCCGCACCTGTAACTGCAACTCCATTAAGCAGCACGTCTCCCATGATAATACCTCCATTGGTCGTAGTAGTTTTGAATTGCGTTTAACACCGTTGCCGGAGCAACGGATGTCATACAAAGAGGGGTGTTCGTACCCTTATCCAACACACACGTACTAAGTGAGAAATGCAGTTTATGACACGGATGACACTCTACGTCAGGCTCTATAGACGTACAATTCCTCCAATGCCTTGAAAGGTTCTCAGAAGAGGAATGACTTAGCAGAATTACCTTGGGAGTGCTAAAACATCCGGCAGCATTCAATATGCCCGTTTCGGTTCCTATCACAAGGTCTGCGTACTTCGTCATTATAAGGCTCTTTCTCAACTGCCACTTACCCGATCTCTGAATGGTTCGTGGATGATCCCATTCAAGCAAACGACACACGTCATCCCCCACGGTAATAATTACGGCATCATCATAGGCATCGAGAAAAGCCCTTGCGGCCTGTTCTGCCATAGGCCATGACTTATGATGCGAACTGCCGGATAACGACCATAGAATGACGAACTTGCCCTTGTATTTCTTCATCTCATCTCTTGCCCGTAGGCGTTCGACAGCGCTAAAGAAAAGTTCGCCATTTAATCCCGTCTCGCCTCTGCCTCCAAGCCTGAGAGTTTCGTCATAATAATTCCTGTCGCATTTCTCATGCCTTTTATCGTGAGGCCAGCCAAACTCTTCCTGATAAGATGTAACTAACAAGCCATTCTCTATAGATGCCGTCAGATTTATATGCTCGTCATATCCCTTGGCAAGTTCGTCAAGGTGCTCGTCCAATTTCTCTATCGGAATAGACTCGTCATGGACGATATACTTGTCAATATAAGGGTTATACTTTAAAACTGTCTTGCTATAACCCTTACAGTTCAGAGTTATGTGGTTGCCCTCTTCTTTAAGAAGTCGCAGAAGTGGGGTAATCATTATCATGTCGCCAATGGCTCCAAGGCGTGTTATGAGTATTCTTTTAGCCAAAACCTTCCTCACACTTATAGCAGTAATAAGGTGGATGTTCTTCTCTTTTAACGTCCATCTTACGTTTGCAGTTATTGCATATAACTGAAATCTTCAACGGACGTTTGTGAACGATTATTGTTGTCATTGCCTTTCTCCATCCTCCTTGCCGGAATACCAGCCCATGTCTCTCCGGCGGGAATGTCTTGAGTTACTACAGCGCCCATACCTATTAACGCTCCAGCGCCAATTACAACGCCTGGCCGGATGCACACACCCGCACCTATCCTCGCACCTACGCATATCAGCGTTTCTTGCCATTTGTCCTTACCTGAAGGCGGGTACATATCGTTTGAGAAAGTCACCCTTGGCCCTATCCAGGCATTGTCCTCAATAATCACTCCTTCTGGAATAAAGGCATGTGCGCCAATCCTTACATTGTCGCCAATAACCACGTTATGGCCTATCTCACTGAAAGCCCCGATAGAGACATTTTCCCCTATCTTGGCACTTGGGTATATGTTGCATGGTTCCCATATCTTAGGAGCGGTCTCAGACTCTTCTGCGTACTTTAAAACCTCGTCCAACATGGGGTTCGGGTACTGCTCGTTAAGAAGCCTCGTATTCTGAGTTACGCAGTGACCGCCTATAACATCTGTCAGCTTATCGAATACCGGACGCTGCAAGTCTTCCCCAACATGCAGGTTATAATCCTCATCCCACTGACAGGAGTGATGGTAGTCGTCCCCCATTGTCTTCTTCTGATACTTAGCAAACGCTAGGGAAACACCGTATTTAGCCAAGCACATAAGCTTTAACTTCTCTGTGGTTGACGTAAACGGAGTATATTTCACTTTAAATCCAGCCCCGTCTAAATGAACTTCAAGTTCTGGGTAATGTGCGCCTCCAACCCATTTCCTATATTTGAGCAAATCCTTTTTCATCCTGTTATGCCGTCCCTGTATAGGACTGTGAACTACACTGCACCCAGAGCTTTTTTCAATACTAAGCGTAGTTCCAATAGGAACGGTGCTGTGGATAATGGTTACTTCAGGACTATAACGTTCCTGATAACGCAAAACCGTATCCACAAAATCATCTGAATACGGAATGCAGACATGCATAAATTGTACTTGCTCAGGTGACTGAGGAGTAGCTTTATCTACCCCCAGCATATCTGGATAAGCTTCTTTAAGAATCTCAAATAACGGCTGTCCTGTCTCTCCCAGACCTATTACTATCCCTGTTCGCATAAAACCTCCGATTTTAGTTTGTCAACTATTCGTCTTACCGTCACGTACTGGTTCCAGCCAAACTTTATATTCACCATATCCAGATAAGCACTGGAATTGTATTCTGATTCGGAAGACATCATAGCCACGGCCTCATCAACTGAATTGAAGGTATAGCCCTCGAATTGCTGTCTTGCTCCGGGCCAGTTATGGACAACGGGCTTGATTCCCTTTGCCATAGCCTCTATGACATTGTTGGGATTGCCCTCTGAGATAGCCGTGGAGAGCAAGTAATTCTTATACTCAAGCCATGTGTCCATATCCTTAACGTGACCGCTTAGAATCACTTTCACGCCAAGACTTCCGGCAATTACTTGAAGATAATCCATCGTAGCCGAACACTGAATCTCGCCAGCGATATGAAGCTCGTAGTCTTTTGGCAGCTTAGACATTATCTGAAGAGCCAGGGGCAGGTTCTTCTTCTGATTGACAAACCCAACCCACGCCACCTTCTTGCCATGACCACGCTTTTCAAATGACCAAATGTCGGGGTTCACGCCGTTATAGACAACTTCGGGCGTAACACCAGTATGTTCCCTGAAAATCTCAGCCAAATAGTCATTGACGAATATAACCTTATCCACCTTAGACCAGTCAAAACTTGCAGGGTCGTAAGTAAATATCTCATATCTGCGACAAAACACAACGTAAGTGCATTGTTTTTCATTGTTATTTATAAAGTCCCGTGTCTTGTCGTCCATCCACATAAATATCATAACGTCAGAATTGTCGTGCTGTGGCGTTTCAGTCCACTTAACCTCACAGTCATGGAAGACCTTGTTATAGCCCCTGATCCATTGCATGTGGAATTGATTTACTATTTGTATCTTCATTAATTCTTCTCCAGTGTTATCCATTGATACCGCCGTTTTTCGCCTAAACCCCACTCCTTGAGCAACGTAACCCTTGCATCCGCACCAAGGCACAAATTGTAAAGGTCGTGAGACTTGAATCCGTGATCGAAATTCCTGTCATGTTCAGTCGTCTTTTCATCCAGGGGATTGTTTATGAACATCATCCCCCTGTCCTTCAGCACCCTGCCTATCTCGCTATAGGACTGCTCCCTCTCATCGGGGTGTATGTGTTCAAGGACATCAAAGAGAAATACGGCATCAAACTCGTTATCTTCAAAGGGAAGATTATCTGCCATAGCCTTAAATGTGTCAAGGCCGAACATCTCTTTTGCCCCCTGGACGAATAATGGACTGACATCGGTGGCTTTGATTGAGATATTTTTCATATACATCAGGCGAATCATGGCACTGGTTATCCCAATACCACATCCTATCTCCAGAATATTTATATCGGTCATATCGTATTCCAAAAGTTTTTTAGATATATAGCGCACCTTGGCATAATTCACTCTGATTAACTTTGTTTCCATAGGATTCTTGCCGCTGTAACAATTAGTAGCCACGGCATCCCAATACTCCTCTGTAGTTGGCTTTCTCTCTTTTGTTAGCATTTCGCCACCTTGTGATATAACCCCTCAAGCTTGTCTATATGTCTCTCCATTGTGAATTGCTGTCTAATCTTTAAAAGTTTCTCACGGCATATTTTATGTTCGCCCCACCTGTTGGTTAGTTCTTTTAATGATTCGACCCGAATCCCTATCCCGTGTTCTTCAACAAATTCTCCACAGTCACGGGCGTTAATCGCCACAATGGGTACTCCTGCCGCTATGTACTCAAACAGCTTGTTGGGCATGGCGACATCCCACTCCGCTGTTTTCATTATATTCCCAAGCAAACCCCAATCGTGCCTAGCCACATGAGCCAACATCTCCTCAAAAGGTAGGGCTGCATGGACAAAGGCTATGTCATCATAAATATCCATAAATGGCTGATCTGTACGTGTTGCGTATATATGAAAATCCATACCCAAGTCATTAGCATGTTTCGCAAAGTCCTCATAAACGGCGTACTGAAAACCACGCATACGGGCGGTCTTATCTATATCTGACTGTATATCACATCTTCCCTCGTAAACCAGACCACCAAGCCAGGACTTGCCATGATACTGATAGAATTGCCGTGGAACATATGAGGGGAGGACGATATAAGGCTTGTCTATTTTAAATTCATTTAGAATTATATTGGCAAATTTCTGAGAAGGAAAAACCAGAGCATCGGCCAGTTGGAAGTTGTTGCGCTCCTCTACGCTAACCCTGAAGGTATCAAGCCCCTCCTTGCGTTGTGCGTCTTCCTCTTCGGGAGTTGTTCTTGCAAGAAACGAATCATGGACATCTAGCACAACAGGGACATTGCATTGTTCTTTAATTGCCGTTACAAACCACGAAGGCTCGTTATGTACGTGGAATACATCTGTTACGCCTGAGTGCATTTCGATTGCATCTATATAATTGTTTACACCAAAAGTGTATGTGAAGGTTTTATACCACTCAACAAATGGCACTTCCTTCTTGGCAATCAATCTAACATCGTGTCCTCTATCCATTAACGGTATCCCCATCTTATGAACCCGTATGCATGCATGTCCGGCCACCTTTGTTATTCTCAAATGTATCCTCTTCTAATTATTAAGACAGGGGGTGGCCCTAGAAACCACCCCCATATCTTTATTTAAGCGTAATCGTCATCCTTGACCCAGTTCGTACTGAACTGTCGTACCCAGTCAACGAAGAACGCCACCGAACCACCGATAGTACCGATGTTTGATGTACCGTTGGCGGTAGTAGCTGAAGCAGTCCTTATCTTCAGATACCTTCCATCCTCCACTTCCTGTGAAGCGAGGTTTGAACCGCTTTTTGAAGCAATGATGTGGATAGCCGTGCGTCCCGTGGCCTGAGCCACAAGATGAGCGGTTCCCATCACAACCGAAGCAGTACCGCTTGAGTTCGTCTTCAGAAGACGGAACGGCAACCAGTCTGACTCGTTTGTTGCAGGAGAGGACAAGGTAGCAAGCACCTTGCAACCAAACCTTAGAATCTTAATCGGGCCTTTAGGCTGCCAGCGAGTGATTTTGTCACTCGTTGTAGCACTACCAGAAAGAACAATAGCCGTACCTGAGCCACCGTGCTTTTGGGTGAGGCCAAACCATTTGCGCTCGACAACTCCAAACATGCTTTCGTCATAAATCGCCATATTGTCTGTCCTCCTTTCTAGGCCGAATCCCATTTGATAATACGAGAGTTAGCTGCGGTATCCCAGTAAATCTTAAACCCGCCAAGGAAGTACCAAGCCAGGCCGTGTGAACGCCCATAATCCGATTTTTCCTTGACACGTATCTCTTCGGGAATCGCAATAGCTTCCTTAACGGTCTCGCCGCCGAATAAATAGGCATCGAGACTTTTTGTGCCTGTCCACGATTTAGCAGTGGCTGTACGAGCGGTGGAACTATAGGTGAATCGAGAAGCGAAACCATCTTCGACAAACCTTACGCCGTAGTACCTACCCATCTCACCTTCAAGAAGCTTTTTAAGCCCCCTGTCGCTGTACTGGTAGATTGACTCCAGCGCACCAGTCAGACCCTCCATTGCTTCATGTGAACATATCATCACGTAATCGCCGCCGAGCTTGCCGTAGCCGGGTACGTTACGTTTCTTGAGTTCCAGAATCATTTTACGCACATGGTAAGTGTTCAGGATACTCGTGTTAGTCGCCGTAGCGGTTCCGTTCGTGGTAAGGACATAGCCACCCGTAGCGGTTCCGACATAGCGGAGTTTGGTCTGGTTAAACTCGCGCTCCACCAGACCATCCAAGCACTTCGCCTTGTCGTCCTTGAGGCCACCAGTTATGATCTTCTCAAGTTCGAATTTGGAAAGCGTAGTAACCTTCTGAGTGAAAGGTATGCTGTTGCCTTCCTCGTACATCGTAAGCGTTCCCCACGATTTGGCCTGTGTGGATTCGTGCATGGTATTTGTTTCGGTAAGTCTGCCGCCAAATGTTCCGAGGTCGGCTACCCTCATCCAGTTGACAGACTCGCCTTCGTGTTTACCAAGGGCTGATTTAATATCCGTAAACTGTCTGAACTTCTCAAGAGGTTGTGAAGAAAACACAAACTTCTTGGACAGTTTAGTGTTTGATAAATAACCGCCTTGGTCTACCCAAGTTTCAGCCATATCTTATGCCTTTCTCCCGGCACATTACATAATTGACTTCTTATGCCTATCAAGAAAGTAATCTTCCTCATAGCTACCGGGTTCTTTTTTAGGTTTCTCGAACCCGTCTCCAGCTTTTTCCACAGATGTTGGTTCATCCTTCACCTCTTTATCAGAGATGCTTTTCGTCTTGGCGATAATGCCCTCAAGCTCAACTATCTTTGCCGTTTTAACCTGAAGGTCATGGAATGCGCCAACTATCTTCGGTATCATGTTACCCAAAGGATATTGAACGTCTCCCCGCTGAGTTCGGATATTAATTACCGCAGTCGGAGATGTGAGAAAACCAATGTCTTCCCTTGTGAAGCCGTAGTTATCTACCGCCATCTGGTTTAACGATTCAACCTTCTCGTCATATTCGGGAACTGCTTTTCTCACGTTGTCAAACACAGTTGTTGACACAGCCACGTCTCTTGTGTTGTCAGTCTGTGCGAACATATACTGCTCCATGAGATGATCCCGAAGATTCCTGAGTTTGATGACATCCTCACCTAACGGGTCTTCACTTTCCTTTTGCGATATAGCCGTTCTTAACTCTGCCAAAACTCCCTGTGGATTTTCCGCAAACATCTGGTCAACTGTCTTTTGGCCCTGTTGGGGCTGTGGTTGCTGGATACGGGTTTCTATCTCCTCAAGCCTCTTTTTGAGTTCGCCCCTTTCCTGAAGCTTGGCGGTGAGACCACCCTGAACAGCGTTGATAGCCAACTGCTGGTCTTGAGTGAGTCTGCGCCTGTCAAGTTGTGGGACTTCCTCTTTAAGAAGCGCCTGAACCTCCTCGTTGGTATAGGGTATTACGTCCTCTTCCTTCTGAGGCTCCGCAGGGGTCTCCTCCGGGGGTTTCTCATCGGGTTCAACGGAATCCTTACCTTCAGGTTCGATTTGTTCTGGAGACAACTCATCTTCGTCTCCGTCTGCTACGGGTTCTGGCTCGTCAGGGGTAGTTGATTCCTCACCCTCTACTTCAGGCGCTTCTTCCTCAACGCTCTCGAACCGCATTCCCTCTGCTATTTCAACTTCCTGTTCCTGTTCTTCTGTGCTCATAAAACCTCCTTGCACGCCCTGTTAAACGGGGTGGTGCTCTATTGGTTCTTCTTTCTCTGCCTCAAAAGCGAACTTGCCATTCAAGACAAAGGTCTCAAGTGTCTGTTTTAACTGCTTTATTCCCGCCATCTGGTATTTCATACTTATCATGCCTTCAGAAGTCCATTCTTCAGGTGGAGATTCAAGAGCCATTTCCCTAAACTCCTCCTCCGCTGCCTTGAAGAATAGCTGCAATGTCGGGTGGTGCAATAGCTCCTGCGCCTCCCGGCCCAACTCCTGCTGCTCCTTGGGGCTGCGCTCCTGGTATTCCTGCTCCTGCTCCTCCAAGTCCCACCTCCTGTGGTTTTCTATCCAATATAAACTTAGACGTATTCCTATATCCAAGGTCTTCCCACATATCCTGAAGAATGTTCTTGATATGCTCTGGCGTGAATATCATCATAGTCTTCTCTCCAAGAAGACTTGCTATTTGTCCATAGATATTAAGCATTTGCACCTTCTGTTGGTACTGCATATCCTTTGAACCCGTGCCGCTACCAACTTCTATAACGACATCGTACTTGCCGCTTATCATCTCTGGATTTATTGTTTCCCATTTCTCGCCAATTTTGATATTCTCTTCCTTATCGAAGTAATCAAGATTCATCTGTACCAAGGCTTCAACCAAATCCTTAAACCCCGTCTCGGCGAATATCCTAGCCATAAGCTCGGTACGCTTCTGAGAGGCGTTCATTATCTGGGTAATACCAGTGGCGGTCTTGTTAAGGCTTTTAGCGTCAAGCCCTTGACTGTATTTGGTAACGCCAGTTCTATTGGCCTTTATCTCATCCGAATACTCAAGCATTTTAAGTACGTGAGGTGCTATGGGTTGAACGGGAAGGTCGTATATGGCATCACTTGGATTTGTGTCGTACCGGGTAAACGCCACACCGCCGGGCTTGTTGCCGTTGAGATAGCTGTCCACATCAATGCGATATTTATTGATTATTCTAAAGCCGTTGTTTTGAAAGTAAATATTATCAAGTATGTACCTGATAAGTGCGGTATGAAGTCTTTGAATCTCCACAACCAGTTCGGCAACGCTTCTGCCACAAAGCCTGTGCGTGATAAGGATTGGAGATAATACACAGAACGGCGGTTTCTTGTAACTGTTCTTCTTTGGAGTGCCAAGTATCTTACGCCCGAACAAAAGCGCTTTCATGGGAACTTTCTCACCGTCTTCATCGTAATCGTTATAATAGCACTCATATATATAGACATGAGTTACCTGGTCTATCTCTTCCTCATCGGTTACGAAAGAGCGGCCTCCAAGGTCTTCGAGACGGGCTATCTTGAGATGTTCTCCCTCTGTCGTGGCATCGAAATAATCCACCTCACCCGTAATGTCTTCCCTTGTAAGGCCGTACTTTTTAAGCTTTTTCCAATGCACTTTCTTTCTGTGGGCGCAAACGCTATCGCCTAACTTCTTTGTCCTTATATCAAACATAAACTCTTCCGGTGGCACGCTCTCTATCACTGGCTTGGATATTTTCTCTACAACGATTTTCCCGTTAAGCTCAAACAAAGCGTCTGGGTAAAGGTCTATATTCTTCAAAACATCTGTCTTTATTGTTTTCATTCCGCCATCAACAAGTAACGTGGCCTTTACGGAAGTTACTATAAACTTCGGATCTGAGACTATAAACATGATCTCATCTGCCGAAAGGTCTTTATAGCTTTTCTTCTCGGTAACGTCTCGTTTCTCCCACCAATACTTAACAACGCCCATCTTATACATAAGAGAATCTTTGATAAATTCGTAGATAACTTTAAATCCTTCGTTCTGTTTCTGGATGTCAAAGTTTATCTTCTCTTCCATAAACTTGGCATTGTCTTCATCCTGCTGACCGCTTCGCCCCGTGATTTCCACCACGTTCTTGCCGCCGTAAAATATCTTCATAAACTCCGGCATAAGTGCTTCTATAGTGTCGTGGACATCGGACATAACAACCTGAGAACGTCCAGAGGCGGCTTTGTCTCCCTTTTCGGCAAGGTAGTATTCGTGGAGTTGTGATCGGGTAGTGGTTAGCTTATCCATATCCGTCTTCATGGCGGAGAGGGCACGAAGAAGCCTTTTTTCCAAATCAGTTTCTTCAGCACTTGAGGGTATGCCGACATTGCCTCTGGAAGTACCTGTTATAGAAGTTGACTCTAACGGCTTTGCGTTCTTTGGATATGCGTTTTTATCGTCATATGCCATTTAAACAATCCCCATTTCCATGTATACTGGTTTACGATTCATATCAATCGGGTCTGTGTATTTAATGCCGAAGTTCGTCCAACGATAAAGACTTTCGGGAAAGTCATCGTCTTCTTTCTTTGGCTTGCCTTTGTCGTCAAATACCCACCGCATCATCTGGTGGCGGTGCATGTTGCAGGTATCGAAGAAAAATAGCGTTGGCAATCCATTTGGCCCCTTAAACTTTCGCCTGATATTATCTATTCCACTGGATTTGTCCTTACTACCCACTTCTAAAATTATGCCGTGCTTGGATAGCCTGTTTCGGATAATGGTAAATGAGTTCTCCATATTGCCGCTATTTGTCATGCGGTTCTTCATAAAGCCCAAATCACCTTTACTTAAAGGATCAATAAAGGCCATCTCAAGCCTCCAAGTATTCTTGAGTTTCTTCCTTATAATGTCATCGGCAATGTCTTCAGAAGACATATTTTCAAACACCTCGTCAATAACGTACTCCATTGAAGACGGGTTAATGGTGTAGTACGATATGGCGTGTGGTTTTTCAAGATGAAAGTCAATGCCAGCCACAACGGGCCAATCAGTTGGTATGTCAAAAGGCTCGACATCGTGAATGCCGGGGTTGTATTCCTTAACGACTCTGCCTATTAAAGACTTGAACTGACCAAATAAACGGGGCATACGGTCTTCATCTGCAATGTCCTGCACAAATCTTTCAATATAAAGATTGGGTATAAGGTCTCCCCACATAATATCGCCGTCTATCTCGCCGTGAAGCTTGATAAGCATGTTCTTTAGCACGTCCGGCCCCTGCTTGCTTTTCATACTCTCTTGAAAATAAATCTCTATATTCTCATCACTTAAACCCGTCTTTTTCAATTCCGCCATATCGTGATTGTAAAGATAGGGGTTGTCCCAGATATTAACGTCATCAACTATGCCCACATCGGGCCTACCCGAAAGCACGAGTTCGTCAAGTACCCAAGCCTCTCTAAGGGGAGTTGTTGGCATTAACACCTTGCCTCCCGTCATAAACAGGCCACGGGCCATAGCAGACCAGATGGGATAGGGCGGGGGTTCGTCAGGCCACCAGCCATCCCCAAGCCAGGACTCGAAGAGCTTAACGTCCTGGTCATGGGTCATTATCTCAATGGTGGAGCCGTTATGCCACTTCCATAAGAACTCCACCCCCTGGCTGTTCTTTCTTGTCGTGTACGCCCCTCTGGGAGCCCATTTCTTGAGTTCAGGGATGATCGTTTGACCAATAGAGTGCGTCCAGTCCTCACCAGTTACCCTGATACGAACGGGGGGGTCTTTACCAAGGGAGGATTTCTTAAAGAACTCGCCATTGACCTCTACGGCATCAGTTGTTCCACGTGGAACACGGCTCCAAGGTTCATAACCCAGACACCACGAAATAACGATATTTGAGGCAACAGCGGTCTTGCCAACCTTATTGGATACGGGGGCGAGAACTATTTTCTTGCCTTGATGGAATAGATCAATTATGGTTTGCTGGTAGGGGTTGTCTCGTCTGGAGGACTTGAATGGCTCGAAAAAATAGGTAAGATTCTCTTCCTTAAATTGGGAGGAAAGCCTTACCTTTTCCTGAAACTCCTGCTTTAGCTTGGCAAGTTCTTCACGTTTCTCCTGAAGCTCTGTTTTCTTAACGTGTTTCAGGCAACGCCACACCTCCGCGATTTATATATCTCTAATTTGTTATACATCATTTTTCCTTCAATGTCAAGGCTGTGGTGGCAGGGCCGGGACTCGAACCCGATTTAAGATGGGCATGAGCCACCTTGAGATTCCAAGACCTCCCCCCTGCATCCATTATTCCTTCACCTCACAAGTTACGGGTTTGCCATCGTCAACGACCATCATAGGGCCGCCCTCAGATGGAACGTGGTATAACACGCCATTGATACATAAATCTGCGGGGCCTGTTATCATGAGCACCAGCAATATGGACAGGAGGAGTTTCATGGCGTACACAGCCCTGAAGAAGCCCATATAGAATACAAAAAATTAAGAGCTATGGCTAAAAATATAATAAATAATATAGGTGCTAAATCATCACTGTTAAATATCATACGTCCTCCAAGTCAGAGCCACACCAAGGGCAGAAACTTCTAGTATGGTTGATAACTTCAAATGGCCCCTTCCACTCGCCGGGCTTGTGTACGTACCAACTAGTCTCTCTTTCCCACTCTATACATGAGCACCATTTCATTTAAACACCCCCCTGTCTTGTGATTGCCAAGAAAGACCGCCATCGGGAATCCTGATATATCTTTTCCATGCCAAACACATATAGTCAGCTCTTTTCTCACACTCCCGCACATTATCGCTATCGCACCCCACGCAAGGGCTTTCGGGGGTGTCTTTGTTATGCTTGGGGTATCTTATGGGCATTTTCCCGCCTTGTAATCGCTTACCCCCATGAAGTACAGACACTCCTCCTCGGCACTCACGGCCTCGTCACGACACTTAAACGGGCCTTTGAGCCTTACACCGTCCATTACCACGTAATACTCGTCTCCGTCTACCTCTATCATTTCACGCCCCCGCCACCATGTAGCTTATCGTTAAGTTATTCATTACACCACCTTTATTCCAAAACAACATGAACATATACAGTCATCCACGCCTACCCATAAGTCCTCAAATCCATATAACTTATGGCATATATCACACGGCCTTGTCATGTTCATGCTTCACCCCCTGTCCATATGGTCTTATTATTAGGCTCCCACTCCCATCCACATGCTATCTGTATATATGGCTCACTACAATTACATAACTGACCCTTAATATCATTAGGACACCCAATACATACCCGTTTATCAATGTATATCATAAGGTCTCCTTATATAACATATTGGTTATAGACCCCTTTGTGAAAAAATTGTCTGAGGTGGATACTTAATAATGAGCAGGGGGGTGGGGTGTGTATCCCCCCTACCCCTCGTGGGTGTGTGTATGGGGGTCAATGTCTGTGTCTGATAAGGTATATTATGTAAAGTTATTGAATATATCATTATTAATCAATGCCCTTTTCTTCACAACTGGCTATATCTTGCTCTAGCTTCTTGATATTACTATCCATAACGTGTAGTTCTTGTACGCTATGCTCGTATGAACGTACATTGACATTGCTGGTGGCCTTGCCCTGGACCAGCATGGATTTATCGGTAAGAATGGCAAAAGCTGTACTTAACTGTTGGATTTCACTAGGTTTTTCAGGGATGAGGTTATCATTTATGATAGCATGGTCTATGTTGCTTAGAATACCCGCGCGAACATTGTCAATTAATTCGGCTTCTTTATCCCTGTAAGTCTTTAATAACTCACCATTCTTTTTAAGCCTGCTAATCATTGCATATATATTTGAGGTATCACATCCGACACGCTCTGCAATGTCCTTAACAGGCATATCCCCTTGAATGAGGGCTACGGTTAGTTCTTGATCTATCTTATATCCAGCTGTCTTGAGAGGTTTGGAAGGTTTCTCTGTCTGTGCCTTAGACATGAGCTAATTATACTTGAATGGTGTAAGTATGTCAATAGGTTTATACGTCTCTATCGAGACAAGTCATTTGTTGGGAGTCATTGGGCATCTAAGCACATACACGAAACACGTGACGTGGTCTGAAGGACTAGGGGCATCTTTATTATAAGCACTTGAGACTGGGGCTTGTCAAATAAGGTGAACTTATAGGTGCGTAATGTTTGACATTCAATGCCTTGCAGGGATATTTCATTCATTTCTATTGCGATAGAGTCTCAGTTCTAATTAAGAACGGTTATTAACTGGGGGATTTGTGGGGGCTGGCTATCCCTGCAAGCCATCATGCGTATCACTAGCGGATCACCTTACAAAGCACAGTAGGATGGCCCTGTCCGTACTCATGGGGTGTTCACCAGCCCCCGAAAAGTATGTGCTACCTTCCACATTCATTATAACATACCCGCGATCCTTTGTGTAAGGGCTGGTAGTCACAAGCCCGCTTGTGTATCATCAATCGGCTTTCAGTAGTCTCAAAATGAGATTTCAGTCTCAAAATGAGATTTAAACATAAAATGCTATTTAATCAATACGTTAGCGACTAGCAAGTCTTGATAATAAGTAAAACCAGTCTCAAAATGAGATTTCAGTCAATTTGTCTTCACGATGGCCAGTTGATTTATAACGATTATTTATCTCAAAACTTTGGCACGGAGCTTGCATCTATACAGGCAGAAAGTGAGGGCGCGAACATGGCAAAGTCAATAACAGTCAGGTTTCACGAAGCGGGCCGCAAGTTCTATTTCACAGACAAGGGCATGGAAGCCCGGAGTTCAAGGAATGGAATAGAGAAGGCACACATGCTGTTTGAGGCCGTGGAGGCCGTGACAGGCCGTCAGTACCATTTCGGGACTAAGAGGTTCAAGGCATTTGCAAGAGGCTTTAACGGAGCATGTTCACATGATGGCGAGAGGACAATATACGCATAGCTTAAACATTCCCGGTAGGGCTCTATGCCTTGCCGGGAGTAGTTAAGGAATGAACACTAACCAGATGGAGGATGAGGACATGACGAAAACAAATGAAGATAAGTTTATTAAAAAGGTAGGAATGATTATAAGCAAACTCATGGACTTGAGAGCCTTGGGGGCTGATTCGGCAACGGTGCAGCATATTATCGATAGCGTCAATGACCTTGAGGGTGACACTATCCGCTCCTAGCCCTTGCCTTGGCTCTACAGGGGCCAGGGTTGGCGATAGGAGTTAAACCTTAATAGAGAGGGGTTTGGATATGAACGTAGAGAATATTGCAAGGCTGGTGGCTGTTAAGGTCAGATTATTCGACCCTAAACCCTTAACGTATGACGAGCAAAAGGACCTTAGCTTGTTATTGCACAAAATATGGGAAGAAGAGGCCTAACATGCCAGAGCTAATCATAAACCAGACGGAGGGTGAGGACATGACCAGAACAGAACTTAAAAGGAAAGCACAAGCAGAGATACTTGATGCGGCTATGCAGTCAACAATTAGAACGGCGGAGATGAACCTTGACGGCTTAAATGATAAAGACATGGCAGACTTGATGGCTGAAATGGATAGCCAGCTCAAGCGTATTGAGAAGATGTTTGGATACGTACCAGGTTCATGGATGAGAGGGGCATAGAGGGTTGGCGATAGGAGTATTAACCAGCACGAGAGGGGTTTGGATATGAAAAAGTGGGAAGTCAGTGGATGGCATGGGCATATCAATATCATTACGGATGATGAGATTATAGCAACAATAACAGACATTACCGCTAACGGATACGCTAACGCCCGCCTCATAGCCGCCGCACCGGACATGCTGGAACTGCTCAAGATGTATCCATGGGAATGCACTTGCAAAGAGGACGGGAGATTAACAGAGGGTACTTGTTATGGATGTCGGTTAACGGCCCTCGTTGAAAGCCTGGAGGCCTAACATGCCAGAGCTAATCATACGTTGCCCGATATGTAACGGGGTGTGCGCTATTCATGGCAGGTTCGTGGAGTGCAGGGTTCATGGGTTCTTCATTGGAGCGGATTTATTAACGGTTATTGAGTATTAACCTTTTAAATGTAGGGTTTGATTATGGCAATAGATATGAGAAAAGAAAGCGCATCAGGAAGAAAGCAATGGTACGGTGTAGGAATAAGTTATGCCAAGATTCATGCAAATGCAATATCCAGCTATATGACTGAACTAGCACACGGTTCCACAGGTGAACGGATAGCTTTAATGGAAGAGGTAGATTTCCATATAACAAAGTTATCTGAGAGATTGGATACACTAAGGGAAATACTTGCTATAGAACGCAAGGCCTAGCATAAGGGAGAGCCGGATCAACCACCCGGCGAGGGATAACCGCAACAATGGAGGGTATCATGGAAACATGGGAAGTAGGATTAGGGCCTCACAAGGCTGTTATTTATTCAGATGATGGAACCATTGCCAGCGTTACAGATGAAATGGTGGACTGGCAAGCAAATGCCCGCCTCATTGCCGCCGCACCTGAACTGCTGGACATGCTCAAGGATGTACTTAATGATTACCTCGATTTTAATCATCCTTGCGAACTTTCAAGCATTACCATTAACAAGGTTAAGGCTCTTATATCAGAGGCCGCCTCATGAGCCAATGCACGGACTGCCAGGGGTATCACGAAACAGGGTTAAGAACCTGCCCGCACTGTGGGTGCTGGCTGAGTATTCCTTTAACCAATGGAGGGTAAGAAGATGAAACTCATAATTCTTGAAGAAGTTGAAACCGCATCAGAGCTTGTTGATTTACTTCAACATATTGCAGGTTTAATTGAAGGTGGGAACACATCCGGATACCACCCCGGCTGGAGAATAGAACAAGCCTAACCCCCCGACCTCCGGGCGTGTCTCGTACATGCTCCGGGGCCAGTGGTTAGCTGGAGAAAGAGAGGGATTATGAGAGTTAAAAAGATACCTAAAACATCAAGACTCTATCAGAGATATGCAAAGGGCAGCGAAGTTCTCTATCATGCAACGGGCAAAGATAAGCTAGGCTATAAAGTAAACATTGTGGGAACAAAAGCTTTTATTGATAAAACCACTAACCACGGAGGTGGCCATGAGTAATAAATTCAGCAAGTTAAAAGGGGTAGAAGTTGAAGTAATCAATCCAAGCGGTACAAGCGGTAAATGTTTTGTTGCTGATATTGATTACGAAAAAGGTATAACTATCAAGAGTCTTGAAGAACAAAAAAACGTTCTGTGCCTGAATAAATATAGTATTGCAAGCTACCTCAATTACGAGGATACTTTCAAATATCTTGTGGCACGAATCAAAGAAGGAAAGATTTCGCGTAAAAATACTTTCAGGTATTTAACTGGTGATGAATCACCCATGAGAGGAAAACAAGCATCTTGTGCTTTTGAATAGCCATTAACGCCGTGCGTGTTCACCCTTTAACTGGAGGTGGTGTCGTGGGAAACATGAGCTATTGCAGATTTGAGAATACACTTAGAGATTTACGGGATTGTTGGGAAGCTCTCGGCGAAATGCCTGACACAAAAGAGTTAAGCCCTAGCGAGAAAGAAGCCATGAAAACATTAATCCTACTTTGTGGCGACATTTACGGTGACTTCGAGGACTTTGAATAACAATAGCAATCGAAAGGAGCGAGTAAATGAGAGTTAAAAAGATACCTAAAACATCTAGGTTATATCAGAGATATGCCAAGAACAATGAAGTTCTCTATCATGCAACAGGCAAAGATAAGTTGGGCTATAAAGTAAACATTGTAGGAACGCTGGATTTTATTAAAAAATATGAGGAGGTGTGAGATGAGCTACTTTGGACATGGGACAGTTAAGGAAGATATTTTAATCGGTCTAAGGGAAGTTGAAGAAAGGTATGGCTATACTCCGGCACAAATGATTGCGCTTGTTATTAGAGTTTTACAATATTACTCTGATGATATTTCTATGGATAAGGAGAATGGCCAATGAAACCACAAACAAGTAAGGTACGAGCGCATCTGATGAAAACAGGCTCTATCACGCCCATACACGCCTTTAAGTTCATGGGCATCTACCGCTTGGCTTCACGGATATGCGAGTTGAGGGCGTCCGGCATGATGATCGTAACCAAGCAGAAGAAGTCTGCACGGGGCAAGATGTATTGCAAGTACAC
>LAZR01000489.1_pt1 | contig 31552 bp, 24 predicted proteins | sample 329461 | NCBI WGS metagenome assembly LAZR01 (sample SAMN03002196, study PRJNA259156) | marine sediment metagenome | biome: sea floor; feature: Hydrothermal impacted sediments; material: marine sediment; isolation source: Loki non-amplified sample from Loki's castle hydrothermal vent sediment ...
TGGCGCTGATGAAGACCGCCTTCGGCCAGCCGCTCATGGACTATGCCGACGGCAACGCCAACTGCGACGCCTTCGTCGACGGTACGGACCTGGCGATCCTGAAGACCAACTTCGGCTTCATCGCCGACCCCGCTGTACCAGAGCCTGTAACCATTGGTCTGCTGGCCCTGGGCGGTCTGGCGATGCTGCGGCGCAGAAAGTCGTAGACCCGCCGTGGCGGGCCGTAGATCCCCCGGGGCGGGTCGCAGATCCGCCGGGGCGGGATATAGCGAGCTAATCAGCACGAGCGCCAAGCGGCTGGGATCATCCTCCAGCCGCTTGTTGCTGCGCCGGGGAGGGCGTCCTAGTCGCCGGCTTGTGGGGCGGGCTGAGCGTCTTGTGTGAAGACGGATTCTTCGGGCAACAAGACCACTCGGGTTGTGAGCGGCCCGCCGTTTTCGGCGTTGCCGACGATGATTCCCCATCGCATGCCCGAGTGGCTGGGCTGGCCGTCATAGAGCACAAGGCGCCCCGAGCGGCCGGGCAACTGAAGGCCGTGGGGGGCGTAGATGTACGGCTGGTCGGATTGCGGACACGTCAGGTGCAGGGGCTCGGTGGGGCTTAGGGCCTGGAGTTGTTCGAGTGTTTTGGGCAGGCGTTGGTGGGTGCTGTGGTAAAGCAGCAGGGGCCCGCAGACATCGTGAAGCTGTTCGGCGCAGGGGTCGGTCTTGACACTGGGCCTTTGCACCTCGGGAACGGATGGCTCGCCCATTTGGCAGCCGGCCAACAGGGCGGGCAGGATGGCCCAGAACAGCCTGGGGGCGGCCTTAGGGCAGGAGGGGGGCATCGTCCGTTCCTGCAGGCTGGGCGTCAACGCCTCGCCGCATGCCCCGAAGGTGCTTGTCATAGGCGCTCTGGCCGATGGCGCCTTCAAGGATTTCGATCTCGCCTTCTTGTGCGTCCGAGATTCTCTTGAGCCGGTCAGGATGTCTGGCGACGTGTGGCGTGAGGAAAATCAGCAGCTCCGTCTTAACCTTGGTTTTGACAATTCGTCGAAACATTCCACCGATCAGAGGCAGATCGCCGAGGAAGGGCACTTTCCGGACGGTATCGACTACGCGATCTTCCATCAGACCGCCGATGACGATCGTCTGACCGTCGCGGATGGCAACCCGGGTCTGTGCGGACCGTTTGCTAAAGACCGTCGCATCGACGGTTTCGGAGATCGGGACTGTGCTGTCGGTGATCGAGGATATCTCGGGCGCCACGTCCAGAATCACCAGTCCGTCAGGATTGATGTGGGGGGTGACGTGCAGGATGATCCCGATGTCCTCGTACTCGATGGTGTTGATGGTCTGCCCGGTCTCGGTGGTCCGGGTGTTTCGGATGAAGGGCACCTCTTGGCCGATGGTGATGGTGGCTTCTTGATTATCACTGGTGAGGATATAGGGCCGCGAGAGCACGTCCAGCTTGCCCGCAACCTCGAGGGCATTGATCGTGGCGCTGAGCCCGGCATCGACGGTTGTCGTGATCAGGCCGCCGCTTCTTTCAGTCGTGCCGCCCAAGTCCGTGGTGAACGTCGCGAGGGTGTCGACTCGGAGGTTCAAGATGGAAAACTCGACCCCCAGGTCCAGCGAGTCGGTGTGCGCCACCTCGGCGATCAGGACCTTGATCAGAACCTGCGGGACAGGGCGATCCAGGTCGGCGATGATGGCTTTAACGCGTTCGAAATGCTTGTTTGTGGTCCTGACCAGCAAGGAGTTGCTGTCTTGGTCGGCGACGACGTGCACCTGGCCGACCAGACTGGTTGCGCCCCGGTCTTGGTTCGCTGCGTTGCGGGGTCGCTGGTCACGAGCGCCGCGGCCGCGGGCGGCCGTGGTCTGTGCCGCATCGTCGAAGATATCGTTCAACACGGTCACAAGCTTGTCAGCCTGCGCGTTTTTCAGGGGGTAGAGGAAGACCAATTGCTCGGCGCTGGGGTCGGAGTCCAGCTCTTTGACCAGTTGGGTAATGATATCCATCAGGTCCGGCGGGCCGCTGACCACGAGCGTATTGGTCTGGGTATCCGCCGATGCGATGACCTTCGCCTGCCGGCCCATAGGAGCGGCGTCTTGGCTGTCCCCGCCTCCGCCGCCGCGCATGCCGCGGAAGAAAGCGCGGACTTGATCCCGGCGTGACATCTGCTGCTGGGGCTCCTCTTGGGCGAACAGATCCGTGATGAACTTGGCGGTGGTGGCTGCATCGGCGTACTGCAGTTGGAAGACGGCAACTTCGGGCGCGGCGCCCATTTGCCCGTCGATGGCGCTGATGATCTCCACCATACGACGGACGTCTGTCTGCGTGGCCGTGAAGATCAAGGCGTTGCTGGCGGCGTTGGAGGCCAAGTCCGCGTAGGCGGGCTTGAGTGTAGCCAGGTCGGCCTTGAGCTTCTCCGCGTCGGCGAAGCGAAGGGGGATGACCTGCGTGATGAGCACGTCTGTTGGCTGGATATTGGCGGGATCGTTGCCCAGGAAGACGGGAATGGCGCTCGTCCGCGCTTGGTCCAGCGTGAGGATCTTGAGCATCCGGCCAGTCCGCACGGCCGTGTACCCCTTCTCCTTGAGCACGGTGTTCAGTAGCGCGATGGCCTCATCGGTGTCGATCTGCTGATGAGAGATCACCGTCACACGCCCCTCAACGGAGACCTGGTCCACGATGATCAGACCGGCCGCCTCGGAGAGATACTCCAGGACGGCGCGGATCGAGGCATCTCTGAAGTTCAGCCGCAGCGGGCCCGGCTTGATGGAGAAGTCCGGCAGGCGCGTTGTGAGGTCTTCATCGACGGTCGCCGGCTGGGTGACCGGATGGGTGGTGGCTTGAGTGGCCGACTCTTGCGCCAGACCAACAGGTGACAAGACCAGTATCAGCGTGCCTATAGCCGCTGCCGCCCAACGTCTAGACATACGGGACCCTTTGAACCTTTCTAAGCAGGTGTTATCGGCGAAAATGAACTCCCCAGGCCAGTCTATCTACGGTCAAATGTCTCTGGCAGGCCACGGGTTATCGCCACGGCGATGACGTGCCGGCTATCGGTCGGTTTGCTCCTGTCGCCGCCTTCGCATTCGTTCCAGAACCGAGTTCCCCCCACCGGGTGCGGCGCTTGACGGAGGGGCCTGCGTGGTGGCCGGAGCGGCCCCATCGGCGGCTCCGGCTGGCTGAGTGGATGGGTCGGTTGCGGCGGGCATGGCCGAGACGGTTACGCCGGCCAGGTTACTGCCGATCCCGATCTTCACGATCTGGCCCTCACGCTCGTATTCAATGTCGTGGAGGGTGATGGTCACGATCTTTCCCTTGCCGACGGCATCGCCCGTTCGCAGGCGGGTCGTCTGGCCTGTGCGGGTGTCTTCGATGAAGGCGATTTCGATGTCTCCCTTGCTTGCGCCGGTCAGGACAAGGTACTGGTCCGTATCGTCGACAGCGACGCCCGCGGGCCGGGTCGAGACAGGCCGGGGCGGGCCTTGCGGCGCCCGGCGGCTGCGGGAGAAAATGTTCCGCTCGACCAGCACGCGATAGCGCTCGCCTGGTTCGGCGTCGGGGGCGGGCTGACCGTTGGCCGTAAGGGCTACGGCGATCAGCAGACTCACGGCCCCCAGCCGACCGGACCATTGGCGAGGAGGTCTCATTGGCCGCCTCCTTCGGTTGGCTCGGACCCCTCATCGTCGACCAGATACAACGTCGACAGGCGCACTTGCAGCGCGAGGTCGTCTGTGCCTTCCTTTCGAGACCGCAGTTGCACGGCCTCGAGTTTGACCGGGATTTCGGCAGTTTCCACAAGCCACAGGAACCGCGAGACCGACGCCATCGACCCGCTGCCGACGGCGTGGCAGATGACTTTCCGCAGGTCGGTCTTTTCGCTGGGTCGTTCCGGCCTCAGCGACGACAGATCCAGGCCCGCCTCCTGGAACCAGTCGTCAAGTGCGTGGAGCAATTGGCTTTCGGCCTCGGCGGGGTCCTGCTTGAGCCCCTCGGCCAGCATCTGCCGCCACTTCCGCCCGAGCTGCTCTCGCCGGTCAAGGAGGCCGGCGGAACGGTCCTTCTCGGCCTGAAGCTCATCCTTCTTGGCCCGGGCCGTCGAGTAGCTGATCAGCAGGGGCCCGAGCACAAAGCGATCCAGCACGAAGATCGACACGACGATCAGCGCCAAAGTGATAATGAGTCGTTCTCGTCTGCTGAGGATCATTTCGTAATCGGCCCTGAATAATGGGCGGCAATGGCGAAGGCTATCTCAGACTGCCCTTTGCCCGCCTCGCGAAGGTACATCTGCCTGACCTGAGAGAACGCCGGACTGTCCTTGAGCTTGTCCAGCACGTCCAGGACGGCCTCTTCGTTGACGGCCTTGCCGGAGAAGACCATTTGCATGTCTTCCTGAATGGTCAGGCTGGTCGTCCAGATGATGCCTTCGATGGGAAAGGTCATCGTCAGGTCTCGCAGGCAGTCGAGATACGTCGGCTGGCGGTCATGCCAGGGGCGTGCGAATCGAATCCGCTCTACGATGTCTTGGGTCTTGGACACGCTCGGGGCCATCTTGGTGATCTGCTTGGCGAGGGCATCGACCTCATGCTGCGTGCGAGTCCAATGCAACAACAGCAGGATGCAGATGACCACGGCCGCTACAAGGCCAGCCGCGATTTGGATGGACCGCTTGCCCACGGCGCGCTGTGTCGGCGCGGCCAACTTGGCGTGCAGGAAATCGACCCCCAGCCGCTGCCCTCGCAGGCCCGCAGCCCCAAGACAGGCGGCGACGGCGGCGTCAGCGGTTGCGATGCCCGACACGCCGGCCAGGTCGACATCGGCCGAAGACTCGCAGAGTTTGGCCTTGGCGGAAATCTGTTCGGCAAGGGCGTCCAGAGACTCCTCGTCCAGGCCGGCCCGGTTCCACACGTGCAGTTGACGCTTGCCCTCGGCATCCGGCGGGTCGGGCAGCAGGGAGATAACTCGCCGCAGTTGACCTGCAAGATCGTTCATCCAGCTCCCGGCCGCGTCGGATGAATCATCCTGGGCAATGGCGACCGACAGCCGGCGCAACAGGCGAACGCTGCCGCCGGAGCGGACGGCCAGCTCGGCCCCATCGGGGGTCAGGTGCAGCAGCAGGTAGTCGTCGGTGTCGGCGGGGTCCGATGAATCCGCCAGGGCCATGGTGGTTGCTGTGATGGCGGCCGGTTTGAGGCCCGCCTCGGCGGCGAGGGCCCGAAGCTGCTGCACATGTTGGCCCGAGGCCGCCACGAGCAGGACCTGTCGGCCCTGGTGAGTATCGATCGGGCCGACGTAATCGAGGACCAGCTCGGCGTAGTCGGATGTGAACTCGCGCTCGGCCTGGATCGAGAGAATCCCCACCAGCGAATCGTCCGAGCCGGGCGGAATCAGCTTCTCGCGGGCCATCAGCCACTTGGCTTCCAGGCCGATCACGCACCGCCGCGCGGAGAATCCTTCGGCCCGCAGGAACTGTTTTATCGCCTTGCCGAGCTGGGCGGGGGAGTCCAGGGAGGCCTGGTCAGGGTAGACGAATGTCGCAGCGCGGACGGCCCGGTATTGGCCACCGACGGCGACGACCTCCACGGCGATCATGGACCGTTCCGCGACGGCCAGGCCAAGCATTTTGCGACTCATGAGCATACTCACCATGTCTCCCGCGGGAGACGCTCGATGACCTCTTGCATCGGCGTCCCCGAACGCAAATCATCAATAATCTCCAATGATAACGGCCATCCCAGCGAGGTCAGATCCTGCCGGTAGATAACGCGAGGGGGGTCCATGCGGGCGTCGACGACGATTCGACATCGTCGCATCGCCCGCCCGTCGCCGGAGACGCTGACGATATTGGCCGAAAACTGGAACGATCGTCCTGTGATGAATGACCCGATAGCCAGGGCCTTGTCCTCGGCAAGAGCGTCGACGACCCAGGCGATCGTGCTGGCCTCGGTCGGGTCCTCCGGACGGCCGGCGATCAGGGCGTCAACGTCCGCCTCTTCCAACTCGGGCAGGCCGGCCAGGGCCTCCCTGGAGGCGGTGTTGACGTTGATCAGGCCCACGAGATTCCGGTCATTGCTCGTCGTGATCAGATCGACGATCGGTGCGAACTCCTTCGCCGTCAGGCCCACACGGAAGTAGAAGTCCAGCACGTTGGCGAACGGTCGTCCGCGCCGGGCCAGGACGACCACCACCGCCAGCCTGTCGTCGGAGATGCCCTTGGCCAGCACGTCGGCTACTTGCTGCGTGTTGGCTTGGTTGATATTGACGCGCCGCTCACCCGATGCCGATAGGTTGAACTCGGCGCTGTAGACCGTCACGAACTCAACGAGGCCACGATCCAGTTCCCCGTTGCCGTCGTCGGGCGGATCGGCCTCGTCCCGATCGTTCTCATTGTCGTCGAGGACCCCGTTGCGGTTGGCGTCTTCGCCCAGCAGGATCTCCGGCGACCACCCGTTGACCAGCAGCAACTCCTCGACGGTCTCCAGCGGGGCGTTCTTGCATTCGTAGGGGGTCGGCAGAAGCAGGTAGTACTCAGCCTCGGCGCCTTCGGGCGTGGGGTCGCTGTCGCCATCGCGCCAATCGATGACGCCGGCCGCCAGGTCGTCCGTCATCTCCGGCAGCGTCATCAGCGCCTCGAGGGTCGCCGTGTTCACGTTGATCTTCGACGCTTCGTCGACGACGCCATATCGACTCCGGCGGTCATCGTCCGGGTCGGGCCGGAGGATCCAAAAGGCGCCGCCGCCGACCTGGACGGCCTGGGAGGGCATGTCCTGCTCGGACGGCATGCGGCCTTCGAGCCCGGCGACGTGGGCCAGGACGTATTGGATCGCCCCGTGTTCGATGGCGGCGGCCTGTTGTGCGGCGAGCACATTGGCCGACGCGCCGGCCTCGACCCGCATCGCCCGGGCCAGCACCAGCACCATGCCCGCCAGCACCAGCACCAGCCACATCGTGACGATCAGCACCGTCCCGTCGGGGCGGCACCGATGGCGACGCTTGCGGGGCTGCGAATCAGCCTGGGCAGGGCGGGGGGGCATTGGCGGTCTCACTCGTCCCCCTGGGACGTCGGGACGCCGCATGGGATCAGGAACACCTGTGATGTCAGGTAGCCCTCAGCGTCGGGGGGCGACTTCGGAGGGGGCTGGAGTTGGAGCGTCACCTCGACGGCGACGGGCAATGAATCGTTCTGGACGACCGAATCCCACTGGTCCTGCCAATCCCAGCCGTCGAAGTAACGCAGGTCGAACCCGGCCAGGTTGCGACAGAGCGTCTCGATCGGGGCGTCGTCCGTCGCCGAGGCCAGCGGGTTGACGACAACGCGGCGGAGGAGCGTCATGGCCGAACCGTCTGCCGACGGCTCGCAATAGAACTCTATCAGCCTGACATCGCCGACCTGCTCGTCGGATTCCCCCCCGCTGGCTGCGCAATACATCGACACGGAATCCCCGATGCCGCCGGAAACGTCGGCTTCATCCTCGCCGAGAAAGACGCCGGCCAGCACGCCGCGAGGGACCATCGCCGACTGGAAGTCCGCCCGCAAAAGGCTAAGGACGATCTCCGCCCGCCGGACGGGCTCGATGCTCGCTTGCGAACTGCGACGGGCGCGAAAGGCAATTTGCAGCGTGGCGTAAAGAGAGCCCGCCAACACGGCCATCATCGCCAGGGCGACCAGCAACTCCAGCAGAGAAAAGCCGCGCGCATTGGCCGGGCGTCTAGTCATTCAGCGCCTCCTTGCTGACCAGCGTTGTCAGCGTGACGCTGCGCTCCTGGTTGCGGCGAGTCCAGGTCACCTGCACATCCAGTTGGAACAGGCGCGAGTCGTCCCAATCGTCCCGCACGGATGACCATCGATACTCGGGCCAGTCCGGCCCGAAGTCGCCGGTGAGCTGTGAATCGTCGAGATCGCCGGCCGCGACAATTTCCGCCAGCTTGCTCTGGGCCAGCCAGGCGGCCTCGGTCTGTTGGCGGGCATGTCCCGCCGCCGCCAGCGACAGCAGGATCCCGTTGACCACAGCCGGCAGAACAATGGCCACCAGGGCGAGCGTGGCCAGGATCTCGATAAGGGTAAAGGCCCGTCGCCCCCGCCGGACTCCCTGTCGGTGTGACGGGCGATCAGTCATGATCTTGGGCCTGGGCGGATGAGAGGATGCGGAAGGGCTCAGCCGCCGATGGGCAGGCGACGACGAAAACGCTGTCGCGTGAGCCCGTCAGGGTGATGGTCGCCTGGTCGCTTCGGCCGTTGGGGTAGAATTGCACGTAAGACATCTCGCCATCCTGGCTGACGGATTGCAGGTCGACCGATACGGCCTCGGGAAGCTCGAATCGCCGGCCGGGCTCGGTATCGAGGCGAACGAACACGCCCGCTCGCTGCCTGGTCAGCCAATAGGTCTTGGTGTCGGCGCTGAAGTTCAAGCGATAGACGCATCCCTCAGCGGCGGCCTGGGAGCGGGCCATCTTCGTAACGGCCAGGACCTTCGCGGCGGCGTCGGCGGTCTGTCGTCCGCCGGCGAAGTTCCGGAGCGACGGCGCCGCAATGGCCAGCACCGTGGTGATCAAGACCAGAACGGCGATAAGCTCCAGGAGGGTGAATCCCCTGGCCCGTCCGTCATCGCGGGGACCAGTTGTCGATGTCATCGTCGGTGCCGCTTTCTTTGTCGGGCCCGACGGAGTGGAGGTCGTAGCCGTTCGTGTTGTGCTGTCCGGGCTGGCGGTACACGTAGGCGTTCTTCCACGGGTCGGTGGGCACGCCGCGCTTGATATAAGGGCCCATCCATCCGTCGGTATCGGTCGGTTGTTGGACCAGGGCGCCGAGGCCCTCGGCCGTGGTCGGGTATCGTCCGCAGTCCATCTCGAACGCATCCAACGCCACCTCGATGTTCGCGACCTCCGCGAGTGCGGCGGTGACCTTGGCCTGCTCGGATCGTTTGGTGAACTTCGGGACCACCACCGCCGCCAGGGCTGCCAGGATCACCAGCACCAGCAGCAGTTCAATCAGCGTAAAGCCGCCTACCACACGGCCCGGGCGATAGCGCCGGCCGACGAGTTGTTTGATCATAGTGCCATTCATAGTTCGTTCCGCTTATCGAATGTATTCCTGAAGGGTGAACACGGGCAGCAACATCCCGACGACAATGGTCCCGACAATCCCCGCCATGATCAGCAGCAGCGCCGGCTCGGCCAGGGCGACCAGCAACTGCAGTTGCCGATCCAGGTCCGTTTCGTAGACCAGGGCGAGGCGTTTCAGCTCCAGATCCAGCCGGCCGCTTTCTTCAGCCACCGAGATCATCTCCACCACCGAGGGCGGGAACAACCGTTCGCTGGTGGCGAGGCTTTGCGAGAGCGACTTGCCTTCCTGGACCTGCTCGATCGACACCCGCATGGTGTCGGCGAGCGTCTGGTTGCCGATCGCCTCCCGGGCCACGCGCAGCGACGCGACCAACGGCACGCCCGATCCGAGAAGGGTCCCCAGCATTCGGCAGAACCGCACCAGCGCAAACTTGGCCAGCACCCCGCCCAGCACCGGCGTTCGCAGGAGGGCCTTTTCAAGGGCCCGCTTGCCCGAATCGGACTGCAGCGCTCGCCGGCCCAGGATGACGATCAGCGCCACGCCGATGATGATCAGCAGGCCGTAGTCGGTGATCGCCCGGCTGACCGCAACGATCGCTCGTGTCAACGGGGGCAGGGCGGCGCCGAAATCGGCGAAGATGCCCGAAAACCGAGGAATGAAATAGGTCATCAGAAATATGAGAACGCCCGTGGCGAGCACGGCCAGGATGATGGGATAGGCCATGGCCCCCCTGACCTTCGACTTCAGATCGCGCTCGCGCGATCGAAAGTCCGCGATCTGCGCCAGCACCACGTCCAGGAACCCGCCCGTCTCGCCCGCGTGAACCATGGCCACGTGCACCCCGGGGAAGGACTGGGGCCATTTGCTCATCGCCTCGGCCAGAGGCGCCCCGCCCGCGACATCGTCATGAATGGCGGTCCATTGCCTTCTCGCAGCCGGGTTTGATGTCTGGTGACTGAGGATGTGCAGGGCGCGGCTCATGGCGACCCCGGCGGCCAGGAGATTGGCCAGCTCTCGAATGAAGGCCTCGGAGCTGGCCTGCGAGACCCGTCCGGCGGGCCTGGCGCTCGCGCGGCGCTTGGGGGCGACCTCCTGCGGGTCGGCGACGGAGATGGGGACCAGGCCCCGCTGGGCGATCTGATCCAGGGCGGCCGAGCGATTGGCGGCGGGGACGGACCCGGCGGTCTTGGTCCCCTGCGCGTCGACGGCCTCGTAGGTGAACACGGGCATCAGCGGGTGCTCCCGTCCATCCCGCCATTTCCGTTGAATCGTTCATCTTTGGTGACGCGGAGCACCTCCGACAGCGTGGTGCTGCCGCTGCGGACCAGGCGCAGGCCGTCCTCGCGCAGGCTGTTCATGCCTTGGCTGGTCGCCTGGCGGCGAATCTCATCGCTGGAGGTGCGTTCGAGGATCATCGTACGAATGGCTTCATTGACGACCATCATCTCGAAGATGCCCGTCCGTCCGTGATAGCCGGTGTCGAGGCACTGGCGGCATCCCCGTCCGCGGTACAGGATCTCCGGCGCCTGGTCGCCGAATTCCAGGTGCAATGCGTGGGCGTCTTCGGGCTCGAAGGGCTCTTTGCAGTGGATGCAGATCAACCTGACCAGCCGCTGGGCGAGCACGATCTCCAGGGACGAGGCCACCAGGAACGGCTCGATGCCCATGTCGACCAGTCGCGTCAGGGCCCCGGGCGCGTCGTTGGTGTGAAGCGTCGAGAACACCAGGTGCCCCGTCAGCGACGCCTGCACGGCGATGTCGGCCGTCTCGCGGTCGCGAATCTCGCCGACGAGGATTACGTCGGGGTCGTGGCGCAGGATCGATCGCAGGCCCTTGGCGAACGTCAGGCCCGCCTTCGTGGAGACCTGGATCTGATTGATGCCGTGCAGGTGGTATTCGATCGGGTCTTCGATCGTGACGATCTTGCGCTGAATATCGTTGATGCGCGACAGGCCCGCGTACAGCGTCGTCGTCTTGCCGCTGCCGGTCGGACCGGTCACCAGCACGATGCCGTGGGGCAGGGCGAGGATCCGTTCGAACGCCTTGCGGTCGGGCTCGCCCATGCCCAGGTTCTCCAGCCCCAGCAGCGTCGCACTGCGATCCAACAGCCGCAAGACCACCGCTTCCCCGTGCAGCATGGGAATGACCGAGACACGCACGTCGATTTCGCGCGGGCCCACCTTCAACTTGATCCGCCCATCCTGCGGCAGGCGTTTCTCGGCGATATCGAGATGGCTGAGGATCTTCAGCCGCGAGACGATCGCCGGGCGGAACTGCCAGACCTCGGCCGGGACGTTCGCCTCCTGCAGGATGCCGTCCACGCGGTACCGCACGCGGAGGGCATCTTCGAAGGGCTCGAAATGCACATCCGTGGCCCGCCGCTCGATGGCCTCGGTGAGCACCTGGTTGACGAAGGTGATAATGGAGGCATCTTCGGCGGCGTCGGCGAGATTGACATTCTCGTAGGAATCCTCATCGACGACCTGGATGCCCGCATCGGCGGCCTCGGAGACCAGCGACTGCAACGTGTCGGCCCCAACGCCCAGCAGCTCGGTGATGTACTGGCCGATCTCCTGCGACGGGGCCATCGCCAGCCGGACCTCGCATCCGCAGGCCAGGCGCAACTCATCCAGCCCGTTGGTGTCGAACAGATTGCTCGAGACCGCCAGGACGACCCCGTCTTCCTGCGACAGCGGCAGGAGTTGATGGGTCAGCAACAGCCTGGCCGGAAACTGTGCGACAAACTCCTTGGTCGGCGGGTGGGCCGCCAGGTCGACGTAAGGGACATGGAACTCCCGGGCCAGGAACGGCAGCCACTGCTCTTCCGGCAGGTCCGTCGCCGCCGTCAGGGCCCCATCGAGGGGCTTGCCCTGGGTGAGCAAGGCCTCGACGTTTCGGGCAGCCTGTTCGTCCAGCAGGCCCGCGTCCTGCATCTTGACGAGGATAGCGTTCATGTCACTTCAGATCGTTATGTTGTTCGACTGGCGGCCCCCGACCGACGTCACTCTACTCGAGCAGGCCCCACAATACGAGTTGGGCTTCCTGCTTCACGGTGACGACCTCGCGGAGGGCGTCGCGGGCCTCGGCGAGTTCCTTCTGGACCTCGGCCCGAGCCTGGCGAAGGGCTTTCATTGCCGCCTCAAATTCCTCGGCCGTGGCGCCTTCCTTTTCGGTCAGCTCTCGTAGGGCTTGAGTGGCCTTGGCGATCTCCGTCTGCGGTTGATCGCTCGTCCCTTCGGCGCCGCCGCGCCGCATCCGGCCGAAGCGGCCGCCCATACGCGCCTGGAAGGAGAGTGTCGTGACCTTCTCGATCAGGGGCGAGAGGACTTCCCATTCTTCTTCAGTGGCGCCGAGCGATTCTTTGAGTCGTTCAGCCATTCGGGCGCGCCATTCCGCCATGCGTGCGCCGCGGTCGCCGGAACGTCTGCCCCGGCCCTCTTGAGAGAACGCCTCTCCAATGCAGAAAACACCAACCATCGCCAGCACCAGCAGGATCGACAACGTTTTCTTTCGGGTCATGTCAATGCTCCTTTCCAGCGTCGAGTGTCCCGACTTGTTGCACAGATACGTTCTTGTACTAACGCAGGAGCCGGGTGGTCTATTGCCCTTTGAATGGGTTTCCGCAACGGAATGCAAGACACTCATGGCGAAGCGGAAAGCCCAATTCACTTCATGTTCGGTGATTGTAGCGGGCAAGCGGGCCGTCCACAACGGAACTTCGGGGCCGACAGCGAGCAAGTGTTCTTCTGGTAGTGACTTATCAAAACTCGCGAGCCGCCGCTAACGGCCGATCGTCCGCGTCCGCGCGGCAGAAGACACACGAACGATTACTCGCCTTCTATTGATCGCACGGCGGAGGAGACAGGGGATCGGGGGCCATGATTTGTATACAGGCCCAGCCCAGAACATTACGATATCCGAAAGCAGTCCCAGCTCAGCGGCAGAGCATTCACCTTTGTGATGAGGAATCCACTATGCCAAGCCTAAGCATCGGCAACAATCGGGTTAAGTTGACACTCGACGGCCGGACCGGCTTCATCAGAGATATCTTCTCCAAGGAGACGGGCATCCACCACAAGTGCTGCGCCGACGACGGCATTTGGCCGTTCGGCATGCGGCTGGGGGATCGCTACTCGCCCGACATCCTGCGGGTGGAGATCAACGGCTCGGACAAGTGCTCCTCGCAGCGGATGACGCACAAGACCATCACCCGCAAGGGGGCCAAGACGCTCCGCATGCGATACAAGAACATGCTGGCCACGGGCGGGACGCCGTCGGGGATCGACCTGACCGTCGAGATCACGCTGAAGCGCGGGGCTGACTATTTTCTTATCACGGCCGACGTGACCAACGGCAGCGAGTATGGCATCACCAACCTGTACTCCGGCTGGGGCGGACTGGTGGCGGCTGAATCGGCCAAGGACGAGCACCTGGCCGTCCCCGACTGGTCGCTGGGGACGATCTGGGACAATCCGCGCAAGGATTTCCAGCAGCGCGAGACGTTCGGCTATCCGATCTTCGGCAGCCAGGGCTGCATGGTGTCCGGCTGGATGGATCTGTACGGGCCGGAGGGCGGGATCGGCATCGGCTATCTCAACAAGCAGGGCCTGACGATGTTCTTTAACATCCACTCCGAGCCCGCCATCCCCAACCGCCTCGCTCCGCCCAAATCCGAAGGGCTGGCCTTCAACTGGCAACTGTTCAACCTCATCCACGGCAAGGCCAACGAGACGCTCGCCACCGTGGGCGGCACATATCCGCTTGAGCCGGGTCAGCGGTTCAAGACCGACCCGTGGATCCTCGCCCCCCACGCCGGCGACTGGCACCGGATGGCCGACATCTACCGTAGCGAGTACGAACAGCACTTCAAGGGCGACTACCTGACGTGGGAGGATACGCACGAGACGGCGAAGAAGATCGATCTGACGGCCTATTACAGCATGACGATCGATAAGGACGGCACGAAGAAGTTCAAGGACATCCCGCCCGCCTTCGACGCCATCATCAAGCGCTCCGGCGTCGAGCCCGGGAATCTGCTGACGGGCGTTTTGGCGCTGTGGCACAGCCCGCTCAATTGGCCGGACCATTTTCCGCGCGGCATGACGGGCCCCAAGGCTGAAGCCGCCATCGCCGCCTACGAAGCGATGGCGGGCCAGTTGCGGGCCATGGGCGTGGAGGCGATTACGCTGTTCACGCACCTGTTCTACAATCACCGCGACGCCAACGACTACACGCCCGCGGCCGAGACCGGCCACGATCACGAGAATGTCATCTGGTACGAAATCGGCAACAACGCCTGCATGGATACCGACGAGTGGCAGAGCCTGTGGGCCGATCACTACATCCCCGGCTACGCCTCGGTCGATTGCGACGGCGTAATGCTTGACCAGGGCCCCACGCAGTACCTCGTCTGCACGCGCGGCGAGCATCGCCACGGCAACGATGGTCCGGCCATGCTGGGCAGCCACACCGCCGCCACGCTCGAAATAGTCCACGCGTTCCGCAAGGGCTACCCGAAGAAACGCCCGGTCCTGCTGTGGACCGAGTGTGCGTCCGACCTGCCCACGCGTTGGTGCGACATCTGGTCCGGCTGGGACGGCGAGCCCGAGACCGGCCGGCGGGCCATGGAGATCGTCCGGTACACGTTCCCGTACCGCCCGATGTCCTACACGGCCTTCAAGGAGAAGTGGACCGTCGAGGACGTGATGACCTGCACGGTCAACTCACTCCTCGTCGGCGGCTACTACGGCTTCGACGCCGCCGTGCGGTGGCCGCGGGCGCTCGACGAGCCCATCCGCCAATACGTGCGGATTCGCCAGGAGCTTCGCCAGCAGAACGCCCCCGGCTTCCCGCAAGGCTTCAAAGACACCATCGGCCTGACCGTCAGCACCCCCAACCTCGTCGCCAAGGTCTACGCAAATGAGTCTGGCGCAACGATCATCTACTACGCCAAGAAGAACATCCGCAACGCCAAGGTCGCCCTAGACCTCGCCGCCCTGGGCCTCGCCAAGAAGAACAAACGCAGCAAACGCACCTTCCGCGTCAGCCTCAAAACGAACGAGGCCGGATACAAGATCATCAGGTAACACCTCCCGGAGGGAGGCCTGAGAATAGCCCAGCGATTCATCGCTGGGGACAGGGCGACGCATCGCTTGCCGCGTCCCGGCAGGGACGCTTGAAGGCATCGAAGCATTCAACCGTCCCTTCGGGCCTCACGCGCTGGGGTTGCGAATTGGCGAGTCCCGGAGGGACGTCCAGACGTTAGCCGGGCTCGCGGCCGTGAGGCGTGAGCGGAGCGAACGATCGAACGGCAAGGCCCCGGAAAACGGGTGCAAAGGATGGAGAGGCCCGGCGGGCCGATAGAAGCCGACCGGCGGCGCAGAACCCATGCCGAGTGTGGTCCCCTCTGTCGCCCCGCCGGGGCTCTGCGCTATGGTGAGTCCGCCTTCCGGGCCCTCGCCGTTCGAGCATTCGCTACGCTCACGCCTCACGGCGGGCGGGCCCGGCTAACATCTATCGGCCCTACGGGCCTCGTCGTGGTGGCCTGCGCACTTGTTCGGTCGCAGTGCCGGTGATAGGGTGGTTGGCGTGATCTATGTGTTGGCGGTCTTGTTGGTATTGGTCAATGCCGGGTTCCTGGTGATGACGTTGTTCATGTTACCGGGGAACTGGTTGATGGTTGCCGCGACAATGGCGGTGGCTTTGTGGCAGTGGGATGCGGGGATGTTTTCGATCTATCCGCTGATCGCTATCTGCGCGCTGGCGGCAATCGGTGAGGTAGTGGAGTTCTTGACGTCGGCCATCGCCGTCCGCAAGTCGGGCGGCACGCGCAAGGGCAGCATCGGGGCGCTGCTGGGCGGGTTGCCCGGTGGGTTGGTCGGCACGTTGGTGATTCCGATTCCGGTGGTTGGCACGTTGGTCGGTGCGGCTGTCGGCGCGGCGGCGGGCGCGTGTCTGTTCGAGCGACGGTTCGCGAAGCGTCGGCCCGCCGAGTCGGTCCGTAGCGGCGTGGCGGCCGGCGCGGGCGTGCTGATCGGCACGGTCACGAAGTCCGTGATTGGTTGTGTTATCTGGCTTATCATCGCCGTTGCGGCGTTCTGGCCCTGATGGGCAGGATTGCCAACGAACATGCCCACGGTCCCCGTGGGCATGGCGCCGACTTTGAAAGGGCGCACACGATGACACCCGATCTATCCGAAGACGTTCAGATGCAGTTCTTGCGGCCGGGGCAGCTAGAGGCGGCGGCGCGGGAGTTCCCCGTCGTGTACGTTCCGTTCGGGCTGATCGAATGGCACGGCCGACACCTGCCGCTGGGTAACGATGCGCTGAAGGCCCACGGCATCCTGGTCAAGACGGCGGAGCTGGTCGGCGGCGTGGTGTACCCGCCGGTGTTCTTCCACGAGGGGTTCGATCAGGCCATCCTAGTGCCGGTGTTGACGACGCTGTTCGAGAAGCTCAAGGTCACCGGTTTTCGCGTGATCATCGGTGTGTCGGGTCACAACGTGCCCGCGCAGATCGACATGATCAACTCCGCCCTGGCCCCGGTGGTCGCCGACGGCACGGTGGCTGGGATCGGCCTTTGGGAAGTGACCCTCAGCGAGTGTGAGGAATCCGCCACCGACCACGCCGCCAAGTGGGAGACATCGAACATGATGTACTTCTACCCGCACCTGGTGGATATGGCCGAGCTGGGCGACGAGCCGCTGGCCCCGGACATGGGCCCGCCGGACGGCATCGGCGGCCTGGACCCGCGCGAGCACGCCTCGGCCGCCGTCGGCAAACTCAACATCGAACTCGCCTCCACCGCCATCGGACAAAAGGCCTGCGAGTTGCTGGAATCGCTACCGGAGGACTGCCGCGAGTTCAACCTGCCGGCCATGAGTCCCGAGCATTGGTGGTGCGTGTAGGGCGCGTCCTGAAGCTCGCGACGGCTGCCTTCATGATGTCAGCGCCGGGTGGCTGAGGTATTTGGCGAGGAGCTTTCGGATGGCTGGGTCTTCGGGCACGAAGCCCAGGTTCAGGTACGTCTTGATCGCCGGCAGGCGGATGAGCTGAGTTCCCACCATGGCCCGGCGATGGCCGAGCGAGCGCATTCGGCGCAGCGATTCGGCGAGGATCGCCTTGCCCAAGCCTCGGCCCTGGTGGTCGGGCACGGTCGCAAACCAGTGCACCTGGCCCCATCGCACGCCCCGGACCCGTTGGTACCAGGCCGTCGTGGTGGCCACTTCCGTGCCGTCGTCGGTGACGACGAACAGGCATCGCTTGGGCATGGACTTCAGGTCGCCGCCGAAGTCGTTGTTGAAGGTCTCGTCCGTCGCCCAGTCCCACCCGCGCAGCGAGGCGGCCTGCCAGATCCTCACCCACGCTGTGCAGTCTCCGGGCCGGTAGGACCGAATGCGGTAGCCCTCGGCCAGAGGGTAGTCGGGAATGTCGCGAAGGTTCTCGCGGACGGAGATGAACGTCAGGTCCTTCCACTCCTGCAACGTGGCCTGCCTGTGGTATCGGTCCCACCAATCAACAGGAATCTCGTTCATGTCGCTCTACCTTTCGCCTTGCCCGTCAGCTCGTATGCTAATGCCGTTTCCAAAAAGGTTGTATCGTTTTCTCTGTCGCCCCTTCGGGGCTCATTGCCAAAGGGGGCCGACTACCGGGGGCTGGCGCCCCCGGCTATTCACTGACAGCCCTTCGGGCTTGAGAAACAGTCAGTGGGGCAGGCAACTTGTCGCCCACGCGTTCGGAGGGTATAAGCACCCCGTTCCCGTGGGCAATCCGCTGCGGCGGATCCGCCCTACGCAACTAAAGGAGACGAATATGTTCTACATCGCCCAGCATCCCGACACCGGCAACATATGGGATACGTGGCTGTATTTTCGTGAGGGCACGTATTACCTGTACTACCTGGCGGCGGCTGGGGAGCAGTGGGACAACATCTCGATGGCGACCTCGTCGGATGGCGTTCATTGGGACGAGATCGGGCCGGTGCTGTGCAAAGGCGACGGCGTCACGTGGATGGGCACGGGCAGCACGTGGAGGTCGCCCAACTTCGCCAGCGACGGCAAGTTCATCATGAACTTCTCCGAGTGGACGGGCCCGCGGCAGACGATCTTCTTCGCCGACTCGACCGACCTGATTCACTGGACGCGGCTGGGCGACGAGTTGGAGTTCGTCCAGGACGAGCGGTGGTACACGCGCCAGGGCCGATGGGACTGCATCTGGACGATCGCCAAGCCCGACGGCGACGGGTTGTACGGGTACTGGACGGCCACGCCGAGGGAAGAGACCGGCGGACGGTTCGGCTTCGGCCAGTCGCGCGACGGGGTGACGTGGGAAGCGCTGCAGCCGCCGGTGGTCCACGGCATCGGTGAGGGGGAAGTAGGGGCCATCGAGACAATCGGCGGGAAGTACTACATGATGTTCGGCGCGGGCGGGATGTACACGCTTATCGCCGATGAGCCCGAAGGCCCGTTCCACCTCGCCGAGACCAACGCGATGCTCTTGGGCGGGCACACCTACTTCTCGCGGTTCTTCCCCGTTGGCGATGAGATGCTGATCAACCATCATTCGATTCTGCGCGAGGGCCCGGTGCATATGGGATTGCTCAAGCGGGCCGTCGTCGACAGTGAAGGCGTCTTGCGCGTGGCGTGGTGGGGGGGCAACGATGCGCTCAAGGCCGAGAGCGTCGACGTCATCGCGCCGCAAACGGCCCCCGGGCCGGGCGCGGCTATGCTGGGCAATTGCTTTGACCTCCAGCGAGGGCTGGTCCTGGAAGGCGAACTGTCCCTGCCCGTTGCCGATGATGCGGGCTGTGGGCTGTACATTGAGTGCGAGGGCGGCGGGGGCGTGGCGATAGTGTTCGATTCCACCGGAGCGGCCGAGTTAGGGACGATCAATGCCGACGGCAGCGGCTTTGACGTCGAGATAGCTGAAGACCGCAAGATGACTTTCGGCGAGCGGGCGGCGTTTCGCCTGCTCCTGAAGGGCCAACTGCTGGAGGTCTACCTGGGCGACTTCCTGATCGAGTGCTTCTCCCTGCCGCGGGCCGCGACCGGCCGGGTCGGCCTCATCGGCGCCGACGCAGCATCGCTCGACGGCCTCCGGGCCTGGTCGCCGCGGTGAGCGGCCTCAAGCTCGTCTGAAAGAGCGCGAGAATAGGCATTATTCAGCATTTTGGAGGATATTTCTTTTGACACTGTTGCTCGGGTTGATGATAATTAGAGAGTAGGTTCTTGCAGCTATGGGCCCCAATGTGCTGGTGGAGGCCCGCATTTCTCGGGCGGCCTGCAGCCTGGCACTGATGAGAGGAGATGGATAATGCGATTCAAGAACAACAACGCCGCATCTCTGTCGAAGAAACTCGTCGCTTACTCCGTAGCCGCCGGCGCGGTGGCCGCGGGCGCTGCTTCGCCAGCCCAAGGGGCGCTGCAAGTCTTCGATTATCGCGCCGCGCCGCTAAGCGCGAACATGATCGACGCTTACTACCCCCCGGGAAGCCATGACAGCGCCGTGCTGTACATGGACGGCACGTTCAAGCGATCCACGGACGCTGGCGGAATCTACACCTACTACGATCAGGACGGGCTGGTAACCACGCCCATTGACGCCGCCGACAAGACGGCGGATGCGGTCTGGTTCACCTACCACAACTTCAAGTCAGCAGGCAGGAAGGATCCATCGGGCTACACTGGTGTCTTCCTGGGCGCCGGCGACGGCGGCGGCGTGGCCGCCAACCTCGTTGACGGCGTGCTACAAAACGGCTCGGACCTGTATGAGGTCTACAATGGGGGCACGACCTATAACGGGACCGGGCTCGAAGAGACCGAGACTGAGGTCCACAGCGGCTTGAATTATACGTCCGGTGACGCCGTCATAGGGTCCAACGGGGGGGTAAAGAACGAATGGGGGTGGGGAGGCAGTTACAACGATGGCGCCTCCAAAGGCTTCCTGGGCACGGGCTTCGTGGGTTTCTCCTTGCTGGAACCTGACGGCCTCCATTACGGCTGGGTGCAGGTAACCACACACCAGAACCCCACCAGCATGAGCATCCGCGGCTGGGGCTATGAGAGCACGCCCGGGATGGCGGCGGAACTGACCTACGACGTGCCGCCCGCTCCCGGCGATTTCGACATTGACGGCCACATCGATGCGGACGACGTCGACATCCTGTGCGACAACTTGGGCGACGTGGCCTACGATCTGGATGGCGACGGCGACGCCGACGAGGACGACATGATCTTCCTGATCGGGACCCTCGTCGAGTTGCAGGATGGTTCGGGCCGGGTGGGTACCAGGCGCGGCGACTTCAATCTGGACGGCTTTGTCGACGGGACGGACCTGGCGCTGATGAAGACCGCCTTCGGCCAGCCGGGCCAGACCTATGCCGACGGCAACGCCAACTGCGACGACTTCGTCAACGGTACGGACCTGGCGATCCTGAAGACCAACTTCGGCTTCATCGCCGACCCCCCAGGCGGCAGTGTCCCCGAGCCGGTGACGCTGAGCTTGCTGGTCCTGGGAGCAACAGGCCTGGCGGCCAAGCGGCGTCGCAGAAGCTAGCAACCAAACGTTTCAACGCAGACAAGCGGGCGACGGTCATCAGACCGCCGCCCGTTTTCTTTCGCGGGTTGGCTGCTGTGGGCAACGGGCGCTGGCCGTCGTCGCAGGCAGACAGTATTCTTGGGCCCGTCCTGACGTTTGGAGATGCAGTCGCCTATGGCAAGCGGCACGTCAATTCGAACGGTGTTGATCGGCTGGGATTCAGCCAATTGGGACGTCCTGACGCCGCTTCTGGATGCCGGGCAGTTGCCCAACCTCGGCCGGCTCATCGCGCGCGGCGTCATGGGTCGGATGATCACGCGCGGGCCCATCCTCGCGCCGATCGTGTTCACCTCGGTCGCCACGGGCAAGTATGCCGATAAGCACGGCGTGTTGGGGCCCAACGAAGTCGGCGAGGACAAGACGATTCGACCTGTCACGGGCCTGTCCCGTCGAACCAAGGCGTTCTGGGAGATCGCCTCCCAGAACGGCCGGCGGTGTCACGTCGTCAACTTTCCCACCACCGGCCCGGCCGAGGCCGTCAGCGGGTGCTTCGTGAGCCCCGCTTTCTTCAATGTTGTGCCGCCGAGCTATCGCACGCCCTTTGCCGTGCCGGACAAGAGCGTCTGCCCCGAGGAATACGTCGAGAAGCTCAAGGACTGCGTCGTGACCATGGAGGATATCGACGTCGAGACCATGGCGATGTTTGTCCCGCGGCTGAAGGAGCTGGGTCCCGGGGATCCACGGCTAGCGCAGATCGCAGCGGCGGTGGCGCAGAGTCTGTCGGTCCACGCGGTGACGACTTGGCTGATGGAGAATGCGGATTGGGACATCCTGTCGGTCAACTATTCGATGATCGATCACCTTTGGCGGGGGTCTCTCAGGTATCACCCGCCGCGCCCGGACTGGGTCGACGAGCAGGAGTTCGCGATGTTTCGCGAGGTCGCCGCCAGCGCGGTGCGGCTGTGCGACATGCTCCTGGGGCGGCTGGTCCAATTGGCCGGTGACGATGCGGTGGTGTTGGTGTATTCTGCGCGAGGATTCGCCGCCCGCGAGCACCTGCCGCGCGGCGAGCTTTTCGGGCCGTCGTTCTCGCCCGAGTTGGTGTATCGCGGGGACGGCATCTTCGCCATGTGCGCACCGGGCGGACGAGCCGACGAGTTGATCCACCGGGTCGGCAGTCTCGACCTTTGTCCGACCGTGCTGCATCTGGCGGGAGTGGCGTCGGGGGCCGACATGGACGGTCGGGTCCTTTACGATGCCTTCGCCGAGCCGCCGCAACCGATCGAGCCGATCGAATCGTGGGACTCGATGCCGCCGGCGCGAGGCGGGGAGGACCGCCCAGAGGGCCGCCCGCAAGACGACCTGCTGGGCTTTGTGAACCTGTCGACGCCTTGGGCCCAGCAGAAGGCCCGGCAGGTGGCTGTCGAGGGCGCTTGGAATCTGGTGCGGAGTATGCTCGCCGCCGGACGAACGGCTGCGGCGATGCCGCTATTGATCCATCTGTACTACACCAACCCGTTGCAGACAGACCGGTCGGTGCTGGTGGCCGAGGCCTTGTTTCTCGAAGGGCTTGTCCCTGAGGCGATGGAGGTGATGGCGTCGATCGCCGAGGCGTTCCCGTCGTCGCCGACGGGTCAATTCATGGGCGGGATGGTCGCGCTGCATGACGGCCAGGCGTACCAGGCGCTGGACCTGTTCGAACAGGCTAGCCGGACCAATCCGCCGTTTCCACAATTGTACTACTACCTCGGCCAAGCGTATTTGATATCCGACCGTCCGGCCAAGGCGGCCGAGGCCTACCGGCGATCGATCGAACTGGTCGACGCTTTCCCGGCCCGTGTGGGGCTGGCGGACGCGTTGTACCGCATAGGCGATTATGAACAGTCGGCCGAAGCGGCCGCTCGGGCGGCGTCGCTGGAATACACCCATCCGCGATGCCATTTCCTGCTCGGACGTGCGCTGGCCAAGCTCGGCGAGATCGATCGGGCCAAAGACTCGTTCGAGACGGCGCTGCGGCTGGACCCGACGGACTCGCTCGCGGGCGAGGCCCTGGCGGCGCTGACCGGCGGCCAGGCGGGCGAGATCGAGTTCCCGCCCGATGTCGCTGCCGAATCCGCCGACGCGAGGGCCGGCCACGAGGCCTCGCAACAGGCCGTCAAGGACGCTCGCCGCGCCATCGCCCGGTGGCAGAGCGACATGACCGAAGAACTCGCCTCGGCGGATCGGAAGCTTGATGACTATCTTCGGGCCAACGCCGCTGCCCGGGGTAAGCGCGGGCCGCAGGAGGTGGCGGCGCCGCCGGACAGTGGCGACTGGACCCTCCGACCGGTGCTGCCGGCGGATCAGCCAATCATTCATCGCATGTTTCCCCAGCCATTCGCCACGCCCCATGACGTCTCGCTCTACGTAATTCATCCGTCGGGTACTGACGACGTTCAAGGCGGCCTGACGATGCGGGGCCAACAGGACGGGGCGAAGGTCTCTCTGGGGGTGACGGTTCGGGGCCAGGCCGGACGGGATACCCCCGACGAGATGGCGGAGTGGCTAATGTGGCGCCTCCTGCGCGCGGGGGTGGCCCGCGCGGCGGCCGGTGGGGCGCGACAGGTGGCGTTCACCTTTGCCGACAACGAAAACCCGGCGGCGCTGCGGCGGTCTCTGGAGCGGCTTGGGTTTGAGGCGACCTCCACCGAGACGATCTGGCGGATGGAAACGGCGGCGTTTCGCGATCGGTGCCTGGGGCTGGTGGAGCGATATCGGCGGCGCAAGAGCATTCCGCCCGACATTCGGGTGGTCACGTTGGCAGATGTGCCGTTCGCCCAGGCCGACCAATTCTTGCGCCAGTTCTTTCCCGATGGCGCCGGTCGGCCGGTGCACGAACTGTATCCGCCGGCCTCGCCCGTGATGCTCAAGGGCCATCAGATCATTGCCTGTTTTGTCGGGTTCAAGAAAGACCCGGAAGTATTTACGGTAACGCGCCTCGGCGTGCTCAAGGAGTACCGCAAGCTGTGGGTAACGCCCTGGTTGGTGGGGGAGGGCACCCAAGAGATACTCAAGGAAGGGCACCCGGTGATTGAATTCTACACGGACGAACAGCGCTATCCGGAGTTCCCCAAGATCGCTCGCGGCATGGGGGCCGACGAGGTCGGCACGATCTTCAATATGGCGCTGGATCTGACGGCCCCGTGGCAGCACCGGTAAGCCCCGGTCGCAGCGGCGTGCGGGGGGCTCAACATAGACGGCACCGTCGACGGCACGGACCTGGCGATCCTGAAGACGAACTTCGGCTTCATCGCCCTCCCAAGCCCAGGCGGCGTCCCCGAGCCGGCGACGCTGAGCTTGCTGGCGCTGGGTGCGGCTGGTCTTGCGGCCAAGCGGCGTCGCAAGAGCTAGCAACCAAGCGTTTCAACGCAGACAAGCGGGCGACGGTCATCAGACCGCCGCCCGTTTTCTTTCGCGGGTTGGCTGCTGTGGGCAACGGGCGCTGGCCGTCGCTGCAGGCAGAGAGTATTCTTGGGCCCGTCCTGACGTTTGGAGATGCAGTTGCCTATGGCGGATGAGAGATCAACTCGAACGGTGTTGATTGGCTGGGATTCGGCCAATTGGGAGATTATCACGCCGCTGCTGGATGCGGGCCTGTTGCCCAACCTCGGCCGGCTCATCGCGCGCGGCGTCATGGGGCGGATGGTCACGCGCGGGCCCATACTCGCGCCGATCGTGTTCAACTCGGTCGCCACGGGCAAGTATGGCGATAAGCACGGCGTTCTGGGGCCCAACGAAGTCGGCCAGGACAAGACGATTCGCCCTGTCACGGGCCTGTCCCGTCGAACGAAAGCATTTTGGGAGATCGCCTCACAGAACGGTCGGCGGTGTCACGTCGTCAACTTTTCCGCCACCGGTCCGGCCGAGGCCGTCAGCGGGTGCTTCGTGAGCCCCGCTTTCTTCAATGTTGTGCCGCCGAGCTATCGCGCGCCCTTTGCCGTGCCGAACAAGAGCGTCTGCCCCGAGGAGACCATCGAGAAGCTCAAGGACTGCGTCGTGACCATGGAGGATATCGACGTCGAGACCATGGCGATGTTTGTCCCCCGTCTGAGGGATCTGAAGCCCGGTGATCTGCGCCTGGCGCGGATCGCAGCGGCGGTGGCGCAGAGCCTGTCGGTCCACGCGGTAACGGCTCGGCTGATGGAGAATGACGATTGGGACATCATATCGGTCAACTATACAGCGATCGATTTGCTTTGGCGGGGCTTCCTCAGGCACCACCCGCCGCGCCTGGACTGGGTGGACGAGCAGGAGTTCGCGATATTTCGCGAGGTCGCCGGCAGCGCGGTGCGGCTGTGTGACATGCTCCTGGGCCGGCTGGTCCAATTGGCCGGTGACGATGCGGCCGCGCTGGTCTACTCGGCCCGAGGATACCTTCCGCGCGAGCGACTTCCACGGCCCAGGCCTCTTGGGTCCCCATTTTCGCCCGAGTTGGTGTATCGCGGGGACGGCATCTTCGCCATGTGCGCACCGGGCGGACGAGCCGACGAGTTGATCCACCGGGTCGGCAGTCTCGACCTGTGTCCGACCGTGCTGCATCTGGCGGGAGTGGCGTCGGGGGCCGACATGGACGGCCGGGTCCTTTACGATGCCTTCGCCGAACGGCCGCAACCGATCGAACCGATCGAATCGTGGGACTCGACGCCGCCGGCGCGAGGCGGGGAGGACCGCCCGCCAGACGACCGGCTGGGCTTTGTGAGCCTGTCGACGCCTTGGGCCCAGCAAGAGGCCCGGCAGGTGGCTGTTGAGAATGCCTGGAATCTGGTGCGGAGTATGCTCGTCGCCGGGCGAACGGTCGAGGCGCTGCCGCTATTGATCCATCTGTACTACACCAACCCGTTGCAGACAGACCGGTCGGTGCTGGTGGCCGAGGCCCTGTTCCTCGAAGGGCTTGTCCCTGAGGCGATGGAGGTGATGGCGTCGATCTTCGAGGCGTTCCCGTCGTCGCCGACGGGTCAATTCATGGGCGGGATGGTCGCGCTGCATGATGGCCAGGCGTACCGGGCATTGGACCTGTTCGAACAGGCCAGCCGGACCAATCCGCCATTTCCACAACTGTATTACTACCTCGGCCAAGCCTACTTGATGTCCGACCGTCCGGCCAAGGCGGCCGAGGCCTACCGGCGATCGATCGAACTGGTCGACGCTTTCCCGGCCCGTGTGGGGCTGGCGGACGCGTTGTACCGCATAGGCGATTATGAACAGTCGGCCGAAGCGGCCGCTCGGGCGGCGTCGCTGGAATACACCCATCCGCGATGTCATTTCCTGCTCGGACGTGCGCTGGCCAAGCTCGGCGAGATCGACCGGGCCAAGGACTCGTTCGAGACGGCGCTGCGGCTGGACCCGAAGGACTCGCTCGCGGGCAGGGCCCTGGCGGCGCTGACCGGCGGCCAGGCGGGCGAGATCGAGTTCCCGCCCGATGTCGCTGCCGAATCCGCCGACGCGAGGGCCGGCCACGAGGCCTCGCAACAGGCCGTCAAGGACGCTCGCCGCGCCATCGCGGATTGGCAAAGCCGTTTCACCGAGGATCTGTCGGAAGCAGACGAGCGTCTGGACGCTTACCTGGCAGCGAACGCGACCGTGCGGGGAGTCGACTGGCCGACAGCGGACGCCCAACAGGCCGAAGACGCCCAAAGAGCGGGCCCCGATTCATCGGCATGGACGGTTCGCCCTGCATTTCCGTCGGATCAGCCGGCGATTCAGAGGGCCTTTCCTGAGGTCTTTACTTCGGCTGAGGTCGTGGAAGTGCTGGTCATCCATCCGGCTGGCGCCGACGATGTCCGAGGGGGAATAACGTTGAAGGTCAGTGATCGAGACAAGCTGGTGATCAAGCTGAACCTAAGCGTCCAAGGTCGCCCCGGGCAGACTGAGGAAGACGAAACCACAGAGATCCTGATGACCCACCTCCTCCGTGCAGCGGTGGCGCGGGCTGCAGCGGGGGGGGGCAGACACATTACGTTCATGTTCCACGAAGACCCCGGCCAACAGGCTCTGCGGCGATGCTTGGTGCGATTAGGGTTCGAGGTCACTATGCTGGAGGGCATTGAGACGATGGACGGGGCGACGTTCCGCGATCGATGTCTGCGGATTGTGGAACGCTACAAGCGTCAACGGGCGATTCCCGAGGACGTGCGTCTGGTCCCCCTGGCGGAGGTGTCCTACGACCGTGTTGATGAGTTCCTTCACACGTTCTTCGAAGATGGCGCGGGCGTGGACTTCGAGTTACTCAGCCCGTCGATATCGCGGGTGATGCTCAAAGGCGACAAGATCATCGCCAGCATGGTGGGGTACATCAGCAGCCCGGGCACCTTTCTGGCCGCTCGCTCGTGCGTGCACGCAGACTTCCGCCAGCTCTGGGCCACCCCCTGGTTATACGGTGACGGCGCCAAGGCCGGCTGTGAGGCCGGTCTGACGGTGATTCAATTCTGCACGGATGAACTGAGGTACCCCGAGTTCGTCAAGATCGCTCGCCGCATGGGGTCCAAGGAAATCGGGCGGATCTACACCATGGCCCTGCCCCTACAGGCGCCGTGGCAGTGACCCGATCCGGCCGGTCCTTTATGGGCCCGGGCCGCTCAATCGGCATCCGCGGACAGTTGGCCGACAAAGGGCCCGAGGTGGCGCTGGAAGTTCCGCCAGCGGGCCACGGAGGTCTTGTAGATCGGCTTGCGGACCTGCACGGCGCTGGACGTCTTGACCTGTCGCGTGTTGCGGTGGAACTCCAGGCAGCGCTGGTCCCACGGCAACCCGCAGAAATCGACTATCTTGCGGCTGAGCCCCTCCTGGTCGTCGACCAAATCCTCATAGGGCACTTCCAGAATGTCCAGAGGCAGGACGTTACGCCAATGGGCCATCAGGCGTTCGTACTGTCCGTAGAACAGGCCCAGATCCTTGAGGATCACGGCCAGGTTCGAGTGACAGGCAGGATTGGCTTCGTCTCGTTCGACGGCCTGGGCAATGAGGGCCGCCGCTTCCTCATCACGCCCGTTGAGCCCTGCGATGATACCCAGAAGATGCAAACTGTCGGCGTGGTTTGGCTGTCGCTTGAGGATGCGCTGGCAGAGGGCTTCGGCGCGGGCGTGGTTCCCATTTCGATGAGACTTCAGCGCCTGCTGAAAGAGTTCCGTGTCGGAGCCGGCAGGGGATTTGGCCGACGCCGAACGTCGACGACGCCCACCCGACGATTTGCGGCGACGGGCCATCAGGACTCCTTCTTATGCCCGCAACCGTCACGAGCCTTGCCCGTGATCCTATCGGTTTTCCGGATACCGGCAAAGCAATTCCGCGCTCCTGCCCGAACCCCGAAGTGCGTGGCGCTGAGTGCGCAAATCTCAGGGCAGGCCTAGGCCCGATCCGCAGACGGCGGCGCCGAAGGCCCAAAGCTGGGCCACGGCAAGGGGCCACGGCCTCGCAACAAGAATTCTCGCAACAAGAATTAAAGATGGGGAAAATGCCCCCAACAACCGGCGGCCTGGCTGCGCCGGGCTCGTGGCCTTGTAGGCGTAATAGACCTAAGGTGAATACCTTAACCACAGGTACGGCTCCGGCGCAGGCGTGAAGCCTGCGTGGCCCATGTGACCGCCCATTTTCAGATGCAGGAACTCATTGACCTCGAGGGCCCGAACGTGTAGAATGCGTTGTGTAATTGGCGGCGGCTGCGCCAGTGGTCGGTCCCGACCGCAGCGGGCTGTAGTCCCACTTGGCGGCCGCATTTCGTATAAGCGAAGGAGATCTCTCCAGGCCTAAGGAAAGGGCAATCTTATGAGAAGACAGAAGACACACACTTCAGCCAGGCTAGCGGCTTACGCAGTTGCCGCCGGCGCTACGGTGCTGAGCACGGCATCGACCGCGAACGCAGCACTGAAGGTTTACGATCACCGTGCCGCCCCGCTGTATCCCATTGTCGACTATGGGACGTGGGATCAGACCCTGATGCTGATGAACGTCCAGACGGGCGATTTCCAGTACGTCGTCGTGAGCAATGACTGGGACCCGGCGTCGGTTTCTCGCTACGACCAGGACGGTTTTGTCGACAACAACTGGATTCCGGAGGTCGACAAGACCGACGACACGGTCTGGTTCAGCCACCGCGACGTGGACATCGACATTGGCGCCGGCGGCGGCTCGAAGCCCGGCGAATCTGTGACTCTCGAAACGCCCACCGGCGGCGCCGGCGGGGTGTTGTCTGGCAGCCGGGCCGGCCCTGTCTACGCTCCCGGCAGAGGGTCGGGGACGGAGGTCGCACACGACTGGTATTGGGCCGAGCAGGTCTACGACGACGACAACGACCCCCTCACGCCGGATGCGTCCGAAGCCTTGCCGCTTCCGGTCGACGGAGCGGCGTGGATGCAGGTGGATAGCTCGCTCAGCTTCAACGACAGCAGCCCGACCGGCTACACCGGCGTAGTCAGTCACGGCATGGGCGGGCTTGGCCACGGCAGCGGCACGGAGTGGGGTTACCGCTGGTTCTCGATCGGGTTCAAGCTGGAACAGGCCGATGGCACGCACTACGGCTGGGTGGCCCTTGATCCCGGGATCGACCTCGACCGCAACCGAATCCGCTCGGTCTTCGGCTGGGGCTACCAGACCACACCCTACATGGCGGCTGAGTTGACGTGGATCGGTGATTCCGACGGTGTTGAAGGCGACTACGATGGCGATGGGGATGTTGACGCCGCTGATATCAAGATTCTCTGCGAGAACATGGCCGGCGACCCGGCCCTCTACGATGCCGATGGCGATGGTGACGTTGACGAGGCCGACATGATTTATCACATCGAGAACCTCGTCGAGTGGGATAACGGCGTCGACAACGGTGTCGGCACCAAGCGCGGCGACTTCAATCTCGACGGGCTGGTCAACGGCACGGACCTGGCGCTGATGAAGACCGCCTTCGGCCAGCCGCTCATGGACTATGCCGACGGCAACGCCAACTGCGACGCCTTCGTCAACGGTACGGACCTGGCGATCTTGAAGACGAACTTCGGCTTCATCGCCCTCCCAAGCCCAGCCGTTCCCGAGCCGGCGACGCTGAGTGTGCTGGCTCTCGGCGCGGCTGGCATCGCCAGCAGGCGTCGACGCAAGCAGTAGGACGTTTCGGCATGAATTGTACGGGCCGTGGCTTCCACAAAGGGCTGCGGCCCGTTTGCTGCGCTGCAGGCGTGCGTCTACTCAGGCCCGGGCGCTGGCGGCGTGCTGGCCCATCGCCGGCGACGGTGAGCGGTTGCTCCAATATGATATGATCAAGAGCGGGCGGTCCCGGTAGGCCGGGATCGCCCGTCTTTCGTTGAGCATTGAGGGGCGCCTATGAGGGGACATTGGCGGGCCGTACGAAAGGCTTTGCCGGGCGATACAAGGCCAATCGCTCGGCAATCTGTTCGGCCAGAGCCTGTTGACCGGCCCGTAGCGCCAGCGCACAGGCCCAGCCTGCTGTGCGACCGCCCCGGCCTGGTCAAAATCACCGGCTGCGGCGTTGGGGCGGATTGGCGGTCTTGTGGTTGCGGGGGTAACTGTCGCCGGGAGTGAGAATTATGGACCGGGCCGGGCGTCCGGCAACGCCGACGGGCGAACGGACAAAGCCTTGCTACTTATCCAAAAAGAAAGAGGCAAGGCCTTATGAAAGGGTTGTTTCGGCGGCCGGTTGTGGTAACATACGGTTTGGTACTGTGAAGACATCCGGAAGACAGGCTGTCGGTCAGTAAGTCCCTAGTTCTTGCGCGCCACTTGTGGCTTTACGGAACGCTTTTCCAAGAGAAGAGGAGGCAGGAATATGCAAAGATGCTTGATGATTGTTGTGCTGTTGGGAGTTACGGGCGCGGCGATAGCCGGGCCGACCACGGCCGACACGAACACCTACATCTACACCGACAACGGCGGCACCGACCATTTGTGGAGTTACGGGTTCGATTCTTCCAAGTACATCAACGGCGAGACGGGCTATTCGCGCTACGCCTGTGAGATTGCCAGGGACCCCGTCCTGTTGACGTCCGGGCCGTACGCCGGGGGGTATGAGTACCTGTTTGATCTGTACCTTTTCGACGGGTACGGCGCCACCGGGACCACCTACGAGATCGGCGGTCTGGACAATTCCAAGATTCTCAACAAGGAAACCTTGGTTGGCGGAGTGTCTTACCCCAACGGCCGCGTGATGCAGTTCTGGAGCTGGGGCTCCAACGCCGACGTGACCCGCGCCCAGGAGATTTACGGCCCGTCGTATGACGACGGTGCCGGCGGCTGGGACGATACGGGCTTGGGCTATCCGTATACTTTTACAGGCAACCCACACGCCTACGGGGACTACGTGCGGACTACCGGCTACTTCAACGAGAGGTACGCCTGGTACATCCCGCTGGAACTGGTCGACCAAGGCGGGAGTTTCAGCTATCAGTACTCCGGCGTGACCAACGCCGTGTCCGACCAGATCGTCATCAGCCGATACTGGCAGGGCGTCGCGAGTGGTGCGAACGGGCTGATCTTCACGCTGCGGGTGGTCTACGAAGACCCCATCATCCCGACGTACATGGGCGGTACCGATGACCTCTGGTGGAGCTTCGCCAACTACGGTGCGGGCACCAGGTACAACATCCTCGGCGAGTTCGATCTCTTTGCCCTCCCGGGCGACTTTGACGATGACGGCGATGTGGATGCCGATGACATCGACGAGCTCTGCGATAACATGGGCAGCCTCGATCCACAGTATGATTTGGACGATGGCTCTGGAACCGGCACCCCCGATGGTGTCGTCGATGAAAACGACATGATTTATCACATCGAGGAACTCGTCGAGCTGACCGATGGCGTTCGCGTGGGCACCAAGCGCGGCGACTTCAATCTGGATGGTCTCATCGACGGGACGGACCTGGCGCTGATGAAGACCGCCTTCGGCCAGCCGCTCATGGACTATGCCGACGGCAACGCCAACTG
>LAZR01000490.1_pt1 | contig 31376 bp, 24 predicted proteins | sample 329461 | NCBI WGS metagenome assembly LAZR01 (sample SAMN03002196, study PRJNA259156) | marine sediment metagenome | biome: sea floor; feature: Hydrothermal impacted sediments; material: marine sediment; isolation source: Loki non-amplified sample from Loki's castle hydrothermal vent sediment ...
TCGAAAGTGAGGCTGAAACAGAGGAGGGAGTTTGGGACTTTATACAAACTCATCTTCAGTACCTCCCGGTTGCAAAAAAAAACCGCGGAGACCTACTTTTTGTACCTGAGCGTGACCCTAGAATTCTATTTGACCAGGTTGTTTCCTTTTTTATTCGAAGAGGTTTTCCTATTCCATTATCGAGCCAAGAATTTCAAAAAGGACTAGCTCAACGGTTTTCGATGCGAGATGGCATGTACTTTCTATCTGAACAAGTTGCTGAATACGATAGGAACCGAGCGACTTCTATGGCTATTAAGCAACTATCTATTTTTGTTGATGATGAAGCTTCTGCAATTGAATGGTTACGACAAGAACTAAAGATTAAACCTAAAACATATTCAGAAATTCACCCTTTATTTCTGAATGAACTTTCAGGTTGGAAGAAAAATGAATTACAACTTGAGCTTGCTATATTGTTAGAACAAAATTTCATCAAATATGATGCTGAGGATGATGTGCCATCTCAAATTCATACATACTTATCAACAAATTTCAAAGATCTACGGGGGCTTGAGAAAGATAATCCAAGCCTAAAAAATAAAGCAAAAGAGCGTTGGTATGTGCCAGACCATAATAAAGCTGATGATCTAGAAAGACTTCGATTACGCTCTCTGATGAGAGAGTTTGAAACGTATAAAGAAGAGAAGAAAAAAGTTAAGCAACCAAGAGCTGAGGCTTTGCGTGCAGGCTTTAACGCTTGCTGGCAAGTGCAAGACTATCAAACAATTTTAGATGTTGCTTCTAAAATCCCTTCTGACGTATTACAAGAAGATGAAAAGCTATTGATGTTTTATGATAACGCTCAGACATTAACATCCAGTCAAGATGATGATTGGGACTAATTTAAGGAGTTAATATGGATGTTTAATGTCGGTGATTGGGCATGGAGTAAGTCATATCAACAAAATGTGAAGGTAATTGAGAATGCCGTTCTTTGGGGGCAAAGTTTTTATCGTATATGGTTACAACAGCAAGATGTTCTGGTGAAGGTATCGAGTGATGATTTAACCTCACCAAATGAAGCCTCATCGACTGATGTGCATTTCATTTCTTACATTAGCATTGCTGCAAAAATTGCGAATGCTCAAAAAGAAGATATATTGTTAGCCCCGATTGAATCCAATGTGATCCCTTTACCCCATCAATTAAAGGCTCTTAGTAAGGCGATGTCTCGAAAGCAAGTTCGCTATTTGCTTGCTGATGAAGTGGGCTTGGGAAAAACTATTGAAGCAGGACTGATTTTACGTGAGCTAAAATTGCGGGGGATGGCAAAGCGTATTTTAATTTGTACCCCGAAAGGCTTGGTGAGTCAGTGGGTAAGTGAGATGAAGATTCATTTCAATGAAAGTTTTCAGTTATTACTTCCTGGTGAGCAGAAAGCTGTAGATGAGCACGATAATATTTGGCTTAGACACGATCAGATTGTGTGTCCTGTTGATAGTATTAAACCGATTGAAATGCGACAAGGTTGGTCATTAAAACAGGTACACGAATACAACAAACATCGTTTTGATGATCTATTAGCATCTGGCTGGGACCTTATTATTGTTGATGAAGCACATCGACTAGGTGGGAGTACAGAGCTTGTTGCTAGGTATAAGCTAGGGCAAGGTTTAGCAGAATCGGCACCTTATCTCTTACTACTATCAGCCACGCCGCATCAAGGTAAAAGTGATGCCTTTCATCGCTTAATGGCTTTGATTGATAAAGAAGCCTTTCCTGACCTTGGAAGTATTACGAAAGACCGCGTTAACCCTTATGTCATTCGAACCGAAAAGCGTATCTCTATTGATGGCGAAGGAAAGTCATTATTCCAGCCCAGAAAAACAGCATTGATTCCCGTCGCTTGGCAAAAGAAACATGCCTTGCAAAGGCAGTTATATGATGAAGTAACTGAGTATATAAAAGAAGGTTACAACCAGGCTAAAGCAAAAAAGCAGAATGGAATTGGTTTTTTAATGATATTGATGCAACGGTTGGTGAGCTCTAGTAGTGCTGCTATTGCTAAGACATTAGCTCGAAGGTTAGATGCTCTTAATAATATAGTTATCGAAGAAGATCTTCCAATGATATCTGCTGAAGAGTGGGCTGAGTTAGATGGACAATCCCAGCTTGATAAATTAATTAGTGAAGGTAAACAAGCGCTCGATAATGAGAAAGGGGAAGTCGAACATTTACTACAATTAGCCGAAAGATGTGTTGCTAAGGAAAGTGATGCAAAAGCCGAAGCCTTGATTGACTGGCTATATAAGTTACAGCAGGAGGAGCAGTCTCCGAATTTAAAAATGTTGGTATTTACAGAGTTTGTTCCTACTCAGCAAATGCTAAGTAAGTTTTTTACAGACCGTGGTATTAGTATTGTTTGCTTAAATGGTTCGATGGATGTGAATGAGCGTCAAAAAGTACAAACTGAGTTTGCAGGTGATGCTCGAATCTTGATTTCTACTGATGCAGGCGGCGAAGGCATAAATTTACAGTTTTGTCATATTATTGTTAATTACGATATGCCTTGGAATCCGATGAGGATGGAACAGAGAATAGGCCGCGTTGATCGTATTGGTCAGCCTCATATTGTTAGGGCAATAAACTTTGTACTGGAAGATACAGTTGAACATCGTGTCCGTGAGGTGTTAGAAGCTAAACTTCAAATTATCTTAGATGAATTTGGTGTTGATAAGAGCAGTGATGTATTAGATTCTGCCGAAGCCAATCATTTATTTGATAAGTTATTTATGGAATCATTAACTAATCCAGCGGTAATGGACCAAGAGCTTGAAAAAGCCTTACAAACGGTTCAAGAAGCTGCTAGAGATAAACATTCACAGGATAATTTATTTTCGGATAATGTTGAGCTGAAAGCTTATGATTATCAAAAAATAACAAACCATCCATTACCCCACTGGATTGCCAATATGGTGAAGCAGTATTTAGCTTGGCGACAAGAAATGGGACAAAAAACAAGCTTTACTTTACTTGAGGGGAGAGGATTGAACCTTAAATGGGAAGATGGGGCTATTTGGAATAATATTACCTTTGTGGGCAAAGAAGCTCAAGATGATCTTAACCTGAAGCATATTACCCTTGAGAACCCTAAAATAAGAGGGTTGTGCGCAAGCTTGCCTCTGTGGAGTGAAGTACAAAATATCCCCATCATCAGTGTTCCCTCATTGCCTAGTGGTGTAAAAGGTTTTTGGTCATTGTGGAGCATACGTTTTGCAGGACAAGATGAAAGACAATTAAAATACCTACCTATTTATATTGCTTTAGATGGTCAGTATTCTTCACCAGCATCAAATCGAATTTGGGATGCTATTTGTTCTGAAAGCATCCAGTTAGGAAATATTGCTGCAGATAAATTAATCAATAAAAACGATATTTATCTACAACTTCTAAATAATGCAAAGCAGCAAGGTAAGTTTGTATTTGAAAATATGCTGGCACAGCATTTAACTGATTTAGAACAGCAAAGAGAAAAAGGTGAGTATTCATTTTTAGCTCGTAGACGGGCGATTAATAGAATCGGTTTACCAGAAGTGAAAAATTATCGGTTGAGACAGTTAGATGATGAATATAATAACTGGACGAAAAAAATGGCTGATAAAAAAGCTGTTTATCCTGAGTTAAACCTTCATCTAGCTTGTGAGATAAGAGACTAGCTAATGCAATGGCAAGATAGGTTACTTAATAAGTTAGCGTTGAATGAGTCGTTATGCTTTGTCATCAATGATCCTGATCGCATTTGTTATGAGCCACACATCTCCAACGCTATCAAGCAATCTAAAGCAATAATCTTTGATGATGTAGATCCAATTGCTTTGCACCTTATTTATGAAGAGTGGTTAGAAAAGGAAAGTGGTGGTGCTTTTCTGTTTCGATACTCTGATATTAATGAGATAAATATCCCGTATGAGTTGTTACGTAAATCGAAAATTGTCGATTTTCATATAAGTGAAGTTATTGAGGATATAGATGCAGATGTATTAAGAATTATCCCCCCCGAGAATTACCAACTTATCAGTATGCGAGTTCAAAGTTATCGACCTGGAAAGTTGACAAAAGTGGCAAGTTTGGACTTTGTGTTGAGACATATTTATAAAATTGCACCAGAAATAATTCAAACAGATGTTGATGTGGTGAGAATGCTGATTCGGAAGCATTATTTAATGAATGAGATGCCTGAAGAAATAGAAAAGCATTTAATTCGTTTACTGAATTTAAATACTGTATTTTCGGGGTGGAAATTTGACCAACTTATTCCATACAAGCCGCAGTTCTTTGAGTTTTTACAACAGCAATGGGGAATGTATTTAGATAGCTTACTTATTAGTAATGAGCTTAAGGAAACGGCTTATCCAAATCATCAGCTTATTGTGCCATTTGATGATCAGGACATAAAAGTTTTTGTAGACAACTTATTTGCAGATGGCTTGTTAAAACCAATTAAGTTCGTAGGGATTGCTCCTGAACATTGGGCTTGGATTGGCATTCAAACGGATAACGATCAAACAAAGCTGAAGCGTTATCAACATTTATATGACACCGTTAAAAAATCACTTTCAAAAATAGATATAAAGACTGTGAATGCTGATTTTTGGGGAGAACTAGCACGTGGGTTGGGAAACCTTAATGCAATTTCATATCAAATTAGGCAACAATTGTTAGCTTTAGAAATTGAAAATCTTGTTGATTTAAACCGACAGACAGATGAAAGCTTTGAGGCTTGGTTATTAGATAAATATGGTGAGTTAATATCGATTCCATCCGTCCAATATCCGAATATGCTCCATAAGATTCCTAGCTGGCTCAATCAAAAAGTTCAATTAGGGAAAAAAGTTTGTTTATTGGTGATGGATGGAATGGGCTTTCAACAGTGGGCACTATTACGAGATAAATTAAATACTTGTGCTAATATTGCTGTGGATGAACGCTATTGTTTTGCTTGGGTACCCACTATTACATCTATTTCTCGGCAGGCTTTATTTTCAGGGAAGAAGCCATACTATTTTGCAGATTCATTGTTGACTACAGCTAAAGAAAAGGCACTATGGACAAATTATTGGGATGACCAAGGACTTAATCGTGAGCAAGTTCTTTATGCAAAGAAAGTTGAAGACAAAATAAATTATACTGATTTTAAAGACTTGATTGGATCACGGAATGTGATGGTTGCAGGGTTAGTTATAAATTTCATTGATGAGCAAATGCACGGTATGAAGGCTGGGATGTCTGGTTTGAACTCTGTTGTCGATGACTGGCTTGAACAGTGGCAATTTACGGACAAAATTAATATCTTATTAGATGAAGGTTATGAAATTATCATTACTGCTGATCACGGTAATCAGGAGGCTGTTGGGGCTGGTCGACTCAATGAAGGAGTAAAGGCTGAAACCAAGGGCGAGCGAGTTAGAATGTATAAGAGTGCTGAGGCAGCAAAAAGCACACTATCTTCAGATAATTTAAATGGCAAGGTGATAAACTGGCCCAGCAAAAAATATGGGTTACCAAATGGTTTTTACCCTCTGGTAAGTCGAGGTTGTCACGCATTCGTTAAGGCTGGACAAAAGATCGTCGGACACGGTGGAATAGGCTTACACGAAGTTATTGTACCGTTAGCAATCATTAAGAGAAAAAATAAACATAATGTTGAAAAAAGTTAGTTTTAGTCGACACGTAGAAAAAGACTGGTTGGACCAAACTGCTTTGTGGTGTACAGATAATTTAGATAAAAAAGAAATAGTCACAAAGATTAATACGATGCTGACGCCCTGGATTACATGCAAGATTAATCTTGGAAAGACAAGGAATCAATTAACTTCAATTTGGATTGATATACCTGGAAATATTCCATCACGCTTTCAAAAGTTTGCCTGTGATAAAGTGAGAGGTAGTAGTGATATTCCCTTAGCTATCCATTGGGGTTTGCTAATTGCAAAGAAAAAATTCTTTGCTGAGGTAGCTAGATTTATTGGTAGAACAACGAAATTAAATTGTTCTTTTACTTATGCCCAAGTTCAAAAACGAATGGTTGAATTATACGGGGATACTGAGACGGTTAAACGGCACTTACGATCTGTATTAAAAACACTTGTAGAGTTTGGGGTGGTGATACGGAGTTCATCTAGAAGTTATCAGGTTGCAGATCGAAAATTAGTGGTAAATTCAGACCTTAAAAACTGGCTTCTTTATTCTTTATTAATTAGTGAAGAGGTAATGAGTCGATCTTTACCCGATATTATAGATGATGCTATTTGGTTTCCATTTGACTTTAATGTACAAGCTAATGAAATTGAACAATCGTGGTTTGAATTGCATCAGCAAGGCAATGATTTAGTGATTTTCAGGAAATAGGAAAACAAGAAAAGTGAAAGTATCAATAGGATTTAATCGACATCTTGAAACTGAATGGCTAACGCAAACTGCATCGTGGGTTGCTAAGGACATTGAAGGTGACGAATTAAAAAGCCAGATTGATTTGATGCTTGCACCAGTATTTACAAGTCAAGTTGCTAAAGATAAAACACGTAATTTGCTTTTTGGGATTTGGAATAAACTGCCAGCGCATATTCCGAAAGCATTTCAAGATGATGCTGCAAAACTTATTATGGAACATAGTGAGTTAAATTTAGTATTCCACTGGGGAATGATGCTGGCTAAATACCCATTTTTTTACTTAGTTGTAGGTCAAATAGGTCGATTGACGAAGTTAAACGATGCATTCTTATATGCACAGTTGGAACAAAGAGTAGTTGAAAACTTTGGTGATACATCTACTATTAAAAGAAGTATGCAATTTGTTGTGAGGACATTGATTAACCTTGATCTTTTGGCTAACCCTAAGCAAGGTCTCTATCAAACGCAAAAACCTATTAAGGTTGATTCGTCATCAGTTAAAGCTTGGCTTGTCGAAGCAAGTTTGTATTCTGAGAGCCAATCTAGTCGAAGCTTAACGACGATAAGTGACGCGCCAGTGTGGTTCCCATTTGAACTTCACTTTCAAGCAAGTGACCTCAGTCAGAATGGCAGATTGGAAGTTCATCATCAATCTTCTGATGTGATTGTTTTTATAAATAATCAGTAAGAATAATATTGATGGACGACAAAGACTTAAACTTTGGTGCTGTTTCAATTGATAATGAGACACTCAAAAAAGACTTAAACTTTGGTGCTGTTTCAATTGATAATGAGACACTCAAAAGCTGAAAGTACAGGGTTGGCGTGAAAGCACACAAATCAGCGCCCAAGTTAGAACGATGATTAATGATAGTCTGCAGTGGTTACCACAAGTGCCATACCCTGATGAAGAGTTGGATATTAAAAGTCTGTTGGTGTACCAACATATTTACTCTAATTATCAAGGGGCAGGGATGAGTAGTTATGGTGTGTTTTAGATGGTAAGTATTACAAGTTAGTAGCAATGTACAATTTAATATGATGCTTTTAACAGGGCATTGAGCAATTCATGAACATAGGATGAACCATGAAAATAACACCAACCACGTTAACACTCAGTCAGCTATTTAGTAGTACAAATGAGCAGTTTGTTATTCCAGCCTATCAACGAAGATATTCATGGCAAGAGAAACAGTTAGGTGAATTGTTTGATGATATCCATCATTTAAAAACTAACGATACTCATCTTCTGGGTAGCTTAGTTTGCCTCACGTTTAGTCACACGGCCGGGCTTAATCCCCTAGAGATTGTTGATGGTCAGCAACGAATCACTAGTTTGTCGATATTCCTGAAAGTCATGCAAAACCGTTTTCTAGAATTAGGTAATGAGGAAGTGGCGAGTGAAATTGGTAATTATCTAGTTTGCAAAGGTATTGATAGAAAACCGATGAATAAGATATTGCTGGGCGATTTAGATAATACTGATTATTCATCAGTACTTTCTCAGCAGAATCTTGATGATGTTAAAAATAAAAACCTAGTGATGGCCTACAACAAATTAAAAGAGTGGGTTGCTCAGCTTACGGATGATGCACTTAATGAACTTTATTTTAAATTCATTAATAACGTGCTACTGATCAGACTTGATGTGGGTGAAGCTAAGGATGCTTTCAGGTTGTTTGAAACGATCAATAACCGTGGCCTAAAACTTGATAGTACCGATATCATCAAAAACTTTCTGCTTGGCCATGCATCAACGATTAGTGAAGATACGATCGCTACTGTTCGTGAAAATTGGAAAAATCTTATCATCAACTTGGATAGGATCGACAGTGATAAATTTTTCCGACAATTTATGTCTGGTATTCGAACCTATAAAGTAACTGATACTTATATTATTGATGAGTTTAAAAAATACTATTTTCATCGGGTTAAAGAAGCTGAAAACTTATCAGAATATGAGCTGTATAGTGAACTTGCTCAACCAGTTGAATACGCTGAAGAAATAGAAGATGAGTTGATTGATGATGATTTAGATGATGCTGTAATTGACGATGTAGTGGTGCCGTTGGAGGTGGATGGTAAAATCTCAATTATCGAGTTTTCAACTGCATTGAGAAATGCTTCATTGACCTACCGTAATATACTTAATCGAGAGTTCAGCGAAAAAAAGATCAATCAACATGTTTACAATTTACAGCGTATAAAATCATTTCCTTCTTACATTTTCTTGCTAGACCTATTTCAAAGGCAAGGGCTTAATTTAGCCACTTATATTGATATTCTTAAAGTTATCGAGACGTTCATGTTACGCCGACATATCTGCGAATATCGGACGAGTGAGTTAGATAATATTTTCGCGAAGTTAATACCGCTTAGCAATGACAATATCGTTGAAGAGATAAAAAATCAATTGCGTAAAGATTTGCCTACAGATGCAGAGTTCCAAGATAAGTTTGAGTCAGCCAACTTTAAAAGAGAGATAAATCGAGCAAAATATATTTTAGAAAAGCTTGAGTATCATCTTATTGGCGACCAGGGCGAATACATTCTGCAATCTGGTAGCGATGTTCATTTAGAACATATCATTCCTCAGACAATCGATACCAAAAAATCTAAGAAAGAATTCGGAGACTGGGAGTCATATTTATGCCCTCAAGGAACGGCTCTGCATCGTAACTATGTGAATAAAATCGGTAACTTCACTCTGATAGCTGGTGGATTAAACATCGTTGCCTCTAATAATCCTTTCTCAGCCAAAATGAATGAATATAAAAACTCTAATATTCAATTAACAAAGAATTTGTGCCATGAGTACAGTGCTAAACACTTTGATTTTGGTGCTGTTCAGGAACGGTGCAAACTGTTTGCTGCGACTGCTGTTGAAATATGGAGGTTATAAAAGCGAATCATGGGTAAAGATTACAATCAAATAAAGTCAACGGTGCTGCCTGAAGGTGTACGTCGTTTGACTAAATTAATAGGTATCGTTGCGGCTATCCCAATATTAGACCGATTTAGTTTTTCACTTTTTCCCCATACAGAGAGTTTAATCGCTTCTGGGATTCTCAATAATGACAAATAAAGCATGGTGTAATTCGAGTCATATGGTCACTCCATATCATTTTGTTGGGCTTAGGCCTAAGTACTATCATGAGAAGTAAATAGATGGAATCACTATTCCCTTTAAAAACAAGTTAGGTTAAAAATGGCCAAGGAACTAACAATCATTTGCCCTGAGTGCGAATCCAAAGTATTGAAAAGCTATTACTTGGAACACAAGAAATTTGGGTGCCAATCCGAAAGTAAGAATAAAGTATTGGATAACATTAGACCTAGTACTAAAACGACGAAGGGCAAAACACCTAACACACAGAAAAAGGGCCGCAAGAAGAAAAATAAATTAATGCTCATCAGCAAAAGAGGGACACGGATTGAAAGAAAAACCGAGTGTAATTTGTGCCACAAGGAGAAATCTCCTGTATGGCATTACACTGAGAGTTCTCATGGAGTGGTGAATATTTGTGCTGACTGTAAGCCGATGTTATTCGATAGGTCTTTTGGGAAGAAGGATGCCTTGGAATATGCGAAAACAGGCGGTGCATTTGAAGGAAACAGGAGAAGACATTGATGCTTAACCTAAAAAAGGTCAAATTCACTCCAGCCACAAAAAAAGCGTGACTCCCGTTGGGATGCTTGTAACTCACGCCCTTTAATTAGATCGTTAAGTTTTTTTGTCGAGATTGAGTATGGACGAAAAAGTTAAAGCATCGTGGGAGAGAGCTCTTCATCCCGAGACGCTTAAAACAAATATCATCACAGCTTCGATATTTTCGATGGCTTTTGAAATGGCAATAGATCCTGAAGCTTATCCCAAAGACCTAGATTTAGAACTGGTTACTCCTGCTCCTTTATGGAGCCTTCAAGTGGTTATTGATGTTGCATTAGGAACGGAGGAAGAGGCTCGTAAATAATATGATCATTTCGTTGCAAATGCAGACAAAACTTAACAAGCAGTTCAAGTTTGTTCGCTATAGCCCCTCAACTTGCTCGTTAGGAGTATGATGAAAACTCATTACAATCGGGTATCTATATTAAATATCCTTGAGCCAATTGATCTTGTGTTAGCCAATTATAGAATTGAAATTTCTAAGCATCCTGATCCAGACACATTTGGACTAATAGAACAATATGAAGAGTTTTATGGTATTGGGTTTGCTATATGCCAAACGTTTTTAGTGTCAATGCATAAAGGTGAAAACAAATTTGTAGCTTTTAAAAAAGGTCCTTTTCATTCAACCGGAAAATCTTACGCTGAAATTACCAATGCATGCGCTAATTACTGGAAACATAACAATGAATGGGATAAAACCAGACTAAGCAAACAGACGCAAGCTACGGTAGAGGTATTTGAGAGGCTATCAGTCGATGTATGGGGTCCTTACCCTCTTTCGAGCATGTTTTATACTCTACTTGGTGATAATGCTACCTTCATAGAATTACTAAGCTATCTAAATGGGTGGGCAAATGATGTTAATGAACAACATAGAGACTGCAAAGAGTAATTTTTCTTTTTTAGCTGAGTGTGAGCCTATTTTCGTTAAACTCGCAAAAAGTACTGAAAAAGTCCAACAATTATTAGTACGAGTGAATAATCTCACCAAAGCATTCCGTGATGAACACAATGCAGTCAGGCGTGCCGCCGATGATAACTTGATCCGTGGAGACAATTTTGCCGAATCATTACTAGTAAATATCAAAGCAGAAAAACTAAACTTATCAATCAAACAAAAAATAAGCAAAAAGAAAAGGGATCAGTATGACTTACAAAGCAGCGTTCAATGGATGGGACCAGTTGACAAGAGAAGACCTTATTGTCGCTTATCGCAAAGCTAAAGCAGATTGTTTTTTTGAGAATACATTTCCAACAGCGATAAAGTTTGCAGAATATGAAGAAAAACTACTAGATAACTTAGATGTTCTTTTGGAAGAACTCAAACAGGACAAAGGATTTGCATTAAATGAACGTTTGCTGGGTGATTTTAGGTTGACACCTAAAAAACTTGGTTTGAAATCAAAGGCTGATGCATCGAATGGACATATCCATTTTTCTGATCCGGCCCGTGCATTTGAATGCTTAACTAAAAATAATCAATTGGTGCCTGAGTTTAGAATTATCGGTGACTTTCCAGTTGATGCGCACATTATTTCTGCACTTTGGATAAATATGGTTGGGCACAAGTTTGATGCTCAGCTTGATGACAGTTGCTATGGTGCTAGGTTAAAACGTGTCAGGAATGACGAGGAGATTAATCCAGATAATGATCGACCTTTTCATATTACTGCAGTCGGTTCATTTCTTCCTTATTTTCAACCTTATCAAAAGTGGCGCAGTGATGGCTTGAAGGCTATCCGTAACGAGTTAGATTCTAAACATGACGTCATTGCCGCTTCCTTAGATTTGAAAGCTTATTATCACTATATAGACCCTCTAGCGATATCATCAAAAGCACTTTATGAAGAGTTAGCTTTGATAGGTGAAAAGAAGCTGAGTCCGCAGGAAAAGAAATTTACAAAAGTACTCGCTCAATTTCTCAAGCATTGGTCTGATGAGTCGGGTAAGTTTGCCAAAAAGGTAAATATTTCTAATTCTCATGTACCTAGTGGATTAGTAATAGGTTTAACGGTATCTCGAGTTATATCGAATGTAATTCTTCACCGCTGGGACAAGCTTATCAAGGAGAAGCTAACACCTATTCACTATGGACGTTATGTAGATGATATGTTTTTGGTTCTTCGAGACCCAGGAACTATTACTAACACAGAAGATTTGATGGAGTTTATTCAACAGCGTATTGGAAAACAACATTTTTTCAAAGATAAGAAAGAATCAGATGAAAAAGAGAGTGTTTGGCGAATACAACAGGGCGAAATGTTTCAAAAACAAACTCAGATAAGACTGCAAGCAGAAAAACAAAAGCTATTTATATTGCAAGGACAAGGCGGTAAAGATCTCCTCGATAGTATTGAGAAGGAAATTTATGAACTCTCCAGTGAACATCGCTTGATGCCATCTCCTGATAACCTTGACGACTCTACGGCAGCAAAGGTACTTTCTGCTTCTGGAGATGTCAGTGAGCAAGCAGATAATTTAAGAAGAGCTGACGGGCTGACAATAAAGCGTCTTGGCTGGGCATTACAGTTGCGTCACGTCGAATCACTCGCAAGAGATTTGCCACCCAATGAATGGAAAACACAACGAAGTGAGTTTTATCAATTTGCCCATGACCACATTCTGAGACCTGATAGGCTTTTTCAACATTACAACTATTTACCTAGATTATTAGGATTTGCGATAAGCCTCGACGAGTGGGGCGAAGCAGAGAAAATTGTACTGAAAGCATTCGACTCACTTCATGAGTTGGCAGATGAAATCAAGCCGGGTCAGCAGATATATATCAACGGACAGCAGACATATTCTGGTGATGCTTTATGGAAATATCTTAGAGCAACGTTAACATGGTGCTTTATCGATGCTACGATAAAACATTACAACCCAAAACAACTATTTGGTAATGTTCGAAAAAGAAGGCTTGCAGAACTATTCATTGATTACGTTTTTGATGAATTAGACCGTTCAGGTGAAAGCCTATTCGCTATTCTTACAGTAGAGCAGTTTTATAAAAAGGCTATATCAGTTGCCCGAGCAGATTTGGCTAAAGAAGCATATAAACGAATTTTAAATACAGAAGCAGCATCAGAATTATTAATAAAGTCATTGAATAGAAAAGATGACAGGAAGATCATGAATGCATTTTCAAGAACAGAACTCTTAGATACTGATGCTTTGAAAGACTTTGTTAATAAAAGTAGGCAAAAACGTTTGAGCAAGCTTAAAGGTGCGGATAAGACAGGTGAAAATATTCTACCTTTTATCTTTCCCACTCGTCCTTATCATCCATCAGAAATTGCAGAGCTCGTTCCTGAATGTGTAGGGTTATTCAAAACTAAAAGTGAAGCAGAAGATCCGAAAAATAATCCAGTTAAACTTTGGGCTAAATATGTGAGGGCTGTTAGAGGCGTTTGGATTAAGCCTACACTTTTAGCCGCAGAACAAGATAATGAAGATAAAAATAATAAATTTAAGTACAAACTCAAAATTGGGACTAAGAGTAATAATAAAGTTGTAGTGGTATTGACCAATATTAAAACCGATGATCAAGATTGGGCTCTTATGGCTGCTGGGAAAAGAGCAACTAGTTTAGAAAGATATAGACGCATTTCATCAGTTGTTAATCAAGCAATAAAATTAAATCCAAAACCTAATTATATCATTTTCCCCGAACTTTCTGTGCCTTTAGATTGGGTCGATAGTATTGCAAATAGGTTAGTTAAGCTTGGTATTAGCTTGATAGCTGGTACTGATTATCGACACTTTCCTGATAATAAAGTTTTAAGCGAGGCATGTTTGGTTTTAACTGACAATCGTTTGGGATTTCCATCAGCGGTTCGAATTTGGCAACCCAAATGGGAGCCAGCTGTTGGTGAAGATAAGGAGCTAATTTCGAAGTATGGAAAATCTTGGCAAAATCCAAAGTTAGCAGGTTATCCGAAGCCTTTTAAACCTGTATATCGACACAATAACTTTTATTTTGGCGTAATGATTTGTTCGGAACTGCAAAATGCAAAATCTCGAATGAAATACCAAGGAAAAGTCGATGCATTGATGCTACTTGCATGGAATAAGGACCTTGATACTTTCTCTGCATTAGTAGAATCAGCCGCACTTGATATTCATGCTTATACGATATTAGTTAATAATCGTGAGTACGGAGACAGTCGTGTTAGGTCACCAGCTAAAGAGTCATTTCAGCGAGACTTAGCTAGATTAAAAGGTGGGGATAATGATTATTGCGTTGCTGTAACTTTAGATATTGAAAAGTTAAGGGCATTTCAGAGCAGAGCGAAGAGATGGGCTGAAAAAGGTGATCCATTTAAACCTCTACCTGAAGGATTCGTGCTGGATCCAAAACGAAGGATATTACCAAAATAGGCAAGAATATAATGCATATTAGTGGTGACTTGATTTTTTGAATCTATTTACCTGATTTTGTTTCCTTCAGTAGTTTTTGGTTTAGCTGATAAACTACGTGTGATTTGTGTAAATAATTTGAATAAATATCTTTCCTCTTTGGAGGCTTCCCCATAGCTATAGGTTATGTTACAGATGTTTCTTTGTGAAGGTTATCAGTACTGGTATAGACATTCATTGATTTAGTATTCTGTTAATCAACGCCCAATAGTTTCCACCCGTCAGCATCGAAATATAATAGCTTTACCCAGGTCGAAGTGATCGTAGATAACATTAATCGATAACCTCATTAATTTTGTTATGATTAGGCTATTGATTTTAGCTCTTTTAGCTACTCTGCTCGGGTCTGGATCCGATTGAGAAACTGGGAATCGAATTGGAAGGGAGGGCGAAATGCCTCAGAAATACCACCGCGGTTCTGTAAGCCTTTAAAAATAAGGTGTGAACGGGGGTTCGATTATTCCGTCGTAAAAGTAATTAGAGAATATCTGGTTATGTGAGCTTAATAGTAGACAAATTGTACTTCGTTAAATTTAAGTGAATCAGTTATGATGAGTTATGATTTGTAGTGATATACGCAACGAACACCACATTTTTATTTATATTAAAATCAATAGCTTAAATTAAGGTTCTCTTTCTACGAACCAGGCGGTCGCACGTTCGAATCGTGCCGGGCGCACCATACACTTAGTGTAGAAACAAACAGTTATCGTTAATTCGGTAGCTGTTTTTTTTTGCCTCTGTCCCATAGATATTACCTAAACTGATTAACTAGATTGCAAGCTTGATCTCTAAACATATTTTCAGTCTGTAACTGATACTTCACAGTTATCTGCTGCATAGCAGTCATCGGTAGAAAGGCGATGGCTAAGGGTAACAATAAATAAAATCGCATATAAAACTCAAAATTAAATAAATATTAAGAGGGGGATGATTTTAGTCTTGTGTCACGGATTGTATTAGCAAAAAATAGCAAGAGGTTTGCTGGTTTAATTACAGACTAACTCAATATTTAAGATTGATAAAAAGTTATTCTTCGCAAGGCTATTATTTACGTGCCGTAAAATAGCAAAAAAAGAATATTAATAGTGTTATAGCCGTCAAATTTAAAAGCATCTGAGATAGGACTTGCATAAAGCTTCTCATTAAATGATAATGATTCTCATTAGTGTTTAATAAGGGTGATTAAGAGGCTTGAATGACAATTTTAAGGCAGACACATACGGAGCAGGTTAAGCAGCTTTACCTTGAGCACCGTAATTGGCTGTCGGTGTTTATTCAGCGGCGTATCGGGTGCCCTGACGATACAATGGATCTGATCCATGACTCCTATCTTCGCATTTTGGCCAGTGACAAGCTTCCTAAAAAAGAGGACTCAAAACGTTTCCTAACGCATATTGCTAAAGGGCTATTAATCGACAAATACCGTCGTAATCAGATCGAGAAATCTTATTTAGAATATCTGCAAAATATCCCAGAAGCCCATTATCCTTCTGCTGAAATCCATACGTTGATGATCGAAGCACTCACCGAACTTGATGCTTTACTACATCGTTTACCTGATAATGTTCGCAAAGCTTTGTTATTAAGGCAGCTCGATAATCTCAGTTATAAAGAGATTGCTGAACGTTTGGGTGTATCTGTATCCTCGGTTGAAAAATATATCGCTAGGGCATTACAAGCCTGTATGACAGCGTCATTAAAACCATGAAATAGCTAGATTTCTCTGCCACAACTTTTACATCAATGGCGTTTGTGGTGTTTCAGGTCGACGTATTAACCAAATTAGTACGATAGCCATAATCAATGGTGCCGTGCATTTTACTAATAGCGGTGCAGCACTGGAAACTAGAAACACTGTGCTAATGAACATGCTGATGAAAGCTATCCACTTTGCACGACGAGGAATAATACGGTGCGTTTGCCATTGTTCTATTAATGGGCCAAAACGTGGATGTTTTAATAACCAATTATGTAGTCTAGGCCAGCCATTAGCTGATGCCCACACTGCCAACAACAAAAACTCCGTTGTTGGCAAGCCGGGAACAATAACACCAATAAAAGCGACGACCACAAAAAATAATGCGATTATTCGCCAAAACAACGTTCTTATCATTATCTAGAAACTTCTTTTTTATTGGTGTCCATAATTTCATTAACGGTATTTGTAACAAAGTTGAAAGCCTGTATAGCACCATTTAGAGCATGAATTCTTTGGAAGTCATTGAGTTCTAAAGCATCAAGCATTGCTTTGAATTCACGCCAATATGTGGCTCGACCATCAGCATGGGCCGCCATATGATGAGCGCCAAATGTTTCTGATAAATCCAGTGAGTTTTTCACATGTTTCAATATCATCGCCGCGCCTAAGCTTGAACCTTCAATGGTATATAACCAACCGATTCCAGCATAAGGCTCAGTAATTTTGATTGAATGGGCTAGTTGTTGATCTTGCTGTTGAATAGAAAGTGGAACCCCCATATCCTCACAATCTTTCAACACAGCACTTAAACGACTGTGTGATGCAAGATCAGGTATCAGTGCCTGAAGAACTGCATCTTGATAAGCCGGTTCGCCAGCCGTATGCAAACGAAGTTGCATACGCAGAAACCCTTGGTAATGAGTTACATCTGCAAAAGGGTTTAGTTGCATGACATGATTATCTAATTGTTCATGTATTGCATGAGTCCCCGATTTTAGATAAACCGATAATGCTTCTGGTTCAGCTTGTTTGGTCATAAATTTACCTCTTAGAGTTATAAAATACTTACTCTATATACCGTATGAAAAAGCGTTATCCGTAAGATTAATTTCATTTATTTGTCTTTTATCGCTCTGGCACGTTGAGCATAGGGCCCTGCTTTGCTAGATTTACTCCAAGATTGATAAAGTACAACCAGATTTTCTAATACGACAAGACGCTGATCGTCATTAACGGATGATGAGCTATCTAACCAGTGCAATGCCTTCAAAAACAAAGGTTCTGCTTGTGAATATTGGTGTCGTTTGAAATACAAACTCGCAGCGTAAGAGGCGATGTTGGCAGCTTCAATAGGACGTAGATTCAATTTTTGATGCAAGGTTAGACTTTGTTCAAACAATGACAAGGCTTCATCATCATCTCTTTGAGCGAGTTTGAGGCTCGCAAAATTTCCCAAGATTAAAGCCTGCTCAATCGACTCAGCTTTGTTCAACTTAAGAAGTAGCGTAAACGCTTCTTGGTATTTTTTTTCTGCTTGCTGATATTCTTGTTTATCTTGGTGTTGTAATGCCAGTTCATTAAGGTGCATTACGCTGTTCAGGCTAGGTTTTCCTTGTTGCTGACGAAGTTGCAATGCCTGTTTTCGTAATGAAATAGACTTATCTTGCTGAGCATTATCTTCATATGCATTTGCCAGTAATTCCAATACCAATAGCTCACGATCATTATTTGGCTTATTTTGTTTAACACTGTTATTGATTGATTGAAGAGCCAGCTCAAGAGGCACAATGGCTTGCTGAATCTGATGTTGAGTTAATTTAAGCTTAGCGAATAATATGCGTAACTCAACATCATGATCGAATGATGAGGGTGACTTGTTGAATCCTGCAATATTAATAAAACCTGTCAGTGCATTGTTTATTAATGTTTCAGCTTGCGAAAACTGCTGTTGATCCATCAATATTTGTGCTTGTAATAACACCGCTTGCCATAATTTTCCTTCGCCCTCACTGTTCAATGCGAGGTAATTATCAATAGCATGTTGATAAGAAGCGAGTGCTTGTTCTGGTCTATTTGCTTGTTGGTATAACTGACCTTGATTGAATAATAATGCATTAAACTGCTCATCTCGAGCGCCAAGTACCTGTTTACCGAGTGTTACTGCCTTATTTATAGCTTCTAAAGCTTGCTCAGTTTTACCTTGAGAAGCATAAATATAAGCCAACATATTTAGGCTACTTGCCTTGTAAGCACCGCCATTATCAGCCTTATCGGCAATAATCATGGCTTGTTCAATCGCATTTTCAGCCCGTAGATAATCACCATCTTGATAAGATTGCATCGCTTGAGATTGAAGCTGCTGCCAATTTGCTGAGTTAGCATTCGATTGCAGACTAAACATTATCAATATTAAAGTGAATGCTGGTAGATACAATCGGCCCATAACATGATTCTTATATTTAATCCTATTCATATCAAAACCGTTTTTCTAATCGTAAACTAGCTGCATTACGTTCATGAGAATAAAGCCAGTCGATATTGCTGTGAACTTTACGATGTTTCAACGTCAGGCTTGGCTCAAGACCATAGATACTAAGACTTGGAAATCGCACGATCAGCGTGTAATTTTGTTCAACATCGTCACGTAGTTCACCCAATAAAGCATTATAGACACCATATTCTTGTTCGCGTATAGAGGCGAATAACACGGCATTAATATGCTTATTAAATATTTTAGAAACGCCTGCTCTAATACCTATTTGTTGATATGCATTAGTGTCTATTTTTGCCTGTTTATGGGTCCAATCGAGTCCACCAAATATCGTCCAGTCATTAGGTAAGGCATACCAAGCGGTGGCATAAGTTGACCAAATATTACCATCATAAAGATCGGCGATATTTTCGTTTAAGTATTCTTGTTTTTTGTAATCAGCTTCTAGTTTAAATATGGCCTTGTCAGACAAATAATGTAGCCATTCCCCGTGCGTGCCCCAAGCACCATACATAGAAGTATTGCCATAACGCGAAAATTCAAAAGAAGGTGCTAATGAATATTGATTTCGACGATCATGATAGCTATAACCAATCTGGCTATTTAACTGGCTTTCGTTATAAATGGATTGGTCTTTATAGTTTTGACCATAAAGTAATGAACGAAAAAATATGCCGTGATGACCTGATATAGCAAATCGTTTATTCAAGGTTGCTTCATAATCAATACCCTGTGCTTTTATAGCCTCAGGTGTTTTACGTTCATACAAACAAAAATCATTGTAACGTTGTAAACAGGTGTAAGTTTCTGAAGATTGATTCAGGTTATCAACCCAAGTAGGCCCAATTGAGAATGAACCTTGCCATGACTGTCTATTTTCCAAAGCGTTTAAAAAACTATCGACGGTCTGACTCAAACCTTGTTGCTGAGCATTAGCAGGCGTTAAGGTTAAGGCTATTTTTTTAAAAAACGTTTCTGATTCACCATCTTCACGGTTTTCAAATAATACGCGTGCCAGTTCCAACTGACCTGGCAGAAAATCAGGTTTTAATGCGAGTAGCTCACGATACTGTTGTTGCGCGGTGTCTAAATCCTCATGCATTCGTGCCAATGCGCCACGTGCATAAGCCAGTAATAATGGGTCTGCATCAGGAAAATATAGATATTCTTTTAGAAAATAATCAACTGCAGACCATTCTTTTTGTTGTATAGAAAGATATAAAGCACGACCGACATCGTCTTTATTATGCTGCACAGCGTAGCGTTGTCCATTAACTGTCAGAGTAGGGCGTTCACCATGAAGATAGTCTTCATCTTTGAGAATATTTTGTTCTTGTTGCTCTGCTCTTAGTTCAATACTTTGGTTTAACCGTAAAGATGTATCCGTATCGTCTGCCCAACTGTTGAAGCAGATTAGATAAAGACATAAAAAACTCGCATAAAGTATTAATTGGCGAATGGAAATGATGAAAATAGAGGGGATAAGTAACATGTTTTGGCTCTGACAAATGGAAAAGTCAGGTGCTCGAAAGCACCTGACCTGATTTCATTTATAAAACAATAATGATTATTTCGTACCACCAAATGAAGTGTCGTAATCACGATTACTGAACTTAGCTATCCCAGCCAAGGCGGCTGCATCAGCACCATAGAAATGACCTTCACTTGTACCTGACACAGGGGTTCCATCAAATGCATTAGCAGTTCCAGAGAAACTGGCATCGGCACTATTAATCGTTGCATTAATAGCCACACTTAAACCTGTTCTGCTCATTGCTCCTGACAAGCTACCTGTTCCAAAGTTAGCATTTAATGTACCTGTTAGCAGATTAGAACCATTATAGTTATTCATGCCTTTTACAGTGTATGCTGCCGTGCCTGTTGTAGGCATCGTTGTGCCAGTATCATCGCCCGAATAATAAACAACGCGAGTAGGATCATTGGTTGTTCCATTTTGTGACCACTCACCAAAATAGACTTCTTGCCCTGATACTTGGGCAAAATCAAAGTTACCAAATGCAGCATGACTTGGTGGCATCATCGCTGTAGTGATGCCATAAATAGTATTAGCATCGACACTACCCATGCTTTTTAGGCTTGAGAAACTAATCATCGTGCCACTGTAAAATGCATTAACGCCTACACCAGGAGCACCAAGGGTGCCAGGATGATCAACAGTGGTGTTCGTTGTGCCGCCAACCGTTATAGTACCTGTATAGCTTTGACCAGATTCAGTCGCATGAACTACACTTGTTAAGGCTAATGCCATAGTAATAATTGAGATTTTTTTGATCATGTTCATTGTTATTTCCTTTTAATTAAAAATAGTTATTCATTGAATAAAACGGTTGTTATTTTCAGAAATCACCTCCTTTTAGTTAGAATTTAGCCGTTAAGCTGAGTTTTAAAGTCCGTCCGGGTGCTGGAATAGCCGATCGGGTCATTGGATCAATGTAATATTCGTTGGAAAGGTTGGTACCAGTGAGTTCGACGGTTAAATCGTTATTAACCTGATAGCTGGCATATGCGTCATATAACAAAATGGTGTCCCAAGACAGCGGGGTATTGGCGAAATAACTGATCGTTGAAGAGTCACGATAGTTAGTATCAAAGTTATCTTGGTGTTTAGAGTAGTAAGTTACTCGGCTACCTAGTTCTAGCTTGCGATTGAAAAAGCGACTTCCAACCGTCATATTTGCTGTGTATTCAGGCATTGCCATACTGACGAGATAGCCACCGACAAAGCCATCTTTTACGCAATTACTAGTTGAATATTCATCAAGTAAAACGGCTGAGTTTTCATCACATACTTCATTTTCAAAGTTATAAGCAAGGCTAAGATCGGTGAAAAAACGCCCGGTGTCATAGCGTCCTTGGAGTTCAATGCCTTTTATCGTTTGCTTATCAAGATTACTGAATACCAATGATGGTGAACGGTCGATCACATTTTCAGTACGGTTATAGAAATAGTTGAGCTTTACATCAGCATATTCGGCATCTACTAATCCTGCTAAGTCATGCACATAACCAATTTCATAGTTATAAATATGTTCTGGTTTGAGCTCATAATTAGGATCTGGCAATGATGCTGAAAAACTGATGGTATTTTCAAACAAACTAGGGAAGCGATAAGCCTGACTATGGCGCGCATACACCTTGCTATCATCATTAATATCTAAGGCAACAGATAATACGGGGGCCCAGCCATCGCCTTTAAGACGTTTGACTTTTTTCAAGGTTTTTAGATCACTGTAAAGTCTTTCGCCAGTGCGTGCACAGCTAGTGAATTCTATATCTGTGGTTAAACAAGGATTATCAGCTCGATGGTATTTGCCTTCGCTGTCTGCTTCCCAAACAGCTTCCATTCCATCCGGCGTTGTAGTGCCTACTTTGGCCTGTGATTGTTGATTAGCATCCGCAATCACTCGATCAATTTCAGCTGCAGGCACCCCGATCATTTCAAGGAAATCTCTTTGATTTTCATTGGATTGAATTTCTACATCAATCTCTGCTTGAGTAATAATTTTGTCATAAGCGATAGATACTGTTCTGCCTATTTCAGACAGGTAGTTACTATAATTGGTATCACCCGCATCTAGACGACTTTGGCGGAAATCATCAAAGGTCCAGAATGAGGAATAACGCATACCGGCATCGATACTAAGAAAATGTGTGGGTTTCCATGCAAAATTAAAGTTAAAGTATTTTTCTTCTCGGCGGCCTGCTTTTGGTAATAAACTGAAAGTACTGCCGAGAGATGGTGAACCAAACTCATCATCCGTACTGAGTTTTTCTTTTTGATAACGGCCGCCTAAGGTAAGATCAAGATTGTCCATAATTGTAAAGGCGTTACTTAAGGTCACACCTTTGCGATCTTCTTGTGCGTTCCTGACTGCAGTATTATGCAAAAGAGTATTAGTAGGATCATTACGAACAACAGGTTCATTTGGGTAGCCGCCAGCGGTGTAGGTATCACTAACAGTATTGGTTTTCCAGACATTGGCATAAAAATCAACCCAGCGATTGGTCTCTGGATTAAGTTTATATTCCACGTTATACGCTTTACTATCGACGTTGCTCAAAGGCCACTGAGGCACTCCGTCATTGACTGCACTTTCCCATGAGATACGTGAAGGGAAAATTTCGCCGTAAAGCGAGGTACTATCTCTATAGCCAAAAGATATGCTTTCATAATCGCTGATTTTTAATTTTACTTTGGCTAACCATGATTGCATTTCACTGGATGTATTGGGTAGTTCATCTCCCGGTTTATAGATATTGGCTAAATCGGGAATAACATTGTCTTGGATATCATCTGAACCACGAGAATAAAAACCTTTTCCGTGTGTACCAGAAAAATGATTGCCTTTTTTACGGTAGGCATAAGCACCCATCACATCGAAAAAGTCTTGACGTGTTCCTACGGCAAGTCGATAGGCATAATCGTTTAAGTAATCTTGGCCACCACTATGTGGCTCAATGAGAAGAGTCGGATCTTTAATATCACCCTGAGCAACATATCCTGGAATATCGAGGTAGGATTTACCTGTAGATAGACTTGGAACATTAGCGGTTACAGCGTTATTGCTGCCTTCAAGTTTTAATTCGCCACCCGCTGTCTCTCCGGGTTTTAATATGTCATCAATATCTAAGGTACTGGCAACAACCGCTCCACCAATACCACTATGAACGTCGCGTTCTAGATTAGGGCCTTTAATCGCTTTGATATTACCAATAAGGTTGGGATCGATATAGCTACGATTATTGGCACCGTTATAACCACGCCAAATAGTAATCGCTTGCTCGGTACCATCAATGGTCAATGGCACGCGACCTGGACCTTGAATACCGCGAATATTGGCATCAATACCGCCACTATTACGCGCATCGGCGCTATACACATTGAGCATTCCACTCAACATGTCAGCAGGTGCAGAGCCTTTAAACCGTTCTAATTCTTGCTTACCGACATAAACACTGGAGATGTTTTTATCAAATACATCGTTATAGCCAGATTCATCTCGTGTACCTACATATTCCTTGGCAATAATATCAATGGTATCTATATAGATTGAGTCTGAATCTGTTACGTCGACATGAGCAATGGGCGATGTTTTACTGGTTATTTGATAGGCGCCGTTGGGCTGTTGTATAACTTTAAGATTAGAACCTTTCAATAATGATTCAAACCCTTGTGATGCTGTAAAGCGACCTTGTAGACCTGAACTCATTTTGCCTTTTGTCAGCGAAGAATCTACATAAAGCTGAATCTTTGCTTCTAGGCCGTAGCGTTTTAAGGCCTGATCTAAGCTACTTGCAGGAATGTTAAACTCTAATGCGTCTTCGGCGTTAGCGACGGTCGGCAGCCCGACAATTAGTAGTATATATAAAATTGCCAGAGTGAATGAGCTGACAGTAATAGGTAAAAAAGGTCGAGATGACATGCAGGTTCCTTAGATTATTTTCGTTATGTATTGATATACCGAACGAAAATATGAAACCCGTAAATCTAAATGATAATTATTTCTATTTGTGCTGTGAAAATATAAACTCCATCAGCTACGTTTTTTAAAACCACATATTTAATCTTAGTCAGGCTGGATCGATATTGACCCAGTAGGGTGTGAAGGATTGCAGTTTAACTGGTAGAATTTCGGTTAATTGCTGAAGAATATGATCTGTGTTGTTCAGAGAAAATACACCCGTTATTGTCAATGAAGCGAGTTTCTGATTAGCCTTCAGCCTGCCTGAACGATACCGTGATAATTCATCAATAAATTCAGTCAATGGCATGTCGGCAACAGCTATTTTATGTTCTGTCCACGCCATACTTGATATGTCTGCAGCATAGTCATTTATAACGCTATCTTGTGTGAAGTCAGCCCCTAAACCTGATTCAATAATCCTTGTTTCATCAGAGTGATTAGGTTTAATTTGAACGCGACCTTCAAATACGCTAAGTTTGGTTTGATCACCCTTTAGTCTGACTGTAAATCTCGTTCCGAGAGGCTGCAACACACCATCTTTAGATACCACTGTGAACGGAGTGGAGTGGTGAGTTGTTTCAATATAAATTTCGCCTTCATGCAACATAAGTTGTCGATTGTACTGATCTATATTGATATCAACTCTGGTGGAGGTATTCATCGATAGCTTTGTGCCATCTGCCAATGTGATGTTCTTTATTTCACCTTTCTTAGTGGTTGCATAATCAACCGGAGAGCGCGTGTTTAAGGTGAACATTTTGGTCGTCAAGGCACCGAGACCCAATCCAACAACAGCAATTGACAAAAACTGACGGCGAGAAACATTTTTGTTTTGACCTAACAATTCACTGACAGCTTTAGGATCGGGCACTGCAGTGAATTGTTCTTGTAACTTTAATACTCGTTGCCAAGCTTGTTCATTCTCTTTCGATGCCCGTCGCCAATTATTACAGGCAGTATGATCATCTACTGAGACATCATCTGCCCACAAACGAGCGACCCAAACACATGCCTGCGTGGTTGAATCGGTTGGCTGTTCAATTATGTTATTCGACATCGGTTATTTTCTATAGCAAGCTAAATTTATTTTAATAAAAGGTTACTAAGAGTTGGAGGTAAATGCAAATAATTGTTATTAAGATTTAAGGGTGTGACGAGTCAAGGGTTAAAGTGGTGTAAATTTGGGGCGTTTACGTAGTGAAGATTATGTCGTAAGTGTCTAATTTTTTTGAAAATTTCAGGTAATATAAAGAAATATATTATTTGATTAGCGCCGGTTGTAGTCAGGTTGAATCGTTTAGTCGGGTAATTGCCAACAAATCTAAATGAGAATTATTTGCATTTAATGATTAGTTCATGCAGAATGCTCTCCAAACAAATCGTTATCAATTATCTAGGCAGTCTTTGTATGAAATTAAAACAAAACAGATATTTAACTATTTTTAATAGGGGTCGTCACTGATGGATGCATGGAAAAGAATGATCATTGAGGGTAATCAATCGTTTAATACGGGAAGGTTTTACTCGGCGGAAAACTATTACAAAATTGCGTGTGATTTTGCGAGCAATATGCAGTTAGACACTTCAAGGTTTTCTGATGTAATTGCTTCTTTAGTGGTGAGTTATCAAAATTTAGCCGAGCTTTATTTTAAAAATAAACAATCAGAATTGGCATTATCACAATACCAAGTACTGCATGAAAAATTGATTGGATTTATTACTCAGCAACAAAGCCCTGAATTCGTGATGATGATTCAAAAAGCTATTCGTAAGATTGGAACGGAGTTATTGTTTCTGACTAAAAAAGAAGGAATAGATACGTTAAGATCAAAACAAGTTCTAGCTAAAATCACTGCTATCGAAAAAGTGAAACTGCATTAATTGTTTAGATTCATCCCGTATTTTCAGCTGATAATTGAGTAAATAGTTACTACATCACTGAAACAAGCATTTTGATACTTAAAATAATAAGTAATAAAGAAAACACTTTTTTTAATGTAGCAATATTAAGCTTGTGTGCTAATTTCACGCCGTAGGGTGCGGTAAAAAAACTTGCTACGGAAATAAGTAATACCGCCGGTAAATACACATAACCATAAGTATAGCTTCCGGCTGAGTAGCTATCCCAGCCATTAATAACATAACCTAACGTGCCAGCAACTGAGATGGGTAAGCCGATTGCTGCCGAAGTACCGATAGCTTTTTTAATATCGACATTTTGTCTGAGTAAATAGGGCACGGTTAATGAGCCTCCACCAATCGATACCAATGCTGATATTGCGCCAATGCCACTGCCAGCAAGTATTAATCCCGTTTTATTATCAATTGTGCGAGTAGGTTTTGGTTTTTTATTCAAAAACATTTGAATGGCAACATAAGCCATGAATATTGAAAAGAATAAGGCAAGGTAAAAAGAGTTAATGTGCGAGACAAGCAACGTAGCTAGAAATGTGCCGACAATGATCCCCGGTGACATCGCTTTAACTACGCTCCAAATAACACTGCCTTTAGCATTGTGAGCGCGTAAGCTTGATATTGAAGTGACGATTATTGATGCGATCGATGTACCTAACGCCAAGTGAACGACATTTTCAACGGGGAGCCCTTGTGCCAAAAAGATTGAAGTCAGTATTGGCACCATGATCCCGCCGCCGCCAATACCTAATAGTCCTGCCATAAAACCGACAATACAACCTAACAATACAAATAACAAAATCCACTCAAGACCTAGCATATTACAGTCACTTATATGGTTACATTACTAATAGAAACGTGATGTCGAATAGGACTAGACATTCTTAATCCTTTACAAAATCCACAATAAAATAACACCGAATAAAATACGGTATATGCCAAAACCAACAAATGTAAACTTATCTAAAAAACGAATAAATAATTTAATCGTAAGATACGAAACGAGAAATGACGTTACAAAACCAACAGCTAAAACCAGCAGATTGCCATCAAGTAGTTCTTTATAATTTTTCAACATATCAAAACCAGCAGCGGCGGCTAATACGGGTAACGCTAATAGAAACGAAAATTCTGCACTGGCTTTGCGATTTAAGCCTACTAATAGGCCACCGACGATTGAAGCACCAGCACGACTCGTACCGGGAATTAATGCAAAAACTTGTGCAATCCCTACCCAAAGAGCTTGTTTGTAAGTGATTGATTCCACTTCATCAATTTTTACATGATGTTCTTTATGAAAATATTCGAGGATTAAAAACACGATACCACCAACAATAAACATAGTTCCTACGACAGGTACGGTAAAAAATTCTTTAATTTGTTTATGAAATAATAGACCAACAACACCAATAGGAATAAAGGCTAAGCTGACTTTTAACCAAAGCTGATGATGCTTGAATGTAAACTTATCTTTATAGTTAGCGATAACGGCTAAGATCGCTGAAAACTGGATAATCACTTCAAACGCTTTATTGGCATCAGTCTGGTCAATGGCTAACCAATGACTAGCAACAATTAAATGCCCAGTTGATGAGATAGGTAAAAATTCTGTAATACCCTCAATAATGCCTAAAATTATCGCTTGTATAATATCCATAAATTGTATTTTTCTCTGTGTTAATAGGAGGGTGTACGTTCAATTGGGGTAAATGTATTTGGGTGTAATGCGTTTAATTTTTAGTAGTATAAATTATATAGCGAATAATGCTATTTTACAGTGTCGGCGTTTCAAGGTTATTGACATAATTACTAGTACTACTTGTCTCTACGAATATTTCATTAAAAGCCAAATAGCCTATTTTGTAATGCTTCAGCTGGTGGCTATTAAATTGATTAGCACAAGCTAAAAGTTAAATAATATTGAATGGCTAACTTTTATAATCACAGACTTTAATATATAAAATGATATTTAAAATCAATGTCTTATTTCCATGTTGGAGCGCGTTGGTTATGTGGGGTCGTAGCGTGGTTGATTGTATGGAATACCGCGATAGAGGTATTTATTTGCTCAGCAATATTTTACAGAATGACCATAAAATTAAAGTGTAAAAAGTGTTGGTCGTTACATGAGTTCTGTCTTGCAGGTTTCCATTACTACGTCGAGCCTAAAAAGAAACTGGCTTAACTGTCCCTCAGAGGCATCGTGCTGATTATTTCTGGCAATTGATGCAGATAAATTTTTGTCCGCTGATGATAGATTTTTCCAAATACAAGAGCAAGTTGCATCAGCTTTCGTCTTATTAGGCATAAAATTCATACCTAAAGTAAACTCGGGAATCGGCTCATCACATTTTACAGCATAAGTGCTATCAGATTCAGTCTGGCTGGGGATAGTCGTAAGCTTATACGGATTAGCAAAGAAATATAAAAAGAATATAACGGTCAGAAAAAACGTTACCAAAAATTCAATTATTGAGAGAAGGGAATAGATCTTGATGTGCTTTTTTTTTAAAAAATAAAAAGGCATTGCAATAGCAACTGAAGCGATAAATAATCCAGCAAAAACGAAAATCGTTCCTGTAAATACACGTGCAGTATTATTAAGCAAAAACAAACAGACAATGAAGGTTGTAATGAATGTAAAAATAGCTTTCTTACTTCCAGTTGATGTGTGGCTATAAAATTGAGGTTCTGTCACCGATTTTTTCTTTCTATTACTTAGATGTTCAGTAACTATAGCTTAACAACGAAATTAACGACGGGGTTATTAAGTCAGTGCTGAAAGAACCCTGAATAAAAAACGATTGACCTGGCTAGTGATCTTCTCTATATTTTCTTCTTAATATGTTCTCGTTGAGCATTAAGGAGAAATAATGACGACGCAAAATCAACATGGCATCCATAAATTAATTATTCAAGCTGATAATCCTTCATTTGTATTAACTGTTTGTTTACGGCTTAACACTGCGATCACGAAGCGTAATGTCTCTGCGTATTTCTAGTCAATGACATTACAGCAGACATGGCCTAAAGTGATCATATTAGTTGATATGAATTGCTTCTTTGCCCAAATAGAGCAGCTAGATAATCCCCTTTTGCAAAATCGTCCGGTAGCAGTGACCAATGGTCATCAAGGTACAACCATAATTACCTCTAGTTATGAAGCACGTGCTTTTGGTATTAAAACAGGTATGCGACTCAAAGAAGCAAGATTGCTTTGTCCAGACCTTATTCAAGCCGCATCACGTCCTAATCGTTATGCTGGAATATCGACCACTATTATGGCGGCGCTTGAGAGTATTACCCCTGATTTAGAAGTGTATTCAGTCGATGAGGCGTTTTTAGATGTTACGCATTGTCAAAGTCTATTAGGTACACCCCTCGAAATAGGCCAATTAGTGAAAGATACGGTCAGTAAAGCATCGGGTTTGACCTGTTCCATCGGCGTAAGTGGTGATAAAACCACGGCGAAATATGCAGCTAAGCTTAAGAAACCTGATGGGCTTACCATTATTGAACCGTGGCGATCCGAAGCTGTATTGGCACCCTTACATGTGACAGCGTTAAGTGGCATCAACAAAGGTACGGCTGCATTTTTTGCTCAATATGGCGTGATTAACTGCGGAGATATGAAGAAAATTCCTATCAGTATTCCGGCTAAAAGGTTTGGTAATTTAGGTCGACGGCTTTGGCTGATGGCTCAAGGTAAAGATCCTGAACTTATTATAACAACGGTTAAAGATCCAAAAACGATTGGTCACGGTAAAGTGATGCCGCCACAAACCCGTGACTTATCGACAATTCTGACCTATTTTCAACACATGAGTGAAAAAGTAGGTAGCCGGCTTAGAAAGCATGCTTTTAAAGCAAGCTCGTTTTTTATTGGCCTTAAAACAGAACAAGGTTGGCTAAAGAGCAAAATAAAACTTAAACAAGCCACTAATGATGGCCACGTTATCTTTACCCAATGTCGACAGTTCGTGATGACACATTGGCAAGGCCAAGGCGCATGGCAAATTCAAGTCACTGCGCTCAATCCCCATCATGAGCAGCAAGGCGATTTGTTTATAGATAATCACTTAAGTGACAAACGCCAGCAGCTTAATCATGCGATGGATGAAATCAATCAACGTTATGGCGAATTTACATTAGCGCCCAGTAGATTACTGAATAAAAGTGTTATGCCGAATGTGATTGCCCCATCTTGGAAGCCTACAGGTCATAGGAAAACGATCTAATGTGTGGTGGTATATATTTTCCGAATCCTAAGACCGTGTTATCAATTCAACAAAAAGATGGTGGCAGATAAATCATCATTATTATTAAATAACCTTAATCCCAATCACTAACCTTAGCCTTACCCGTCAAACAGAAATCCTTAAGATCTTCGATATAAACAGTAAAGTCTTTATTGGCTTGGGCAAGGCGATTGATAGAGTCCCAATCTAGATCTGTTTTTTCGCGTGCGGGTATCATTATTTGGCTTTCAGATGGGGTGTCTGTATCAAGTAATATAAAACCAATGCCGTGCAGACTAGCCAGCATTCTCAATTCTTTCTTTGCGTTATCGCCCAGTTCAGCTGCAACCAAGTAGCCAAAGTTTGCCCAGCTTGAATTACTGACCGCTTGGAAGAAAGCACTACGGACATTTGATGTATTGATTAATCGTTTGACTTCAAAGCTCCAAAGTTTTGCTTTTTTAGCACCATAGTTTGCAGCACAATTAGCAACATCAGCGGACCATTCAGATGCTAAGTCTTCAAGAGCAACCAGATCGGGATACAGCCATTCATTACCTTTAGTGCCCCGATTGTTGGTAGAACGCTTTTCGTCAATTCTTTTGGCATATAAACTATGCTCAGCCTTAAGATACTCAACCAACATAGGGTAGAGGTCATGCTCCAAAGGTAATGAGTCAGAATTGACTTGTTTGTTCTCTATCGCTTCAACTTCAGCATCATCTGTTTTATCGGTGTAATAGTATTTTCTTGGACGACTATCGGTGATCTTGATTTGTGGTGTTTTCTTTTGGATATTCGGTCGTTGAGCTCCAATTTCAGCCACTAAGATTTGTATTAAGACAGCGATGCGATCTTGTTCATTAGCGACTTCTTCAAGCCGTTTATTCTTAGACTGACTCAGTTTTTGTTCACATGCTTGTGCATGATGCAGCCTAATCCAGTCAGCAATCTCGCGAGCTGTAAACTTCTTTTCTGGGTTACTTTTCAGAAATGTGGTGACAGTCGGACTAATTTGTAG
>LAZR01000491.1_pt1 | contig 31238 bp, 27 predicted proteins | sample 329461 | NCBI WGS metagenome assembly LAZR01 (sample SAMN03002196, study PRJNA259156) | marine sediment metagenome | biome: sea floor; feature: Hydrothermal impacted sediments; material: marine sediment; isolation source: Loki non-amplified sample from Loki's castle hydrothermal vent sediment ...
GGAACTATCATGCCTAAAAGTATTATGCACTCCAATCTTCACAAAAAGATAGCTGATTTAGTCACAGTATTGAGATTTAAAATGAAGTTTCAAATAGTCGATGGTATTATTGGATCAAATGGGTCAGAATTAGGTGGAAAACCCATTCAAATGAATTTAATTATCGCTGGAGAAGATCCCGTAGCTGTTGATAGAGTAGGCAGTAAGATTATGGGATTTGGATTAAAGAGGGCTAAGTATTTGAAATTCGGGGAGGAAAAGGGACTTGGGACAGCTGATTTAAGTCAAATAGACATCATTGGCAGTCAGATAGATGATGTTTATACTAAATTTTAATTTTACCTTATCTTAAAATCCTATTAGTTTTAATTTTAACCATGTTTTATTTCAATTATTAAACAATGCAGGGAAATTATTGATAATTGATTTAAGATCTGATACTGTTACGAAACCTTCTCCAGAGATGTGGAAGAGAATTAAAACAATGGATAATTCAATGCTTGGTGATGATGTCGAAAGAGAAGATCCTACTGTCAATGAATTGGAAGATAAAGCAGCTAAACTGGTAGGGAAGAAAGCTGCTCTTTATGTAACCTCGGGAACACAAGGGAATTTGCTCTCTCTTCTCTCACAAACTAATCCCGGAGACGAAATTCTAGTAGAAGAATTGAGCCACATTTATGGACATGAAGTCGGAAGTGCTGCTCGTATAGGAGGTTTAATGATAGGTACTTATTCTTCAGATAAGGGTGTTCCTTCATTCGATCAACTCCAGGATCTCATTCGGGATAAAACTGATATTCACGAACCACCAACGACTCTTCTCTGTACCGAAAATACTCATAATTTTCACGGGGGGTCAATAATTAAACCAGAAATCCTAGATCAGATGAAAAAATTTGCAAAAAAAAATGAATTAAAACTTCACTTAGATGGTGCTAGGATTTTCAATGCTGCTGTTGGTTTAAATAAACCAGTTACTGAATTTACAAAACATGTTGATAGTGTTATGTTTTGTTTATCTAAAGGCTTATCATGCCCTGTAGGGTCTATAGTTGCAGGTTCTGAAGACTTTATAAAAAAAGCTCGTAAGTTTCGTAAAATGCTTGGAGGTGGAATGCGCCAAGTTGGTATAATAGCTTCTTTTGGATTAACAGCATTAGAACCTTCATGGATTAATAGATTAGAAGAAGATCATAAAAATGCGCAATTATTAGCTGAAGGTTTGAGTTCTTTAAACTTACCCATTAAAGTATATAGACCTGATACAAATATTTTGCTAATTGAATTATTGGAAATAACAGAAATTTCCAAAATTATAAGTCAGTTGGAAAAAGCCCCCAATCCAGTTTTAGCCTTCAATATAAGCAAAAACAAGATTAGATTCGTTACACATTATGGAATAGAACCTGAAGACATCAAAGTTAGTATAGATACAATTGGAGATGTACTAAAAAAGTCTTTCAAAGCATAAAGATAAATAGAAACTTATCCAAAACATAAATTGATATGTCTTTTTATATAACAGCTACCTTACCTAAGAAAACTTCTCTTGAAAACCTTAGTTCGATTATAAATAAATATAAAATGGATTTTACTGAGATTCAAAATAAAAAAATTAAATCTCAATTACGGTCAGAAGAATTATATCTAAGAGCAACAAGAGATTATTGTGATTGTGATTCTATTTTAGGATCTTTAAACCCACAACAAGAATATCAGAAATTATATAACTCTAAAAAAGTAAAAACCTTGAAAAAAAAAAAGTGGTCTGAAGAACGTATTACTAGCTGGATTGAAGATAAAATAAAAAATAAAAACATCGAAAAGAAAACAAAATTGACACCACTCGAAATAGAAACGAAGTTAAATAGATGGACCAAATTTATCCAGGAACTATTAAATAATAAAGATGTGTCTCGAGTGGGGATACTAAAACACTAGTATAGCGGTGGATTAGAAGATGAGGAGTTTATCATAAAGAAAACAGAAAAAATTAAACTAAGTGAAATAACTGAAGAATTATTGCTAAATTTAAATGAGGATACTCTATACGAATTTTTACCAAACTATAATTACTAAAAAGAAATTAAAAAAAAAATTTAGGATTTGGGCAACTAATCTTTACGTAACTCCAAATCTACTGAATCGTCCCCTAGTGCATCATAATATTCAATATCCAACAATCCCCCAGTAGGGTTTTCCTTCCAATGCACTTTAACAGGCATACCAATATAGATGTCTTTTGGTTTAATTTTAGGATTTAATCCAGCTAAATTTGTAGTATCTGCTCCATCATGATGAATTGCAACCGAAGTGGTTTCTTGAACCTCTCCTGTTACTGGATCTTTTATATAACTAATCACAAAGGTAGAAACCCTACCCGTTTCTCGAATATCAACCCATCTATCTGGTTTTATTAAACACTTTCCGCAAACAAATCGTGGTGGAAAGTATACTGTATTACAACCTGAACATTCCAACCCCACCAATTTTTTCTCCTTCAACTTTGACAAGAAGGGTTGCATGTGAGTTTGGTTGTACTTATATTTATATTTGGATAAATACCAGCTACCTGCCATTTTTCTTGTTTCTTTATAAACTTTTTTGATATAATCCATGGACTTTCTTTGAGTAAACTTTGACATTTTTTTACCTCCATTTTCGTTGTGGTTCATCAGATAGTACCATTAGTGTACAGAAGTTAAGCGCGCCACCCCATCCATGACCTATTGCAGTATGTACTGTTTTAGGAACTTGATTGCTTGCTTTTCCCATTATTTGAAGCGCAGCAACTGCAGGTCTTTCTAAAGCAGAAGCACCTATTGCATTAGTAGAGTTAACTCCACCAGAACAACATATTGGTAATTCTCCATTTAATGCAGTCAATCCGGATTCATACATTTGGGGGGCTGAGTTTTGTTCGAATAAACCTAATTTTTCAACCCACATTAATTCTTGATTGGGGAATGGAGAATATACTTCAGCATAATCAATTTCCTTTCTTGGAAATGAAATTCCTGCTTGCCCATAGGCTATTTCCGATGATTTCATAGCCCCCAACTGTTCTGAGGGATCTAATTGTGCTGATCCACTAGCATTGTATCCAAAAATAGCTGTTTCATGTGCAATACTGGCAACTCCATTAACATAAGCAGGAATATCACACATCTCTTTAGCTTTCTCTTCAATTGTAAATAACACAGCACAAGCTCCATCTGAGGCAGGACAGACCATACCATATCTTAAAGGATATGCAATATATGGTGTATCAAGTACTTCTTCAATCGTAAGGTTTGGCATTTTGAGATGCGTCCACCAAGTTTTGGCGGCATTATGTCTGTTTTGTACTACAACCCTTGCAAGATCTTCTTCAGAAATTTTCGATTTGCGCATATAATTTGTAGCTTGATAAGCTGCTGCCCCAATTGCTGCACCACCAGACACAAGACTTCCCGCCTGTCCTAAAGAAACCCCCAACTTGTTTAATGCTGTTAATTCTCCATAAATCACATTTCCAAGCCCAACACTAGAATCTCCCTGCGATTGCTGTTCAAATGCTACTGCTAAGACAGTGTCAATACCTGGTAAACCTGATGTTACAGAGTAATATCCTGCGATACCTACGGACCCTCCCGTTGTGCCACCGGTTGTAACTCTCATTAAAGGTTTATTTCGAGCCCCAATCCAATCAGTCATCCATAATTCTGGCAAGTTTGCACCTTCAAATCCTGGCATATTACCAGTTACATATGCATCGATATCATTAATACTGACGTTAGGGACTTTTTTTAAACAATCCTTAACCGCCTCACTAACTAATTCTACAATATTAACGTCAGAGCGTTTAGAAGCATGTTCACTAAATCCTGCTGAAACAATTGCTACTTGTCTTCCCATCTTAATTCTCTCCCTCCAATACGTATACAATATTATTTTGAGCACACATTCCAATTTGACCAGAAGCGATAGCCTTATTTGCGCCATCAACTTGGTATCCTTTGGCTTCACCTTTTAATTGTTTAGCTGCTTCTATAATTCTTATTAAACCTGTACCACATGGAGGGTTACCTCCAATAGCCCCTCCCGATGGATTTATCGGAAGCTCTCCACCAATTTCAGAACCCAAATTTGCACCTTGACCTTTTTCAGCTAATCCTAATGCTTCAGAAAAAATAATTTCCTCATGGGCATAAGCTTCAAATAATTCAGCGACATTTATCTCCTTTCTGGGCTCTATTATTCCAGCTGAATTGAAAGCCATTTTACCGGCTAATTCCATTGATTTACTTTCTGCTAAATTACGATCCCCTAAATAATAGGTTTCTTGATTATATCCTACTCCAGTTATCCAAACAGGATTATCTGTAATTTTCAGTGCTTGTTTTTCAGGTGCTAGTAGAAGAGCTGCAACACCATCGCAAGGTTGGGCAACCATTAATTCTGTAACTGGATCCGCATAGATGTCAGATTCCATTACTTCTTTAATAGAAATACCATTATTCTGAGCTTCTTGTAAAGCTAATGGATTTTTTGAAGCGTTTTTCCTGTTTTTAACAGCAATTTTAGCGATCTCCTCGGAGCTTACTCCATATTTTTCCATATATGCCCTCATTTGAAAACCTGCAGCTGTAATATCATTTACACATCCAACAGGTCTTTCCCACGTAGGATCTACTTCATATAATCGAGTAACATGATAAGGAAAACATGAAGCCATACTACCACCCCAAATAAGGGCAAGCTTATGATTACCCGAGAGAATCCGCATTAATCCGTATAGAACAGCGTGAGCTCCATCCATCTCAACCTTGCTCTCATCTGTCAAATAGCCACCTCCAACTTCGACTGTAAAGGCATTTGAAATTGTGCGTCCGTCATAGTAGTCATTTGTACATGAGATTGCAGTAGTTATATCTTTTTTTTTCAGACCGGCATCATCAAGAGCTCCTCTCACAGCTTCAAAGATCATCTCGTATCTACCATAATTAGCATCAGAATATAACTTAACTTGATTATATCCTACTATGCCTACTTTTTCCACTAATTTTTCACCTCTTATACCATACTGAACCCTTTAATATCAGAAGGGTGTCCTTTTAGTTTTTCTTCCCAAACAACATTTAATTTCATCCCGATCTTTACTACATCTGATTCTATGTTCAGTAGAGGGTAAATTATTGCTGTATCACTCCCATCAATTCGTACAATACCAATTATTTGAGCGTTTTTTCCTTTTCTAGCGACTCTATCACTTACTTTATAATTTGTTATAGTATAATTAAGTAAAGTCCCTGTAATTGGTAAATCAACCCAATTTTCATCGAGTGCAATTTCCTTATTACAGTCCCCACATATTTTCCTAGGTGGAACAAATACTTTTCCACATTTGGGACATTTATTTCCTATAATCTTCTTGTTTTCTAAAGCATCATAAAACTTATCCATATAACGACCTACCCAGAATGAGAATTCGGCTTTAGCAAATCCTTTTTCCGTCGCTACTACTTTTTCACTCATAGTTTAAAATTTTTAATTTAATTTTGATTGAAATTTCGATATTATAACTAATAAGATTAACAAGTATAAAACATTGATATGGGTTTAAAAATAAAAAAAAAGTTTAAAATTGTCTAAAATGGAGAAATTTTGACCAAATGGGAGTATTATCTCTCAAATTTCAGCGTAAATTCAATTAATTCTGAATTTTTCCTATAAATCTTAAATTCGTTTTTCTTAAATATTTCTTTAGCTAATTCTGTAAGCTCTTTTAGTTCTAGATCCTTATCTCCAATAACTGTTTGGAGTTTAGGCAATAAATCAACAATTATATGTAGTTCTAAAACCCTACCCCTATACTTTTTTATTGCTAAATCACTCGCAAGAAACAGATACGCAGGTGAAATATCTTCTGGTGGGACGGTAACTGGCATTTGTTGCCCCCAAATCCTTAAATCTTCTGCCATTTTCGTTTCAACTCCCGCAGGTGTAACAACATTGATATTGATGTTAAATTGTTTTAATTCTATGCTCATACATCTCCCCATAGCAGAAACTGCTGCTTTAGAAGTGGAATATGCCACTTTTTTTGGGGGAAAATAGACATTCCCATTAACTGAAGATGTCATAACTATACTACCGCTTTTTTGTTTAATCATTTTTGGTAAAACTTCTCTTATTAAGGCGTAATAGCTCATAATATTGAGATTAAATAGTTTTTGCACCATTTCAATTGGATTATCAATCACAGAAGAAACATGAGTCATTCCCGCATTATTAATTAAAATATCAATTGAGTCGAAGTTATTAAAAAATTTGGTTGCACATTCACTTACACCTTTTAAAACAGATAAGTCTGCAGGTATTGCAATACCTTTTACACCAAATTTTTCAATTTCTTTAACCGTGCTCTCCAATTCTTCTTTAGATCGCGCTGAGACAGCCACATTTGCTCCACTTAAGGCAAGATCGAGTGCCACCTCCTTACCAATGCCACGGCCTCCCCCAGTTACTAAAGCATTCCTTCCCTCTAGTAACTTCATACCATACACTCACATCCTATATTTTTGAATATATCCATTTTAACCAATTTAATTGAGGAGTGATAATTTAAAAAGCTTTTTTTTACTATAATGGGAAATATCAGTAAGCATAGAAATTGAGATATATTAACTTTAATAATGATCCACTACAAATTCACAAAATAAAAGAAAATGTGCTTAAAGTATGGTAGGAGATTTATCGTCAAAATTAGTAATTAGTGCAGCTCTCGCTGGAGCTGCAACGAGAAAGGAACAAAATCCCGCAGTTCCCTACACACCTGAGGAATTTGGGGATGAGGCAAAAAAATGTTGTGACGCAGGAGCTGCGATAGTTCACATTCATGCGAGAAATCCTGAAACCGGATATCCCACTTGGGATCTAGAAAAAATAAAAGCAGTTATAAACAATATAAACCAAAAAGCTCCTGAAATTTTGATAAATTTGAGTTCAGCAATTGGGGGTGGTGCTTCTCTAAAACAGAGAATAGCTCCTGTTCAGAATTATAAGCCACCATTAGCATCTTTGAATACTAATTCAATGAATTTTAGTGTGGGTAATTTTAAGACTGGACAAGTTGTAGGGAATGCATCTGGGGTCTTTGAAAATCATTTTGAAATGATTCAGACTTATGCTAAAGAAATGAAAAAAGCGAAGACAAAACCAGAACTAGAAGTTTATGATTATGGTGGACTCTATAATATTTTGTTCCTTAATAAGCAAGAAGGTCTTTTTGAACAACCTCTTCATTTTCAATTTGTATTTGGAGTTTTAGGAGGTGTTCCGTTCTCTTATCAGAATCTAGCAAGCTTCTTAAATTTAATACCTCTTGGATGCTCATGGAGTGTATGTGGTGTAGCTAAAGATCAATTTAGAGCTGGTTTATGCGCAGCAGCGATGGGAGGACATGTTCGAGTCGGATTAGAAGATAATATTCGAACTGTAGATGGAAATTTAGCAAAAGGATCATGGGAACAAGTAAAATGGGCTTCAGATGTTGCAAAAATCGCCGGGAGAGAAGTTGCAACCCCAAATGAAGCACGGAAATTATTTAATCTCCTTCAGTAGAAAAATAAAAATTATCATTACACGTTTGACCCATTATTAGATTCAAGTAGGGAAAAAAAAAAAGAAAATTGTTAAAAATAAATTAAAATGTAAAACCTTCGGGCAATTCGTTATCCAACGTGCCCTCTAAGACAAATGATAAATCTGTAATTGTGTAGGTGGGATTTATAGTTCTAAAAATGGGTACTACTCTTTTTCCCATTTCGGGTTCCCCAACTGAAAGGTAACTCATTAATATTGTAACTACAGTATCAAATTCAACATTAATAAATTTTATAGGCTTTTTGAGAGAGTTAAAAGCTCCAGATCGATGAGTTATTATAAACGAATGAATTACTGCCTTATCCTTAGCTATTTCTGTCATATCTATTATTGTAGCTTTTCTTAAACAATCAGGACAATATATTCGAAACGGCATAAATACTGAACCTTTCGATTCACATTTTTCATTATCACATCTAGTAGCCATAAGCTTACCTTTACTTAGTCCCTCAAAAAAGGGGGCTTCTCCTCCATATGAGTGTATATAAGTCATATCTCTAGGATTAGTAACACCTGCTAATTTACTCGTATCTTTATTAAATATTGGTTGGTTCGCTTCTGGGATATGAAAAGTTCCTCTGGGTTTGTATCTGCCATTGATAATATCTACAAATCCTTTTTCTTCTTCTTTTTTTGTCATTTTCTTAATCCTCCTTTATTAACTTATCTGGATCCATTAAAATAGTACAAGTAACGTGAGAACCAACACCTGCATGGCTTATTGCAAGACCGCGTTTAGCCCCATTTACTTGCAAGCTTGTCCAATCTTTTGGTTTTTCTCGATTAAATGCTTCCCATTTTTCTTTAGGTTCATGAATTTCATCCCATCGATTCCAAATATGGTATCCGATCTCCGCAATTTGCATTAGTCCAGTTGCTCCCACTGCATGCATACATCCAATCAAACCACCACACGGATTGCTAGGTAATTTTCCAGGTTTTTTAGTATTCGGATTAAGTACATATCCATCTCCGCTCTCAATATAATCTCTTCCCTCTCCATAAGGTCTAATCCCTATATCTTCATAAGTTTGAATATCACTTATAGTAAATGCATCGTGAAGCTCAACTACATCAAGATCCTCAGTCGGATCAACAACGCCAGACATATTATAAGCGTAATAGGCAGACATCCGTGCTGCTAAGAAACTTGAAAATCCAGGATAACGATCTCCACCTGGAAACCTCTTTCCTAAATCATCATACTGGCCCTTCGTTTCATTAGGTAAAAGAGGTATTTTCATATCCCGACGATCTGCAACTCTTAACGTATGACTTCCAGCAGCAATATATATCCTTAGAGGTTTATCTGTAATTTCATATGCTGTTTTTTCATCACAAACTATTCCACACGCAGATCCAACACTCATTAAACAACAATCTAAAGCACGAAGTGGGTAAGCAACAATAGGAGAATTGATAACATCCTCTACTGTTATCTTCATTGGACCCTGAGCATGAGGATTCATTCTTGCATATCCCCGATTTTTGACGGCTATTTCTGCCATTGTTCTCCGAAAGGATTCTTCTTCTTTTCCAAAAACCTTCCAATATCTTTGAGCCATCACAGCATAATATCCTGTATAAATATGCCCAAGAGGTGTTTCCCAATCTTTATCTGCAGCACAAGAAATAAGATGATTCCCTTCATCTGTTGGAACCTCATCCATCCTCTCCCAACCTAACGCAAGTGCACAATCACTATATCCTGAAGCTACAGCTTTAACAGCTTCCCACATCGTAGAGCCTCCTGTAGCACCACCTGTTTTTACTCCGATATTTCCTAAAGGATCTAGTCCAAGTCTATCATGAATTATAGATTCCCCGAGTAATTGATCACCAAAATGATCAGCAAAATGCCCATAATAACACGTATGGATATACTGTTTAAGCTCACTGGGAGTCATTTTAACGAAATCAGAAGCTGCAGTAAATGCTTCAATGCATAACTCTTCTGTACGAGTCTCAGGAAATGCTCGATCGAATTTTGACATCCCCACTGTGGCTAAATACACAGGTCGCATTAATTTAGGGATCCTTAACTGTTTATCGCTAAATTTAATCATATTTTATTTCACTTCCTTAAATTTCAATTTTTTTAAAATTTAGTTTTCTTGACCATTTAATATTTTATTTTTATGTTTTATTCTGATTAAAAGATTTCTAGGGGAAATAAATGGGAAATAAATCCGATGTTTCTGTCTAATATTATCTTAAAAATTAATTATTAACCTTACCTTATCCATTGTTTGGAACTTCTTTTAAAATTTTATAGAGTTATTATAAATCTTAAGAGAATAAAATATTAAATACTATGACCTTTTAAATATAGATCATGGATTTATACGGTTCTCAAGGCTTTAATATCACCCAGCTTGTTGAACAATATCAGGGAAAGAAATTGGAAGAACTCTACCAAAATAACCATAAAATTGTTAAAAATGGAATGGGTGAATTCATGGAGTTAGTTTGGCAACTTGATGATATTCCCTGTAATCTAAAACTTTTAAACACAAGAAAAAAACTGTTAAATAATCTCAAGACTGTCCATTACATTGGGGAATTTGTTGAAAATAGATTAAAAAGTAGAGGAATAAGAACTTTAAAAGATTTGAGGTTTCTTAATTTAAGATATGGGAAATATGCTACACCTATTTTAGAAATGATAAAGAAAAAAGATTATAAAGCTTTAAAGGAAAATAGATATATTAATGATTTAGATGTCAGTTTTTGCTTTAACAAGAGTGACTTACTTTTTTTAGATATTGAGACTTTGGGAATTCATGATAATGCTATAATCTTAATAGGAACAGGCTGGTTTAACAAGCAGAAGTTTGAAATTCATTTGTTTTTTGCCCGTACTTTAGAAGAGGAAATCGCAATTTGTGAGCATTTAAAAAGTGACGTACTTCCGAAGTTCAAAAGTTTTGTTACATTTAACGGAAAGCGATTCGATATTCCATATATCGCTAATCGTTTTCTTTATTATTTTGATGAAAATCCCATGATCTATGAAGAGGATATTCCGTATCAAATTAATAATACTAAATATCATCATATAGATCTCTATCATATTTGCCGTCGAAAGTTTAAAGGTATGTTTGATAAGTATTCACTCACAAATATCGAGAATGATTTGTTAGATTTGGAAAGAGATAATGAACTTCCAAGTTGGATGGTCCCTGAATGCTATAAAAAATATCAAAGAAATCCAAATAGGTATGTTGGGTTAATTAAGGAGTGCATTGATCATAATTATTACGATATCTATTCAATGCCGTTAATCTTACACAAACTACTAATGAATTAATTGAGAGAAACAATAACAAAGAATGAATTTTAAGTTTAGGAAGAATTTTTTACTTCTTTTTCAATAGACGTTCAATTTTAGTATAAACATCATCTTCATTGAAAGGTTTTCGGATAAACAGAATTTTGGAAACAATATATAAGACAATTCTAACACACCTTATATATTTAAATACTATAATTTTTTATAATTCTCCATAAAAGGTGAAAAAATCATGTATAGCATATTGTATTTTATTGAATCTAATGAAGAGTATCAAAAATTTATGGATTTTTATGCATATGGTAAAATCGCGCAGGGACGCATCTATTACCTATTTAATGAAGATGTACATAGTAAAGATGGGCGTGTTTTTCGAGCTCATAATAAGATTCTAGTAGCCGTGAATTTTAATACCGCTTTACTTAAATTAAGTGAAGCAATCGCAAAAATGGTCGAATTTGGCTTAGACTCTGACTTAATAGTTAATTATTACGATCTTACCTTTGAACTTGATGAAGCAGATGATGAAAGAGCTAAGCAAATTGTTGGGGAGGATAATGTAATTGCGCTTTTAAATAAGTTGGATTTTCAGTTTAAAGACGGTTCAATCTTGTCTATATCTAAGTTATGCGCTGGGGTAAAAGAACTTAAAGAGAGAATGAAATTATAAAACCCAAATAGTGGTTTATTTCTTTAATTATTATTTTTTAAATTTTGGAATCATATTTTTCTTTCAGAAGATTTAGTTTCTATCCCAAAATCCAGAAAATGAATTAACTCATAGAAATTCTGTAGATGCTTTCTCATAATTCATGACAACAGTCCTATAATTCTGTCTTCAAAATCTCTATCGAAACAGGGATATATCTCTCATACTTTATTTCCCACATAAGTTAGCTATATTATGCATTTAATTTTTGATCTGGTATTTTTTTTTGTTTTTTATACGAAGAATGCTGTTCTCTGTTTTTATATGACCATTTGGTATAACTAAAAATTTAAATATATTTTCTTTTATTAGTTTTTTAGTTAAAATATGAATGAAAGCTAAAAAAAAGCGATTTTTGGATTTCATTTCTATTTCTGAGAAGTAAATTAAAATAATTAAAAAAAATGGGAGTATTATGCCTGCAGGGGATAAAAAGGGAATTTTAATAGTAGATGACGCTTTATTTACTAGGACTGCACTAAAAAAAATAATCAGTAAAATCGAACAAGTCGAAGTTATTGGTGAAGCTTCTAATGGTTTTGAGGCCGTTTCATTATATAAGAAACTCAATCCCGACCTCGTATCAATGGACCTTGTAATGCCAGAGAAAAGTGGTATTCAAGCAATTGAGGAGATTATCAAATTTGATAAAAAAGCAAAGATCCTAGTCGTGAGTGCCATGGGACAGCAAGCTTCAATTCTCGAAGCAATGGAGAAAGGAGCAAAAGATTTTATTAAGAAACCTTTCAGAGAAGAGGATGTTTTAACTAAAATTGGACACCTATTAAAAAGGAAGGGAAAAAGTTCTTCCAGAACTTAAGATCTTGTATTTAAATTTATTTCTTTAAACTAGCTCATTAAAAGCTTATTTTTCCCAATCTTAATAGTTAATGGCGTAATATGACTCTTTTCTAGCAAAAGAACCCAACCATAAATATATCTATTTCCTCTTCAATTATGTTGTAAAAAAAACAAATTTCATTTAAAAGGTGATTTTTGTTAAAGGGTATAGTTCTCTAATCAGTAAAAAAATAATTGAGGGGGAGAAAGAAAATCAGAGTAACTTTAATAACAAAATAATTACTCTAAAATTTTGATGCAAGTGGATGATTTAGAAAAGAAACTTTTCGATAAAAGTTGGAATTACAAGAATCGAGATAATCTTATTAAAAAACTCTCTAAAAATAAGTACGATCTTTGTATAATCGGAGCGGGTATTACAGGAGCAGGTATTGCTAGAGAAGCAGCTATGAGGGGATTGAGTGTAGCCATCGTAGACATGCAAGATTTTGCTGCTGGAACCTCTTCCAGAAGTTCAAAAATGGCACATGGGGGTTTAAGGTATCTTACATACGGGGAAATGGATTTAGTTAGAGATGCTACTCAAGAAAGAAATTGGATGCGCGCTCATATTCCACATTTGGTGAGACCCCTTCCTTTTTTACTGCCCTATAGAAAGGAGGGAACAAATAAAAAACGCGTCATACAATCTGCAATGAAGATCTATGATTTCTTGGGTGAAAATAACTCAGATTTTAAAAATTTTAAACCATATAAAGAATACTCACCCGATGAACTATCTGAAATCGAACCTACTTATTTGAAAGAGGAGATTTTAGGTGGTTATGTGTATTATGATACAAATCTAGATGACGCACGACTAACAATTGAGATTTTAAAAGAAGCCCTTGTTAGAGGAGCAGATGTTGTAAATTATTGTCAAGTAACTAAGTATATCAAAGAAAATGAAGAAATTATAGGAGTCAAATGTCAAGATTTAGAAAATGATGTGTACTTCGAAATTCTCTCAAAATTAGTCATTAATGCAACAGGCGTGTGGACAGATCAATTGCTAGATAATTACCCCGAAATTATCCCAAAACCTTTAATTAGACCCACTAAGGGTGTACATATTCAAATTAGGCGTGAGCACATTAAAAATAACTTCGCTGTAGTTTTAAACTCAATTGATGATAACAGGGTTTTCTTTGTCATCCCTCGAGACAAAAATTTTACAATAATTGGTACAACTGATACGGATTATCAAGGGGAATTAGCTCATCCTTTCTGTACTAAAGAGGATGTTGATTATCTAATTAGATCTACTAAACATTATTTTCCAGATTCCCAACTAAGTTATGAAAACATTCTTTCAACTTACGCTGGATTAAGACCCCTTGTAAGGCAAAAAGGAAAATCGGAGAGCGAAGTTTCAAGATCACATATTATTTTTTTTTCTGATGATGGATTGTTGACAATAACAGGGGGAAAACTTACAGAATGGCGATCTATGGCTGAGGATTTGTTAGAAAAAATTAGTGAGAAGAAAATTTTTGGGGATATTGGTCGGGAGAAAAATTATTCAAGAAAAAAATTTATGATAACTTTAGAAAAAGAGGAATGGTTAAATGAGTTCAAAAATTCAAGAGTAGAGCTAGATGAAAGTATAACAGATCATTTATATCAACAATACGGAAAAGGTGCTTTAAAGATTCTTGATATTATTAGAGAAAATGAATCACTAAAGGAAAGGTTGATAGAAGAAAACGATTTTATTAAAGCAGAAATAATATATTGTTTACGATATGAATTAACACTTCATTTGATTGATGTATTCTGTCGAAGAACTGAAATGGCTCTCTGGATATATCATAAGAAATCATTAAAAGCTGCTGAAATTGTCGCTGATATAATGGCTAAAGAATATTCATGGGATGCTGCAAGAAAAGGGGATGAAATCAATACCTACCTTACTTATATTAAAAATTCTATCTCGTTCCTCTAGAATCATATCAGTCTGTTTTTTTGAAATATTGGACTACATATTTTTAATTAATATCATTTTATATATTCAATATAATAACATAACAAAAATTTGTTTAATTGGTGAAATGAATTGATTTTTGCATTTGATTTTACAGAAAATATTTTACGACCTTTATCACAATGGGGAGGATTTTTCCTTTTGCTTCTTGGTATTATTTGGATAATTTACGCATTATATGAGACAAAAAGGAGAGGATCTTTCAAAAAACGGAAAGTAGAAACCTGGGATTTTGATGTAACTAAATTTCTTAAGATTTTAACCTATTTCGGTTTTATTGTAGGAGTTTTCAGTATATTGAGTGGAGTTGGAGAGCTTATTCTTGATGTACCCCCAAGTACAGCTTATGCTGGATTAAATCCTACAGCAGGTAAGAGCATTTTTACTGCAATTATTCTAATCGTCTTTGGGATATTTACCTTCTTAAAACCTATAAATGATCTTCCAATCGCAAGTGTTATTGGTCTATTGGTTGCTAGTTTAATTGTGGCCATAATAGCCTTAGCAATCCCCCAAAAACTAGTAGAATCTATCGCGGTATTTGTTGATCCAAGGATATTATTAGTAGTTATTTTTATAATTATCTTTGCGTTTGTCGCTCTTACAGCAAAATTCTATATGTCTGTAGTAATAGCAATCTCCAAAGCATTATCATGGCCACCTTTAGCATTTATAGTTGCTGCTTTCTGCCTTATTCAAGGATTCTTATTATTAGTAGTTGGAGTTTCAATTTCAGGATATTTCTAATAAAATAATATTTTTTTTTAATTTTTACTACTGATCATCAAAAGAAAGACCGATGTGAAGGAGATTTATTAATTTCACCAATAATATCATTAATTAGGTCATAATCACATTTTGGGCATTTTTTATCAACATTAATATCTATTTTCCTAAAACTGTACCCTTCTCTATTTAATAATAGATGGTTACAATTTGGACAATATGTATTACTCCCTTGTTTATGGTTTATGTTTCCAATATACGGAAAGAGTAATCCCGAATCTTTCGCTACATTGTAAGCTATATCTAGAGTTTCGAATGGAGTTCTTTTATCTGAAGGTCTTTTAAAATCGGGATGATAGGCAGAAAAATGAATCGGAGTATTTTTTCCTAAATTATTAGCAATCCAATCACATAATTGCTCAAAATCTTCCTTTTTATCATTTTTATCAGGAATAATCAGGTTTGTAATTTCAACATGTACTCCTTTAGACTTAAAAAATTTAGCAGTATCTAAAACAGGTTGAACTGAAGTAACTCCACAAATTTTTTTATAAAACTCGTCTGACATCGCTTTAATATCAATATTTGCTGCATCGATTCCCACATCAACAAGTTCTTTAGATGCCTCGGGGGTAGAATAACCATTAGTGACTAAAATAGTTTTAATCTCTTTCTCTTTTAATAGTTTAACGGTGTCTATAATCCACTCATGCCAAATAAGAGGTTCGTTATAGGTATATGCGAGGGTTTTTGATCCACTTTTTAATACTTTTTTAATTAATTGATCAGGTGTCATCTCGACTAATGACATGCTCTGACCCTCATAACCCTTGAGATCATAAAATCCATTTTTTCCATTGTCAGTCGGGTTTGCTTGAGATATTGACCAATTCTGACAATTTTGGCATTTTAAGGAGCAACCAATTGAAGCTATTGAATATGCTGTTGCTCCTGGCCAGAAATTGTAAAGCGGCTTTTTTTCAATTGGATCTAAACTTCCAGAGGAAATTAGTGAACCATATATTAAGGTGAATAATTCCCCGTCAAAATTTTTTCTTGTGCGACATGTTCCTACTTTTCCAGAAAATATAATACATTTATTTGCACAAACAAAACATTGAACTTTTTTATTATCCAAACTCATCCATAATCTAGCCTTTACTTTCAAATCTACTCACTTTTATATTTTGAAATCGTTCTTTTCTATCTCTAAATATTAAATAGAAAAGCAATTTTATATTTGTTATAGATTTTAAATATTGGTCATAAAACTCTAAACATTCTTAATATATGAATCAAGTAGAACAGGCGGTTTCTTGCTTTCTGGAAGGCTTTACATGCGATCAAGCAGTCCTCTCAACATATGGCACAGAGTTCGGTTTAGACCGGTAATTAGCTTTAAAAATTGCAACTGGCTTGGGAGGAGGATTAGGATGTTTAGGAAAAACATGTGGCGCTGTAAATGGTGCTTTACTTGTGATCGGATTAAAATTTGGCGGATCAAAATTAGAAGATATAGAAGCAAAAGAGGAGACATATAAAGTAGTTCAAGATTTTATAAAAAAATTTGAATTGATGAATGATTCTATTATATGTCGAGATCTACTAGGTTGCGATATTAGCAGCATTGAGGGTATGAATTATGCTGAAAGAAATGGTCTTTTCAAGAGTAGATGTCCTAAATTAGTAAAAGATTCATCTGAAATTTTGGAAACCATATTATAGAGCTAATTATTTAGTTAGGAATGTAAACTTGAGTTTTAATTTTTTCTCATGAGTGAAGATAACACCAGGCTACCACCAGAAAGATTGCGACAACTTCTAGAAGAGAAATTAAAAAATTTAAAGGAATTGGAAATTATTGGCAAAAATTCAATCTATGTTAAAGAATTAAGCGATATAGCTCTAATTCAATTACAGTTACAATTATATGATGATTCTGAACAAAATTATTTAATATGTCTCAAGCATTTTGAAAAACAAAAAGATAGGCTTGGACAAGCAGCTGTGCATGGTGTGCTAGGGACATTATTTTTTACGAAAGGAGAGTATCAAAAATCAATTGACCATAACGAAAAAGCCAATAAATTTTACCTAGATTTAAAGCAGATTGAGGAACAAATTACTTGTTTAAAAGGAATAGGAATCAGTTTAATAAAACTCAACAAATTAGATGAAGCGAGTGAAGTTTTTAATGATTGCAGTAATATCTGTTCAACAACTAATGATATATATGGTCTATTAGATTGTTTAGGAAATTTAATCAACATTTATGAATTAACCGGAAAATGGGATACCATTTTTGAGTTATATAAGAAAACCTTAAAAGCATTTAAACAGATTAATGACTTCAAGGGAATAACTACCTCATATTTTAATTTGGGTATTCTTCAGAAGAGATTTAATAACATGGAGGAGGCACTTCGTTATTTTAAAAAAGGAACAAATGTCGCAATTGATTCGAATTATGCTGAATTAATAATTAAAGGTTTAGGTTATGTTGGTGAAATATACGTATATTTAGGCGATTTAAAGGAAGCAATGAATCAATTCATTAAAGCACTACATATTGCAAACAATATTAAAGCAGAGAATGCAAAAAAACAACTAGTAATCTTATTAACATCACTAGGTTTACAACACAATGATATTTACGAGGAATTAAAAAAATATAAAGAAGAGAAGGAAAAGAATTTTTAATTAAATTTTGAGAAGTCTGGTTTTCTCTTCTCAAAAAAAGCCCTAAAAGCTTCTTGTGCTTCTGGTGATACTTGTCTTCTATAGAATTCGGCTGCTTCTTCAGGCATTAATTTTTCTAGATTACCTGAGTAAAACTTTTTGAGTAAAGCTTTTGTTTTTCGTAAAGCTTCCGGAGGTTTCTCGGCCAATTTTTCTGCAAGTAATGTGACTTCTTTGATAAGTTCACTTTCAGGAAATAATTTACTTACAAAACCCATTTTTTCGGCTTCCTCAGCGGAAAACCAATCTCCGAAAAAGAGTAATTCTGCCGCACGATTGTAACCAACTAATTCCGGGAGTCTGTAAGTTGATCCAAATTCTGGCACTAAACCTAGATTTACAAAGGGAAACTGAAATCTGCAGTCTTTACTAGAATATATTAAATCATACTGTAATAACATGGTAACCCCAACACCTATAGCAAATCCATGGACAGCAGCCATAATAGGTTTTTTAGATTTTAAAATTGAACCCATAAAATCACCTGTTGGTCTTGTCTCTGATCCACCTGATGATCTTTCTTCAGTTCCTTTATTAGTCGTTTGAAAATCTTTTAAATCATTTCCTGCACAGAAACTTTTTCCGTTTCCATAAATTAATATTACTCTAATTTTAGGATCTTTTTCGGCTTTTTCTATACCATCCCCTATTCCTGCATACATCACTCTAGTAAGAGCATTCCTTTTCTCTGGTCGGTTTAAAATTAGGTGAAAAACTCCATTTTCAGATTTATATTTGATTTGTTCGCTCATCTTCTCACTATTTTTAGTGTTTTTAAAAATTAACAGTTAATAATGTATATTTTATCGTTTTAAAAAACATTATCGAAAAATTACTTAGAAGGGATTTAAGACCGTAATATACATTATTATGACGAGATTTTCAAAAGACCTTTGCAAATTAGCCTAGGTAGTCGAGTTATTTTAAAAACTTAATTAAGATGATTTTTGTAATCGATTTTCGCTGCTTTTCTTAAAGCATCTTCTTTTCCACATTTATCACAATATTCGTATTTAGTGTGACTGAATTCTCCACATTCACTACAGATGAAAGGATAAGTTTTTTTAAAAAGTTTAACATCCATATTTTTTTTCACATATATTGTAATTTCATTGATAAAAAAATTGATCTATAAAAAGGCTTTGGTTGTTTTCTATTATCTTTCAAGAAACTAGGAAATCAGAATTTTTTTTTTCATTCATAATTTTATCCTAAATTATAGAATATAATATTAGTCTTTAAGATTTTAAACTAATTTTTTAGCAAAGAACCTGTATAATAAGAATTTCTGTTCTAGTATATTGGGATCTGGTAAGTAAATGTTCTTATTTCTTGAAAACCTATTGATGAAATCTTTTTTAAATAATTATATATAAGTTAATTTTCTCTTTTTATGCATAGGTTTTCACAATTAAACACTTTAAAATTTAAAATCTATGAAAATCTGTCCCTTTTGTAACGAAACCATCGAAGATGAAAAGCCGTTCTGTTCTTATTGTAATAAACCTTTAATTTCTGGTCTCAGAAGTGCAAGAAACATGCGTTTAAGGCAAGAATTTAATGTTAATAAATCAAACCCTTCAAATTCAGGAGAAGAGTATGAGTCATACGAAGACATTATTGTGAGCGATGATGAAATAGAAGATCAAATAAAGAATATTAATTTAAGTTTAGAGAGACAAGAATTATCGGGAAATCCTATTCAAGGAGCATTGTTACTAGAAAAATCAAGTTTATATTACAAGAAGAGAGATTTACCAAATGCGTTAAAAATTCTTGAATTAGCACAAAAAAATTTTGAAGGTGAAAATAATTTAATCAGTATGGCTATTTGCTATAACGAAATTGGTTTAATTCAAGAAGATCTCGGGTTTTTCGACCAAGCTATTTACCAATTTAATAGATCTCTTGAAATTCTTAAGAGTTGTAATGATTTTCAAAAAGAATTAAAAGTCCTCAATAATTTGGGAAATGTTTACTATTTAATAAAAGACGTCGAGCAATCTTATAAATATTACCAAGAAGCTCTCAATCTAGCAAAACAAAAAGAACTGATATTTGAAGAAGTTAAAACCTCTAGCAATTTAGTTGAAATTCTTTATATTCTCCAAGATTTTGATAGAATTAAAAGAATCTTAGAAAGAAATTCGGAATTTTTCAAAGCAAATGAGGATTTATACGGAGTTGTAGCAACTCACATAAGATTTGGGAAAATGTATTACTTAGAGGGTAAGAATTACGATGAAGCCTATGAAAGAATGAATAGGGCACTAGAATTAATAGATAGTGTAAAAGAAAATCTCTCTTTACAATTGAAAGCAAAATTAGAATGGGAGTGTTTTCTCTACATTGGAAAATTACAGCTTTTGTGGGATAATAATGTTGATGCCGAAAATTTCTTATTACAAAGTCTTGAAGCTGTCAGAATCTTTGAATTTGGAGATAATATAAAAGAAGGGGAAATTTTAGAAGAATTGGCAAATTTGTATTCAAAAAAAAAAAATACAGAAAGAGAACTTGAATATTATAATTTAGCTTATGAGATATTTTACAAGTATGGAAATAATGCTAAATGTGCTGATTTGAAAGTTAAAATAGCGTTATTATATTCTAATTCTGAGAAAAATAAATCAAGAGCAGTACAATATTATGAGGAAGCACTGAATCTATATGAAGACTTAGGATATATAAAAGAAGCAGCTATATTACTGAACAAATTGGGGGATTATTATATTAGTAAGGGGTTATCTGAATTGGCAATATCAAATTTTGAAAAAGCGAGAGATTATTACAAAGAACTTCAAAATAATTATAATTTTAACTTAATAAATGAAAAAATAAAGTCTTTGATAAAAGAAAATTCATTTTCAGAAATTTAAAATTAGTTAATCATTTCCGAATTCAAAATCCTCCTTTCTATAGACTCGTTTTCCGTATTCTTCAAAACCAATGCCTTTTATAAAAGAAGATGATACTCTGTTTTCTTTATATACCTCACACCTGATTTCTTTAATATTAGCATAATTTTGTTTTAGGAAGTCCCAACTCGCCATTCCTAAAACTGAACCAACTCCCTTTCTAAAAAAACGAGGGAGAACAGCTAAAGCAGCAATTATTGCATATTCTTTACTCTTCCCCTCAAAATCAAGGAGTACAAAACCCGCATCTATTCCATACACTTTTCCGATGAGAAAAATAGTATCTGGGTGATCAAGGATTGTTAATAGATCTGTTTTAGTAATTGGTCTATATGGTGTGTTTGAAGTAAGCCAACTTCTGTTATATATATTTTTAAGCACATCAAGATCTTCTTTAGAAGCTTCTCTGATTTTTACTTGAATTATTTTTTTTTCAATTTTATTCTTTAATTTATCTTCAAACTCTTTAGTGATTTTCGCGACAGGAAGTTTCATCTGGATATAGACCATACCATCCTGATAGAGATCTTCTGTTGGTTCGTCAACTACTTCCTGTTTTTTTTTCTTAATTTCGACTGAGAGAAAAAAAGCCCTGATTCTTTTATTCTTTAGATGAAGTTTTTTTTTCCTATCTAAATTTAATTTTGACATAAATTAAAATGAGTGGTTTAGGATATAAAATCAAGATTTGCTCTTATTACTCTTTCTCCATTATCATTGATGAGAGCTTTTTCTTTTAATTTGGCAATCCCAAGTTGTATCCTTTTTTTAAAATTAGGATCTTTTACCAAATTCTTTCTTTCAGAAGAAAATTCAAAGTTTGATCTAACTGCTATATCATCTTCAATTCTTTCAATTAAGATGTTTTTTAAATTAATAAAAGATTCTGATATATTATCATAAATGTTGCTTGGATCATTTGTAATATACCCAGGAAACACTACATCCATATTTTCTTCCATTGTTTCCTCATTCTCAATAAACATAACATAAAACGGCATATATATCCATTGTATAGGTCTTGAAAACAAATCCGATTTGTTATCATTTAATGACCACTTAATTAATTGTTGAGCTTCATATAAACTCAGATTATGTTTGGTTGTAATGATTTTTTGAATCACTCCATATAAATCCTCTATTTGTTTCTTTTTAGCATGCAATTCAGAAATTTGTTTTTCTTTTTCACTTTCGAATTCAGTTAATAATTTATCTCTATCTATCAATTTTAGATTCAAAGATTCTCTGAATGATTTTAATTTAAATTTAGCCTCTTCATCTACAAGTGATGCTCTCTCCCGTAACTCATTAAATCTGTTATTAAGTCCCTCTAGTGCCTCTAAAAACTTTTTGCCTTTATCTCTTAAATAATGAAAATGATTTTGAAAATGTGGAATGACATCCTCAAAAACCCTGCTTTTTATTGAATCACTACTTGCAAAAAATTTATTCTTTTTAATCATTTCTTCAAGGCTTCTTTCAGACGTTATAAATAACGTTGCAATACTCTCAATAATTTTTTTTTTTTCTTCTACATTCCATTGTTCAATTCTATCTTGTTCCAATTTAACCTGCTGATCCATTTGGATTGGATCTATAGTGGAAGAAGTTTTATTAATCTGACTAGAATATCTTGTCTGGAGATCTTTTAGTTGCACATTTAATTCAACCAGCCATTTTCCAACTTCTTTTTCTATTAATTCCGTTTGGGACTTCCATCTAAATCCATTTCCCTTCATGGTATTAATGGTTTCTCGATAGCTTTCGGCAATATTTATAGCAATTTCCGTTGATATATTCTGATCCAAAACCGTATAATCAATAATTGGCTTATATTCTACCAAGGGAATCATCTTAATTAACGTTTGGAGAAACTCAGGATTTACTAAGCCATTAATTTTTAGTTTTTGGTATTCTGAATCTTCTCCCTCACCAATCTCTTTCGCTTCTGCATCTTTATAATTTAAGACCCCTATTAATCTATGTAATTCCTCCACCCTTGTTTTATTTTCGACATTTCTTAAAATATGTCCAATCAAGGGTTGACGTGGGGGATTTGAGAATTTATCTTTCTTATTTAAAATATTTAACCCATCTAACATAATGTGAGTGCTAATAACTCCTTGGATACTCAAGATTGGCCAAAGGAGTCTTGAAAAGGATAGTATCTTTTCATTTTTGCCCATATCCTTTGTTAATAGATAAAAAGCAAGGGTCAATTCATCGTTTCCCTGAACTGTAGGGCGTTTCGTGACTTTATTAATAAGAAACGGTAGCAAATACTGGTTTCCATGTACAGACATAAATTTTAACCTGATGGTTAATTCTATCTTTATTTTTTAAATATATTAAAATTAAAGAGATTCGATTTTAAAATTTTAATCTTTTTGATTTTATTGGTCACTAAATAGATTCCCTAAATTGATAAAAAAAACAAAGTATTAGAAAGAAAGGATTATCTTAAACCAGCCTTTTATTTGAGTTGCTCGTAATTATTTGCTATTACTAATATTAAAAGGGCTAATAAAATAATTAATGTTGGCAATATTGCTCGAAAATGTGGAAACTCAGCTACATCAAGTGCACCTTTTAATATTCTACCTGCATAATAGAGTAGAAAGCCAATAGCGTTCCAAGCGTACGACTTCCTAAGAACACCAAAAGTTTTCTTAGCAAGGTAAATAAACATAACAGGAATCAGTGCTAAAAATAACGGCATAAAAATAAAATTTAATAAAAACCTACCAATAGGATATGTCCATGATCCAAATTGAATTGTTATTAAATTCACAGTGCTTGAGTAGCCATCCGGGGGGGGCTTCTGGAAATCGGGGTCCATAAAAAGCTCGTCAGATAAAGTTAATGCAAGGATGCCAATAACTACAGGGATAGCAATTAACACCGCTCTAACTATAATCTTTTGGTTGTTTTTAATTTTAAGCCATTTTTTTATTGATTTTGTTTTACCCTCTTGTTCCTCTGATTGAGTATCTGGAGGAAACAATAAGATTCCTAAAACTCCGACTGCGCAGGCGGTTCCTAACCACGTAAAAAACGTTGCTAATCGGTAATACATCATCAATAAAGCAACCATTTCAACATTGCTAACACCAGTAAGTTCTGGAGCCAAAAAATCATAAACAATAAAAAATACCCTTCCAATGCCAAAACAAATGAAAAATAAACCAAAATATAACCAGTATATCTTCTTGGATGTGCGAAATCTAATAAATAGGAAGTAGAAACATAATAAAATGAAAAAACCTACTATCATAAAGTATAAGCCGGATTCGACGAAATCCCACACAGTAAAATTTTGAAACGGATCTTGAAATAACATTTTCTCTTTATTTTTTATTTTTTATATTTAACTATAAAATTATTATCTTATCAATATTATAAAAATTTAATTTAATTTTCATCATTTCTTAAAATACTAATATCATCAAATCTTTTTTAAACCAATATGAAAATTGAGGATACAATAGATACATTCAATTCATTAATAAAGCGTCGTGGCTTCGTGTGGGGGCCTTCTCCGGAGATATATGGCGGACTTGCGGGTTTTTATTCCTACGGTCCTGCGGGAATGGCGCTTAAGAATAATATATTATATATATTTAGACGAGAATTACGTTATTTTGGGTTTGGGGAAGTAGAATGCCCTACTATTATGCCAGAAATTGTATGGGCTGCTTCAGGTCATTTAGAAAGGTTCATTGATCCGGTTATCAAATGTAAAAAATGTAGCACACTGTATAGAGCAGATAAATTTCTTCAAGAAAATCTTCCTAATGTCATGATTGATGGCTTACTATTTAAGGATATGGAAGATTTAATAAGAGAGCACAATTTGTCTTGTCCGAAATGCGAAACTGCATTCCAAAAAATAGAAGAATACAACTTAATGCTAAAAACTTATGTTGGAAATAACATGAGCGCTTATTTACGTCCAGAAACCGCAACAACTACATATTTACTCTTTAACCGATTAAATCAAGACGCCCGAAAGCAATACCCAATCAAAGTCTATCAATTTGGTAAAGCTTATCGAAATGAAATATCACCTAGGCAAGGAGTTCTACGAATGAGGGCTTTTGATCAGTTTGAATTACAGATGTTTATAAGTAAAGAGTTAGAAATGAAGTTTGAAGATTATGAGGAAATTAAAATGAATAAATTACCCCTCTTAGACTGGAAGCTTCAAGAAAAAGGTATTGGGGAAACACATAAAATATCACTTCATGATGCAATAAATAAGGAAATCCTAAAAAAGCCAGCCTATGCATATTGCCTTTATGTGGGATACCATCTAGTTCAAATTTTAGGAATACCCGAAGATTTAATTCGTTTTAGACAACATTCGATTAATGAACGAGCTCATTATGCTGATGATGCTTGGGATTTAGAAATTAATACAAGGCAATTTGGGTGGGTCGAGATATGCGGGATACACGACAGAAGTGATTACGATTTAAGAAGACATTCTGAATTTTCAAAACAAAACTTCAAAATAAGTATGGGAACAGATCCAAATGTCAAGGAATTCCCACAAATCCTAGAAATTGCTTTTGGGATAGACCGGATTGTATATACACTACTTGAAACTACATTCAATGTTGAAAATGGTAGAATAATTTTGAAGCTAAATACAGCTCTAGCACCTAATACCGTAGCTGTATTTCCTCTCGTTAAAAATAAAGAAAAAATTTTAAGATTAGCCCTAAAACTTCACCGGGGGTTATTAGAAGATCGTATTAGTTCTTTTTTTGATGTGGCAGGATCTATAGGGAAACGATACAGAAGACAGGATGAGTTAGGAACGAAGTGGTGTGTCACGATAGACTATGAATCTATTGAAAATAATACAGTAACTATAAGGAATCGTGATTCTATGGAACAAGTTAGAGTAGATATAACTGATCTTAATGAAATCATAAAAATGAAGCAACCAGAGTAATTTCGTTCAATTATGCGAAATATTATGATCTTTCTCTATCCTTCAGAAAAAATTTTAAAGAGAAGCATTTTTTAAAAATATAATTTATTAATTAACGCGTTAAAAAAATTATATAGGTATCAAAGGTAAAATTAAATTGTTTGACGTAAGTACTTTAGGCAAAAAAAGCAGGCATAAAAAGCAATATATTAAGATACTCTTCTGTTTTTTCTTTATTTCAATAATTTTTCTCAGTTTTATAAAAACGCATGATTTATCAAGAAACATTGGTCATTCTAACGAAAATCCAAATCGGGAAGAAGAAGATTTCTCTAAAAACGAAATAAATATTCCTGAAGTAGCCACTGATATATCAATGCTTCAGGATCCATTTACAAAAAATTTGGATTCTCTTTTAAATTTTTTTGGGGATAATTATGAATCAGTATTAAATCCCGAAGTTTCAACATACTTTAGATATGGTAATCCTAACGGAACGATTATAGATGATAGAATTTATTCAGAGGATAATTTACTCTTTTACAAAACATTGATGAAATCCCAAATAAGTGAAATAGAAACCTTTAATACTTATTTGAAGTTAAAATCAACTCCCTTATGGTATAATAATAGTAATGAACAATTTAGTTATGGATTTGTTAAATCAGTTTATAATTCCACGGGCCAAATAGCCGAAGAAAATAGGTATCTGGTTGATAATTTGCTCCCAATCTTTCTTCTAATTGAAAATATTGGAGAAAATATTGACACTTTATCTATTAGTGGCAAATTCCCAAAAGATTCTATCGAAGAAATGTTTTTTCTTATTAATTCTTCAGAATTCTGGGACCAAACTAACATGGTATTTTCCAATAATAACAAAACTTTAGAAAAAAAAACTGAGAGTAATTTATTTAGCATATTAGCAAATCTTTTAATTCATCGAACATACAATCAACTTGATTTAGAAGACGATGACAATGTGAAAGATAGAGCCTATTATTTAGCAAACCAAACAATGCTGTCACTTGGGAATAATATGTGGGGGGATAATGCCTACTATTATAGTGTGACTGAACCTTGGGTTTTTGGACCGGGCGGAATGTATTATCATTTAGGAGTAAATGCTTTAGGGATTATAACATTACTAGAATTTTGGATTGAAAGTGGAATGAAAAATGATTCTTCCTACTTGACGGACGCTATCGACATTTACAACAGTCTAGAAAAGTTACGTCCAGATAAAGATAATTATCTTTATCAAAATATTGCCAATCCCTCTTGGGTAATTACAGATACTAGTTATAATCTTAAATCAAACGCTCTGATGATGAAGGCGTCTTTAAGATTATTCGAACTATTAGGAAACATCACTTATTATAATAGAGCTATAAATATTTCCACTTCTTTTGAGAATAATTTTTATGATACCCTAAATAATGCATATAATTCCTCTCTTCTGAATGGTGATAAAAATTTCAATTCAAACTTGGAGCTTAGCGAAGCTTATTTGAGATCTTTTGACGTGTATAATAGCACCAGATTGAGATCGGAATACAATACTACAAATGAAATCCCTAATTATGTGTTTAATCAAGATTATTTAAATTTAAATTCTACTTATTCTTTTAAGAAAGAAGATCTTTATTACGATCCTCTAAGTGATTCTTATAAATCTTACAAGGTAAATTATAATATTACAAATGTAGATATAAAATACCTCTTTAAATATCCTAACGGAACATTTCTAAATCAATTCGAAGAACAAATTGTTTATCCTAATAATTCCCAAGTTCTAAGTTACTTCATTAAAGAGACATTACCAGTAGGAGATGGATATTTTATTTATGTGTGGGCAAATTCTTCATATTTCGGTTTAGCACAAACGGTGAAGCGTTTCAACGTCATTTCAGGATTGATAAATAAAACAATCGAAGGGTTAGTAAATATTGTATACCAAGGACCGATATTTAATGTTACCCTTCCAATTAATTATACTAGAAGTGATAATTTAACCTTAACAGCTTCTTTGGAAGGTGAAAATATCATTAATTACCCCTCCCAACCCGTCAATTTCACGGCGTTTCAAGAAGCCCGTCTTCAATTTAATCTTACAGCGAAATTAGATATTATTCCTAGCTCGAGTGAAATCACATTTAAGATAAAAAGGGGGAACATTATTTATTTGGAAGTAAAAAAAGTGATAGAGATTGGTAACTCATTTGATTATGATAATTTAATTTATCAAAGTAAAGTCGTAAAGGGTGAAAATATCTATGTTTCACTTGCCTTGATTAATTTTTTGCCAAATGTATCCCAATCTTTAAACATTAGCTTTGTCGGATTATCTGAATTCTCAATTGAAACATTCACTCAAGAAGAAAATTTGATCAAAAATGAAGTTAAAACTATTTCTTATTACCTGAAAACCTTTGAGAACATTGTAGATAGTTCAATTTCGGTAGAAATGAGAGTTTTACAAAATAATACTGTTTTTTATTCTGAGGTTTTAACAATAGAAACAATTTCAAAATATAAACTTATAAGTGTTTCTTTCCCATCAACAATTTCTCAAGGAGCTACTGCTAATTTGATAATAATTCTACAAAATAACCAAGAGAAGTCTGAAATTTTTTCGTTGTATGTAAATGATAAATTAGTGCAAACAAATATAAATCAGTTAGGTCCTGGAGAAAACAGAATAGTTAAAAGAATACTACCAACGATTAATCCATATGAATTTGGGGACAAAATATATAGAATTACATTAAAAAATAGCGATGATGAAGAAATTGTGAAATTTTATTTTAAATTAAAATTAGAACTCTCTACTCTAAATTTACTCCTTTTCTATCTATTGCCATGTATCATTCCTATTGGCATTTTATTATATTTTGTAAATAAGGAGATAAAACATAAAAAATTGAGAAGATGAATATCATTGAAAAAAAACAAAAATCGTAGCGTAACTTTAATTTTTTTGATTGTATTAGGTATTTTCTTTTCTGTATATATCATTAATTTCAAAGATGAAAGTCAAGATCGATACTTTACAATAAGTGAACAAGAAAATTTTCATAATTTTCCAACAACAGCTGGACCAGCTTTACCTTATTCAGCATTGAATCAAAATGCAACTACTGTTTATAGATTATTTGAATCTATTAACTTCACTATTGACACCTCTAATTTTAATGCAAGCTATACTATAATGCAAATTTCGTTTCGTAATGGATCTCTCAGAAATTATAACATGGTTGAGGTTGGTAATAATAAATCATTCTATGAATATAAGCCAAGATACAATGCACCACTAGGAGTTCAAAATGTTAGTTTCCAAGTTTATCATGAGAATAATACGTTATTAAATGCACAAACTACTACTACAAATTTTACTATAGATTCAAATTATGGTTTATGGTATACGGAATATTTAGATTTTGACATTTTTCACGATTCAGATTATTATATCGGAGATTTTTTAAGTGCTGGATTAACGATTGATGATTTTGGACCTTACCAATTTTGGTGGAATATCACTATTGTTAATAGTACAATTGAGCTATACCAAAAAAATCTGTTTAACCTTGAAAAAAACATCGTTCAATTCACTTTTCAAATAGAAAATGAAAGTTTTAGTCAAGTAAATAAGATTTATTATATAAAATTAAATATTTCGGATAGGATTTCTGGGAAACTAGCTACAGTTTATATCCCATTCAATGTTTTAAATTCAAATCCGATGATATTAGCCTCAACAGTTAAGTTTTCCCCTGCCGTAATCTTAAGGACCGAAAATTGCGAGATTACCTTGAATGCTACGGATGTAGAGAATAATTCAACAGATCTGAGTGTAAATCTACTCCTTGAAGACCCATTTGGAGTTAATCTTCCCCCGATTTCACTGGTTTATCGAGGAAATAACAATTTTTCTCAAATATTTTCAATTCCTGCTGAAAGCCCTATAGGGATGTATAGAGCTGAAATTACAGTTGAGGATCAAAATAATGGGTTTAACTCGTCATCTACTTTTCTTACTGTAGAGAATAATTTTCCTGAGATTCATAGTTATACAGTTAATGGGATTTCAATGAATCAATCGATCTCAATCTTATACGGAAAAGATATAGAATTTTCATTCAATGTATCTGATGTTGAAGAAGTTGCTTATATTAAAGTCGCTCTTTTAAATGGAAACAATGAATGGTACAATTTTACAACATCTTTTAAAGGAGAAAGCACAAAAATAACCATACGAACAATTGAATTAATATCTGGAGTTTGGTATGCATATATTTATGTTATTGATTCTGATGGAGCTATTACAAGCCTTATTGATGATTATGGTCATGCTCCTCAAGGAATTACAATTATTTCTGATTCATTAAGGCCTTATTTAACATGGATTACCTTTTTTATCGGTATAGTATTAGGAATTCTTGCAGGAGTCGGAATAGTTTATAAAAAGTTTAAATCAAAATATGGAAAAATACAAGCTCCCAGTGCTAAAACCAGTGCTAAAAAGAAAACTTCTACTTCGAGAAAACCCTTAATTAAGAAAAAAGAGGAACTAACTAAAGTAATATCCGAAGAGAGGGAACTTGAGGAAACAAAAACTGAACCAAAAGATGCAAAAAAGGAAGTTAGTAAACGTAAAATAAAAAGGAAGTTATAATTAGTTAAATATAAGATTTATCAAATTTCTGTAGTTAATACTTAAATTATAGTCCTAGTTCATGTAATTTATAATGAAATTTACCTAACTCTCCCCCATAATTCCCCGCAGAAATACGATTTATGTTTGGAACTTTAACAGCAGCAATGATTCCTAACTTCATAGCTTCTTTAATGGCCTCTTCCGTAGCCCCATCTAGAACTATTTCATACACACATCCGTCTTCTTCTCTTAATTGAGAATCTTTTACCTTGTCTTTTAGTGTAGGACAGTAGGCTTGATTAGTCGTAGCGAAAAGTCCAGGGATATTTTGATATTGTGTTCCCACTTTAGATCCCGAAGGTACAATGCCTCCCGGAAAAGGAGCAATAACATTTTCTACATTTTTTATGGCTTCAATTGCCTTCTCTGCAGCTTCTAGAGTTGAGTCTTGATCTTTTCCGATGATTAAAAAATTTCCCCCAGCAATTCCCTTTCCAACTTTTAGAGAATTTTGAATAATGAATTCCCCTGACATGATTGGTATTTTCCAGGTAGTGAAAGGATAAACACCTTCCAATTTTTCTTCATACTTATCACCAAAGAATTTTAATTGGAATCCTGTTTTAACCTCAAATTCTTTTTCTGGGTATAGAGAACCTCCCAACGCATCAAAACATGCGGTTGTAGGACATGTTAGAACACTTTGCCCAATTCGATGCAACATAGTGCTTCCTACTTTTTTTTTATTTGAAATAAAAAACATTAAAACAACGCCTGGACGTTT
>LAZR01000492.1_pt1 | contig 31232 bp, 33 predicted proteins | sample 329461 | NCBI WGS metagenome assembly LAZR01 (sample SAMN03002196, study PRJNA259156) | marine sediment metagenome | biome: sea floor; feature: Hydrothermal impacted sediments; material: marine sediment; isolation source: Loki non-amplified sample from Loki's castle hydrothermal vent sediment ...
AGGAAGAAGGGATCCACAGATAAGTCCGTAATCGCCAAGCTACAGAAACAAACAGAACATCCTATCTTTGCGTTGATCCTGAAGCACCGCAAAGCCGTCAAGATGTACGGCACCTACGTTAAGGGGTTTAAGTTATGTGTTGATCCTATTACTAACCGAATACACGCCACGTTTCTTGTACATGGCACTCGAACAGGCAGACTCGCAGCTCGTGATCCTAACATGCAGAATCCGCCTCGTGATCCTCAGATTCGAGGGACTTTTGTTGCTGCTGAAGGGTATGAGCTTGTTGAAGTGGATCTCTCTCAGGCGGAGCTACGTTCTTTGGCGGCACTCTCGGGCGATGAAGCGCTACTCGAAGTATATAGAGGAACTGGAGATCTCCACACCGACCTCGCAAACTTCCTCTTCCCAGGATGGGATGTGCGAGACCTCGCCCCAGAAACCCACCAGGAAGCATACGAACAGAGGGTGAGATGCAAGAACGTGAACTTCGGCATTACCTACGGTATCACGGAATTTGGTCTCCAGGAGCAGATCGGTGGCACACTTACGGAAGCGCGAACGATGATACGCGGGTGGTTCTCGAAATACCCTGGAGCAGCAGCCTTCATCAACAAATGTAGGCATGCACCACTAAGCAATCAGGACATTACAACTTGCTTCGGACGCAGGAAGAGAGGTGGGATAGTATCGAGGGAAAACATGCGCTTCTTACAAAACGAAGCGGCAAACTTCCCACATCAGTCGATAGCGTCCGACATTACGCTACATGCGGGTATTAGGTGTTGGAGACCATTACAGTCTATGGGGGTTAGGATCGTGAACCTGATTCATGACGCTCTTCTAATGGAAGTCCCAATCACATCCGATAACCATATCCGCCACGAGGCTATCGTGATGGTAGCGAAGGAAATGCGCCAGGTACCTATAGACTGGGGTATTACACAAGTACCATTCATCGCCGAGGGTGAGTATGGTCACCGCTGGGGAACACTCAAAGCATACAAGGAGAATATTTATGAGTGACGACACAGTGACATTTCCTGCCGAATTTCGCGTACATTGGCCTGGACAAATGGTTTATGTCTGCGAACACCATAAGGACGCATTACTACATCTTAACGGTACTATGGGAGGAGGAGATCTGTCCATCGATAGTTTCGATACCTCTGGGGAATCATGTAGTAACTGCATCAACGAGGCGAAAAAATCGTGAAGCGGAGACTTGAACTAATTACTGAGAACTACTGGATGGTTAGCCACTCATTGAACCACCCTAGTAGTGATGCACTCTCGTGTGAGAAAGCACTACATACGATCAATAGCTCAGATCGCCTGAGACCAGAAGACTGGCGTCTCAACGAACTGATGCATACACTTAGGTACGACATAATTGAAGGAAACACGGAATGGAGAGGAAACCAACGGGTAGTAGGTTCAGCATTGATCCTGCCCATGAGGGACTAGATGTCTACGGAGATGCGCAAATCCTCACATACGACGTCTGGAAGGATAAGTATCGATATGGCGAGGAGGCTCATCCCTTTGATTCAATGCGTCGAGTCGTCGAGGGTGTATATTCCAAAGATTCCAACGCGGACGCTAAGAGAAATGCGCTCGAAGCCATGCAGAAAGGGTTATGGATCCCAGCAGGGCGCATACAGGCGGGAGCGGGAACGCCGAATATAGTCACAATGCTCAATTGCTATATGTCTCGAGACATCGACGACTCAATGCCAGGAATAATGGAGGCACTGAAGGACGCAGCGCTCACACAACAACAGGGAGGGGGTATAGGAATGAACTTCAGCTCGCTGCGCCCAAGTGGTGCATTCCTACGTCGTACAGGCGCCGTGGCGAGTGGCCCCCTCCCCTTCATGGATATGTGGGATGGTATGTGTGCCACAATCATGTCCGCAGGCTCGCGACGTGGAGCAATGATGGCGGTCATGGATTGTGAGCATCCAGATCTGCCTGAGTTCATCACAGCTAAACACGAGGCTGGCAGACTGAAGAACTTTAATCTATCTGTCCTTATCTCGGATGCCTTCCTTAGCGCTGTGGAAACGGATGAAGAGTGGTTCCTAGGGTTCAACGTCCCCAAAGCGGATGGGCGACATATCTTCACTGTAGAGCGGGACGATCGCGGTAGGATTGAGCCGTGGTTTGCATATTCCAAATGGAAGGCGCGGGAGTTATGGGATCTAATCCTGGAGAATACTTATGAGTGGTCGGAACCGGGTGTGGTATTCATTGATCGTATTAATAAACGGAACAACCTCAATTATTGTGAAACGATCACGGGTACTAATCCTTGTGGTGAACAGCCACTGCCCGCAAATGGTTGTTGCAATCTGGGTGCCGTTAATCTCGCCAAGATGGTCAGAGACCCATTTAGTGACCACGCCCAATTCGATTATGACCTTCTCGACCAAATTGCCTCTCTCGGAACACGTTTTCTGGACAACGTCATTGATGTCACCCTGTATCCACTGGACGATCAAGCCACGGAGGAATACGCTAAACGACGAATTGGGGTTGGGATCACCGGCCTTGCAAATGCATTAGCACAACTCCAGGTACGCTATGGTTCACCAGAAGCGTTGAAAGTCACCAATATGATTATGCATGCACTCACGAACGCTGTATATAGCGCATCTGCAGATCTTGCAGAGGAACGTGGTGTGTTCCCACTATATGACGGCTCCCAGTGGGCGGCCCATGAGCGATCTGTACTTCATACTGTGCTTGATCGCGGCACACGTGACAAGCTAAGCAGACACGGGGTTCGTAATGGTGTCCTAATGACTATCGCGCCTACTGGCACCACTAGCTTGTATGCGGGCAACGTTAGTTCAGGGTTGGAGCCTGTATTCCTTCATAAGGCTCAGCGCAATGTAAGGCAGAAGGACAACACATATAAACCTTACACGGTATACGACTATGGATACCTCCTATACTCTGTAGTTCACCACGTTACGCCCACTATGACTACGAAGGGGCTTCCGGACTATATGGTCACCCACGAAGCGCTAAGCGTCTGGGAACACATTGCAATGCAGGCAGCGTGTCAGAAGTATGTTGATGCCTCAGTCTCAAAGACAATTAACTGCCCACAGGATATCACCTTTGAGGACTTCAAGCAGATATATGAAGAGGCACATAAGGCTGGATGTAAAGGGTGCACTACATACCGGTATAGTGAAGTCCGTGGCAGTATCCTTTCTTCTGGGGCCGCTAAAGACACGCCGACTAGTCAGCCAATACTACTCACACGACCAGACGTGCTCAGTGGGCAAACTTATAAGGTGCGTTGGCCTAATGTGGACGAGAACTATTACATCACCATCAACGACGTAGGTGGAAAACCCTTCGAGGTGTTCATCCACAGCACTAGTTCGAAGTATACAGATTGGACTACGGCACTTAGTTTGATGATCTCGGCAATCATGCGAAAAGGGGACGATATCTCTTTCATGCCTAAGGAACTCGCGAAAGTACGTAGTGCAGACGATGTCGGTTATGTGGATGGTGTGTTCTATGGCTCGCTGGTTGCGCTCATCGGGGACACCATAAGAAGACATCTCTCAAGTGGTGATATTAGTAGTGTTGAATCGAGTGCCTCAAGACGCCCTGCCTCCAAAAGTGCGAATCCACAGATCAACATAGAGCTTATAGCATCCGGTATTGGGGGCGAGACGTGTCCTAGATGTAACCAGCCCAGCCTAATCAGACAAGAAGGGTGTGAAGCATGCACTCTCTGCATCTACACAAAGTGCCAATGAAAAGACTGCCGTTGATTTGCCCATATATGGTTCTATAATATAGAGAAATACGAAATCACAGAGGAAGGGACAATGAGCGACAATAACACACCCACTATGCCTACAACCGTTGATGAAGCAATAGATGTCTTGAGGCTGCGCTACGGCGATCAGTACGACATTCGAATGGTGCCTAGCGTACGCATAGGCGGCGCCCCTCATTGTTGCAGATGCACGATTCGTGTGCGTCATGGAGAATTCAGTGCTTCGACGGAGACTAGCTACTTCGAGGCACTCCTAGACGCACTGAAACAAACACTGGAGGCATCTCAGTGAGCATGTGGGATTGGATCTTTGTACTGGGGGTTGCTGTAGCTGTATCGTACCTTACTACCAAGCTATACTGGACCACACGAGCGTGGCGTAGGAAGAAGGAGTTTCTCGACAAGATCAAGAGGTATGAATCATGAGCGACCCGATTAGCCCAATGCAGGCATTCAAAGACAATCTGGCACGGAATCTCTATGGCATAACAGCTATGGAGGCGGTCGATAAAGGGGTCTGTATCCAATGCAAGGAGGAGGCGCTTCCCAAGTGCTATTCCGAAGCAGGACGTAAGGAATACAAGATATCAGGCTTGTGTGAGCCCTGCTTCGATGGCATCACAGAGATCCCGGAGGAGACTGAGGACGAGATAATTGCACAACACGACGACGAGGTGGCCCTTTGCGAGGAAGCGGTGCGGTACGGTTATCATCCGATATTTGCTCTGCGTGAGAACATGAAGGAAGCGTACGACTACGCCCTCAGCGTTGGCGAGGCGTGTGGTAGCGATAAAGCACATGTCATAACGGCGATCCATGTTATGCTGAATACGCATGCGCTCGCAATAGCACGCGACCGTAGGGTAATTCGCCAACTCGAGGAGATGGCGCGTGCTGCTTTGTCGTACGCCCAAGATGGTTCTCGTAGTGATCGCCGCCGCATGCGGATGATCGAGGGTGCGCAGAAAGCCATCGAGGCAGCAAAACCATACATCGAGGAAGGGAAATGAACTTCTGGTGCCGCATATTCGGACACAACTACTGGCCGTGGTTTGATCATGAGAACAAGATCTCGGTCCGTAAGTGTAGACGTTGCGGATGTATTGAATACTACGACACGAAGGCGGACTAATCATCGAGAGGTAACATCATGAGATACGCATCAAGTTTCAAACAGCCCACGAAAGTGGAACAAGCATTAATTCGCCGACATGTAAAGGCACTAACCAAGAAGTTCGGTAATGTGCGCCAGGCCGCGCTCCATATCGGGGTCAACCCGAAGTACATGTATTCACTGGCACGTGGTGAGAAGGTCAATCCAGGAGACACAGTTCTTCGTAAGCTAGGCTTGCGTCGCGTGACCTATATCGAGGAGCGGTAGTGAGGACAATCTGTAAATACGAACTCGCACCCTATCCTGAGCCTACAGTGTTAGATCTGCCTAAAGGCAGCGAGCCCATACATGTCGGTGTCCAAAACCATGTAATATACGTTTGGGTAGAGATAGCAAACGAGTTGTCCACTAAGCGCTGCAATTGCGTATTCCACGTAGTTGACACCGGAAGCCAAATCAGGAGTAGTTGGAACTACATCGGGACAGTATTCCAGGGGCCATTTGTTCGGCACATATATTATGACTATGATTAGGTGCCTCAAGACCTCAGGTTCTGAGCGGGGCACTAGGAGCAATAGGATGGTAGTATTCCAAAACAAGGGCTTGATAGACCTCAGAGGTATTACTACCTTTGGCGTATGCGTAAAACCGGAAACAACGAACCCGATAGGGTACTTCGGTACAGGCCTGAAGTATGCAATCGCGGTATGCCTGAGAGAAGGCCAGAAGGTCACACTCTGGCTCGGAACGAAGAAGTGCACCTTCCGAGTGAGGAAGCAGGAGATCCGTGGAGAAGAGTTCCACATGGTCACGATGAACCATAAAGACCTCCCATTCACTACGAAGCTGGGTAAAGACTGGGAGCTCTGGATGGCGTACAGGGAACTTGCTGCCAATGCAATGGACGAACCTGAAACAATGATTGGAGGGGGTACCAAAGTTCCTGGAAACCCGCCTAAGGGACGTACCACATTTATCGTGGAAGGTGACGCTATTGAGGCGGTACATAAGCAGCAGAACAAAATCTTCCTCCAGACAGAGCCTCGGTACAAATTCGCTTCGGTAGAGCTTCATGACCGAACTAGTGAAGAGAGCTGGATCTACTACCGCGGGATCCGTGTACACAAATTAGACAAGGAGGCGCTATATAACTACAATATCCTCGATGAGACCCGGCTAACAGAAGATCGGACACTTGCGTCAGTATACACAGCCTATCATGTAATCGCTGGGGCTATAGTATCGTGCGACAACGCAGGGCTTATTCGCCAGATGCTGGAAGCCCACCAGCTCTACTTCGAAAGCACAATCGATTATGATCTATGGTCGGCGAGACCAGGCAAGACGTTTAATGAGGTTGTTACCCGATATATTCACACGGGTAGATCCTTCAGTACGTCTGCAAAGAGTCTCTATGAGAACGCGCACCCAGAGACACCAGCTCCTGCGTTAGTACAATGGGAAACGATTCCGATGGAGAAACGACGTAAGCTGTGGGCGGCCCTACGGTTCTGGGACAAGTTAGGTATCGAGATCCCACGGAAAGATATACGTGTAACCGACGCTCTTGGGGACAGGAATAAGGGCACAACCCATATGGGGACGATATACTTATCGCTGCATGTACTTGATCGAGACATGCGGCAGGTTGCTGGGATCATATATGGGCTGTATGCAAGGAATAAGCATAAGGCTACCGAGCTCGACTCGATAAGTCTGCTTATCGACACAATCGTGGACTTCGGTGAGCGTCTCCTTGGGCTACAAAGAAAGGACGCTGTCTAACATGAACGAGGAAGGTAGAATCCTCCTTGCCGAGGCTATGGGTGGCCCGATATGGGAAGCGTATATCAATCCAGGTAAGCATCCGGAGAATGTTAATCTTCCAGACCCCTTCACAGACGCTAACGACTGTGAGGCACTGATTAGGTGGCTGAATGAGCGGGGCCACCATCTGGAAATACGTTTTTATGCCAATGGCGATTCAGATGTGACAATTGGACTGCCAAAAAGGATTTGGGTGGGAGCCAATTGGAAACAAGGCGTCTGCGAACTCGCTCTAACGGCCTCCAGGTTCTGAACGAGGCCACAGAACGAGAATGGTGGTTGAGGGATGTGCAATCTCGAGCCAGTGAGCTTCGGCTGACAAAGGCAAGCAGGACACAGAGCCCACCAACCTAAGGGCACAGAGCCCCCAACCACCAAATTACTACGATTCCGTTTTCTCCTCACCGTTCCCGTTCGGAGGTGACTTCTCACCTTCGGGGAGTTTCAGATCAGTTGAGGCCTTGCCAGGCAGTGGTGCTGGGGCAGTATTAATTGCATACTTCCCCGACAGTAATAGCCGTGAGAGCTTCCGCATCTCACCAATCCCCTCAGCGTACGTTATAGGGATTATGATAGATCTGTCCTCCGTTATCTTTAGGACTGCCTCGAGCCCCCTAACCATTTCGTGTGTTTCCATGATACTATGCCTTTGTTGTGGTGAATGAACTACGTCATACGACGCAGGGTTGCGATTCGATTTGCTTGAGCAACTGCGACATTGGTTAGTGCCTGATAGAGCTCGTGGACTGCCTGTGCAGTATCCTTCGCATCGATTACCATGTCGATCTCGTCGCTACTAGCCTGTGTTTCAGGAACCGTATCTGTTGGTACTAGAAGGTCTACAACAGTAATGCTAACGCCATTTGTATATGTAGATCCTGAAACTGCTACTACGGCGTTTACTATAGATCCGAGTACTACGTCGTATATGATCTGCGCTAGACCATCCCCACCGCCTGCTGTGGCCACCAGGAGGATACTAAAACCGACACCGTTGGCATAGCCAGTACCGGCATTTATGATAACCGGATTTGACACCACACCGCCAACAATATCGACTTCGATGATAGCTGGTATACCTGTTTGCCGTCGTGTCTTATAGACGTCCTTGAAGAGTTGATCTGCGACCTGTTGATCAGTACCTCCTGCAAACTGCCACAGCTCCAGAAGCTCCTGGTAAATACTTTCGGCCTCAAGCAGCACCGCTAATACCTGTGACACAGATTGCTTTATCATGTTGCCAACACCCTCATCCCCAAATTGGTTTTGGTCCCATCTTTTCTCGCCTGTATGCCCTGCCATTTCCTTCTCCTTCCTTTAAGTTTGTACCGCTGTGAGCTTGACAGTAAACTCCGTGAAATTGGCTGTATCTGCAACTTCACGGACTCGGAACGTAGACTCAACAATAGTTGTACCGGGAGTTCTACCTGGGCCACCCGTTCGTATTCTTTGCCACAGCATGTCTTGTGTATCAAGTGCGCTATAGACTCCAACGGCGGCATGAGCAACCGAAAAGGTCCCACTCTCTATGCTTACATTGGCAACTTCCCATTCAGACTCTGTTACCGTTTCGTCTGTCCATTCCCCGGTATGGTCTACGGGAGGACCAGCATCATCGTTGCCCATGTCGGTGATTACTTCCACGCCACCGGCAAAATGTTTCTTAGTCAGTATGCGTCCATCATCACTGCCCGATCCTGCACGGTAGTCATGGAATATAATTCCAACACGGGTTTGTCCGGTTCCTCCGGTATGCCATATTTCAACATCAGTGACTAATGGTGTCAGACTGAGCACCCCCTGTTGTGCAGCATTGGCAAAGGGAGTGACACTAACCGAGCCGCGTTGCCAATACGGCCTTCTAGTGTATATGTTTCTTCGCGGCACGAAAATCATGGCACTATTCCTGTACCCCAAGCGTAGTATACGGTTGCTGACTCTCTCCAAATGTTTGCCACTCCCCCTGGCCCAATTGTCAGACCTCCCGCAGTATCGATTCTCGTGGCACCATCCAAATAATATAATGTAGTGCTTGCACCTTCCGTAACTATATAATTACCGGAAGTGAAGGCGTTAACAACCGTCGTCATTGCATGAATAGGGAAATCTAAATTTCCAGATGCCGCTAATGTAAGGGTCCTTGCAGTACTTGCATCTTTAAATGCCATCTGGCCGCAATGTTCAGCCTCCAATGTATCACTAACGTTGTCATTGAACACAGGTAAGAAGTTAAACCCGACGTCTCTCCAATTATTGCCGTGATCTTTTACTTCCGCACCGGAAGTTTGACCAGTTGCTGCATTATTTTGTGTTCTAAGATCGTCTGTACCATTATAGGATAGAGTAACCGAACCATCCTGCAGGGCTACGATCATATTATCTAATGCTGCTCCACCACGTAAACGAAAGTCAACACCATCCACCATATCAATGTACAGGTCGATTGTGTTGAAATATATACGAGCATCATTACCTGTACCAAAGCGCAGTTCGGAATTATCTACGATGAGCATGTCGGCCAGCGTATCTAACTCTACCAGGTTATCGGTAAAGGTAAGAATATCGTTGGCGGCAACCTGGATCTTGAGTGCTTGGCCGCTACCAGTATTTATGCTGCCGAAGCCTCCGCCTGAAGACCAGAGAATTTGTATAGATTGCGTAGAGCCGAGTTGGATACGGGCATCGTCAACTAACTTGAGTGTAGATCCATTCCAAGTTAGGGCCCCGGCTGTATCTATCCAGTCGCCAGCACTACGATACAATAGGTCATTATTGACTGCGCCAGTAAGGTTGACATCGGTTAGGTCGTTAAATGCAGAAGCACCTCCCGAAGTTAAATCAAAATCTGTCCCCAGATCATTCGTAAACATTGGGGTGCCATCTAAGGCAACCCAGTATTGACCATCGCCAGTAACGTCAACCGCGGCGGCCGCTGACTCCTCGATGTAGACACTTGCTCCTGTAGCCGCTCGAGATACGCGTATGCCGGCATCGAGTGTGATAAGTCTTTCTCCGCCGTTATATGCAAGGAGAGCCCCTGCATCTGGATCAGCAGAAAATACAGTAGCCAATCCGCCAGCTACCTTAGTCGCGCGCCATCTGATATTTTGGCCGCGGACATTACTCGTCAGTCCGCCAAATGTGCCACTACCTGCATCCAGCGTCCACCAGGCAACTGTATCGTTACTATTGGTGAAGACAAAGTTGTTAACGCCACTATCGGTATCGACAGGAGGATTGGAACCAACGATGTTGCCCCGAGCTTCGAGTTGAGACGTGGAGATGGCTACAAGTTTGTCATTACCACCCACAATGAGCCGATCTACTACGACGTTGTCTAATCTATCTGCGTGGATATTCTCTGCACCAGTAACGGCCCAATCTACGTGTTCTGTAGCGAGGAAGCCGAGAAGGTTATCGTGACTGACAATCGCCTCTATTTCGCCAGCAGTCTGGTCGGCTGCTGCATTGTCCTCTACGTTTAGGATTGTTCGGGCCGCGCCCGCTGTAATCTCCTCACCATCTCCGGCACCCGCAGTATCACGTCCGAGGAACCTATTCGTAGCCGTGAAGTCAATATCCGCAGCTACAAGACGCCGACTCTCAAAGTCAACACCATCAGCTACGAGCACATGACGATTAGTAGGCGTGGAGGTATTGACATCAGTCAGATCAGATAACTCTGTCGCTCCGCCTCCAGTATTGGCCACCCAGGTACCATCGGCCTGCAGAACTAGATTATCATCAGCTGGTGTAGTCGACTTAGGCACGTTTCCAGCCTGATAAGTATTACCAACTAAAGTGCCAAACTCTTCTGATATAGCCCTAATGAATACTGAATCGATTCTGGTCCTCTCGAAGTCATGGAATCCCTGATTGTATCCAATGCTAAAGTTCCAATACCGAGCCTGTTGAAAGCCAGATGTTGGAACGACAATGCGTATTAATTTCCATACGTTTAGTGACTCATCTAGTGTCGTTGTAACCTGGCCGCTCTGTATAGGTTGAGTAGGTTCTTTATCTAGGGGGTTCTTCCATCCAAGCGCGCCAGTTATAAACTGTAGTGGCACGGAGGCAGTTGCGGCGGTTGTTTGGTACTTAATTATGAATTCCCACGTCTGTGCTTGTGCCTTTATCTTTGGCTCAGAAATGAGGCTTGCCCTGTCACCCGCACCTCCACCAGAGAAGGTAAAGAAGTCTATAGCATTCGAACCCTCCTCACCGTCGCCGGGGCGCCAATCGACTCGAGCATCGCCTGCTATTATACCTATCTGCCAGTATGTGCCAGAGACAAATGCCCCAACTGTGCCCGTACTGAGGTCGAAATCGGGATCGGCTACTTCTTGTATGTCAGAGAATTGCGTGCGTTGGAATTCAAAAGTGACGGCAGTCCCTGCAGCAGTTGGGATGTTTACAGTAGGATCAGTATCTTGCTGGAATATGTGAACCACACCAACCTTGTATGCCTGAGCCGCACCCGTTCCTACAACACCCATTATTTCGTCTATAGAGAACAGGTACCATCGAATGTTACTGACCACGAAGGCAATGCGCTCACCCACACGTAGCGTGCCATAGAAGCCGCTTTGAATAGCGCCATCAAAGTCGGCCTTATTAATAAGGATAGCATCCGTATTCTGGAAGTTGTTTTGTGATCCCGAAGTATCTGTAGCACGAGCTGTGAGCATAGCGTACCGGGATTGCCCTGCGGCTAACTGTGTAGTGTCTAAGTCGTCATAGGTGAGTGAAACAGCATAGTCTGGAGGACTTATGATATCTGTGCCGTCGGTACCTGTAGTCTGTGTCGTCGACGCAAATACTCCGACGACTCCCGCTCGTGTGATGTGGCGTGCGCGTATATCGTAGGCTGTACCAGGATCGAGTGGCACAATAATAGCAGTCTGTAGATCCACGCGTGTAGCTGGTACAGCGATGTAATCGGTACCCGTCGTCTTCTTGAACTGTACCTGTGTCTCCACCACAAAGGCACCGGGATCATCCCACGTTACTCTGAGTCCATCTGACGAAGTACCAGCAGATCCAGTAACGGTGGTAACAGCAGCAGCTAAGCCTGTGACAGCAATCTGCGCGGTAGGATCAAAGCCACCAGGATCGTTGACAGCTACACTAGTGCCTAATGGGGCTGTTGTGTTATAGATGCTGGAGTCTTCCTCGATCACCTCCATAACCACTGCACCAGACACAGAGAAGGACATGTTGATGATTCGGACTGTTACATTAACATTATTCGTCTCCTGACAATTCAGTATTGTCACATCGAATGGCTGGAACGTGAGTCCCTTCGGCCCCACTGCGAAACGCCACGTGGCACCAAATCGGCTGCGTCGTACTATCTCACGCGCTACACGTTCAGCAATGGACTCGTCTTGAATTAATGAAAAGTCATGTTCCTTAAAACGTACTCCTCCATCCTCTGTAACGGCGGCACTTTCTTCTACCTCCGGATACGGGCGAGGCTGGTATAAGCTCTCGGGGCCCGGATCCACGTAGCGACCCCGCGCTGTATTGTATAGGAGTCTTAGATCCCCTGAAGGGGTAAAGTCTACTCCTACCGCACGGAGTAGATCGCCTTCGAGGATATCACTGAATGTTGTTAGGTCATCGTTGGGGGCCCAAATATAGTACATTCCACCCACGGTAGCGACTTTACCATTAATGGCACCTTCCAGTTGCTTGATGATGGCCTCGTGGTCATTAGTTACTGGTAGGAGTCCACCAACGCGATATCGAGGTATACCGTCTACTGTTGCCTCGCTTACATTGGCTGCGGCCATAGCCTGATCCATATCGATGTCGTCGCCATCGATGCCTACGCCTATCACAAGCTTACCGTTAATCTTCCACCCAAGTAGGTAGCGTAACACTACGAGCGCCCAGTTGTCCCCTAAGATGGTACCCCCGTTCTCCCACTGCCAGGTGCTCTGATCGTCCGTACGGTGAGCGCCTGTACCTCCACGAGTTGAGTCCAAACGCGGATCGTATACGGGCCCGCCTTGGGCTACTTGCGTAATCCGAGTAGGGATACCGCCTTCTACTTTCTCGTGATCAATCTTAAAGCGCAGACGGTAATGCGCCATACCGAGACCATCAGCTGTAGCAGGCCAGAGCGTATTTGCGAAGTTGTCGTCGCCGTCGATGTCTATAAAGGCTGTTTGGGATTCGGTACCAAGTCGTGTTTGACGCCACAGACCATCAGCCCAAGCACCAGTAGCGGCGTCTCCTGAGAACGTGATGATCTCGTCGTTGATGTATAGGTCCTGGTATGACTCGATAAGGTGCCCAGCACCGGCGATAATATAGGAATAGAAATCGTTGCCAGCGCCGTGTCTTCCTGCCCATACAAGGTCCGTTGATAATGCTGTGGTTCCGAAGACCCACTTCATTTCTGCCTGGGCATCTACTGAGACGCGAATGCGCATTTGGACGGTGCTTAGGTCTAACGAAGGGGCTAGTAAAGCAGAGAGACCCCCTGTTATGCCGCCACCAATTGCTGCTGCTAAGAGGGCATTCTTTATGTGGAAGAGTCCGGCGAACGGTGTGGAACTAAAGCCTAATAGAGGATAAGCATAGACTGCAATGACGGCAATGATTGCGCCAATAACAATTGCTTTGAAGACTTTACCCATTAATATGGGATCCTAAAGGTGTGCTCTAGGTGGCGAAGACGAACATACGCGATACCGTTCTCACCTATGAACATTCCAAAGCGGCTTAGATAGATACCGCAGCAATCTTCATACATGACAACGTCCCCTTTGTGTGCGTAGACACCGCGGAGGGGTTCGCCGAACTTATCCTTTAGCGTATCGTATAGTTCCCCTTTTCCAATCTTCTTCAACGCCTTCAGGGCACTCTTCCATCCATCATACTTGCCACGAAAGTCTGCCATAGGATCGACGCCAGTCATAGCTTCGACTGCACCCGCAGCAAATGTGCAACAGTCATGCGTGCCCAAATCAAACTGCTCAGATTGCGCCTTGACAATGTACTCGTTTAGACGAATAGGCCAATCAGGAAGCCTCTTTATCCGCAGACTACTCATAAGGGCTCTCCTCCTCCTCCAGGAGTTTTAGGTCCTTTAGGTTGTGGGCCACGATGGATGTCAGGATCGCCCAGACCCTCAGGTTTATTTGACAGTTCGAGGATAAACGAAGACCAGGTATCGGCAGGAAACAGTCTGACATGATCGAGCCAGCGCCATGGGATATCTAGTGCTCGACCAAGGTCCTTATCGATCGTGACAGCTACAGTAGCGCCCTCAGCATCTCGCTTCACCGTCATTTGCGTCATGACGCCCGTCTTGATCCTCGCGGGGTTGCTTACTACGGTGGCCTCGTCCTCATTGAGGAGAGCCAACCAAAGCCATGCGGAACGCCCGCGCCATTGACGCTTATCGTTGACGATCTGCTTGAGTAGTTCAAAGTCAAGATCGTGGCCGCTAACTACCATCGTGACCGGCCCACCAATACCTTGATCCTCTACGATATCCGTCATCTCAATGAACGGGGCCATGTTAACGAAGATTTGTCCGTCTAGTGCGGCATCACCTGTTGCTGAGGGGGCAAAGGTGCCATGACCTGTCCACGCGATAAGGGGATCTGTCAGAATATCAAATCGACCAAGAAGTGTCTGACGGACTGTCCCAGCCTCGAGGGCTGTTACCATCCCTGCTGTGATATCGCGTGCCATTACTATGGACCGAAGTGCTCTATGGCATCGATGGTGATGTCGAAGAAGTCCGGAAGCCTTCCAACAACACCAACTTGAGGTGTCAGTAGCCGTAGTGTTATCTCGGGCGTCTTAACATCTACTACTGCATTGTTCACAGGGGAGTCGCGAAGTGCCGGCTCGAAGTCGAATGTAACTAGCCCGGCACCGTTAGATACAGCATCCTGTATGAGGACTTTAACTTCAGTGTTTACCTCGATAGGGTCACCGGCGAGTCCTACCGTTTCACTTGAAGCGGCTCCGTCGCAGTCAAGTGATAGGCCAAGCTGGCCTGCGCCAGCTACAAGCGGGTCAGCCCCTGTGTAGCCCGCACCCTGCTGCCATCCAGGAGGAGTGGCTTTGAATTGGTTTCCCTGCTTGGCTAGTTGCACTAGTGCAGCCCACCAAGCACGTGTATCCACAATACGCTTAGTCACTAGCGGGAATGACAAGAGCCATATAGCTTTAGTGCTCTGCATAATGACGGATCCGCCATCAAAGAATTCTAGTGCTTGATCGCCGCGTATGAGCCGCCAATCCATGGTGGCGTTTTTAATTGCAGGTATAGTAATGATAGCCATATCGTTATGCGAACTTCGGCCTCCTAACCTGTGTAAGGGTGTTCTGTGTAGCTGCCTGAATAATCTGTGGAACCATCTCCACGCGTACCATCTCCCGAATCCTTTCAATAGTGCCCACATCTGCTCCTGGCGCATTGATTTGGATAGTTATACCCCCACCCATACCCCCACCCATTTGATCGGGACGCCGTACAGTAATCTCCTCGCCTGCCTTGCCAAAGATAGTAACAGCCTTATTATCGGCTCCTCCACTTCCTGGGATTGTGAATGAGGCACCCTTAGCTGCAGGGACACCAGGGACAGCTGGGGCACCCTGTGTACCGACACCACCACCACGGAACATACCTGCGAACCCGCTGGTTAAACTCTGAATCAGAGGATCTATAAGCGTTGCGCGTAGAAGGACTCGGAATAATTCACGTGCCAGGTTACGTAGGACCTCGCCAAGTTTCTCGCCCTTGACGATGACATTCTCGAGAGCATTGCCCATTGCGTTAGCCGACTGCACCGCGGCTTGATTTACGTTATCCTGCAATACGAGGATACCCGACAGTAGCTTTTGACGCGTTATGAGGAGCTTGTTGATCGCGTCCTCACCTACACCAGCACGACGTAGTTGTTCCTCATAACGAGATAAGGGCTCCAGGATCTGTGCATAGATTCGAAGGCTCGCTGGACCCTCAGCGAGTGCCTTTGTCTTCTGACGTAACCTATCTGTTTCCGCGCTAGCACGCTCAAGGGCTCGATTTACACGTTCCTGTATACGTACGCGGTCCCTCTCTTGGCGTATGATTTCCTCGTTAGCTTTTGTTTGTGCTTGGATCTGTGCAAGCAGAACTCGGAACTTGTTCAGCATCTGAATTTGCTTCGCCAGTGGGATGTTGGTAGCTGCGAGGCGTTCTCGGTATGCATCAACTACGGATGTGAACTTGTTGAAAACTTCTAGCGATCCTGGACCACGCTGTAGCGCTTCAAGACGCGCCCGCATGACATCCATTTCTCTGGGGATTTCCTCAAGCGCGGTTTTTGTCCGGGCTGCACGTGCCACCGCTTTATCGAACCATATACTGAGGTTCTGCAGCCCTACCGTCATACGGAAGAACTCTTCTGCAATGCGTTCTATGTCGTTAGGAATCGGTCCAGAACCCATCTCTATCAGCTTCTGCGTTAATGCCCCTACCTCGTCTGTGTTCAATTTCAGAACCTGGAAGAGCGTCTTGAAGCGGGTCATGAAGAGTTCTGGTGCCATTATGCCCGTATCCATCGAACCCATTACTTCCTCAAAGAGGCGTGTCTGGTCAACAATACCATCTATGGACTTATTGAGGTTCTCGAATACCCTAGTCAGGTTCAATGGTTCGAACTTGCTAAGCTTCTCAAGTTTGTCATTAAACTTATCTAGATTGTCACCTGACTCGTCAATCACACCGCCCATAGACTGGAGGACAAATGTTGCACCTTTGAGGGCATCCGTGCCAATCTTCGTAATACCAACGCCTCTATCAACCTTCTGTAGGAAGAGTGTCCATGCAGTTCCTAGGTTGCTTGTGGCGCCAGCAAGTGAATCTACGTTCTTTAATCCCTTGTCTCCTATGGACTCGCGGAGGGTTTTGGCAAACTTGGGTAGGAAGTCATCACTAATAACCTCGCCTGCTTTGAGTAGTTTGCCAAGCTCGCGTGTAGTGACCTTCATCGCTTTCGCAGCGAGTCGGAATGCACCTGGGAGTCTCTCACCTAACTGACCCCGAAGCTCCTCAGCTTGCACTGTGCCCTTGGACATCATCTGTTCAATAGCACGGAAGATACCTTCGACCTCCACACCACTTAGGCGGAGTGCAGCTGCGGCATTAGAGACAGAAAGGAAGATGTCTCGTGTCTTCTGCCCCTCGAGGGCGGTGCCACGAGATGCTGCAGCCAGTCTGGAATACGATCGACCTAGGGTGTTAATCTGCAGCCCTAACTTCTGTGCCGTCTTGAGAACAAAGTTCATCTCACGGCGGCCTCCTGCAACACTACCAGTGGCTAATTCGAAGCGTGCTTGGAACTTCTCGAACTCCCTAGACGACCTGAGGACAGCAGCACCTAGCTTAGCTACTGCAAGTACCGCAAGTGTTATACCTGCGATCCATGCGCCAAGTACGAGGTTCCCGCGACCAGCAATGACACTGATAGCCCTGATCCTGGCGCCAATACCACTAAGAGGACCAACAGCGAGTACGGCGGATGTTTCAAGGTCCTTGAAGATCAAGCTCATCCGCGCTAGCCCTTTACCTCCACGCGATGCTGCTGCTTGTACTTCATTAAGGGCACGACGTGATCGCCCAAGTTTGGCTGTGAATGCATCCTGGGATCGGGCGAATTGGATGGCAGTAACCTTACCAGAGGTCATCTCCCGAGTCAGCTTTCTAAAGGCGTTGGAGACTCGGGCGATTTGCTCAGCAGGGGCGCCAGCTTTTCGGAGTTGCTGTTGGAGTGCTAGTGTCTGCTGGAATGCCTTCTTGATGGCAGTTTCCTGCCGCGACATTGCCTTAGCAACGTTCTGTGCGCCCTTAGACTGTGAACGGGCAACTTGGTTTGTCTTACGCTGGAATTGATCAAGCTGCTGGATTGCTTTCTTTAGCCCAGCAGTATTGGCATCGACACCAAAATTTAGCGATCCTATGTTCAGAGCCACTGATTACTCCATTCTCAGAACTTCCCCGCACCTTGTCTAGCTGCAGCTACTCTGCGGGCACGTTCCTGTTCCTTAGCGTCCAAATTCCGAGCTGCGATGAATAGCATTACGTCTTCTGTCGTAGCGTCCTCGGTAACCTCGTGTATGAACTTACCAATCGCGATGCTGTAGTCTACGACTGCTCGGATAAAGGGTCTCTCAGTAGTCTCTCCTCTAGTGCCTCGATGTCGATACCAGACAATCGCGCAATGGCGTTTTGAATTTCGAGGACGTCCTCACCGAAGGGCCAGCCAAGGATCACATCTCGATCTGTATCCTCGAAGATACGCTCGTTAGTACCAGGTACAAACGCGTACTGCACAATCATCTCGATCGTGCGCGTCTTGGTGTCGGCGATTTCCCGTGCATCCAGCATACTGCCAAATGAGGGTTGCCGTAGCTCGACGTCTTCACCGAACAACGTGACCATCTCGATCTTTGGCTTAGCCTTCGTGCCTAGGAGGCGCCCACGTAAATCATCGCGAGTTAGGAGTGATGATTCCTCCACGCCCTGCGTTCCTGCTACCTTTGTTGCTGCTTTGTTCATTTCATTTGCCTTTGTCAGTTACGATATGTATTACCCTGAGTAGTCCCTGTCTGCCGACTTGGTAGCCTTCAGTTGTTCATGTGTGCTGGCGCACTGCTGAAGTAGCGATTGACACTGCGTTGCACCACGAAAGTCCTCAGCGTTGTTAAGCGCGTCAACCATCGCTCTCAGGTCCTTCTTAATTCCCTCAAACTTCTGCCCTATGTTCATGCTCATGTTGTTCTCCTGCTTGCCTAGTGTTAGACTGTAGTAAATGCACCTGTCCCCTGCAGTTCTGCAACGAATATGTTCATGTTACTCAGTCCGCCTGAAAGCGAAATGTCCGTGACCATGAAGTTGCCTTCCTTGGCATCGAGTGGTGACTGCCCAGTTGCACCCTGCGGTAGGTACTGCACATCATAGGTGTTGAGTTCTGTCAACCACGACACCAGTAGATCCTGAATCGCCTGGTTCAGTGTCGTTGCTGTATGCCGCCAGTTGAATGGAAGTGCTACAGCGGGGTTCGTGGTCTCGTCAGGAACCGTCAGCTGGAAGTTTATTGTCTCTTCCTCGAGTGCGCCAACGGCCCCTCCTTGCCCTGTATTCACCATCTTGAAGAAGCCTCGAGCTATCGAAGACCCATCACCTGCAGGGTCGATCTCGATAATCAGCTCGGTGCGTGCGATAACATCGGCTGCTGCAGCTTCGGCATCATCGAAGATGCCTCCCAACTCCAGTGCTACGGTACGCAAACCCGCAGTGAAGATGCGATGTCCCGAGTTAGCCTGAGCTGAGATGAAGTCCGACTCGTCGACAGCCTCAGTCGTCATCGTAAGGTTATACGTATTTGGCCTTGCTATGGTCACGGTTGGGAAGTATTTGCCCGTTGCTGTTACGGCACCGGTGGGTGTGAACGACGCGACGAACGTGACCCTACCAAATAGGTAGTCGATGTTGAGGATGTCTGCCGAGGCTATGGATCCACCCGTGTCGAGGATGTCCATCGTGGCTTCGGAGCGATCCCAGATTTCTTTTGTAGCGTCGTCGATGGAATATGTCTTACCACTAACAAGCGTCATAGCCTCGGCAGTGAATGTTGTGGCTGTGCCGTGTTTCTTGATCTCCGCCTTATACCCAGAGAAGCCTTTGAAGATGCCGTTAGCACTTATACCCCAACCGACCATTCCGATATCGGTGGACCCATATGTCTGTCCGAGGATCGTGTCATCTACTGGCTCTGACTCGGCATTGAAGCTGCCCTCTGAACCTGGCAGGGCAACGTAGACGGAGCCACCATCGGTGGAAATTTGAATTACTTTGGCCATTACATTTCTCCTTAGAGAACAACCCTATTAGATTCAGCGGTTAAGGCGGGCTCGATAATCATTGCTAGGTTCAGCACAAATAGCGGACGATTATTCTCATCGCGCCCAATAAACCCCAGATCGCCATTCTGGGTTATAGAGACCATACGGTCCCCACCAATATCCTGCGAGTCGAGCCCCAGCAGCAAATCCTTCACTGCTTGGCCCTCATCACGCGTGGCTAGATACTCACCGACTTCGCCCCGCACCATTATCTGTGCAGTGGGGAAATCCAGTAGATACCTTGGATTCGGTTCCACACCAACCGTATCAGTAAGCATAATGACTTTATCAGGCTTCGGGGGCATAGCGCCCGTCTCTAGCTGCCAGCCAGAGACCCCCACGTGTGTAGTGAGTAGCGAGCGTAAATGTTCTGTTGGGGCTGTCACTTGCTGAGTCCTGTGTTCTTCTGATAAAACAGTGCCACACGGCGCCGGAAGTCATCAATGTGCGTATTTATGGCCGTCTCCAGGAACTTAGCCTGTGTTGGCGGTGCATGATGTATATCGAGGCGTTCGTGGACGAATCCAGCGTAGTGAGGCCGTCCATGTCGTGCATATCCAATAACGGCAGAAGCCCCTGTGGCTGTCTTGCGTACCTCAACGAACCCTGATGCCTTCAGAGTGCCTTCATCTACTGGCACGAGCCGCTGCGATTCGTCGAAGATAGGCTTCAGGCCAAACCGGATTGCTTCAGGTGTTATGTTGTCGATGTAGTTTATCACCTTTAGGAGGTTCTGCTTAATGACACTCGCCTGGTCACGGATCGACTTGATGTAGGCCTTCTCCGACGGCGACGCTGCTACAGTACGGCGAACACGCCCTATGTTTAATTGGAGTGGGTCAGCCATTAGAGAAATACCTTCCGTAGTGCCTCTAGGGCACGAAGATCTGTGCTCCTATGATAGTTACGTGACCTGAATGCGTTATCAAGCGTTGTAGGATCGGCTGTTGCTGTAAGATCGCCTAATCCGAAGTAGTCACCCACATCGATGTCCACTCCGAGGTATACAATCGCGTTGCTAACCACTTCTTCGTTCTCGAGGGTTCGGAAGAGTACAGCTTTGTCTTCCCAGCGCCCCTTAAGCTTGATAGGCGTACCGAATGTGAATCCGCCGTAACTATCACTGCCTGTAACAGGCCAGTGGGTTACGTCTTCTTTCAGGTAGCGTGATGCGAGAGTCATTATATCACCCTGAATTCCGCTTTGGCATTTGTCATACCGAGACTAGCCAGGGTGCCTGAGGTATCGAGTGTAAGGGCCATCTGACCGTAGCGAGTGGACCTGAAGCCATCTTTATAGACGTTGGCGAGGGACTCACCGGCATCACCCATCTTGGATCGAGTAAGGCCGCCTCTCTCTTCAGTAAGGGCTACGAGATGGGCTGCTAGGTACAGCTCGATCTTTACAAGGATTGGTTCAGGGTGTCCAGCACTAAGGAGGTGGGTATCTACGTAGAGGTTCGCCGTATCGATCATGTGGGCGAGGACATCTTCATCGGACTTACTAGTATCGATGATTGCCTTGACACCCTCTCCCGTAACCCTAGCACTCACCTAGACTACGACTCGTCCGAGCCGCCTCCAGCGCCTTCATCGGCAGCACCACTGGCGCCATCATCTTCACTGCCACCAGCACTAGCAGCATCACCGCCTTCACCAGCGGCTTCGTCATCTTTTACTTCGACTTCCGCTTCTGCTGCAGCTAACTCAGCTTGTGCGGTGGCTATGCTAGCGGATTGAAGACGATGTGTGAATGAATCGGCACACGACTTCGTAACTGTGACTTTAGTTCCGGGCTTGGCAGAGAACCGTTCGCCTGTGTTAGGATTAATCGCGCTGAAGCTTTTGCTCCCGATAACTACGCGCTCCACCGTCTGCTCTTGTTTTGCCTTTGTCATAATAGTTCTCGCTTGTTAAAGGGCTCCCCCTCATAATGAGGGGGATATAACCTTCAGCACACTACGTATTAGCTGTAGTGTACGATGCCTGACTGACCTGTTACGGTTGAACGTACCCGCGGGATCATGATCGACATGACCTTGAAGTGTAGCATCATGCCGCCCTGAGTTTCCCACTGAACCGTTGTCGGCTGGAGTCCAACGACCTCGTCGATGACGTCACTTGTCATCTGGAGCATGATCGACTCACTCGCTGGCACATCCTTCGATGGGATGATGTTGGAGATGTCGGGAATCTCCTTGATGCGCTGCATCGTGGTCTTGTCGCTGGCGGCTTTGAAGTCCTCCATCATGTTGTTCCACGAGGGGTAGTTCACCAGGAGCACGTACGGCCCGTACATGTCGTCGCCTTGTGCATCGGCGATCATGGCGAGGACGTCAGTGAGGATTTGATCGCCTGTTGCGGCGCTATCCCAGTCGGCTGACTGAGCTCCCGTGCTACGATTGCCCTCCGTAGTCAGCCCGAAGATCTGAGCTGCACCTACACGTGTTGCGTGACCAAGAATAACCATCGATTCCGTTGTTTCCGCAACTAGACGGCCTGCTAGTGCAGCTTGCGCTGTATCAAGAGGCTGTCCCAGTCTGCGTGAAGCGTGAAGCTTCCGGACGTTGATGGTGAAGTCCTTGTGGATGATCGGAAGCGGCATGCTCAGGAGGGTGAACTCGAGGATGTCCTGCTCGCCTCGTGATACGCCGTCCATTGAGACATCGGCCGGCTCCATGTCACTGACCTGTTCCCACTCGAGGATGGTCGTGCCAAGTCCGTCACTGATGTTAAAAGACAACCCCGCGGCGATAAGTGCAGTCACCAGTGGTAGGCGTTGCCGCGCTACCTCGATAAGCTTTGTATCGAACTGCAGCCATTCTTCTTTACGAAGGGTGGCATTCGTGCGGAGTGCATTGACATTGAAGCCATTCCCCAGAAGGACGTTGGCGACATTGCTTGACGCGTGTAGCCCGCCCCGATCCGCATGGATGGTATCAATATGTACACCATTTGCAAGTTGCATGTTCTTACTCCTGTTCGGGGTGTAGGTTAGAATACTTCGAGCACGAAGCGGAGACCGACGGTAGCAGTGGTAACTGCTTTACCAACCACTGAATGGCGCTCCGTATCGTCGGTTGCGACATCAGTTGCGAGGGTTACCAGCCGGCCATCACCCTCGGATTCAACGATGTCTTCGGCTGTTACGCCGCCAGTGCCAGCGATCGCGTAGACCTTAGAGCCGGCAGGGAAGACGCCATACAGCAACGTATCGTTGTCTGCATAGTCATCGTCGATACCGTTGCCGACGATGTCGTTCTCCACCGCGAATTTGGGTACCATGGTACCGCCAGCTACGGCATGTACGATTAGGTCCGTATCGGGGCCCTGAAGCAAGTGACCCGGGGTTACCACGCCAGCAGCAAGACCTTCCCTGCGAACGACAAGGTCATTACCCAGGACGGTAATTGTTTTGATAGCCATCAGTACTACTCCTGTTAAAGGCTGGCGTTATGCTGCGTCAGCTTCTTGGGTTGGGTTGAGGTCGAAGAGCTTCGGCGCCGGCGGAATTTCGTCGTCGTTGACGCGCAGTGTGGATATGTTCGCACCGCCCCCTTCGAAGGAAATATCGGTTGATAGCGCGGCGATGCTCTCTAATTCACCAAGAGGCTTCGCTTCCAGCTGCGCCTCGGTAAATGTGTTACGAGCGTTTGCCCTGATAGCAGTGACGAGCGCATCCTTACGCTGCTTATGCATCTGTACACCCGAGTTGAGGACTTCTTGGACTTCCGCGGGAGCCTCGGCGATATAGGCCTCAGTGGTAACCGGAGGCGTGTCGCCAGCTTCGATTGCAGCAAGCCGGGCAGTTTCCGCTTCCTCGGCGACACGAGTTGCTTCAGCTTCAGCTTCAGCGTCGGCATTTACGACTGGCGACATCTTCTTCAGCTGTTCCTCGTCGAGGCCGTTAAGCCATTCTTTGTCGTCATCGGTGTACTGAGTTGCTTCGTTGGCAATCAGGCCGTTCACGAATTCCTCTTTGTTCATAGCGTTCTCCTGGATAGTGCTATCGGCTTCGTTGTCGGTGATTACCTCAACCGGTACGAATTTTGTTACGGGCCTCACTCTTACTGCGTCAGCCCCGATCGTAATGTTTCCGTCGTTTATTGCAAATGTGCGTTCGAAAAGTGCCTCGCCGAAGCCCACTTCGTATACGAAGCTGCCAGAATCGTCCGAACCTCCGAACACCCCAATGATGAAGGTGAACCTATCTTCCACTGCATCCAATGCATTGTTTAGCGCAGCACGTGTATCACTATCGCTAAGGTTCTCTGAGCTGTCGCGGAAGCTAAACCAGGCAGCGCCTTTCTCCATAAGTGTCTGGAATATGCTCTTCTGGCCATCCTCATCGGTGTCGCTGTTAATAATGACCGTCTGGCTTTCGCAATTGGCATTGAGCTGGCATGCACGCATTACTGGGTGCATCTTGTTCGTTCGCGGCGCGCCACAACCATCTTCGATACTGCATGCTCCTGGTACACCTTCGGGAAGTACTGCGAGGTGATCTGGTACGATGTTGCGCCAGATCGCTTCGAAGTGCTCACCGTCGAAGTCGCCATCCACTATCTCGTTCATCGTGAACATGCCTGTCGAGACTTCGATAACCTCGTCACCGGACTTCAGCTTCTCAACAGTTTTCTGTGCTTCCTCGCTGAGGTTGGTCACAAGGGCATTGTCGATCCAAATCTCGGTCTTGAGCTTGATGCCATCGAGCTTGGTGTTGAACAGCTGTCCGAAGGAGTTACCCTCCAGAACATCAGGGGAGCTAGCAGATACGGGTACGCCGTCAATCTTTGGGTGACCGAATACAACCGGACGACCATTCCATCCTTGAGGAAAGCGCCCAAATTCTTCGGCGAGTGCAAGTTCTGGTGCTGCAGCATTAGCTGGCCATAGTACACCCTCCACGAGTGCGACACAAGGAATCACAGTATGTTCAGCACCACGAAATTCCGCTGTGCGAATGCCTGCCACGTCCGGAGTAGCCTGGACGGATAACATCACGCGTTTTGCCTGCGGCATAATACTGACCTCTGCTAGTATCTTTATTATAACTGTTCGTCGAGTAAAAATCAACTGGTCTTAAGAGTACCTCGGTCTAAGCAAGCTTTGCTTCGATCTGAGTGACATGTTTGCTGATGCCATCAACCTTGTCACTCAGCTTAGTATGGCTTTTCTCTATTCGGGTTGTGTTGCCGTCTACGTGTTTCACAGCCATTTCACACTTGGCTACGGCAACCTTAAGCTTCACGAACGCTGCAACTCCTGCGCCTAGGAGTACAATTGATTGGCCAAGAAAGAACAGTCCAACTTCCATTAATGGAGTCACAATACAGCTCCTAGTAGTAGGCCAACACCGATAACAACCTTATGCATCACGTTGTCCCAGAAGTGATCCTTACGTTCCTCGTCGAGCTGGTCGCGGTACAACTCGCTAACCTGCTGTTGTATCTCGCCCCCTGAGATCGCCGCGTTGTAGGCGTCCTCCATCTTGTTCAGTGCACTGGCATTGAGGTTCGCTTTGTCATAGTTGGCTTCGGAGACTTCCTCGTACTGCTCGATAGCAGCCCAGCATTCTCCAGTGGCCCAAGGAAGTTCGCACAGGAGTGGAAGCTCCTTGGCGTATACGGGTGCGCTAAAGTCCTGACGCGCCTCAGCCCAGTTGGGGAGGGGTTCGCGACTACTTGCGCACGCGCTTAGAGTTAAACCTATTAGCAATATCGTCAATAGTTTCACTGTTCTTTCCCATCAATGCCAGATTGGCTTCCATCCGCTCATGTACTTTGACGGCCTCGTCCTTGTCAAGTTGGGCAGACTCAGCAAGTTTCTTACCCTTATGGATATAGGTACTGACTTCGGTATTCTTTAGGCTAACAGCGTGTTTGTCCTTCTTCTTAGCCCGCTTCTGCAAACGGATGACCTTACCACTCTGTAGTGCTAGCACGATAGCGACAGCCACCATTCCAGCTGTCGCTATCCAAGGGAGTGCTTTGAACTTAGACCACATTCAGCACGTTCTCTTTCTTGAGATATCCCATTACAGCTGACACGAGCGCTACGGAGCCCGCGATCAGCGCAGGACGTACTGGCCCTATGAGATTAAACTGCATTACGAGCTCCCACAACACGGTCATACCCATGCCGTAGAGTGCTGCAGCTGTGATCGTACTCGATGGTTGTTTCATGTCGTTCTCCTGTTAAAACTATCTGCCGAGGGCTATAGGTCGCGCATAGCCCTGAGAGCGCCCTTTACTGGTACACTTACGGTGCGCATGCCACCATACCTTCTCGGCAGATAGGCTACCTTGTGCACCCTGATCCTCGTCGCCCTGGTGGATCTATTGGAGGGTCAGGTCGGTCGGGGGCCTTGGGACAAATCCCAGATCGACCGGGAGGACAGAAAAATTTACTTCGTTCGAGAACCCACTCGTCGAAATATACTGTAGAGAGTCAACCGTGGACACGCAATAGTAAGTACCAGGGGTTCCTTGAACGACAAAGTCCATATCGTCAATAGAAGGGGGACTCTGAGCCGAAAATGCCTTTGCCTCTGGATACGGGCCACCTACCGCTGTACCGCAGTGCAATTCGTAGTTTGCGAGATCGCCAGCGGGGATCGCTTCGCCATTCTCGTACAGGGCCGGTTCAGCCCAACTCCACGTTTTTTCTGGCGCTGCTTGAATAGTCAGTGTCCCCAGCAGGAATACCGCTATTAATAGTTGGAATAGTCTTTTCATGCTTGTCTCCTATGTCATTCTTTCGAAGTGACCCCAGTCCATAAGCGTCTGGTCTGTAGTTAGCCCGTCCATGTCCCAATCACCACCGTACGTGGCTTCGTGCCCTAGCTGCATCGATGCGGCGAGCAAGATGCCACCGATGACAGCGAATGCATGTGTATCGTCCCAGGGAATCCCCATCTTACCTAACTTAGGTACGTAGCACCATGGGCCATAATCAACGGCGTCACTTAGGGGCTTACCATCGGGGCCAAGGATGTTGTGTTTGGAGTCAGGCCACTCCTTTGTGGAGTTCCCGTCGAGAAAGGCCTGGTTCTGAATCTCTTCCCCGCGCCATCCATAGATAATGACAATATCATAGATCTGCCAGCTCAAGGCAAGTTCGAATGTCTCCTGTAGCTCATGATGAGCCGTTAGAAGCTTGGCCGAACTCGATGTACCATACGCGTACATGATACTCTATATTATCACTCACTTATAGAGGACTTTCAAGTCTAAGGACCTGTAGGTCCAGAGAGGTTCAGTACGTCGTATGCGAATTCCGTATGAGCTTCTCCTGCTAGACCCTCGTCTACGCGTACACCGAAGATTTGTAGCTCCTTCACGTTCGCGTCGTCCTCAATGGTGTTATTGTCCCCTGGAATTACGACGACCATAGTAGCTGCGGGGCTTGGGAGAACGGTCCAACCCACAACCTCGGCATCATTTGTCTTGTCATCGAGGCGCCATTCGACCGTAGTCGGGATTAATGGATCCCCGTCGAAGTCGGTGAACACCATCGTCATACGTAGTGGGCTTTTTTCATTTACTATTAACATTGCCATGTGTTTAGTCCTTTAGTTTATTCGTCCAGCTTTGCCTGTGAATGCTGCCATGATTTTATCGGCTGCAATAGCTATGCCTGCAGCATCGGCTGTAATATCAATTCCTGGGGCTGCCGCTGTAATATCAATCCCCAAAGTGTCACCTGTGATAGCAATTTGTGCAATTGCGGCTGTGATCGCGATCTCAATGTGCTCTTCTTGTGTGGCATTGATCAAGTCCGCTATCTGGGTGAAGATTAATAATGCTGTTGCATCGAGTTTACCGTCACCCCTGAGGTCTGCTGTGGCCGAGAAAGTTAGTGGTGCTATTGCACTCATTGCCGCAACAGGTTGGAGATCTGCTGTGCCCCCAAATATCATTGCGGGACTGGCTGAGAGTGCCCCAGCACCCTCAAGATTCGCCGCGCCAGCAAAGGCCAGTGCGGGGGAAGCAGATATCTGATTTATGCTAGTGAGATCTGCTGCAGCGCCAGATATTAGTGCGGAGGTAGCGTCAAGCTTGCCATTAGCCTTTAAGTCCGCAGCAGTACTAAATACTAAGGTGGGTCCAGCGTCGAGTCTTCCCACCCCTTCAAGATCGGCTGTGGCACTAAATACCATAGCGGCTGTGGCATCTAACTTTCCTCGGCCCCTGAGACCTGCGGCCTGAGTAAAGGTTAAGGCTGCAGCAGCATCTAGCTTACCTATAGCATCGAGGGCTGCTGCGCCACCGAATACCATGGCCGGTGTTGCTGATATAGCGCCTCCAGTGACATCCCGAAGATCGGCAGCGGCGCTGAATACTAGAGCAGCTGTAGCATCTAACTTACCTATAGCATCGAGATCCGCAGTGGTTGAGAAGGTCAACGCGGCTGTAGCATCTAGCTCACCCTGAGCATCTAAGTTAGCTGCAGCTGTGAAGGCTAGTAATGGACTAGCGTCGAGTTTACCCCCAGCTTCCAGATTGGCTGTAGCACTAAATATCAATGCACTAGTAGCGTCTAACTTGCCCTGTGCATCTAAATTGGCCGTTGCTGTGAATGCTAATATGGATGTAGCATCCAACTTACCTGTTGACGTTAAATCGGCCGCAGCATCGAAGACTAGTACGGCAGTCGCAGATATTGGACCTGATCCGTCTTGAAGATCAGCTGCTCCACCAAAGACTAGAGCACTAGTAGCGTCAAGTTTGCCAGCGGCTTCGAGATCCGCAGCCGCGGAGAAGACTAAGGCTGAGCTAGCAGATATTGGACCTGCCGCGTTCTGGAGATCAGAAGTACCACTAAAGACAAGAGCAGCTGTGGCATCTAATTTCCCAGCAGCGTCGAGATTAGCTACACCCGAGAAGACAAGAGTAGCTGTAGCGTCAAGCTTCCCGAGAGCATCAAGGTTCGCAGTGCCCCCAAATACCATGGATGCTGTGGCATCTAATTTACCAAGAGCATCAAGGTCCGCCGCGGTAGAGAAGACTAGCGCGGGGGATGCATCTAGTTTACCAGTACCTGTGAGGTCCGCTGCCGCAGAGAATACTAGGGCAGCAGTAGCATCAATTGCGCCAACTAGTGATCCGTCCTTGAGGTCTGCAGCGGCACTGAAGACCAGAACAGATGTGGCATCTAGCTTCCCAATGTTTATAAGGTCTGCAGTAGTACTAAAGACTAAGGCGGGTGATGCATCCAGTTTGCCTCGGGATTTGAGGTCTGCAGCAGCACTGAATACTAAGGCTGCTGTGGCATCTAACTTACCATCTGCCTTGAGAGCTGCGGTGGCACTAATTACTAGAGCAGGTGTAGCAGTTATTTGTGATGGTGCTAGAGTGAGATCAGCTGCAGCCGAAAATGCCAGTGCAGCTGTAGCCCCCAGGAGCCCAGTAGCCTTCAGCGCCGCGGTAGCAGCAGAGAAGATTAGGGATGCTGCAGCATCTAACTTACCTACGGCTTTGAGATCGGCGGCCCCACCAAATAGTAACGCTGGTGATGCATCAAGTTTACCGGTGGCCTTGAGGTCGGCCGTCTGGCTGAACACTAGGGCCGCAGTAGCATCGAGCTTCCCCTGCCCAATAAGATCCACTGCGGCACTGAAGGCTAGTGCTGCAGTAGCATCTAACTTACCTTGTCCTGTCAGATCTGCGGTGGCGGTAAATGCTAGTGCAGCTGTTGCTGTTATCGCACCAGTGTCCCCAGGGATGAGCACCTTTTCGTTGTACCTCTGCGTTCCGCCATCGTCATAGACGTAAGCCAGCACGGTATCAGCGCCACGCACGTAAATATTAGCAGATATGAAGTTGACGGTGATGGCATCTATTTCTTCTGCTGTCGTAGTCCAATTCTCACCATTATCAGTGCTTTTAATGTAATAAAGATCCTGATCCACACCAGAAGAGCCACCGCCGCCATATAGCAAATGAAGATCGCCGCTAAGCGCTACAAAAGAGCCCACCCCAACGTTGCCATTAGCATCCACTGCTGCCGCCAAGGTTTCGTTAAAGGAAGTGGAGACTATAATCTCGTCATTTGCATCTTCTATACACGACACCGTGGACAAAGTAAGACCTGATCCACCCCCCATATAATTAACAGATATGCGTTGCGTGCCGCCATCATCGTAAGTCGCTAAATTGGGCAAGCAGAGCAAGGCGGAGCCGTTTTGTAAATCTGTATCAAGTGTGCTAAGGGTATTATCAGCGGGGTCCACAGACCGCATTCCCGTATCGGTCCATGTTGTCGGGGGATCGGCAGTATTAGTTGTTGACAGCCAAACACAATGCACAAAATCATTCGTGCCTAAAATGCAATTCGGATTTCCGTAATGAACATCCCCACCAGCATCTAATGCAACAGGGCCGCCCCAAGTACCGCCTGTTCTTATATTGACATCAACACGCTCTTTAGTGCTGCCCATGACGGTATCAGTATCACCAGCATAGACAACAACTACATCACCGTCTGAGCGTACTGCTATTGAGATCCAAGGGAAAGTAGGATTATTTCCAGGAACGTCTATTAATTCATTAGCAACAGACCAAGTATCTGCTGACATACTAAATTCTTGATAGTGATAGCGAAGCGTACCAGCAACGCCCGGTTCCAGCGTGGCTATATAAAGAACATCACCTTTCTTTGTAACAGATAACGCCTGATAATCACCGACGCTATTGGTTGGATTATTTGTTGCATCCTGTACCGTGAATGAACTTGTTGGATCAGTGGCCTTATAAACATCAATAGCCAAACCATCAGCAACAACAATATAGAAATTTCCACCACTTGACTTCCAAGATGGCGAATGGCCTTTGATGCCATTGTTACTAACAATTGTAGTTGGCAGCGCCATTAGCTTAGATACACCAAGCCGTCTGTCGAGATTACTTCTTTCGTTCCCGGCAGAAGATCAAAAAGGTCTTGATGAGTGCGGGCGGCTGTGCCTTTGTAAACGAAAATCAATCTCTGCTGGCCGCCAAACCCGTTCATCGAGTTGCGCAGGTTTTCTATATCTGTGTCAGTCCAACTGTCGTCGATAATATTTTCTGAAATCACCACGCTCGGCCAATTACCACCAAGTGCCTGACGGATTGCCTGCCTCTGCGGTCCACTTGCCGCATCATTGTTTAAGACAATGACGTTCGATCTTGGTAAACCGTCAGAAGCAAAGGCTAAAATATCAGCACCACGACCAATATCAGGATCAAGGCCAACGGCAGATATTTCTGCACGTATTTCCGCTTCCTCGGTATTGCCTTGTTCATCTGCGATATATTGAGAGATATCTATTCCGACTACATTGACGGCGCCAGTTTCAACAATGATTGCATCTACGCCCCAACCAAACCCTGCGCCAACTACGCAAACCTCGTCGGTTGAACTGATATTAGGAGCTAGAATGGGGGCTAGAGTCGCCCACATCGATGCCAAGATAGGCTGCATGAGCAATTTGTGGTAACGAAGTCTTACAGGTGATCGACCCTCTGCGGGAGGCGGGCCACCACCGGGCATACGTCGCTCTACCTGGAAGCGATAGTTAGCATCA
>LAZR01000493.1_pt1 | contig 31213 bp, 38 predicted proteins | sample 329461 | NCBI WGS metagenome assembly LAZR01 (sample SAMN03002196, study PRJNA259156) | marine sediment metagenome | biome: sea floor; feature: Hydrothermal impacted sediments; material: marine sediment; isolation source: Loki non-amplified sample from Loki's castle hydrothermal vent sediment ...
CCTTAGTATCGCGTCCGCCACCATGCAGGCCACCAGCAGCTTTATCGCCTTCATTGAGGCACACGACTTCAGTACCGATGCAGCCGACACGGCACGCACTGTTGCTACGCTGGTTAAGCCGGTTCAGCTAGTAGATGCAGCCGGTCTGGTGCAACCCGCCGGCGCGGACGCAGCCAGCGCGATCACGATGATGCAGCTCGGTCAGTTGATGGGGATGACTGGCAATGGTATTTACAAGTCGGATATCCACTTCACTGCTGTGCAAAGCGCCGCCACGACAATCGACATCGCCGGTGGCTTCCCGTCCATCTCGGGTGTCGGGCAGTTCCTCGGTGTGGCGCAGATTAGCTCCGTCGGTGCAGTGACGATTTTCTATCCGCATCAAAACGTTTTCGCCTGGGACGCGGTAAACGACCGATTAAGTGTGACCGGGGGTGCATTCGTCGGGACGGATGTTTTCGTGATGGTGATCGCGGGGGCCGATCGGTACGCCAACGACCCAGGCAACCATCTGTTGAGCGCCGAGGTCAACCACTTTCCGACCCAGGGGGACTCCGCGGGGGTGGACTTGCTCGCCGGCGGAGCGCAGGACTTCACCGCCGGCTGGGTTGATAGCGGTCCTGAGCTTAGCCTGCTGTTCATCGGGTGGCTGGAGACGTTTTGGACCCTAAACATCAACGACTCAACTGGCCTCCAGGTACGGTTGGTGGAGAAGCATGAGAGCGGCGGGGCAGAAGAGTATCCCGCGTCTGTCGAAACTTATGGCGTGGCTGCGGTTGCGGTGCAGGCTGGCTACCACGCCGTCACGGAGGACGTCGATCAGCTGATTCCGCTCACCTACAAAATCTCCGGCAAGTACCCCATCGGCCAACTGCAAATCAAGGCCGGGGTATTGGGCGCGGGCGTCGATGCTTCAGTCGACGCTCTACGTGTCATCCGTAGCACGTTCGAGGGGTAGATATGGGATTCCAAGGACACGGCAACGCCGGGGGGGGGGGTGATGCGCGATCGCTGTTCCCCGCGGTCGTGGGAAGTGCTACGGGGCCAGTGGGTAATCAAATCGTATACGTGGCTTGGCATGATGTATATGCCACAGAGGCAAGTGCCCAGATCAAGGTGCCCGCTTGCATAGTCAAAAAAATTCGCTTTTACGTATCTACGAATAATCTAAACAGTGCCTCAACCGTCACGTTACGAAAGAACGGCGGCGACACCACGGACACGCTTACGATTGGTGCAACAACAATGGGATGGTTTGAGGCAGACTGGGATACGGCTTTTGCTGTCAACGATTTGCTGTCATTGAAGTTTGATCTGGGAGGTACCGGAGGGCAGGGAATATTTTTCAAGGGCGGCACCTACGAGTTACTATTGACAACGGAGTAAACATGGCGACTTGGCGCATCAACTGTCTCACAAAGAGCCTGACCTCTTTCGTAAAATCCGCGACGGCGCCGACCTCGTGCCCTGTCGATGGGTGCGACGATTGGGACTACAGGGAAGAGGGAGACGGGCCGCGGCTGCGTCCGGCTGCAAAGCTGCGGGCGGTCGGGCTCCCCGTGTATGCCGATAATGCAGCGGCCACCGCAGGCGGGCTGACGGCAGGCGCTTTTTACCGGACGGGCGGAGACCCGGATCCGGTTTGTGTGGTCCGATAGCATGGCCACCTCTGGAGGTTAGATTATGGGATTCCAAGGACATGGAAGCGCCGCCCTGGACGCTCTTCAGGCGTTCGGGTTTTGTTATGTTTCAACGCCAGCAACGACTAACATTGCTACTGGTGGGACCTATGTCAAAACAGCGGGCACAACTACTGCGGGCACAGAAAAAGATTTCACTCACACGGATAACCGACTGACGTACACCGGCACAGAAACGCGTTTATTCGCGGTGATCGTGGCGGTGTCGATGACGTCCTCCAACAACGTCACGACTCATTGGCGAATTGCCCAGAACGGAACTGCACTTGTTTCGTCTGAGCAGAAGCGGCTCGTGGCGACCGGCGGTGATGTTGGCAACGCGAGCATTTCTACGGAAGTCGAGTTGTCTACTGGCGATTACGTTGAGGTGTGGTGCACCACCGAGACCGGAGAGGACACCAAAACCATCCAAGCCGAAAACATGACGATGACGGTGGAGTAAACGATGATTCAACTACCCGAGAAAATCGAAATTACCAAGAACGTGGTGAAGGAAAACCTGAACGCAGCCGCGCGCGCGAAGTATGACAGCGGGGAGAAGCGGGACGTATTCGAGCCTGATGATTTGAACACGGCAGCCCGGGTGAAGTACAACGCCTACTACGCGGAGCGGGGGCGACGTGCAGACCCTTTACAGCCCGGCGTTGCCCAGGAAGCCTTGCGTTGCCTAGCCGAGCTGAAGGCCGCCAAGCGGTCTACTGAGGAGCTGCACCGGCTGGGCTACTCGTACCGCAGCACTGTGAAGCCGGCGAAGGCGGACGAGGACCGCGTTGTGCGAGAGCTGAGGTCCGGGCCATCCAAGGACGTGACCAGCCCTTATTTCTCCGAGGTGGAGGTGAACGACATGATGACGAAGTACTCCATCCCGGAGTTCATCCAGAAGGCCGTTCCGGAGTAACGCGTGAATCCCCACGCACTAAATAGATTGCTTCAAACATGGCCCCACGGGGGCGCTGGATCCCGTGCCGAAACGCAGCAGCTAGGCCGAGCAGCGGCCGCGTTGGGTATCCGGGTTGATCCGCGTATCTCCCGGGACCAGTTGAGACGATCGGTCTGCAACTGCCAGCATAGGTCGGCGGCACACAAGACAGTCGCCCAACAGGCTGGCTCGGTGCCGTGGAAGTATCAGCAGTATCTGAAACCGAACCAGAACCTTCGGCAGCAGGCCATCAAGCTACAGCCGGGCGTCACGGTCCCGGTCAGCTTCAACGGCATGGAGACCGTGATGTATGTCGACACGGCGCGCCGGCTGACGTTTCGTGGAAAGCCTTGGTTCATCGAACTGAAGGTCAAGCTGTCCACGGAACACATCCCCATCATCTTGACGCGCGAGTCTAAGTGCGAATGTCTGTACTGTGGCGCCCGGCCTGTTGGCTCCGAAGACAGCTGCAGAAAGTGTGGAGCACCTTTGAGCGACTGCAAGTAGCCGCAGGTGTAAAACGTGTACATGAGTAATGAAACCAAAGAAAACTGGAAACCAGTTGTCGGGTATGAAGACATCTATGAGGTAAGCGACATCGGTCGCGTACGTAGCTTCTGTATTAGTCCGGCAGGCCGGTTGATGAAGCCGGGTACCGACAGCAAAGGCTACTACTTCCTGGGTCTGTGGAAGAACAAACGGCCGCGCTGGCACCGCGTACACCGCCTTGTGCTGGAGGCTTTTGCCGGACCAGTACCAGAGGACGCTCCGGAGTGCTGTCACAACAACGGAGTTCGAACAGACAATTGTGTTGAGAATTTACGCTGGGGCTCGCGGCAAAATAACGTGGACGACACCGTTATGCACGGCACGAAGGTCTTCGGAGAACGTGTCGGTGGTTCTGTATTGACAGCTGATGTGGTCGTAGAGATAAGGAAGTCATACGCGACCAAAGAGTGGTCTCAGACAGAACTAGCGGCTAGATATGGTGTAACGCACAGAACCATCACGTTCGTGGTTCGAGGAGAAACCTGGAAACATGTTGGTGGACCCATCACGGTAAGGACGGAAGGACAACGTTCCGGCACACAGTTCGCTTTGTCGGAAGAAATGGTCAGAGCGATCAAGAGGGACTATATTCCAGGCAAAGTGTCCCAAGCAAAAGTGGCGGCGAAATACGGTATTGCCGCCACTACCGTTAGTGCGCTTGTGAATAACAAGATAGAGAAGTGGCGCCATATCTAGTCATAATATCAGTAGAGCTAAATGAACCCCTCGGCGCAAGCCCTCTGGGTCGCGGCCGAAACGGCATTCTTCCGGCTGGCCGACCAGACGCAACAACAGGTCCACGGCGCCATCGTGGCGTCGGATCAACTCCAGCGGTACCGGGTAGATGACGTGGTGGATTGGCACGATCAAGAGCGCTGCTGTGGTTTCTCCTGTTACCACCTGGACGACGCGTACGACGAACCCAGCTTGTCGGTACAGTTCACGTTGGCGGACGCGGCCCATCACGACGCATTGGAACCCGGCCATCATGGTTGGGGTCTCAACATCCTGGTGGACCTGTTGGCAGCTGGCGGCTACATCCTGAACTCACAAGCGCCGTACAACAACACCGCCCGCTGTTGGACCAGCTGCCCTGAGGAATTGGTCCGGCGCATCGAGGCCATCGATCGCGACGGCATCAGCAACACTATTGTTGAAAACTTGCTCGAACCGCCAAGTAACAACACCGAGACGACTGCGCCGCTGTAAAGGAACCATCGGTATGATCAAACACAAAGGAAATCTATACCGTGTCGCGCAGCCGGTAGCCGTCATCGATGATGCCTACTGGCGCCACGCGGCTTTGAAGTTTTGGATCTCGGCCGTGGTGGAGTCTGGTGGGTCCGGTGATAGCTTGCCCGCCAAATCCAAACGGCTAACCGCTGCTACGTGGGCCAAGATCCCCGAACCGATCAGGACCGGCGTCGGCCACGATGTCGACGTACAGCAGCGCATCCTGGCGGCCATTGATCGTAACGCTTGTCATTACATCAACATTGATTTTGCCGGCTGGGAGCCGGGCGTCCGGGGCGGAACCAAAGAGGTCCAGCTGGTGCAGTCAACGTTGGAGTGGATAGAACAGTTTCGCACCAGGCCCACCCTGGGCGGCAACACGCTGATTTGGGCCGAGTATGGCTCGCAGGTAAAGCGCAGATAACGAATGTCGAGAATCATCAAACCGAAGCAGCCGGGCGTCATCGTACCGAAGCACATTATCAAAGAACTACTGGATCGGGTTCATCGACAGGACTGGGAAGATCCAGATCGTTACGAACGCCAAAAGAAAAAAGCACTGACCTACATCCCCGTCCGAGCCCCCGAAGTTAAGCTGTTTGCTTGGGAGCGGCTGGTGCGCGAAGTAACGCACGTCTTCCACGACGACCTCGCGCTGGATCCCGACATCCGCGCCGCCGCCCAACGTGCTTGCCACGATGCACAGAGGCAACACGAGCGCGATCTGGAGTTTGCGGATCCGGAGCCCGAAGCTGCCGTCATGGCCGTATCGGCCGACCGCGCCCCGCTCCGCGGTGTTGACGATTCGGACGAAACCCTTGCCAGCTTAGAATGGCAGCGCAAGGAAGAAGAAACCGACTAAAGGTACCAAGGAACCTACCATGTGTGTATCCAGATTTGTATCCCATCCGTTCACCCGCACGGCCGCTGGCGTGTATGGCGAACTCACCATCTTGGCCGACAACGGCGCACCCGTCACCGAGGCGGACAACAACGTCATCTTCATTGACGGCGCCACACAGGATCGGGCACCACAGCGTATTTCGATCATGGGTCGGATATCCGGCACCGCGGAGGCGACAGCGGTGGTTGTGCTGAAGTGGCGCTGCTGGCATCCTGCAACACAACAGTTCTACACGGCCGCCACCATCAAGATTGTGGGCTCTACTGGCATCACCGATACGCTCGGCAACATCCTGGTACTCAACCACAACCCACAATGCCAAAAGGGTCACATCGAGGCAATCGGCCTCATAGTCAACCAGGACCTCCACGTTGTCGTGGACCTGGTTACGCCGTAACGGTGTTGCATGACGTTGCTGGAAACCATCGAACAAATCATCGACGATCTGCAGGCCATCGACTATGGCTATCTCGGCGCCGCGGAACCCGAGGAACACGAAGTTGGATTGACGTTCCTGGAGGCCATCGCGGATGAACTGGAAGAACTGGATCTTTGGTTTCCCGAAACCGATTTGGCTATTCAGTACTTCCTCACCGATCCCCAGCGTAGCAGAACTTACCTGTACGGGCCCACCGACGTACAGGACGGCGTTGGTCTGATCGAACTGTTGAAACGTTTGGCGGACGAATTAGAAGCCGAAGAATATCGACCGTAACTACATAGGTAAAGACTTTACACTAGTCGATATCACCTTAGCCTCTTGTAGAAGCCCCACATCACCCACATCACGCCGAGCAGCCTAATCCAACCAGATTAGCGCACTCCACCTGCAGGACAACGTCAATACGTTGTCTTGGGGCGCCGTAGACTCAACAGTCTACCACGTGCCGCCCCGACGCCTCCGCGTAATGCGGAACCGCGTCCGTCACATCACCACATCACCACATCATCAGCGACAGTGAAAACCGTCTGTAGGGATCAGCCGTGCAGACGATCGAATAAACGCCATACATAGGAGAACATTATGGCCCTTCAACCCGGAGCAAGCGTAAAATCCAAGTGGGATCTCACGCGCAGCGACATTGGCGAGCGGCGCGAGTATGAACTCGTGACCGGCACCAATCTCGTCGAAGAAGCCCAGGTGATGGTAGCCGGCGGCACCACCGCCCAGCAGGCCACCACCTCGGTGACGGGATCTGGTTTCGGTGACGCGATTCCCCTGGGACTCGCGATCAACGGCAGGATCCTCGCCACCACCTTTACCAACTACGAGGCAGGCACGGTGCCCGCGGCCTCTCCCTACACGTTCACGCTAGAGCACAGCAACCTCGTGGCCAACAGCTACAGCACGTTTGCGGATGCTTTCGTGTACGACAACACGCTGGCGACCGAGCTGGAAGTTGCGGGTGCTGCCGCTAGCGGTACCGCCGTGGCACTGGCGGTCGCGACCGGCATCATGACGTTCCACGCCGATGAGGCTGGCGACTCGTTCTACATCCGGTACCGCTGGACGTTGACGACCGTCGAGTCCCTGGAGATCCTCCGGCAGTCCGCCATCGGGCGCGGCTCCGAGTCGACCTTCGACAAGCTCGTCATCGCACATGGTCACTGCACCATGTTCACGACCATGTTCGACGCAGATGCCGCTTGGGTGCTAAATCAGCAGCTGGGCACGGCCGTCAATGGCAACCCCGTAACGGGTGCCGGCGGCGTCTTGACCATCTACGACAACAACAACAACGGTACGGCCTTTGGTCGCATCGTAAGTCTGCCTTCGGCGAACGACCCCTTCCTGGGTGTCGAGTACAACGCTGCTGGCAACGCGGTCTAAGGAAGACGTCATGAGCAAACACGTGATTCATAATCAGCGTGGTGAAGACGTCGCCGAAGGGCCTCGCTTCTACCGCACCCGCAGTGGCGGAACCGCTGCTGCACAAACCCCCCTGGTCGGCAAAGACGGCCAGTACAACGCGTCCTCCAAGGCGGACCTCCGCGGCATTCTGTCGCAGATGACCGACATGCTGGACAGTGGCGAGCTTTCGCGCGCCCCCGTCGTGGCCGACACCGAGGGTAGCGTAGATCGCCTGGTTGAGGCCGCCATGAGCGACCGCAACCTCAAGGGCGGCGCGTTCGAGCGCCTGGGCCAGGTGTTCGCCGAGATCATCTCGGAGACCATGGGCCGTCAGGGCTTCTCGGACAAGATCCTGGCACGTGTCGACACGCAAGAGCGTGGCATTCCGCGCGTCGAGGTCGACCAGCACGACGTCGTGTCTTGGCACATGACGTCCGCTGGGGCCGTACGTGAGACCGTTGCACGTCCGCGCTTCATCTTCCCCGAGGCTTTCTGGCTGGCTACCCAGCTGTTGATCGACGAGGAAGATCTCTTCTACGCCGGCCAGTCCTTTCTGGAGCGAAAGTACAACGCAGCCCTCGCGGCCACTATGGTACGCGAAGACAACGTGACCAAGTTCCTGCTGGACCAGGCGGCTCCGATCGCCAACGACCTCATCAGCTTTGGCGCATTCACCCCGACCGTGTGGGCGACCCTGCGTGACCAGGTGTGGCGTTGGGCCCTGCAGACTCCTCACTGCTTGATCGCGGTGGATCTCCAGAAGGACATCTTCGCGGATGCCGACTGGCACGGGATCTACTCCCCGGTCGAGAAGCATGTCCTCTTTACCGAGGGCAAGTTCGGTGAGATCGGTGGCGTTGAAGTCTTCACGGACGGATATCGCTATGACACCCTCCGCGTACTGGAAGACGGCGAGATCTACATGCTGGCCGCTCCCGCGACCCTCGGAGCCAAGCTTCCGTTGGTGCCCATGTACTCGGAACCCATCAACAAACACGCTGTTGATGGTAGCCCTCGCAAAGGTTGGTGGTTAGGCCAATATGAGGCAATTGTCATCGCCAATAGTAAAGGCGTCAGCAAGGGCGTGAAGCTCTAGAGATCATTGATCTTTACAGCCAACGGCCTATCCAATTTCTAGCCTGATATCCTCCTCCAAAGGGCCGAATGCGCAATTAGCCATTCGGCCCTTTCTTTGAGCATGTTAGCCCAACAATTAGCTCTATCGGCCAATCGCATGAAACAAATATTTGACAGCCTCGTTCCTTCTTGGTAAACTAATCAAATGCCCGAGCGCTACGTAGCATACAAGACCGAGTTGAAGCTGAACAACCAGCAGGCGTCTTTTTGTGCACGTCACGCCGGCACCGCCCGTTGGAGTTTCAATTGGGCACTTCGGCGTTGTATTGACGTTTACCAGGCTACGGAAAAACGTCCAACCGCCATTGATCTCCATCGTGAAATCATTGCGATGAAGAAAACACCAGAATACAGTTGGCTCAAAGCTGTATCGAAGTGCTCCCCACAGTCGGCCCTCCGCGATCTTGACCAGGCGTTCAAAAATTACTTCAACTCGCTCCAGGGTGGTAAACTAAAATCCCGCCACCCCCAGTTTAAACGTAAGCGCATCGGTGAAGGCAGCTTCCGGTTGGAAGGCACCATCCATATTGCTGACGGTTGGATCCAGCTGCCTAAGCTGGGCCGCTTGCGTCTGAAGCAGCGCGGCTATTTCCCCACCGATGATCAGCTCCGCAGGGCTGGCGAGAAGGTTTTGAGCGTCACTGTTTCTGAGCGAGCCGGTCATTGGTTCTGTTCAATTAAGATCCTCCGTAAAGTCCCGGAACCCATCCGCAGCGAGAACCAAACTGTGGGTGTTGACTTAGGCTTTAAAAACGTGGCGGTACTTTCGGACGGAACCGTATACCCAAGCCACCAGTTTCACATCCGGCAACTAAAGCGATTACGTTACTTAAACAAAAAGGTTGCCAGGGCACAGAAAGGTTCTCAGAATTGGCGTAAGGCGATGATGCAGTATCGTCGTCTACATTATCGCATCGCCAACCAGCGCAATGATCAGCTGCACAAGATCACGACCCACCTGGTACGTAACTTTGGTACTGTTGTGATCGAAACGTTGAACGTCAGCGGCATGCACCGCAACCCGAGGCTCAGCAAGCGTGCTCACGATTCTGCACTGTATGAATTCACTCGACAGCTGGAGTACAAAGCCGAGTGGGCCGGAGTTGAAATAATCCGGGCCAGCATGTGGTACCCAAGCAGTCAGCTGTGTAGCCGGTGTGGTGAACGCCACCGAGAATTGACTTTGCGGGATTCTACATTCTGCTGTCCGGCTTGTGGCTTTACTGTTGATCGGGATCTGAATGCAGCACGCAACCTTAAAGATCTGGCGAAAGCCAGCATGGCGGCCGGGGCGGCCGTTACAGCCTGTGGAGATATCGTAAGACCAGGGCGCAGCAGTGCTGCGTCGGGGCGGACGTCCGCGAAGCAGGAAATCGGCAGAGCCACGTAGCTCGTTAGTCCGTTGGCCCATCTGGTGGCTTGGTCAGTCCACCAAGTTCCCGCGGCTCTGCCGCCCCTCCGTATCACCCGTCCCACAGTTGAACAAAACCTCTTCACTTGTTAGCAAGTGAAGCAAACTTTATCCTGGCGCCGGGCGCCAACCCGGAGAACAGCATGAATGGACCCTACTGGCTACGTTTAGGCGATCAATCTGACTACGAAGCCTACTTCGAACTACATGAATTGCTGAACGAGTTGGAAGACGTAGACCAGGCCTACGGCGACAAAGGCATCGGACAAGTAACTGAGTGGCGGGATCTGGGTTTTGAAACCACCGAGTTCCGCGGCAACAACTACATCAGCCTGTACGTCGGGGAAGACGACAAACCAGACCCGGTTCGTGACCTTGATGATCACGAGCGCCGACAGGTCGAGCAGACGCTGGACCGCGGCGACCGTAGTGCAGCGACAGAGGCCAATACTATGAAACGCACCGCCCAGGACCAACCAGCTGAATGGCCCGTCTACTCGGACGAAAAAAGATCGCGAAACCCAGCAAGTCGAAAACGTCTTTAGCCTCGGCGGCGGAGAACTAGCAGATGATGCTTTCGCGGGCTACCAGTACAACTACGACGAGTTCCCCGAGTGGGCCGCCCGCGACTTTGACGAGCCGGACCACCAGTACCACACCGTGATCGTGACGGGCGGCGGCCTCTTGCCGAGCCCCCACGATACACTCGAACACGACGGCGTTGCATGGGAGCTGGCTGACTACTTCCTGAGTTCCGGCGAAGCCGACTGTTGGATCTGCGGTGTCGGTGGTAATGGAACCGAGTGGTGGGCCGACGAGTTCGAGAAACAGCACGGCCACGCGCCCGCTCCCGATGACCGCTGCGGACTGTGCGAAACAGAGTACGCCGATATGCCCGGCGTGGTCTACATCGGTGAGGGCTATGAAGCGGTTTACCGCACGCATGATCGCAACATCTGGCCTGAAGACTACGACGACCAGCATGAAGCATCTGTCAAAACCACGGCCGGGCCACCGGCTCTAACAAACGAGGATAGTTCTATGCACCCCCAAGAAAAAGTATCCCACTACCGTAAACTACTCCGGCAAGTCAAAGCGGAATTGCGCCGCGTCAAAACCGCCGACAACTTCCAGCGCGACGACTTCCAGGAGTTCTTCGACGGCTATGTCGAAACCGCCCTTTGGTCAAGCCATGACGAATCCGACGAATCCGGCGGTGAGCCCATGGATGCCAACTACACGGTGGAAGACATCGCGGATGAGTGTTTGGCCACCATGCGACAAGACTGCCAGAAGTTCTTCGACGCCCACTACGACCTGGTCGAAAACGAGATCGCAAATGAAACGTTCCGTCATGGTCCCGACTACGGTCCGTGGGCGCACGTCGGTCACGACTTCTGGTTGACCCGCAACCACCATGGCGCCGGCTTCTGGGACGGGGACTACAGCGACGATGCCGGTGAAATCCTCACGGAAGCGTCGGAAGCTTTCGGCGAAGTTGACCTCTACATCGGTGACGACGGCCAAATCTACTGCCAACAAGGCTAACAACCAATGGACCGCAACCGTCATGCCCGCGCCCCCGGCGCCCCCGTGCCTGAGTTCCACGTCGAACTGGTGTACCAGGATCCGTACGACAACTCGGTTGAAACATTTGACTGGACGCTAGAGCAGCTGGCCGACTCGATCCGAATCGATCAAATGCAGTGGAACCCTGACTTCCGCGCGTTCGACCAGAAGCAGCCGTTGCTCATTGACGAGTACGAAGACGTCAAGGGCAACTGGATCCACGTCGAGACGTTCGTCAGCCATCAGGACGGCTCCCGGCTCACCGGTGATGAACTTGAGCAGATCGCTATGTTGTCCCGCGGCGACCTACCCATTACGATGAAACAACAGCGGCTACCCCTTGGCGCCGAAACCAATCCAACGGAGATACCCATGATGTCCCGCAACCGTTCCCTTCGAAATACCCGCCGGCCCCTTCGCCGTACCGCCCGCCGCAACCGCGCTATGCGCCAACGGCCCGCAGCCCTCAGCGGTGCCGGCAAGAAAATCCAGGAACTGCAACAACAGATGGAAGCCGGCGAGATTACGCCCGAGGAGTTCGAAGCGTACCTGGAGGAAATGGAAGCATCCCAACAACACGGCGCTTCGTTCAGGATCGCTATCGCGCGAGCCCGCGCCGCTACCGCAGCCTACGTAGACGCTGTAGCCGCTCCTAAGTCCAAGTACGATGATCTTCTGGAAGACGTCAGGCGGGCCAGTTATGCAACCAGAGGTGCAACGGCACGGGCGTACGAGGAAGGGCAGGAAGAAGTGGGTGACCTTTTATCCACCGCCGTAGACCCTATTCTCGATGCCATTGGTGTTCTGGCAGAGCAGCTTCCGGTCGAGGCCCTTACGCACGAAGCCGCACGAAGCCGCGTGGCAGCCATTGAACCGGCCGATGTCGTGTTGCTACAGAATGCCATCAAGCAGCTGTCCAAGATGGAATCAGCGGATCACGCCGTTCGGATGCTGCGCGACATCGTCGATGCCGCCAGCGAGATGATGCGGGAGCTGGGCGGGTAACGCACCATGGCTGCTGATCAAACGCCCTGGCGCTACTCGGAAGATAGCTACTACAGCAAAGGTAATTTTACTGTAGAGTTCCGCTGTTCCCCGCTGGAACCAGATTCCGACCTCGACGAACCAGCGCGCCTACGGGCCCTACGGAGCCTATTGTTAGCCTTGCGGGACGAGACGGGCCTGAAGGTATCTAGTTTTGTCGACGTCTGGGACGTTGCGACGGAACCGCCGGACGACAAGCTGGCTGCAGCCGAGGATGACCCGGATGTCAATACAGACGACAAGCCGGCAACCGATGCCGCCATGGCCGAGTTCGTCGTCTACAACAAGCTCGGCGTCACCAGCCTGGCTAAGCTGCGCCGGTTCATGGAAGCCCACCTGGTTGGAGATGTCCCACCGAGGGTCGTGGTGGTGGACGCCGAGACGGGCCAACGGTTCCGCTGCACCGACTTCACCATCCGGTACCTGTTCCACGAGTTTGTCGCACACCACCTGCCCGACGACTGGGAACGGCTACGTGGCCTGTTGGCAACGGAAGACCGTGGCTATGGCGAGTTGACGGCCCAAAGCCGCGAAGGATCCACCATGCTGATCTACCGAGGACATCGATACCGGGAGGTGACCCCACAATGAGGAACAACAATGGCTAACTCAGACGCACTACTCAGCACCATCCGCAGTCTTGTCAGCCGGGCGGAAGATCGTCAGTACCGCGCCGGCTCTGCGGCGGACCCACTGGTCGATGACCTACTATACTGGGTCGCGGCCCTGGATGACCAACTATCTTGTGGCGCCCCGTTGCCGCGGGAGTGGAACGTGCGGCCCAACCGATCAGCTGACGTCGAAGGTTGGGACATGGAACGAGCCGACTTCGTCCAAGCGGGTAAGCGCTTCACTCGCCTGATTCCCAACTACGATCGCGGTCGGGCGCGCCGGGCCGCCGCCGTTACGCGCCGGAACACTTGATGCTTCACCAGTACATCGAGCTAGCCGAGTGGCATCAACGGCGAGGCTCCTGTTTGGTGCCACCATCGTGGCAGCCTCCTCGGTTCCGTTACCGCGATGGCGCTAAGTTTTACCTGGCCATCGAAGACCCGGATCCCGGTTTCACCGATTGGATCCAAAAGGTCGCCCAGTATCTGGTTGGCTTGGACGATGAGACGCAACAGGCGCTGAAGCAGCTAACCGGACCGGCTAAGCTGTTGGCCGCCGTGCCACAAAAGGTGGAAGCACTTTGGTTTCAGCACGCCAAGCTGACCCGGCTGGTGGAGGCCCGCGGCCAAGCCGCCGACCAGCTGGACGACATCGTCAATACATTGTCGGCCAACCTGGCTATCTCGAACGAGTACGTGGCTGCCGTGTTGGAGCATGCCGACCGCGCACAATCGGCAGCAGCGCAAGAGGTTTTGGAACAAATCCTCGACACCACGCACACAGATGAGGCAACCGCGTAATGCGTCGCCGTACAGCACTTCAGCAGCTGCGGGAAGACGATCCTGTTGTTCAACGGTTGGTCAAAATCCTGCAAAAGGTAAACCGGGTATCAGCTGCTCTGCGGGACAACTTGGAGCAACTGACTACCCAGGAGGCCAACTACCTCGCCGAGGCCGCCCGAGAGGCCGTTGAGGCATATGGGTTCGATTGGTTTTGGTATGCCACGGTACTTAGCGACATGGCCGAAACAAGTAACAACGTTTTTGATCTCGACGAGCAAGCCGCCCGCTGGATCGACTTCCTGGATGACCAGTACAATGCAGCGATGGAGTTAGACCTCCGGGCGACCGAGCTGGATTACCCGGACGACCATCTGGTTTTCCAGTTCGTCGACAAGATCGAAGAAGTGCTGAACCTAAGGATGGACGATTGATGACCTTTACTTCTGAAGAAGCCCTCCAGGTAGGCGAAGAGATCGGCATCGACTGGGACGAGGTCGACTTCGATCCCGAGGACCTGGCCGACGGCATGGACGTCGAGTTGGAGCATGGCTCCGCCCGAGACGAGCGCGTCAACATCACAGGCGACGATCCTGCAACAACCGCCAAGATCGCCTGGGCACACTTGATGGAGTCGCCCGACTACTACGACGCGTTGGCCGAAATGGAAGACCGGCTGAACGTTGAAGCCGCTGAAGCGGAGGAGCGCACTGCCGCGTTCCGGCCAGCGTACCAGGCGCCCGAGAAGCAAATCAAGCCGGGCCAGTGGAAAACACAGGATCCACAAATGTCGGAAGAGCTGGAGAACATCGTCTTCCAGTACACCGACCAGTTGGAAGCCGCCATCGCGGGTGGCTTGTCGGCCAATGATGCGTTCAAACAGATTACGCCCAGCCTGGAAAACCTGGAAACCGACGACCTCGTAAACCTCCTGTATGAGAACCAACACGTCGGCGGCCGCGGCTCCTTGCAGCGGTTCAAGGACTGGCTGCCCGCGCTGGACATCTTCGACCTCGTGCAGAAGCTCCTGGAACGCCACATCTGGGAAGCCGCCATCCAGTGGTGGAGCACGCGTAAAACGGAACTGCAGGACATGGGCGCTGAACAACAAGCTAAGCAAAAGGCGGACGAAGAGGACCAGAAGGGCACCGCGGTCGGCAAGGGTAAACAACGAAAGCCCGAAACACGCGACGATGCCCCCACTGCTGTGTTGCCCAAAGAGGGCAGTTTCACCTATCGCGGCCACCTATACCGGGAGCAAGCATGACCATTCGAGACTGTGAACAACGCGATCGAGATCCCGACCGACCCGCCATCGAACAAAGGGTTTGTCTATTCAGCAAGGATGGTACAGAGCTGCTGGGCCGCCATCCCGATGCAGAATCCGCAAAAGCACAAGAGGCCGCCATCCACGCACGTGGCGGCAGCGTGAGGAATACTATGAAAAAATACATCAAGCTCGCCGAGGTTCCAGACTCTGCCATCAAGTCGCTCTACGATCAGCGGTGGGGTGAGGGCACCATGAAGGCGTTGGGTGAAGACTTTCCACTGGATTCCAAAGCGGCGCAGTTCTTGTTCCACAGCGTCTGGAACGCCGTCATTCAGCTGATGGACAAGTCGCTCATGGGGCAAAAGGTCGACACTACCGAGTTCGCCCAGGATCCGACGTTCATGCAGTCGTTGGCCGGCTTGGCTTACTTCGTTACCGACGATGCCATCAAGTCTAGTTTGGGCATCAAGTCCGATTCGCTGCAAAAGGGTACCGGCTATGCCGAGGCCTTGATGGCGGTTCTGGGCAAAGAAGCCGATGCCGCGGCTACGCTGGAAGGCCTGAAGCAAAAAGCTGCACCGATCGTCGACAAGGCCTTCGACCAAGTGACGCAGTACCTCAAAGAAGCGCCTGCGGAGCCGCAGCAGAAAGCCGCCGCTGCCGAGCAGGCAACCAACAGAACCCGCGCCGAAGTGTTTATGCAGTACTGTGCCTTGACGGGAGAGCAGGAGGAGATCGAGGGGCTCGACGACCAGCAAATTACGGTCGATGAAGTGATGCAGTACTACCGAGACGCCGATGAGGCCGCGGTGGTTGAGTTGGTGGATGAATTTAACGACGGCGTGTGGCTTAATGACGTCCAAGAGTTCCTCCATGACGCCGACACTGTGTTGGAGAACCACGGCGTAGAGGTGCTGGACCTAGGATCGGAAGCCGAGCGTTGGAAGATGGACTACGATGAAGCCGCCATTGCGTACTACAGCAACACCGGCGATACTTATCATCCGACGTTCCTGTGGGACATTGGGAACGAGCAAATGTTGTTCACCGACTGGGGCGATTTTGTGGAAGGTTGGGAGTTGAAACGGCAGCAAGAACTCGGTGACGAATACCAGTCGGACGAAGACTTCTACGGAGCTGAGACACAGACCAAAGATGTTGTGGCAGAAACGGATGAGTCAGACGATTCACCCGCAGCCAAGCAAGACATCGTCGCTGCGGCCAAAGAAGCAGCTCCGGAGAACCCCACTCTAGCGGAATCGGCCGACGCCTCCATTGACATTTGGGCCCAGGGGCTGCCGCGCGACGCCGCGGGTCCAGCTACCGTTTGGTTGTACCCCATCATCGCGATGGATGCATCTCCGGACCAGTGGCTCGCTACGGCCGAGACCGAGGGCCTTTACGTGCCGGCTGCCAAGTACGACATCCCCTACGTGCAGGAGTATCTGCAGCGGGAGCTGAACGATCAGTTGGCAACACGGTTGACCGCCGACACCCGGGCCGGTACCGTCGGTACCTTCTTGTATGCCGAGCAAGATAACAAGTGGGGCCTGCAGTACGAAACGCCCGCCGTCGAAGACGTCATTGCCCACATGGAGTCCGTTGAGCCCACCGAGGCAGCCGTGCCCGTCTGTTCTGATGAAGAACAACACCGAGCCGAGGTTCACCAGCAATTAGATGCAATGGGACTCGAACAGGAGATCATAGCCCTCGCGGCTGAAGCAACGGCGCCCAAGATGGTACAGCATCGAGGTCAGCTGTACCGGGAAGCCACCGAACAAGAAGCCAGAGAAGCCCGGGAGACTAGCCGCGGTCCCGACCACCGGCCCTTGGGACGTGATCGAGATTCCCGGGCACCCTCGATGCAGCTGACCCAGCAGATTGGTAAACTGCCCCGGGGCAAGCAGAAACAGAAGCGCAAGCCCGTGGAGCCCGACGCCAAGGATGAGAAGGAGTCGTTGTTGCTACGTGGCCTCAAGTGGTTGGACAAGAAATCCCACGAAGCGGCCGCGCCGCGTTCCCGCTGGGGCCGGCTACGCACCGCTGACATCAGGACTGCTGAGCCCATCTTTGCGACCATCGTCTACGATCCCAACTACAGTGGGATCGGCAAGTTCAACAACAACGTCGATGAAGCCGTGCACGAGATGGCGTTGGACGGTTGGGGTGAAGCCATCGGTGACGTAGAGGAACTCGGCCACTACGATCTGCTGAAGTTTGGCATCGACGATCCCCTTGTTGTTGACTACGGCGATCACGAAGACCGCGTAGAGGCCGCCATCGTCGAGACGTCAAATCAAGGTTTCGTCCAGGTCCACTATTTCGACAGTGAGCGAGAAGCCGAATCCGCGTGGACCGACGTAGAGGCCAAGTATGACGAATTCTACGATGAGGTCGAACTCGAAAATCCTGGCTACTTTGCGTAGGTATTGACACTTGTCGGTACACATGGTACAACGGTAACTGGAGGCACAGGATGAAGATTCGTTTTGCGTTCAGTCTATCGAGGCTCTACCGACACTTCGGCGAAAGTCCCTTTGCGATCATATCGGCGTATCTGTCAGGTGATCCCGACAATGAGGAACGCGCGGCCGAGATGAAGAGGGCCGTCAGGTCCCTGGGATTGGGTTACCGGGAGATCAAGGGAGCCTGGGTAGAGCAGGAAGGTCCCCATGAGGGCAAAACCCTCGTGGAGTACCCGCTGTTCATCCCCGGCATCGAGTACCAAGACGCCCTTTGGTTGGCCCAGGCGGGTTACCTGGATCGCAAACCGCAATACAGTTTCATCTACTCAGACGGTAACGATGTAGTGGAGTACGTTACCACTACGGAAAACCCACGACAAGAGTTCACTGACTTTGAAGCCAACGATTTGGAGCGCGTCTGGGAATTTTATTCCGAATACCGTGGACGAAAATTCCGGTTCGGCGCAACAACAACGGTCGAGTACGACATGATGACTCCGCCGCCTCAACACCCACGGGGCTACGCGGAGCATCGGGCATTCTACAGTGATCGCGCACAACCCGCACACGACTATCGCTACCGTAGACCAACAGACCTCTGGGTAGCGGTCCAGAGCCGCCTGCGCCGTCTGGAAGTCCATACGGCCGACACGGTTCAGTACCGCGTGGTGCGTCCTCACCGGGTTGATCACGTGACTACATCGTTGGCGCGACGACCCTTTAGCTTACCTTGGCCAACACCAGCAGGGCGCCGTACCGCCAGAACAGTCAAGTGGAACCCCAACAGATTCGTCCACCGGTACAGTCTACCCCGGTTGACTCAAGACCAGTGGGAGCTGCATCCGCGCAACCTGTTGTTGTCCCGGGGAGCCTATGATGCTATTCCGTTGGAGCGCATCTCGTGGCATCCGTTGTCGGGTCAAATGCTCCTTAGCGGCAAAGGCGAAAGTTTCCACGCACACGATATTCACAACCAAGGTTCTCACCCGTTCGACGAATACATCAGGGCGCTGGTGTTGCCGGGTAAGCGTCGCGTTGTAGTGCGGCCCTGGTGGCCCTTCAGTCCCGACGAAGCCATGCGGCTAGACGCCGGGGAAGCTGAACTGGTATCGTTCGAGGCCCAAGACGCTTTGCGCAAGGTATTGGCTGCCGCTGGAATGCCCAAGAGTTGGTCGTTTGAGTACGATGGCGACAACGCCCGGCTGGAAAAACTAACCGGACGCCGGGACTGGTGATGTTTCGCTACCGCGGACAACTTTACCGTCGAATAGACTGGTCCGACCGCATCGGTCATGTTGGCTTCCGCCGGGCCGTCACGACGCTGTGGCAAACCTTCGAGGATCTGGTAGAGCACCTGGGTGAACTAGATGTTGACCCCGTGTTGGTCGGTGGCTTGGCGGTCCAACATTACGGCTATACTCGTATGACCGAGGACATCGATATCTTGATCGACCGATCTGACTACAACAGGTTGGTCGAATCTGGCAAAATCCAATATGGGCAACTGCGACGTTTCCAGCCTGGTGTTCAGGTCGATGTATTGACCGAAGGTCGGGATGGTGCTCCCGCTCCCGATGACATCCGAGATCCCGATAGCCCTTGGCTGCCGACGTTGGCGGGACTCATCCACATGAAGCTGATCTCGGATCGCATGAAGGACCAGGCCGACGTGGTGGAGTTGCTGAAGGCCAACGATTTCGATCCCGATATTCGCGATCAATTACAGCGGTTGGACTCCGCGCAGCTGCCCGAATTCGACCGATTATTCACGATGGCACAGATGGAACAGGGAAACGAATGAGTGATGCCGTATATGACAAGCTAGACGAGATCTCCAAAGTGACGTCCCAGTTAGAAACGAAAGCGTACGAGGCCGGCGAACTAGCCAAACAGACAGGTGATGAGGATCTCTTCCTACGGACCGAGATCGTGCGCCTGGCTTTGGACATCGCGGACAGCATCACCAGTTACCAACATGCTTCGGTAATGTCAGCTGCTGAGCGGCTGTTGACCGCGGTTCAGCAGTTCTACACACCAGAGCAGTAACGGTATCCTCTAGTAGGCCCACTTGAGCGAACTCGCGCGAAGCCAGCTTGGCCGCACTGCAGGTATTGACGACCGTAAGGATGCACAAAACACTTCGATGTACGAGTAATCACTTATAGTGTTACTCTATAATGGGCTCCCAAATAGACGTAGTTAGATGAAAATACACCGTGCACATAAGATCCGGCTCCAGCCGAACAACCAGCAGGCCAACCACCTGCAACAGGCTTGTGGAGTAGCTCGTTTTGCGTACAACTGGGGTTTGGGTGAGTGGCGCCGTCAGCATGAGGCTGGAGAAAAGACGAGCCCATATGCGCTAAAGAAGCAGTTCAACAGCATTAAACGCGAGCAGTTCGGTTTCGTCACTGACGTTACCAAGTGTGCAGCTGAGCAAGCGTTCACGGATCTCGGCGTGGCTTTCAAGAATTTCTTCCGCAACATCAAAGCCGGCAAACCGCCAGGCTATCCGCGGTTCAAACGCCGTGGGATCCGGGATAGCTTTTACATTGACAATATTCAACTCCAACTAAAGGGTCGGCAAGTCCGAATTCCAAGACTAGGCTGGGTCAGGATGGCCGAACCACTGCGGCTGCAGGGCAAGATCAGGTCGGCCGTCATCAGCTGCATTGCTGGTCATTGGTTTTGCTCCATCCAGGTCGAAATCGAAACACCAGACGTCAAGGCTGTTGGGCCGACGGTTGGCGTAGACGTCGGCATCAAATGTTTAGCCGTCACGTCTGATGGCCGGGTCTTTCAGAATCCGAAGGCACTTCGAACCGCCGAGCGACGAACACGCTTGCTACAAAAGGCTGTATCAAGAAAGCCCAAGGGATCCCACAACCGCACCAAGGCGATTAGACGTCTTCAACTGCATCACTACCGAGTTGCCTGCATCAGGGCAGATCATCTGCACAAAGCCGCCGCCGCGATAACCAAGGGTGCTGGTCGGATTGTGTTGGAGGATCTGAACGTCAAAGGAATGATGCAGAACCGCCGGCTCGCCAAGGCGCTTAGCGATGCTTCACTGGGTGAGCTACATCGTCAGATCGTCTACAAAGCTGAGCGGTTGGGCATCGAGATCATCACAGCAGATCGATTCTACCCAAGTAGCAAAACTTGCTCGGGCTGTGGCGCAGTTAAAGATGTATTGACATTAGGAGAACGTATTTACGGCTGTGAGGTATGTGGTTTGGAGATCGATCGAGATCTTAACGCCGCTATCAATTTAAAGCAATTGGCCGAGGGTTCCTCGGTAACAGCCTGCTGTCTTGGAAGCTCTGGTGTTGCTCTGCAGCAACACGAAACTACCGATTGGGCAGGAATTTCTCACGGGCCCACTTGATGGGTTTGGTAAGAAGAAATGAACAGCGAACTTGTCGACAACCTACTTGGCAATCCTGATGTATCGCGGGTACTCTGCATCGCGATAGCGGCGGAAGCTAGACGCCTCGGCGACGAAGCCGCCATCGATACCAAGGATCTGGCGATGCGGTTTAGTCGCTTGGTGCGTAGTCTGGATCGCAAGGCCTTCACGGACGAATGCCGACAGCTGGAGCGCTTGGGACCAGAACGCTATCTTCAGGCAGCAAGTAAACTTTTGAAATGAGGAACAACATGCCCAACAAAAACCAAGATCATGATTTCTACAGAGAAGTGGTGTACGCCATCATCAATGACGGGCGCGATGAACTCACAACCGAGCACGCCGAGCTTCTGAGCGACAATCTTGTACTGCAGAACGAACTTTTGCGTGTCGCTGAAGAAGCAGAAGATGCAATGGTCGAAGCCGTGTGGCGCGGAGTTGATGCTTTGGTGTAACGATATTAGGAAACAATATGCCCGTCGTAGACGATTCAGATCAAGTGCTCCCGCTGCTTAGTGTGGGCGACGCCATCGATACGCCCGAGGGGCCGGGCGTCCTGGTAGACGTTCAATTCAATACCGCGCAATACGATGGTAAGTGGCAGCTGGAGCCGCCCAGCCTGGTGGTCGAACTGGATGACGGCCAGACCATCCATACATGCCTGTGCGTAATCACGCTACCCGGCACAACAAAGGGTACCAGGTTGATTCACCAAGAATTCAATCGCCTGTGGCCGCCCCGAACCGAAGGGGTACCCGAGGGCGCCGACATGCTGATCCCCGAGGGCGAAGAAGATGCTGTCCGGGAAGGCAATGAGACTATTGAGAGGAAAGCCAACATGAGACGTTACGCAGAAGACCAAGAATCCGGCTACCAGGGCTGGAAGAACTACGAGACCTGGAACGCAGCGCTTTGGATCAACAACGATGAAGGAATGTACGATTACCTGCAGGAAGAGTTGGGCCGGTTGCGGGAAGACGAGGAAGACCACGACGAAATCGTCTACGCTTTGGCTCAGCTGATGGAAGATCACTTCGAGACCATGTACGACGACAATGCTGCTGGCCTTGTTGGTCCGCTGGCAGATTTGCTCCGCGCCGCCATGAGTGAAATTGATTGGCGCGAAATCTCCCAAAGCTTCCTAGAAGAGTAGTCCTTGACCGACCATCAGTGGTCCAACCGTGCCACCCAAGACTTCGCTGAATGGCTCGTCGAAGATGTCTTGGGGGCCGAGATGGCACGTCGACTACTCGACGCTCCGACGCCTCAAGATACACCCGTCACCAACCTGGCTGTCAAGTTGCGTGGTATAATGATCAAAAGCTTGCCAATCCCCATGGACCCGCGCTGGATGGCCGAGGTCAATTGGGTTGAGGTGGCGGCATATTTGGTCAGCAACGTCGACCTGGATGAGGACTAGCAATGAACGACTTCGCCATCTTGTGGGATGATTTTGAAGAGACGTCGTGGGCGGTGGTGCAGAACTCCATAGAGGAGATCGAGACCTCACCGTCGCGTCACCCGGAAGATCCCGACACGTGGGTCATCGGCTACGCGGGCGACACCGTCCTGGGCAAACACCTGCTGGACGCCAACGATGAGCCCGTCCACCTGTTGCTTCAGGTTCAATGGACCGCCATCGATGCCGCGGCACAATACAGACGAAACTACCGTGGCTTTGATCCTGAGCTAAAGATCCTGCAGGCCGTCCTGTTGAGTCCCGATGAACCGGTATTCATTCTGGACAACCCGGACGACCAGCTTGATCCAGATTACACCTGGCAAGACGTGTTTGCCGACGACCCCACGGCTGCGGCCAACGAGGCGTTGGACGACATTGACGACCAGCAATTGTTCAGTGAAGTGAAGTGACGTCAACTATCCCCGCCTAAAGGCGGAGGCTTGCAAGAGTCTGAGTTGACCAGACCGCTAACAAAGGAGGTTAAGAATTGTTAGCAGACGTTAGACAGCATGTAGGTACCGCCAGATGCCGCCTCAGTCGGGCGCTCTACCGTGGCTCTGTAAACAGTCGCGCGGGTAGCGACAGTCAACCACACAGTGAAGGCTGTCTAACTGGTCGAGAGGAAGTCGTAACTGGAGAGTTACTCCAGATTTTTCAGTACGCACAACTCGAAGGAGGTGGGCAAGATGTTTGTCTACGTACTTAATCAGCACGGCAAGCCGCTGATGCCTTGTAAGCCGCAAAAGGCTAGGAAGTTATTGGAGGCAGGGAAGGCTCGGGTAGTTAGCCGTGTACCTTTTACAATTCGTTTAAAGTATGGATCTAGCGGGTACGTTCAACCAGTGATAGCTGGCATGGACACAGGCTCTAAGAAAGTGGGTTGTGCCGCCATTGCTAATGGTGAAGTGATTTACCAGGCTGAGGTAACATTGCGGCAGGACGTTTCTAAAAAGATGAAGCAACGGGCGATGTATCGCAGGACCAGGAGAGGGAGAAAGACCAGGTATCGTCCAGCCCGTTGGTCAAACCGAGCTTCAATGCGAAGAGCGGGTAGGTTGGCTCCATCTATTCAGTCCAAGCTGGAATCTCATTTGCGGGAAAAGAAGCAGGTGGAGTATATTCTGCCCGTATCCGAATGGAAGGTTGAGACGGCTAGTTTTGATATTCATAAAATAACCAATCCAGAGGTAACTGACTATCAAGGTGGTTCCCAGAAGGGTTTCTACAACGTAAAGGCCTACGTGCTGCACCGGGATAACTATAAATGCCAGTCTGGGCGGAAGGTGAAACATGCTGATAAACTTCATGTGCACCACGTTCGGTTCAGGTCGAATGGCGGTACTGACTCACCAGATAATCTAACGGCCTTGTGCATTGATTGTCATGATGCTTTGCACGCTGGAAAATGGGAATTGAAGGCGAAGCGAAATAAAACCAAGCATGCCACTGAAGTTGGTATTATCAAATCAAGGCTGAAGGCTCTTTGGGAATTCACCGAGACCTTTGGTTATGAGACCAAATTCAAGCGTGAGCAAGTGCTTCGTTTGCCTAAGTCTCACGCAAATGATGCCGTTGCTATTTGTTGTACAGATGGTGAATTTATTGATACATCAAATGCGGTACTCTACAAACGTCATGTAGCTGCTGGTGATTATCAGCAGACCAAAGGAAAACATTCGGAAAAGCGAATCCCAACAGGTAAACTATTTGGGCTGCGGAAATTCGATTTAGTAAAAACCAGCAAAGGCATTGGTTTTGTAAAAGGCAAGCGGTCTAGTGGATATTTTGCCATCAGTGATATCGGTAACAACACAATAGCGGCAAGCGTAAATGTGAAAAAAGATTGCATTCGTTTGAGCGCTAGAACAACAACAACTTTAAGGAGTGGCGCTTCCTCCCCCAGCTAAAGCAAGGGGTCTCCGCGCCGTAAACAGGATGAAACCCGGAACTATAATTACTGATGTAGAAGGCCTTGACCTCGGAGAAGAGGGTGCCGTCATCGTATCGGTTGATGGCGACGAAGTCGAACTGGCACGACTGGACACTAAAGAGTTCATCACCGTCGATCTGAAAGATCTCGACTACCACGCCGAAGAGACAACCAAGCAGGAGCGCGTTACCCCGTGGGGCTACGACGAAGACGCCATGTTGTCGCCCGAACTGCACAACATCCGTTCACTACCGACCTACTGGGGTCCTCGGGATCCCAACAGCCCCAGCAGCCTAACTGACGTGTCGTACCGACCAGAACCCTACTGGCGCCGTCAGGTTAACCGACATTATAGTGTCGACGACTTAGGAGATATTCGAATGACTTACAAGAGAACCCCGATGCGGCGCCGTGCCGAGCCCGTCCACTGGATGGATCCTGTTCCGCAATCCCGGGAGCCCGACCGTCACGTCCAGCGTGATTGGGGACTGCCGCGCCGCATGCGGTTGGACCTGTGGGAAGCGGACAAGAAGGACGAGCTGGACACCGAAGCCCTCGTGGCCCACGCTGTTGACTTCTGGCAGCAGTACCGGACCAAACAGCGAACCTATATGTCGGAGGCCGGCGATCGGCGTTCGCTGGACTTGACCGACTGGGGCCTGATCTACACGCGCCGTTCCGGCATGACGCGTTCCGAGATTGAGCTGCTGTACCGCTTCATGGTCGCCACCACCCTTGTTCCCCAGAACGAGTACCTGCAGTTCCAAGACACCCTGGATGCCTACTCGGTGTTCCGCTTCAACCGCACCGACCAATAACGGTATGACCAAGTTCATTCGATACGCTGGCCATCGGTACCGTAGGGCGCAAGAAAAAGAAACTACAAAGAAGCCCTGTGGTAAACCGAACGCCGAAGATCCCCTGTACCAAAAGGCGCAACAGGTGCTGTCGGGCGCCAAGATCAAAGCAACGCCCGTTCAGGCTTGTAAAGAAGCCGATGGCACCGATTTTAGCTTTTCGATCGGTGCAGCTTGGAGCGGCATCGAAGCGCTGTTGACGTTTGACTACAGCGACGCGGGTAAGCTGCAGGAGTTGATCCTCAACATGTGCAGTCTTAGTTTCGTGGCCCACGGCGACGAAATGATCAAGATGGTGTTGGGGACCATCCAGACGCTCCAGCGGGCTGAGTTCAGTCCACAGGCACCAGCGGTCAACGTAGAGGACAAGAAGCGCACCGAGTACATTGATTTCCTGCGCCACTACATTACGGAGTTGCTGCTGGGCGCCGTAGAGCTGCCGTACGATGATCGCAAGGAGTTCTCTGCCGCGATAGAGAAGATGGGCAAAGAGGGTCGCTATCCTGCGGATCGAGCCGCCGTCATGGCCGAGGGTGCACTGCGGATATCGGATGAGGATTGGCAGGATCACATCGTCCCACTGGTGAAGTCTCAAGGCAGACAGTACGCCGCTACGCAAGAGATGGTCAACTCAGCCGTCATGCAAATCATTGCAGCCGACGAAGACTACACCGGCAGTGCGGATGTGCTGACGTATTTAGACGATGGTGACATCTTGGTCGGCCTCGATGTGCCGAAGCCCGCACAGTCATTCATGTTTGTGTTTCAGCACGCCGCGGGGCAAAACCGCCTGGATCTCGTAGACGCTGGCTTTGGCATCTGCGGCGCCACTTTCTCGTCTAAGGCCGACATCAAGCTGGCGAGTAAATTGGTTTCCGCCATGGTGGATCTGGCCGTATTGGCGGGCGAAACCGCACAACCCGAACTGAGTCAGCCGCCCAAGTTGGTTGCCAAAGAGTGGGACGAGAACAAGTACAACGAAGCCGCCCGCCGGGGCCTCGTTCTATGGGCCGCTGACAACAGTACTGTTCGCCTGGTATGGCAGGGCAAGGAACTGAATCCAGGGCAGTGTTACACACCGGATCGATGGAAACAACAAAAAGAGGACGAAGAGTCCACCTATAAAAACTATCTCCGAAAAGCACGGGACGCGAAACCGCCGCGCGAGGTGTTCCAGGTACGGCCGGACGGAACAGTGGATCGACTAGACTACAGAGGCAAGGTGATCCAAAAGCATATCTACAAACTGGATCCCACCACCGGCAAATCGTGTCCCATTGAATAAAGTATGAGTACTATTTTGTCAGAATTTTATCGCCACAAGGACTACCCCGACGTCATCATCCGGGTCCTCAAGGACGACGCCGGCACTATCTCGGTGTGCGGTGATAAGGTTGATGACACCATTTTTCACCTGACCCGAGAGGAATTGGACTACAACTTTGAGCCGGTTCTAGAACCGGAATCACTGATCCGTTAGTTATGACAAAGTACCGCAGCTATAAATTCCGGATGTACCCAACCAGCGGACAGGCCGCATTGATCCAACGTACTTTTGGTTGCTGCCGTGTCATCTGGAATCTGATGTTACAGGACGCCAAGACTAACTATGCCAAAACTAAGAAGTTCAGTTATCCTACCCCCGCCAGCTACAAGCAGGAGCATCCGTATCTAAAGACCGTAGACTCAATGGCGCTCTGCAACGTTCAGATCAATCTGAAGAAAGCGTTTTATCGCTACTTTACAGATCGAGGAAGTAAAAGGAACCACGCTCCTCGATGGAAGTCAAGAAAACACTCCCATAAGTCTTATACAACAAACCGTAATAGCATTAGTGCTAATATTAGAATAGAACAGGGTAAGCTCCGTCTCCCCAAACTTGGGTTTATCCGAGTTAGATTTCACCGACACGTTCCCGGCAAGATCAAATCCGCCACCGTCTCCCAAACAGCCGCTGGTTACTACTTCGTATCGATCTTGACCGAGCAACCAGATGTCCAGCTAACCAATAGTATTGACACCAGCAAGACAGTCGGCATCGATATGTCGTTCAGTGAGATCGCGGTGTACAGCGATGGTGCGAGACTCAAGCATCCTCGATGGTACCGTGGACAAGAAAAACGACTAGCACGAGCACAGCGAAAGCTAAGTAGGAGAGCATTTGGGTCAGCTGGTTACGAGGAGCAGAAGATCCGGGTAGCGCGGCTCCAGGAGAGAGCAGCGAACCAGCGTCAAGATTTTCTCCACAAGGAATCCCGTCGCTTGGTAGACCGGTTCGACGTCATCGTGGTAGAGGATATCAACCTGGCCGGGTTGGCTCGACGAGGCCGACGTCGTCGGTTCGGCAAATCCGTTCACGACATGGCGTTTGGGGTGTTTCGAGAGCAACTTAGCTACAAAGCCGAATGGGCCGGCAAGCAATTCGTCAAGGCCGATCGCTTCTATCCATCAACCCAGCTGTGCAGCTGCTGTCGGAAGCAAAATACCCAACTGCGGGGCAACTTGTCAATACGTAGTTGGGTTTGCAGCGGCTGCGGAGCCAACCATGATCGCGATGTCAACGCCGCCAAAAACTTAGTTGTTTGGTACCACGATAACAATACCGGTGCTTCGCCGGGAATTCACGCCGAGGGAGATTTGACCGCTACAGGAGACAGCAATGTTTCTGGTAAGTCGGATCGTGGAACTCGGAAAAGCCGCAGGACTATTGATCCTGTGGGCCTTTCTACGAAAGGCAGATGACTTTTGAGCCCTGCTGCCCTGCCCCCGAGGAGGAAACAAAAACTTAATCTCGATTGGGAAGAACTTAATCTCTGGCTACGCTGGATCTTCCTACTCGGTATAGCTGCTGCCTTCTGGCTCTGGGGCGGCTGCAGTCCACCAGCTCAGCTGAAGCGCCCCATCAAGTCTCCTGCCAATATCTCTACCACCTATGTCGTTCCAGACCGCTGTCGTATCCTGCTCAAGACCGCTACGGCTAACGTCCGGGTGACGATCCGCCGAGATTGTCTAAAGCGCGGCCGCACTGTTGTGGCATTCGTGGTGACGAACCCAGCCAACGGTGGCCGGGCTGCCGGCATCGATGCGGGCACAATTATGTTGAAGTTCTTTGGTGATCCGCCCGAGCTGGCCCCCTTGGCCATCGTCCCCACCCCGCTGGGCCCCGCGTTCCTGTTCATCGTCATCGGTTTCTCCCAGCAGGACAGGCAACGGATCCGCCACGATCAACGGCTGCGCTACCGGCGCCACTAACGCACGAAAAACTTGACAGGCCCGCTCCCGCCCCGTATGGTGTCGGTATTGACGTCCGTGTTGCATGATGAAGCGACTTTACAGTTTCCGCCAATCGATACCACCGACTTGGTACTGGTTGATGATCCAGGAACAAACCCAATGACCAACCAAATCACTAGACGAGTCTACTGGCAGGTCTCCGGGCAGGTCTCCGGGCAAATCATTGGGCAAGCTTCCGGGCAAGCTTGGTTCCAAGCCGACCGGCAAATCGGTGGGCAAGTTTCCGGGCAAGCTTGGTTCCAAGCCGACCGGCAAATCTGGGGGCAAATCTGGGGGCAAGTCCGGCAGCAGATCTGGGACCAAGTCCACCGGCAAGTCAAATGACGAATTCACTTCACTTCTGCATGAGCCAACACGGCGTGCTGCCAGATCCGGATCCAGTGGACGATGCCGTAAGTGCTGCACCACAGGTCCTCGTCTACGGCGTTGTCCGCGAACCCGTGTGGCAACAAATCGATGTTTCACTACAGCATGTCGGCGTTTGGTCGTTGCTGCACCGAGAGTTTAAACGATGGCCCACGGGCGGCAAGTCTACGGCACCGTCACGGCCTTGATGGAAACGTCGTCGAACTCCACGTAGGCGCCAGCACCAGCGCCCCACTGAAAAAGACCATCGCTCACGTGGGCAGCCACAAAGACGAAATCAAACGGCTGCCATAAAGTGCTGACAATTCCTGTCCACAGCGCGGCGCCTGCAAAAGTATCAACAGTTGGTGTGTTGGTACCGTCGCTGCGTGCCCAGCCGGTTACCCTGTACACCACACCAACCGACAAGATAGCTGCCTGGTACGCAGAATCGGTTACGGCGCCAGCTACGCGAAGCAGCCGAGTTCCGGTGTGTGGGTTAGTGGTTTGTTTGGTCAGTACAGCTGTTCCGCCAGCAGTCCATGCCACGGTCCCCACCGCCTCCATTGATCCGTCGGTCAAAAGCTCTGATCCATGGGTCAGGAAGTCGTACGACAAGATCTCGCGAACCGACACATTGTCCCATTCGGCATCGCCGTTTCCGCCCCCAAATGCCTGGACACGGAACGATGTGCTGGTGGCCATGTAGATGAAGCTCAACGGCTGCCACACTGAACTGTCGGTTCCGGTCCAACGGATGGTGCCGCCATCGGAAACTCTGGGAACTTTGCCGCCGTGGCCACGAGCCCAACCACTAACGAAGTACAAACTTCCGATGGTGGTGATGGTCTGCTGCGCCTCGGGCGGATCCACACCGGTGTAGGTGATGCGCAACGACTGCAGACCCCCGTACGGTGTACCGGTCTGCTTCGACAACAGAGGAGAATTTCCCGGTGTCCACGCGGGGGCGGTTCCCATCACGGATACATCGTCAAACTCTACCCAACCGAGAGCAGAGGTCGCACCGTAGAGGTAAATATTAACACCGCCGGTTTGCATGAAGGTAACGTCAACCTCCTGCCATGCAGCACTGCTGGTTCCCGCCCACAACAAAACCAGCGCATGGTCGTAAACCCGAGGAATAGAGGTGCCGCCATCGCCACGTGCCCAACCATAGAAACGATAAGAAGTTCCATTAACCAAAGTGGCCTGCGATGCACGTGGTGTTGCGCCACCAGTGTCGGTGATGCGCAATGCTTGTGTGCCACTGTGCGGCAAGACTACCGATTTGGTCAATGCCGCACCGGCACCCGCGGTCCACGCCACTACGCCAACGGCCTCCATTGATCCGTCCGTCATCTCCTCGGGACCAGGACCATCTTCCGCGTCGCCGTCGACCAGCAGCTCAGCCCCCATGTCCCAGTACGTCACCGTTGCTTTGTAGAAGTGTACGTCGTTCAAGTGGCGCGTCTGGACCGGATGGTTCGACAGGGCATAGAGGAACTTGGTTCCGGTTTCACCCGGCACGGGACTCCAAAAGATTTCAGCCCACAGGGCAAGTTCCCCAATGCCTCCCCGTGCTACCTCCTTCGGCACCCGACACCAGTAGTCAACAGTTGGACTTACGGCGGTACCGTCGTACTCGATGCGGTCTACGCGGTCGCGGTAGATCTCATTGTCCAACGCGATGGCGGCTTTGTTGACGATCGTGACCGTCTCGGGTGCCGCGACCGCGTAGCCACCAGTCCCTATCGAGAACTCCGTAACGCCGTAGATGGTGCCGTCGGTCTTGGACCGCAGGATCATGGCATCGGCGGCCGTGGTTGTGTCGGTAGATGTTGCGTCTACCGAGGCGGCCCTGTAGTCCACAACGGTCTGTACCTGCGTCCGCACCCGCGACAACAACATCGCGCCTTCCAACACGACGAAACCATATTCCAGATTGGTCGTAACGGCCGCCAAGCTGGCCCAGGGCAGCCCGGTGTGGGGACTGGTGCAAAAGTCCCATTTGACGTCCAACCAGGTACCACCCATGCCCTCCAGCAGCTGCGGACGGCCAACGTACGTTTCACCCGCAGCGGTGTCGCGCACCAGAGAAGCCACCAAAGCACTGCTGTGAGGAAGATTGTCCAAGCGGACACGACAGCGCACTTCGACGTTGCTGATTCGCTCACCGGCCGGTACAGAGCCCGCACCGCCGACGTCGAAGCTGCTGTAAGCCGAGATGCCCAACGTGTCGGCATCCAACGCAACATAACTGGTGATGTCGTCCGGTACTGCTTCGTCTACGGCCTGCCACGCCGTCGCGGCTCCCACGATGCTGGCCTCATCCTGGTGATAACCATCAGCGGTGGGAAGTAGATTGATGGTGGTGGCGGGTATGGCCGCAAGCCAAACTTCGGCCGCAATGCTGGTGCAACGAAAGTCACCACCACCGGAGTTCTCGATTCCCACCTGCAGCTGATTGACCTC
>LAZR01000494.1_pt1 | contig 31204 bp, 26 predicted proteins | sample 329461 | NCBI WGS metagenome assembly LAZR01 (sample SAMN03002196, study PRJNA259156) | marine sediment metagenome | biome: sea floor; feature: Hydrothermal impacted sediments; material: marine sediment; isolation source: Loki non-amplified sample from Loki's castle hydrothermal vent sediment ...
ATTTTCTCGATGGCGCGGCTGCGGTCGTAGCAAAGACCTGATTTGGCCTCGTAAACATCCTTCGGCTCGCGCTCATGATCCAGAGCGATCGGGATGTCATGCGGCGCGAGAGACAGCACCGCGTCTTGAACGGTCAGAATGACGCGCAGCTGGTCATCGAAATCCGTCGCGGGCGGACGGCCGAGGGGATCTGAATAACCAGCGTCACGCAGAAAGCGATCAGCATAGACCTTGTCATCTTGTGTCACTGCGGTGGTGACGTCGTTATAGGCGAGGATGGCAACCACACTCAGCACGAAAATGGCGATCGCGCCGCGCCATATTATCCGCCACGTCGCCGAGCGCGAGACGGCCGTCGAGAATCTCCCGCTCGATCGTCTCGAACACCAGCCGATAGGCCGGCGCGGACTCGATCGCCGCAAAATGCGTCGCGGTGTCCTGGGTCTGCTGGGGCGCGGCAACACTCGATACCGCCCCCGGCGTTCGATCCGCCATTGGCAACACACGTCCCGACAAAGGCCGGGCCTCCTCCCATGAGTGCCGCGGCTCTTCCGGCCGTCGACGTTTCTCATTGTCCGACAATCAGACTAAGCGGAGGATCAGGGAAGCGTCAACCGAGGTATGTGGTTCGCGAGGCTCCCTCGGCCTTATCCGCAGCGAACCTTGACGATCCGGTTCTCCGCGTCGGTTTCGAGGTTCAGTCGGGTCTCGACGAATTCCTGGGTAATCGGCTGATTGGGATAGAGCACGCGAACGTCCTCGGCCCCGGAGGCCGCCTTTGCCGCCTCCGTCGCCTCGACATTGGCGATCCGGCCGAGGACGACGCGGGCGGCGTTGGCATTGCAGGCTTCCAGCTCGGGCGCGGGCATGCTCGGCCCACCGACCGGCATGGGCAAGCTTTGCGGCGGCGGCACCGGGTCGGCGCGGTTGCTCGCGGCGCAGCCCGCCGTGATGATCGCCACCCCCGAAAGGATTGCCAGTGAGAGGGTTCGTTGCATGCCGCTTCCTTTATGATCCGCCGTGATGCAGGCATTCGACCCTAGCGCAATCACCGCCCGGATCGAGGTGCATCCTCGTTGTCCGGGCGCAGATTAGCGCACCGTCCGCAAAAGACGAAAGCCAGCCACGAATCCGTGAGGATGGGCGATCCTTTTCCCGGCGGGAGCGGCGCCTATGTCATAGCCCCAACACCAATTCCTGCCCCCGACGCCGTGCCTTGGAGCCATTGCCATGAAATCCGTTCTCGCCGTCACCGCCGCCCTTGCCGGACTCGTCGCGATACCCTCCGCCGGTCAGGCTCAAGAAGGTTGCGGCACCATCCAGATCGCCTCGATGAACTGGGCCTCGGCCGAGGTGATGGCCGCGATCGACCAGTTCATCCTCGAGAACGGTTTCGGCTGCGACGCGCAACTCGTGCCCGGCGACACGATGCCGACCTTCACGTCGATGACCGAAAAGGGCGAGCCGGACGTCGCCCCGGAGATCTACGTCAAGCAGTTCAAGGAGCAGATCGAGACGGCGCTGAAGGAAGGCCGGATTGCCTACGGCGCCAAGGTGCTCAAGGATGGGTCGGAAGAGGGATTCTGGATTCCGCAATATCTCGCCGACGCGAATCCGGACATCGTCACGGTCTCGGATGCGTTGAAGCGTCCCGAGCTGTTCCCGTCGCCGCAATCGTCGGACAAGGGCGCTTTCTATGACTGTCCGGCGGGCTGGGGCTGCCAGATCGTCCTCCACAACTTCTTCAAGGCTTATGATGCCGAGGAAAAGGGGTTTGAACTCGTGCCGACCGGATCGGCCGCCGGTCTCGACGGCTCCATCGCAAACGCCTTCGAAGCCAGGCAAGGTTGGCTGGGCTATTATTGGTCCCCCACCGCGATCATCGCGCGGTATCCGATGAAGAAGCTTGAGTGGGACGTTCCTTACGACGACGCCGAGTGGTTGAACTGCACGACCCAGGCGGATTGCGAGGACCCCAAGCTGAACGCCTGGACGGAAGCCGAGGTCTACACGCTGATGACGCCGAAGCTTGCCGAGGATTCGCCGGAAGCCGCCGCCTATCTTGAGCAGCGCGCCTGGGGCAATGAAACCGTCAACAAGATGTTGGCCTGGAAGGACAAGAACCAGGCGACAGGAGAGGACACCGCGCTCTACTTCCTCGACACCGAGGAGGAGGTCTGGACCAAGTGGGTCTCGCCGGAGGTCGCCGAGAAGGTCAAGGAAGCGCTCTAACTTCTCGCGCTATATCAATGCGCCGGGCTGCCATAAGCGACATTCGTCAGATGATCGCGGAAAGCCCGGCGACAATGGCCCAAAACGCGGCGCCAACCATCGCCAGCAGCGACAGGCCTGTGCCCCCCGAGCGTTGCCAGCCGGGCGCATCCGCGGCGGTAAAATGCAGCGCGTGCAGGAATCGGCCGGCGGTCAGAAGCAGGCCAAACCCGTGGATCGCCCAGGCCGGCCCGCCGAGAAGGGCAACGGCAAGCAGCGTGATCAGCGTCACCGGGATGAATTCCATGGCGTTCGCGTGGCCGCGCATGATCCGGATCATGCGCGGATTGCCGCCGTCGCCCATTAACACCTTCTCGCTCTGGCGCACGCGCCCGGTCTGGAACGCCAGCCAGACGAGAATCAGCGTGTTGAGGCCCGCGTAGATCGCGAGAGCCCCGATCGCATCGGTGGTCGCTTCCAACATGGTGTTCATCCCGTACCGGCGGCGCGTTCGCGGCCTGATCCGTAGGGTTTAAGGCGGTGTCGCTGGGATGTCGATCCGGGTCGTAACGCCAGGTTGTCCCCATCTATTACCCACCGGCAGACCCGTCCCGTCATGGAGGAGGCGCGTTCATCGCGTCTTTCAGCTAGTCTTCGTTTGGTCGGCATCCGCGACATCGGCAGATGTCATGCGCGTGCGAACCAAAGGGGCGAAGCTATGATGCCACTGCTGCTGGGACTGATCGTTTTCCTGGGGGTTCACTCGCTGCAGATCTTCGCTGACGATGGGCGGGGCCGGCTGATCGCTCGCCTGGGCGAGAGCCAGTTCAAGCTTACCTATTCGGCCCTATCCTTGATCGGGCTGCTACTGATCATTTTCGGCTATGGGCAGGCGAGGGCGGACGCCAGCGTGCTCTGGTCGCCGCCGACCGGCCTTCGCCATCTGGTATTCCTTCTCGTGCCGGTGGCGTTCATCCTTGTTGCCAGTGCTTACTCCCCGGCGGGCCACATCAAGGCCATGGTTCGTCATCCGATGGTGCTCGGCGTCGCAATCTGGGCCTTGGCCCATCTCCTCGTCAACGGCACCGACGCCGACCTCGTGCTGTTCGGCGGCTTCCTGGCTTGGGCGCTCGTCGACTACGCCAGCGCGCTTCGGCGGACCGCGACGGGCACTGCGCAAGCGACCGCCGCCAAAAACCTTCGCGGCGACCTGATCGCGGTGGTCATTGGCCTCGTCCTGTCCGCCGCTTTTTTGTTCGGACTGCATGGCTGGCTCATCGGCGTGCCGCTGCTTCGATAGGATCGGCAAGAGCTTGCCCTTTCACAGATGCGAAAAATCGTTAGAAGACGCCATGTCCGTTGTGTGCGTCGGCTGCGGCGGATGATGTGCCGCGACGATTTTTCGAAGAGTGGGTGAATGAGCGACGACAGTTTCTTCCGCGAGGTTAGCGACGAGCTTCGCCAGGACAAGGTCAAGGCCGTCTGGACGAAGTTCGGTATGTGGATCTTCGCCGCCGTCGTCCTCGCTGTCGCCATTACGGCCGGTGTCGTCGGCTGGGATCGTTACCGGACCGCGCAGGCCAATGCCTCCGGAGACTCATATCTCGCCGCGCTGGATCTGGCCCGGGATGGCAAACGGGACGAAGCCGTGGTGGCCCTCGAAGCGATCGCGGCGGACGGCTACGGAGCCTATCCCGACCTTGCCCGGATGAGCATCGGCGGCGTCCTGCATGAACAGGACAAACCCGATGAAGCCGTCGCCGCCTTCGACGGCGTGGCGAATGATTCCGGCGTGCCGCAGCCGATCCGCGATATGGCCGCCGTCCGGGCGGCCTACATTCTTGTCGACAGCGGTACGCTCGACGACGTCCGCAGCCGTGTCGAACGTCTGACCGGCGACAGCGAAGCGCTGCGCTTTCCGGCGCGCGAGGCGATTGCCCTGGCGGCCTGGAAGGCGGGGGATGGGGAAACCGCACGCCTGCTCTTCCAGCAACTCCTCGACGATGCCGGGGCGCCCAACGGTATTGCCGGGCGAGCGCGCATGATGCTCGAAGTGATCGCCGCCAGCGACCCGATGGCGGCCGCCGCAGCACCGGGCGAGCCCGCTGACACCGCGGCTCCGAGTGGAGAGGCTGCTGACACAGCGCCGGCACAATCGGCCACCGATTCCGGCGTGACAGACAGCCGGACAAGCCAGCCGGCGTCCGCCGATGCGCCCGAACCGGCGAGCGCCGCCGCGCCGGTGGACGAAACGAATTCGCAGGCCGCGCCGCCCTCGATGCCCTCGCAGGCGGTGAGCGAACCGGCGCCAGCAGCCGGCGCGAACTGATCCCAATCGGCGTCCGGCGAATCGTCGGGCGCCCCATCGCTCCGGAGGAGCGCGGAGACCGTCATGGTCACCATCGCCATTATCGGCCGGCCGAATGTCGGCAAGTCGACCCTGTTCAACCGCCTCGTCGGCAAGCGGCTAGCGCTCGTCGACGACCGGCCAGGCGTCACCCGCGACCGGCGCTCCGGTGACGCGTCGCTGATGGACCTCGAGTTCGAGATCGTCGACACGGCGGGTCTGGAGGAAGCCGGGGCGGAGACACTGGAGGGGCGCATGCGCGCCCAGACGGAAGCGGCGATCGCGTCGGCGGACCTGTCGCTGTTCATGATCGACGCCAAAACCGGTCTCAATCCCCAAGATATCGCCTTCGCCGATCTGATGCGGCGGACCGCCGCAAAGGTCGTGCTGGTCGCCAACAAGGCCGAGGCGAAGGGCGCCGAGTCGGGCCTCATCGACGCCTATTCGCTCGGGCTCGGCGAGCCGATCGGCATTTCGGCCGAGCACGGCGTCGGAATGGCGGAGCTTCGCGACGCCATCGTCGAGGCATTGGGCGACGCGGTCCTGGACTATGAGGACGACGACGAGGAAGAGAGCGCAGACGTTGAGAGCGAAGCGGCCTTCACGGATGATGCGGAGGAGCCGTCCTACGACGCGACCAAGCCGCTGCGAATTGCCATCGTCGGACGGCCGAATGTCGGCAAGTCGACGCTGATCAACCGCTTCATCGGCGAGGATCGCATGCTGACCGGCCCTGAGGCCGGGATCACGCGCGATTCCATCTCGGTCGAGTGGGAATGGCGCGGGCGCAAGATCAAGCTGTTCGATACGGCCGGCCTTCGGCGCAAGGCGCGAATCCAGGAAAAACTCGAAAAGCTCTCCGTCGCCGACGCGCTCCGCGCGATCAAATTCGCCGAAGTCGTGGTGGTAGTGCTCGACGTGACCATCCCCTTCGAGCGCCAGGATCTATCGATCGTCGATCTCGTGGTGCGCGAGGGCCGGGCGCCGGTCATCGCCTTCAACAAATGGGACCTCGTGGAGGATCGGCAGGCCGTGCTCGCCGATCTGCGCGAGAAGACCGGCCGTCTCCTGCCGCAGGCGCGTGGCATCCGGGCGGTGACCGTGGCGGGTGAAACCGGCGAGGGGATCGACCGGCTGATGAGCGCGATCGCCGAGACACATGAAATCTGGAACCGCCGCGTGTCGACCGCGAAACTGAATCAGTGGCTCGACCGGATGGTCGGTCACCATCCCCCTCCGGCGGTCGCGGGGCGGCGGGTGACAATTAAATATATGACTCAAGTCAAGTCGCGGCCACCGACCTTCATGTTGTCCACGACTCGTCCCGAAGCGCTTGGCACCGCTTACACGCGCTATCTTATCAATGGGTTACGCGACAGCTTCGGGCTTCTCGGCGTGCCGATCCGTCTCGGATTGCGCAAACCGGATAACCCTTACGCCGCAAAAGCGAAGCGGCGGTCATGAAATCACCATCATCTGTTAACCAAGAAACAAGGTTAATGGGGGAAATTCGGTGGAAGTCCATCGATTGAAGACTGTTTTGGGGACGTAATGACGGCTGTTGATTTGGTAGCAGGGGGACGCATGCAACGCCGTTCGTCGAAACGCGCCGCACGCGCTATCGTCGTCGCGGCCGGCAGCTTCGCGACTCTCACCGCGTTTACCGGTCAACTCGCCTATCAGGATATGACCAGCCTGCTCGGCGGTTCCAGAGAAGCAAACCGCTGGCAGTCGTATTTTGTTCCATCGCCGGCGGGCTCGGTGGAAACCGCCAAGATCGCATTCGCCGATTCCGGCAAGAACAGCCGCCTGCCGGCCGGCAGCGGCGTCAAGGCCGGCAACGGCGACCTCTTCACCATCGACACGGTTCAGCTGGCGCTCGACACGCCCGACGAGAACCGGGTGGCGCGAGCAGAGAAGGGGCGCCGGGTCATTTCTCTCATGCCTGCCGCCGAACTGCCGCCGCGCGGCTTCTCCGCCGGCTCGATCCTGGAGCGGCAGTCGCTGCTCGGATCGCGGGTCACCGGCGGCCAGGAGCGAATTCGGAGCGCCTTCTCCAAGGTGACGCAGTCCACCAAGGACGCGATGACCGTCGCCATGAATTTCCAGCTCAAGGGTCCGCCGACGATCAAGCCGGGCAAGGAGAGGGCGACCAACGACATGTTAATGCTGGCTTCCCTGAAGCCTTCGGACGCCGCGACCGCCGCGCTCGGCTATGCACCTTCGGGACCGCAGTCGGGCCGCGCTTCCTCGCTGTTCGAGAAAATCCTGAAGGATACGCCGCAGGCGTTCATTCCGCCGATCGGCGAGAAGGACCATGCCTGGGCCGCGACGCCCCTTCCGGCGACGGCCTATACGGACAAGGAGCAGAAGTGTCTTGCCAATGGCCTGTATTTCGAGGCGCGAGGCGAGTCGACGCTGGGGCAGGCGGCAGTGGGGCAGGTTATCCTGAACCGCGTTCGCAACCCGGCATTCCCGAACACGATCTGCGGCGTCGTCTACCAGAACAAGAGCTGGCGCAATCGCTGCCAGTTTTCCTTCGCGTGCGATGGCGCGCGTGATCGCATTGCCGACAGCGGCGCTTGGGCGCGCGTGTCGCGCGTCGCCGAACAGGTGACCAAGGGCGAACTCTGGATCAACGCGGTCGGCTCGGCGACCCATTATCACGCCAATTACGTTCGGCCGCGCTGGGCACGCGCCATGGAAAAGGTCGACAAGATCGGCAAACACATCTTCTACCGCACCTTCAACGGCGGCTGGTAAGCAGCTCGCGCCATCGCGAATCTCCCGGCTTTAGCCAAATTGCGAGCGCACCTTCCCGCGTGAAATATTTCCGCATTCCGCTGTATCGGCCGGATCGCGCGACCCGAGCATTTTGCCGCCGCCGAAAAATGCGCTAGAGCCCAAAGCTCCTCATTTGCAACGGTCGGACACTATGGCTCAGAAAACCAAGCACCTGCTCCATATCCTGGCCGCCCAGCCGGTCATCCCCGTCGTCGCGGTGGACAGCGCCGCGGAAGGCGTCGAACTGGCGCGCGCCTTGGCCGCCGGCGGCCTGAAGGCCATCGAGGTCACGCTGCGTACGCCGGCCGCTCTCGACGCGATTCGGGCGATCAGCAGCGAAGTGCCGGAGACGGCCTGCGGCGCTGGCACCATTCTCGAGCCGAAGCAATTCGACCGCGCGGCGAAGGCCGGCGCGAAGTTCATCGTATCGCCCGGCGCGACGGTGGAACTTCTCGACGCCGCGAGATCTTCGGACGTTCCGTTGCTGCCGGGATCGGCAACGGCCAGCGAATTGATGGCGATGCTGGAAGAGGGCTACGAGGTGCTGAAATTCTTCCCGGCCGAACAGATCGGCGGTGCCGCCTTCCTCCGCTCGATCGCTCCGGTCTTTCCCGCCTTGCGTTTCTGCCCGACCGGCGGCGTGTCCATGAGCAACGTACGCGACTATCTCGCGCTGCCGAACGTCATCTGCGTCGGGGGCTCGTGGGTGGCGCCGAAGGCCGCGGTTGCGGCCCGCGACTGGGCGGAGATCACCCGTCTCGCGCGGGAGGCCGTGGCGCTTCGCGGCGGCGGCTGAGCCGCGGTCCCTCGCGCCGTGCCCGATCCGGGGGCACGCTCTTCGCGGCACGGTTCAGACCCTTGTCGGGGCGATGTCGACCACGGCGCACAAGCATCTTGACGCGGCAACGGCTCCCGGTCATGGTCCCGGCCGGAGCGCGGGCGTAGTTCAGCGGTAGAACGCAAGCTTCCCAAGCTTGATGTCGTGGGTTCGATCCCCATCGCCCGCTCCAGCCTCCAGACTCTCGCAGGTGCTGCTAGGTCGTCTCGCCGAAGGGCGGACCGCCGAGCGGGACGTGGTCGTCGGACAGATCATCCGCACCGAGCCCAAGCGCCTCCTGGGCGATCTTCGCATGGAGCTGCCCCACCGTCGCGAGAGCATGGCCGCACGCGCTGCACGCGATCTTTTCATGATCGGGCGTGCTCTCGTCGAGATTGATCCGATTCTCGGCTCCGCACTTGTCGCAGCGCATCGTCATCGCGTTCTTCATTTCGTCCACCTTTGCTACGGCCCTCGATGTCGCCTCGGCCTGCCATCCGTGCCGAACCATCTAGCGGCCTCTGCCCGATCACCAAGGGTGAGAGCGGCACCGTCAAACCTGGACGAGTAGCGCGGTTGCGTACATCGCCACCGCGCCGACGCCGATGCCGGACAGCGCGGTGGCCGACAGCCAAGGCTGCCCCTCGGCGCGCGCCTGCCGGATCAAAAGGGCGCCGACCTCGACGATGACTTGAAGGATTGCGCCAGCTCCCACGGCGAAGGCCAGGGCCGCCCAATGCGGGGAGAAGGCGTAGCTGCCGATCCATATTCCGGCGACGGCAGGTAAGCCAGCCAACGCCGCCAGGGCGACGAAGACCCACAGGCTCGGCCGTTTTTTCGTCATTGGCGCCACGATGCCGATACCCTCGGTCAGATTATGCAGGGTGAAGCCGAGCACCAGGAACGAACCGAGCGCCGCCGCGCCTGTCGCGAAGGCGGAGCCGATCGCCAACCCCTCGCCGAAATTGTGCAAACCGATCCCCAGCGCGATCGCCGTAGCGAGGCGAACGCCCTCCAGTGTGCCGCCCTTCCGCCTGCCGACGATCATCAGCACCGCGAATGTCAGTGCGGCGACCAGCCAGACCAGAACGCCCGCGTGGAAGCCCGGCGCGGATTCGCTCGCCAGTTCCAGCGCTTCCTCCAGTGTATCGATCAGCAGAAACGCCAGCAGTCCGATCGTCAGCGCCAAGGCGAACTGAAACGTCCGCCTGCCGCCGGAGCGAAGCGCGGGATAGAACAGCATGCCCAGCGCGACGGGAACCACTCCGACGAACAATCCGATGAGGCCGAAGGCACCCAGCATGCCCGCCGTGGCGACGGGGGTGGCGATCGCGACATCGATGGTGTGATCGAAGGTGACGCCGGCCGACGTCAGCAGGGTCACATGGTGAGTTTCACCTTGCACCCAGGCGTAGGGAATGCGGAGCCACGCGTCGCTCATACGCTCCAATGCCCCGGCGGGCTCCTGGGTGAAGGTCCAATAGGCGCCGTCGACCTGTAATTGGGCGATGGTCATCGGTTCGGACCCGCCAGCGCGGACGTGTAGCGCGATGCCATCGCTGTCGAGGACGGTCCGCTCGACCGTCAGCTCTTCGGTGGGCGGTGTCCCTCCGTTCAAATAGCGAAAGGGATCGCTGGCCAGAAAAGCCGCCGCGACCGCGAGGATCAACACGAGGGGTAGGGCGATTCGAAGAATGGTGCGGGTCATCGCGATCAACCTTCCCGTGCCGGCCTCGTTGTGCCGTCTTGCACATCGAAGAGGCTCATCCAGCCAAGCTCGGCGAATTCCGACTGGTGGGCATGAAACATGTAGAGACCCGGCTCGTGGTCCCTGAAACTGATCTCGGCGATGCCGCGCTGGCCCTGGCATTGCATGATCGTGTCGACGGTCTTCAGCGTCGGTGTCAGCGTCGTTCCGTGATCGAAATAGTCGAAGAAATTCGCGTGCAGGTGCAGCGAGTTAATCGGGTCGAACTCGGTGATGTTGATCAGATAGAGCCGGATCGGCCGCGCCCGGTCGACGACGATGGGGCGCTTGGAATAAGCGTGCGCGATCGAATTGACCGCGTAGATCTCGTTCTCGTCGTCGAAGTTCGTGTCGAAGCCGTTCATCACCAGCACGAATTCCTGCCAGAGCGCGTTGTCGGGGGAGCCGAGGACGCGTGAGCGGGCGACATCGGCAAGCTCAAGGTGACGGGCCGGGTCCGGATCGATGATGAAGGCGCCGTAAAGCCCCTTGTGGATGTGCCGCTTCAGCGGGACCGAATGGCAGTGATAGAGATGACAGCCGAAGGGAAAGGCGTCGAACTCGTAGGTGAACTCGCCGCCCGGCAGCACGTTGCCCGCGCCGGGAACGCCGTCCATCCGTGCCGCATGGATGCCGTGGAAATGGATCGTGTGCGGATGCGAGCCGAAATTGCGGAAGCGAACGCGAACGCGATCGCCTTCGCCGACCCGCAAGGTCGGGCCGGGCACGCGGCCATTATAGGTCCAGGCGGGGAAGAAGATCCCCGGCGCGATCTCGATCTCCTTGTCTTCGGCGATGATATCGAATTCTCGGAGCGTACGGCCGTCCGGCAAACGCGACGCGGTCCCGGTGTCCCAGTCGGTCAGGATGTCATGCGGGTCGAAGCCATTGCGCTCGTAATCCACCTCGCCGACCGTGGTCATGCCGTCATGGGTGTTGTGTGCGTCCTCGGATGTCTGGTGGCCAGCATGTTGCTCGCTGTCAGCCGCGGCCTGCGGGGCGGCAGGCGATGTCGACGCCTGGCCCAACGCGAGGCGAACCGCCGACGATCCACCGAGAAGCGCTCCTGCCCCCAGCAGAAAGCGGCGTGTGGTGGGATATTCGAACCAAGATGGCATTGCGTAGCTGCTCCCGTGTCGATTCCTTGGCCGTGGAAGGAATCTCGGCATTCGTCATAATTGCATGATGCTATAAAATATAGCCTTGGCTACAAATGACTTTGAAGCGGGAGTTTTGTCAACCAACAAAGGTGTCCGATTTCGCGGTTGGCGATGCCAACCCGATTGGCTATGCATGACGGTAATGACGAAGGTTCAAACGAGCGCCATTCCCGCCTTGCCCGATGCGGAGCAGCAGGCGGCCAATTTCCAGCGGGTGCGAGAAGTCCATCAGCAGGAGGTGGCGGAAGATTACGTCGAGTTGATCGCCGACCTGATCGACAGCACCGGGGAGGCCCGCGCGGTCGATATCGCCCGGCGGCTGGGCGTTGCCAACACCACCGTCGTCAAGACCATTGCGCGATTGCAGCGGGACGGACTGGTTTCGAGCCAGCCCTACCGGGCGGTGTTTCTGACCGAGGCCGGCCGAAAAATGGCGGTCCGCTCAAGGCGACGGCACGAACTCGTCGTCAGCTTCCTTCGCGCGATCGGCATTAGCAATGAGACCGCCCAGCGCGATGCCGAGGGCATCGAGCATCACGTCAGCGAGGAGACGCTGGCGGCGTTCGAGCGGGTCGTGCGCGCCAAGGCGGCCGACTCGGCTTAAGGCCGGATAATGAGACCGTCGGGAGCCGCGCTGCGCCTTCGTGGAGCGTCAGCCCGCCGCGATCAGCCGCCCCTCCAGGGCATCGCGGATCAGTGCCCGGGTCTCGTCGAGGCCATAAAGTGCCGCGAAGGAGCCGAAACGCGGTCCGCGTTCCTGCCCGATCAGGATCTGGTAGAGCGCCTGGAACCATTCGACCGAGACGCCGGGGCCGCCCTGCGGTCCGGTCTTCTTGTGGTCCTGATAGCGCTCGATCGGCCGCGCCACGTCGAGCAGCGCGTTCTGGATCGCCTCGCCATCGGCATCCTTCGGCAAGGCGGCAAGCTTGGCGTCGAGCGCCTCCAGCGCCTCGCGCTCGACCTCATCGGGAGCGCGAAACGTCTTCGAAGGCCTGACGAAATCCTCGAAATAGCGCAGCGCATAAGCGACGAGCCGATCCAGATCCGGATCGGTTTCTGGGGTGACGCCCGGCGCGTAGCGGGTGATGAAGCCCCAAAGCGTTGCCGTGTTCGAAGCGTTGGAGGCCGAGACCAGATTGAGCAGCATCGCGAAGGGTACCGCGACAGCCTTTTCCGGTGGGTGGCCGTCATGGACATGCCAGACCGGGTTCTGCAGCCGCTGACGCGGTTCCTGGCGCTGATAGGCCGCGACGAACTGGTAATAGTCGTCGACTGCTTTCGGGATGACGTCGAAGAACAGCCGCTTGGCCGCCCTCGGCTTCTGGAACATGTAGAAGGCGAGGCTCTCCGGCGAGGCATAGGCGAGCCACTCGTCGATGGTCAGGCCGTTGCCCTTCGACTTCGAGATCTTCTGGCTTTTCTCGTCGAGGAACAGCTCGTAATTGAAGCCTTCCGGTGGTGTCGCGCCGAGCGCCTTGCAGATCTTCGACGCGAGGGTGACGGAATCGATCAGATCCTTGCCCGCCATTTCATAGTCGACGCCGAGCGCCGCCCAGCGCAGCGCCCAGTCCGCCTTCCACTGGCACTTGACCGCGCCGCCGGTTACCGGCGTCTCGATCCGCTCGCCGCTGTCGGGATCGAGATAGGTGATGGTGCCGGCGTCGGCATCGCGATCGACCATCGGCACCTGGAGGACGATGCCGGTCTTCGGATGGACCGGCAGGAAGGGCGAATAGGTCGCGCGACGGTCGGGGCCGAGCGTCGGCAGGATGATCTCCATCACTTCGTCATAAGCGGCGAGCATCTTCATCAGCGTCGCGTCGAAGCGCCCTGAGGCATAATAATCGGTCGCCGAGGCGAAGTCGTAGTCGAAGCCGAAGCGGTCGAGAAATGCCATCAGACGGGCGTTGTTCGCCGCCCCGAACGATGGATGCTCATTGGAAAACGGGTCCGGAACCCGCGACAGCGGCTTGCCGAGATGGGTGAGCATCATCTCCCGGTTGGGCACGTTGTCCGGCACTTTGCGCAGGCCATCCATGTCGTCGGAGAAGCACAGGAGGCGCGTCGGCACTTCATCTTCGGTCAGGACGCGAAAGGCGTGGCGCACCATCGAGGTGCGAGCAACCTCGCCGAAGGTTCCGATATGCGGAATGCCGGACGGACCATAGCCGGTTTCGAACAGCACCGTCGCCGGCATGCCGCTGGTCTCGAAGCGCTTGAGGAGCTTGCGCGCCTCCTCGAAGGGCCAGGCGTTGGAGGCCAGAGCTTCCTCGCGCAATGGTCGTTCGGCGACCGTGTCCGTCTCCGGGGTCTGCATGGTGCGTCCTTGCATGGTTGGCTTTTCCGCTGCGCCCGGCTCCTCTTGGTAACAGAAGGCATTGCGGGCAGGGAAGGTCGCGCCCGGTCTAGAAAGAAGCGGGGGGGCCGTCAACAAAACCCGCTTACGCCTTGTTGCGGAGCCGGTCGATGGCTAGCTTCGACCAATCGCAAGTCTGAAGGAGCAGCGCATCATGGCCGACCTCGAACCGCAGGAAGCCCTCGTCCATCTCATGGTTTCGATGGCCGCAGCCGACGGCGCGATTAGCGAGAACGAAATGCGCGAGCTGGAGGCCCTGTTGCACACGCTTCCGGTGTTCGAAGGCTTCGACATGGCGAGCCTCGCCGAGATGGAGCGCCATTGCAGCGACATTCTGGAGCGCGAGGACGGCCTCGATACGATTATCGCCAATGTGAAGCAGGTGCTGCCAGTCAAAATGTACGAAACCGCCTATGCGCTGGCGATCGAGGTGGCGGCCTCCGACGTTCACGCGACGCAGGCGGAGTTGCGATTCCTGGAAATGCTGCGCGACGGGCTCGAACTCGATCGGCTGGTGAGCGGGGCGATCGAGCATTCGGCGCGGGTGCGCTACCGGCGGCTTTAGAGAGAGGCAAGCGGGCTACCGCTCTATCGCTGTTCAAGCCGCGGCCACTCGAACCCGTAGGCGCCGAGCCCTATACGGGTAACGTCACCGGAATTGTAGAGGTCGGTCTCGCTCGCCAGGAATGGACGGAGTGCGTCGGCGCCGGCCTTCTTGGGTAGTCGCCGATCCCGGCACCGCCGCTGTCGTAAATGGCACCGACGTTGACGCAATAGATAACTCCTCCTTGCACCAGAAATTGAGCGTGACGGTCCTGCTCCGATGGTCCGGTAACGGGACTTGCGGCAGAGGCGGCTTTGTCGCGGCGGAATTACTTGATTCCGATTACCATGGAGTCCGGGCCGGCCAACGGCTCGACGCGGGTTTCCGAGAACCCCACCTCGCGCATCCATTCCTGACAGTCGGCGCCGGTATAGTCGAAGCCGCCTCGGGTCTCGATCAGCATGTTCAGGCTCATCAGAAGGCCGAATGCGTTCTCGCGGCGATCGTCGTCGATTATGGTGTCATAGACGATCAGCGCGCCGCCCTTCGGGACTGCGCTGAAGGCTTTTTCGATGAGTGATTTCTTCGTGGCCAAATCCCAGTCGTGCAGAATATGTCCCATGACGATCACGTCGGTGGCCGGAAACTCGTCCTGAAAGAAATCACCGGCGTGGAACTTTACGCGTTCCGACAGTCCGTTCTGCGCCGCGAACTCTTCGAAGATCGGTCGCACCGGCGGGAGGTCGAAGCCGACCCCCGTGAGATGGCTATGCGTCCGCGCCAGCGTGACAGGAACCATGCCCTGCGCGGTGCCGACGTCGATCATGTTGCTGTAGTCGCTCCAAGGGAACCGGGCAGCAAGAACCTGGGCTGCTCCGGCACTGAGCCCGCTCATGGCTTGCAGAAAGGATTCCAGCCGCTTGGGATCGGCGTAGAGCGAATCGAACAGGTCGGTATCGCCGCGCTTGCCTTCGTTCTGCATCTCGCCGGTCCGCAAGGCTTCGGTCAGGGAATCCCAGAATCCGAACAGTCGGGCGTTTGCCATTTCCAGCATGCCGCCGACATAGGACGGCTTGGCCTTGTCGAGAAAAAGGTCCGCGTCAGGGGCATTACGATAAACCCCGTTCTCCCGGTCGAGCACACCGAGCGCGACCAGAGCATCGAGGAAATCGCGAGATGCACGCTGATGGAGACCGAGCTTCCTTTGCAAGGTCGGCAGATCAGCCGGAGCTTTTGCCAGAACGCTGAACACGCCCAGTTCGACCGCACTCAAAAGGGCCTTGGATCCCCAGAACCCCATTCCAAGCTTCATAATGTTGTCAGGCGCGAAAGTCATGGATGCCATCCTCCCCAGAGTTAGGTGCGGAAGCATACTATCACAAAGGAATCGCCGTGACCGGTGGAGGCTTTCCGTTGCGTAGGCAAAGGGACGTGCGTCCGGTTTTGTCGTTGTGATGTGCGCAGGCGATCGTCTTGTTGGATAGGTGATCCCGGCATCTCCGCCGGTTACGAGCAGTCGCTCCAGGCCTCTGCCCGCCCGCCATTACTGACCGACGATCTCGCGGGTGGCGTCGAAGATAATGTCCTTGTTGCGCTCCATGGTGAAGCGCAGGTCCCAGTCGTCGCGGCACAGGAAGACCGGCCGCTCGTCGCGGTCGCGCGCGACATGGGTGATGTTCTCCTTGATGAAGGCGGCAAGCGCACTTTCGCTGTCGGAGCGAATCCAGCGGGCGACGCTAGAGGTCACCGGCTCGAAGGTGACGTCCGCCTTGTATTCGGCCGCGATGCGCGAGGCGAGGACGTCGAGCTGAAGCGGGCCGACAACGCCGACGATCCAGGTCGAGCCGATCGACGGCCGGAACACCTGGACGAGGCCCTCCTCGGCGAGATCGTCGAGCGCCCGGCGGAGTTGCTTGAGCTTCATCGAATCCTCAAGGCGCACACGACGCAGCACTTCCGGCGCGAAGGCTGGCAGACCGGTGAAGCGGAAGCTCTCGCCCTCGCTCAGCGTGTCGCCGACGCGCAGCGTGCCGTGGTTGGGGATGCCGATGACGTCGCCGGCGAAGGCTTCCTCGGTGCGGGCGCGCTCCTGGGCGAAGAAATAGATCGGGTTCGACACGGCCAGCGCCTTGCCGGAGCGCACATGGTCGAGCTTCATGCCGCGCTTGAAATGACCCGAGCAGAACCGAACGAAGGCGACACGGTCGCGGTGCTTGGGGTCCATATTGGCCTGGACCTTGAAGACGAAGCCGGAGACCCGGTCGCCGTCCGGATCGATAGGCCCCTTGTCGGAGGGTTGCGGACGCGGCGAGGGCGCGTGTGCGGCGATGAGGTCGAGCAGCCGGTCGACGGCGAAGTTCTGCAGGGCGCTGCCGAAGATCACCGGCGTCAGATGGCCCTGGCGATAGGCGACCGGGTCGAAATCGGCATAACCTTCGCTGGCCAGCGAAGCGGCGTCACGGAACGGCGCGTGGATGTCGGCCGGAATCAGGGCTGCCAAGGCGGGATCGTCGAGCCCCTCGGTGTGCGTCACGTCACGCGTGCGGCCGGCGGCGAGGAAGTCGTTCGAGGCGAGGTCGTAGCAGCCCTTGAACTGGCCACCCTGGCCGACCGGCCAGACCACCGGCGCGACGGATAGCGCCAGCATCTCCTCGATCTCGTCGAGCAGCTCGAACGGGTCGCGGCCCTCCCGGTCGATCTTGTTGACGAAGGTGACGATCGGAATGTCGCGCAGCCGGCAGATCTCGAACAGCTTGCGGGTCTGGGTCTCGATGCCCTTGGCGGCGTCGATCACCATGATGGCGCTGTCGACCGCCGTCAGGGTCCGGTAGGTGTCCTCGGAAAAGTCGCTGTGGCCGGGCGTGTCCAGGAGGTTGAAGGTGATGCCGTTCTTTTCGAATGTCATCACCGAGGAGGTCACCGAGATGCCACGGCTCTTCTCGATGTCCATCCAGTCGGATTTGGCCCGCCGCCCGTCGCCCTTCGAGCGGACGGCACCGGCCATTTCGATGGCGCCGCCGGCCAGAAGCAGCTTTTCGGTCAGCGTGGTCTTGCCGGCGTCCGGATGGGAAATGATGGCGAAGGTCCGCCGGGCGCGGTGGCCGGTTTCGGCCTGCCCGACGCGCTCGGGGTCCACCGGCGCGGTGGAGCGATCTGCGTCGGCTTGGTCATCCATGGCGGGCATATTGGCGTATTCCGTGTTGTCGGTCGGCGGCCGCATCTGCCGTGGTCGGTGCCGATGTCCCGGACAGGCCTTGGCGGCGGCGGAGCGTCAGGCTCTCGGTGCCCGCGAAGCATAAGCCCGCACATTGCCGGACGATCCGGCCTGTCTATCGCTCAGGCAAAGAGTTGAAGGCGGATGGTGGGCGTGACAGGGATTGAACCTGTGACCCCTTCGATGTCAACGAAGTGCTCTCCCGCTGAGCTACACGCCCATCCGACGAGGCGGCTTAGAACACGAGATTTGAGCCCGCGTCAATAGGATCACGGCCGGCCGAAAGACTGTTTTCGAGCCGGGCCGAGAGGCCTCCCAGACAACTCTGCTAGGCCGCGTCTTCCAGCATCTTGCTGACTTCGTCGACGAGCTCGCGCAGGTGGAACGGCTTCGACAGGATCTTGGCGTCCTTGGGCGCTTTCGAATCCGGGTTGAGGGCGACGGCCGCGAATCCGGTGATGAACATCACCTTGAGGTCCGGGTCGAGTTCGGTCGCCCGGCGGGCGAGTTCGATCCCGTCCATCTCCGGCATGACGATGTCGGTCAGGAGCAGCGAAAACGGCTCCTCGCGCAACCGTTCGTAGGCGCTGCCGCCATTGTCGTAGCTGACGACCTCGTAGCCGGCTTTTTCCAACGCCTTGGCGAGGAAACGGCGCATATCGTTGTCGTCTTCGGCGAGTAGTATCTTTGGCATTCGTGTTATCCGGATACGGTGGGGCAACGATCCCGGCGGCTGGTTCGTTCTAGGGACAATTCCATAGCAGAATGGCCCAAGATTTTCTAAAAGGAATGAACGTCTGGCCAACCTGTACAAAAAAATATGATCCGTCACCCGGCTGGAAAGGCTCAGTTTGGCGAAAACCCCGACAATCGAGACCGCAGCGGGAACGATCCCGGCCTTCGAAATCCTCGAACCCGACGAGCCGACCATCCCCTTCGTCTTCTGCTCGCCCCATAGCGGGCGGGACTATCCGTCGGATTTTATCGCGGCAACGCGCCTGTCGGGCGAATCGATTCGGCGGTCGGAGGATCTTTACGTCGATCGGCTGTTCGACTTCGTGCCCGATCTCGGGGCTCCGCTTCTGGCGGCCCGTTTTCCCCGGGCTTATCTCGACGTCAACCGCGAACCCTACGAACTCGATCCCAAGATGTTCGCCGAGACGCTGCCCGCCTTCGTCAATGCCGGCTCGATTCGCGTGGCGGGGGGCCTCGGCACGATTCCGCGTATCGTCGCCGAGAACGAGGAGATTTACCGTGACGTCCTGCCGCTGGCAGAGGGGTTGCGGCGGATCGAGGAGCTCTACAAGCCGTTTCACCAAGCAATCGAAGAGGCCCTGCAGCGGACGCGGGAGCGCTTCGGTCTGGCGATCCTGATCGACTGTCACTCGATGCCGTCGAGCGTGCGCGCGCTGCCGGGGGGGCGCCGGCCCGATATCGTGATCGGCGACCGGTTCGGGACCAGTGCGGCCGGCCGGCTGGTTTCTATCGCGACCAGTCGCATCGTGGCGCTCGGATATGATGTGGCGCGCAACAAGCCCTATGCGGGGGGCTTCATCACCGAACGCTATGGCCGCCCGCCGGTGGGCTTTCATGCCTTGCAGATCGAGATCAATCGCGGCCTTTATGCCGACGAACGCCAATTCCGTCCCCATGCGGGGTTCGATTCCCTGCGCCAACGACTCACAACGTTTGTGGCCGGGTTCGCTGCGGAGGTCGCGGCGGACTACGCTTGGCCCGCGGCCGCCGAATAGCACGCTCGCGATCTCCGATCGCAGGGCGATACGCGGACAAAAAAACCGCACTGCGTTGAAACAGTGCGGTCAAGAGTCTAGGGAGGAAACGCCCATCAGGGCGGCGGCAAATCAAAGCCGCACGGCAGGATTTATGTTGCAGTGCGAAATCTGTCAATCCCATTTTGGCACATTTCGAGGTGTTGCGTAAAATTGCCGCATATCGAGGCGTGTGGCTCTTAGCGAGTTGGGATGCTTCCAACCGTTCACCGTCCAGCAGCGAGTCCGTGCCATGGAACTGCCCGAGATCGCGTCGCTCTTCCACCTCGCCGATGTCGCCGACGCCGAGACGCTGCCCCGGTTTCGCGCCGGTGGCAGTGTCGACAACAAGCTGGCTGCGGCTTTCGACCCGGTGACGGAGGCCGATCGGGTCGCCGAGCGGGCGATCGTTGCGGCCATCGCCGCGCGCTACCCCGACCATGCGGTGCTCGGTGAGGAGTTCGGCGCGCAGGGAAACAGCGAGCATCTATGGGTGATCGACCCGATCGACGGCACCAGAGCCTTCATCTCAGGCGTTCCGGTATGGGGCACGCTGATCGGCTATTGTCAGGCGGGCCGGGCGCGGATGGGGCTGATGTCGCAACCGTTTACCGGCGAGCGCTATTTCGCCGACGGTGAAGCCGCCTGGTGCGAGCATCGGGGCCAGCGAAGCCGGCTCGGCGTGCGGCCGACGCGCAGGCTTGACGAGGCGACTCTGTTCACCACATCGCCGCGGATGTTTTCGGGTGAGGGACTCCGCTGCTTCGAGAAACTGGAAGCCGGGGCGCAGCTGACCCGCTTTGGCGTCGACTGCTACGCCTATTGCATGCTCGCGGCCGGTCACGCCGATCTCGTGGTCGAGTCGGATCTGAAGCCCTACGACATCGTGGCGCTTGTGCCGATCATCGAGCAGGCGGGCGGCGTGGTGACAACCTTCGATGGTGGCCGGCCGGAAGCGGGCGGCGATATAATTGCCGCCGCAACACCGGAATTGCATGCGGCGGCGCTGGCGATTCTCAACGGCTGACAGCGTTGGCCGCTGCCGATCAATCCAGCGGCAGCGCGCCACCCACGAACGCATCGAACGCTTCGAGGAAGGGCTCGCGGAACCGGTCGGCCTCCTGCAGCAATTCATGGCGGGCGAAGGGAATCGTCAGGCTGGAGCCGGACCGCATGCGCCAGGCCAGCCGCTCGGCCGCCGGGGTTGCCACCACCCGGTCGTCGCCGGCGCCGATAATCAGGGTCGGGATGGCCAAACGGGCAATCCAGTCGGAATCGGTCAGTCGCACCATTGCGCCGGAGACTGCGGCGAGCCAGGCGATCGTAGGACTGCCCAGAAACAGCTGGGGGGCGGCCTGGGCGAGGGCCTGATTGCGTTTGAGGCGGCGCGGGTCGCTGGTCAGCACGCTGGTCGCCGGGCTCGGTGAGTGGTTGCGATTCTGGAAGGGATGCGTCGGCAGGCGGCCCAGCCCGACCAGTTGTGCCAGCCGCGCCACGCGGTTCAGTCCACGCAGGCCGATCCGGCCGGGCGGGAAGGATATCAGCGGCGCGCTGAGGACCATCCGTTCGATGACGTTCATCAGCCGCGGCGAGGCCTGCAGCGCGATCAGGCCGCCCATGGAATGGGCGAGGATCGCGTAGGGGCCGCGGCAATCGGGAAGCATCACGTCCTGGACGAAGCTTTCCAGGTCATTGACGTAATTGCGGAATTTGCGGACGTAGCCGAGCCGGGTATTGCGAATCAGGCGTTGGGAGCCGCCCTGGCCGCGCCAGTCGAAGGTCACGACCATGTAGCCGCGACCGGTCAGGTCGCGGATGGTCTCGAAATATTTCTCGATCGCCTCGTTGCGCCCCTGCAGCAGGATGATCGTGCCGCGGGTGCGTGGCAGCTGACTGGGCGCAATGGCATAGCGCAGGCGCTTGCCGTCCGGAGTGCGAAAACTCGACGCGCTGATCCCCGGCGGGGCGGGATTGCCAGCGCTGCTGACCAGTTCGCTTCGATCGAAGGCTTCGTTCATCGCCACTCGGCCTACAAATAACGTTTCGCGCCGCCACGGGCGCATCCCGAACAGCATGGACGATTCGGCTTGTAGAGTCGCAGGCGGAGCCGGTCAAAATTTAACCGAACGGCGAGAGAGCATGAAAAAACCGGGAGCCCCCTTCGAGGCTCCCGGCTGGAGCGGCCACAGCGGAAGGGACGGGACGCTGCGACCGTTTCGGTTCCACCGGAGTCCGGCGGAAAACTGTCCGGCTCGATGATCTTGCCGCCGGGCGCCCCGTTGCGGGGGCCGGCTTGGCTGATCGACCGAGCCATGAGCGCCACTATGCCCAGCGCCACCTGAACGGTTGCGGAAGGCAACGTTCATTTTCGGTTCAGGAGAAAAATTCTCGAAAAATCAGAGGGTTATATTTCGTGGTCGAAGCGATTCGGCTCTGCCGAACGACTTAAATCCGAGTTCTCCAGAAGCCCTTGAACCGCAAAAACCGGCTCACCATTTTATTGGTGCGGTCGCCGATATGGGGCCGCTGGCCGGGTAGCATTGCCAGATCGGGATGCACGCTTCGCGCCAAACGCAAACATCGTTGCTTCTGAATGGAGAACATCATGCGTCACGTAGACTTTGCTCCCCTGTACCGCTCCACTGTCGGTTTCGACCGGCTTTTCTCGCTGCTCGACAGCCAGACGGTCGCGGACAACAGCTCGACTTATCCGCCCTACAATATCGAACGCACCGGCGAGAACGCCTATCGCGTGACCATCGCCGTCGCCGGCTTCGGCGACGAAGAGCTGTCGATCGAAGCGCGCGAGAACGTGCTGACGGTGAAGGGCGAAAAGGCGGAGGCTGAGGAAGGGACCGGAAACGAGACCCTTTATCGCGGCATTGCGGGTCGTGCTTTCGAGCGCCGGTTCCAGCTCGCCGAATACGTCGAGGTGAAGGGCGCGAGCCTGAAGAACGGCCTGCTCCACATCGATCTCGTCCGGGTCATTCCGGAGGCGATGAAGCCGCGCAAGATCGAGATCGCGACGGCCGATAACGGCAACGCCAAGCAGCTCGAGGCGAATGCCGCCTGACCCTGCTTTCCAGGTGAATGAAAACGGCGCTCGAAAGGGCGCCGTTTTCTTATCGGGAACTCAGGATTCGTGTGGTGCGCCGATCCGGTCGAGATTAACGGCGGTCCGCGCATCCTTCATCATCCCGGGATGGCCGACAGAACTCTGCGGCACCGCGTTGCGTGCCACTGTCCAGCCATTCATCCAGGCCGCCCGCAAGGACGAGCCGACGGGATACTGGCAGGACGACATCGGAAAATTGTTGCGGAAGGCGAGCCTGCCTTGCTCGGTAGCGTCTGTGGACATGACGATCTCCTTCGTTGCAGGTGGCCGAATCTGACCCTCTCGCACCGGTCCGTCAACCCGCGTTGTCGCGAATGTGCGGTCGCGGAACGAGCAACAATGGGAACGGTTATTCCGCCCCGGTCCCGCGCCAACTCACTGGAATCGATCCAATTTCTTGGTGATTTAGGCGATCAGATCGCAGAAGCGGTCGATCTCAGCTTCCGCGGTCGACCAGCTGGTCACCAGGCGAACCAGGGTCTCGTCAGCGCCGACGAGGTCGTGCACCCCGTGCGGCGGATTCCAGTCGTAGAACACGGCGCCTTTGCCGCGCAAAGTCTCGGCGAGAGTGGAATCGAGAATGGCGAAGCTCTCGTTGGTATGGGTTTCCCACGCCTGCCGCGCGTGCGGGCTCGCGTCGATTCCGGCGCGCAGGCGATCGGCCATGCGATTGGCATGGGCCGCCAGGTCGAGCCAACGGTCGTCCTCGAGATAGGCCATGAACTGGGCGGCGACGAAGCGCGTCTTGGAAAATAGCTGGGCGCCGCGCTTGCGGATGTAAGGAAACTGGCGAGCCTTGTCCGGATCGAAGAAGACGACCGCCTCGGCGCACCAGCAACCGTTCTTGGTGGCGCCGAAGGACAGGATGTCGACGCCGCGCTTCCAGGTCATCTCGGCCGGCGTCAGGCCGGTCGCGACGAGGCCATTGGCAAAGCGTGCACCATCCATATGCAGCGTCAGGTCGCGGCCATGGGCGATCCGGGCGATCGTCTCGATCTCGTCGCCGGAATAGAGGGTGCCTGCTTCGCCCGGCTGGCTGATCGTCACGGCCATCGGCTGGCCCGCATGAACGAAATCCGGCTTGAAGCGGGCGATCTCGCGCTGAAGATTCAGCGGATCGATCTTGCCGTCGGCCCCGTCGATCGGTGCCAGGCGGGCGCCATGGGTGAAGAATTCCGGCGCGCCGCACTCGTCCTCGATGACATGGGCCTCGCGGTGGCAGAGCACGACGCCGCCCGGCCGGTTCACGGCGGCGAATGCCAATGAGTTGGCGGCCGTGCCGGTGCCGACGAAAAACACCGCCACCTCGCGTTCGAAAATCGCGTCGAAGCGGCTCTCGACGGTCTTGTCGAGGTCGCTGGCGCCATAGGCGGCGGCCATGCCGTCGCCATGGGCGGAAAGTGCCGAATTGATCGCCGGATGGGCGCCGGACCAGTTGTCGGAAGCGAAAATCATGGCGGTGCCGTATCGCGCCGCGTCGCCAAGGGCAAGACGGGGGGCATGACGAAGATCGAGATGGCGGCGACCGCTTCCCTTGGCTTGCCGGTGGCGGTGACATCCGCTCACCTTCGCGTGTCTGATCTCCGCGAGGACGGATTTGTCGTGCCCAAGCTCGCATCGGGATGCTAGCAGCACCGAATGGCGACCGCGAAATCCATGACGGCTGGCAAGGGCCCGGGCATATTTCTCCGCTGGGTGCTTCCGGTGATCGGGGCCGCCGTCGCGCTCGCAACCCTGTTCTGGCTTTACCGGGGCCTTGACGTTGGTCGATTTCTGTCGGCGGTCGCGACCGCTCACATGGGCTGGCTGGTCATGCTGGCGGCAACGATCCTGCTCGAGCAACTGACCCGCGGCTGGAAATGGCACCAGATCTTGTTCGATCTGAAGCCGGTTTCGACCGTCAGGCTGTTCGGGGCGATCATGGCGGGCTACGGGGTCGCGATTGTCGTTCCGCTCGGCGTCAGCCCACTCGTGCGCTCATGGCTGATCGCGCGGCTGGAAGGGCTGCGGATGGCCAGCGTGCTCATGACATCGGCGATCGAGCGGTTTCTGGACGGAATTGTCTTCGCGTTGCTCGCCGCTTTCGTGGCGCTGGCCGGCCGAATTCCGGATGTCGACGGCGATGTGAGGACGGGGCTGGCGGTCGCGGGCGGCTTGAACCTCCTGTTGTTTTCCGGGCTGTTGTATCTGCTTTTCATCGGGCGCTCGCCGCTGGGCTGTGAGAACGCTCGGGTCAGCCGCTGCATCGACTGGCTGGCCGCCAGGGGGCGGGGACGGCTCAACGGGCTGAGGCAAGCGATTCGCGACGGCATCGTCTGGCCGCGTGATCGCAACCGCCAGATCGGGGCGGTGTTGGCCAGCGTGGGGATGAAGCTCATCGCGGCAACGCATTTCCTCTGGGCCGGTCTGGCGGTCGGTATCGTGATGGCTCCGCTCGACTATCTTTTCCTGATGATTTTCGCGGGTTTTGCTCTGGTGCTGGCCCGGTTCGTCCGCGTCCCCGGCGGTTTCGTCATCGGCTCCGGCTTCGCGTTGAAGCTGCTCGGGGTATCCGACGAGCAGGCGCTGGCGATGATCCTGTTCAACCACGTCCTCACCATCGTGCTGATGGTCGTGGTCGGCCTGTTGTTTCTATGGCGGAGCGGAATCGATATTCGGCAGGCGCGAGAGGCTGAGTCGAAGGTCGAGGAGATCGTCTCATGCGCTCCCGTTGTCGACAGCGATAAGCTTCGGCCGGTTCTATGAATCGGCTAGGATGGACTTTGGCAGGCGCACGGTCACAGTCGTTCCGTTCGAGCCGGAGCCCACAGCCATGGTGCCGCCGATCTGTTTGACGAACGCGTCAACAAAGCGCGAGCCGAGCCCGGAACTTTCACCCGCCGGGGTAATGCCGACACCGTTATCGTGAACGGTCATGACCGCTTCGCCGTCCCGCAGCCGGAACCCCATCGTCAGCTCGCCTTTTCCGGCTGGAAAAGCGTGTTTGATCGCATTGGTCGACAGCTCGTTGACGATCAGGCCCAGCGGTACAGCATGATCGGACTGGATAGAGAGCGGTTCTGCGTCGATGTGGATTCGGATGTCTGAATCCACATCGAGCAGGCTCGACCGAATACTCTTTGCGATGCCGTCGAGGTAGTCCGGCATCGACACCGGGCCCAAAGCGCTGGAATGGGCAATCACGTCATAGAGTTCGGCAACAGCGCCAATGCGCGTTTGCATGGCGCGATAGCCATTCCGGCAGGGCTCGGCCGCGCGTCGGAGTTCGAAGGCGACGAAAGCCGAGATGACCTGAAGGTTGTTCTTGATGCGATGGGCGAGTTCGCCGGCGAGCATCTCGCGGTGGCGATCGAGAAGTATGGCGTCGGTTGCATCCTCGAAGACCACCAGCAATCGCGTGACATGGTTGCCGGGACGAAATATTTTCCGCGCGTTGATCTTGAAAACTCGCCGGCCAAGGCCGGGAAATTCGTCCTCGAGCAAGAAATCGTCGACGGCTTGGTTGTCGGGCAACACGCGGTCGAGCAGTCGTGTCAGGGCGGTCACATCCCATTGCCCTTGCCCCAGACTTCGTAGCGAACGCCCGACGACCCGATCCGCCGAGGCATCGAACAGTCGCAGGAACGCGCGACTTGCCGTCACGACCGTCATATCCGATTCCAGGATCACCAGCGGATCGCGGATCGTATCAACGATGTTCTGGGCCAGCCGGAAATTCCGCTCCGCCTCCCGTTGCTGCGCGCGCAGCTCGGTGACATCCTTGATGACCAGAAGAAAGAACTCGACATCGTTGCCGGGTCGATAGACCTTGCGGGCGCTCAGCAGCATGCTCTTCAGGCCGATATCGGGAAATTCATGCTCGATCTCGTAGCCTTCGACGACTTTGTTCTCGGGGATCAGCCGCTCCAGAAGGTGCCGTAGTTCGGGAATGTCCCACTGCCCGTTTCCCAGATCGAAAAGCCGCTGTCCGATTGTCCGCTCGGGCGTCGTATGGAATGTCGAATAGAAGTTTCGATTGGCGGAGGCGATTGTCAGGGAGGTGTCCAGGACCAGCAGGCCGTTGCTGATCGTATCGACGATGTCGGTGGCGGAAATGGCTTCCATACTGAAATCCTGCAAATCCTGCTTTCCCATTTGGCCCGTCTGCGCCTGTCTTGCCTCGGCCGAACCGCCGTCATTGAACGCTAGCAGGCTGAACGTCGAATGTCCCTCGGTTTGCTGCCCTTTGATCGGGAACATGGACAGGCTCTTGCCCATCCGCGACCGTTCTGCCATATTGCCACAGATAGGACAGTATTACTGTCATAATATGATGCAAATGCGCCGTGCGGGCGCGCGCTTCGCGCCTGAAAGACGCGGCCGGGTTCTATCCTGACGCCAGAGGTCGTGCGACAAGCCGACTGAAATTGAATGCTCGGGCGGTGGCCGGACGCGGGGACATACCCCCCGCTGGCCACGCCGAACCGGGCCCAAAAGTGCGGCCGCAAATGGCCGGACGAAGACACGGGCGCGGCTGAACGCCGGCGCCGCGACGACGGGAGACGACGCGATGACGAATCTGTCCAACGCCGAAACCTTCGAGACAGCGATCTCGACCTTGGACGTCGCCGCCGCGATCAAACCGCGCACGGCGCCCGGACGGACGGGTCTCTACGATCCGCGCAACGAACACGATGCCTGCGGCGTCGGCTTCATCGCCCATATGAAGAACGAAAAGTCCCACTCGATCATCGAGAAGGGCTTGCAGATCCTCCAGAACCTGACCCACCGCGGCGCGGTCGGGGCCGACCCGCTGATGGGCGACGGAGCGGGAATGCTCGTCCAGATTCCGCATGATTTCTTCAAGGAGGAGATGGCGGCTCAGAGCGTCGATCTGCCGGAGCCCGGTGAATATGGCGTGGGTCATGTCTTCATGCCGAGGGACGCCGAACAGCGGCGGCACATCGAGACGGTGTTCGAGGACGTGGCGCGCGAGGAAGGCCAGACGGTGCTCGGCTGGCGCGACGTGCCGGTGTCGAACAATCAGCTTTCCCAGTCGCCGGAGATCGTCGCCACGGAGCCCGTGCATCGGCAAATCTTTATCGCGCGGAGCGCATCGGTGACCGCCGACGATTTCGAGCGTCGGCTCTTCATCCTGCGCAAGGTCGTCTCGAACCGCGTCTATTCGGAGGCCAAGGGCGAGGACATCGGCTTTTACGTGGTGTCGCTGTCCTCGCGGACGATCGTCTACAAGGGAATGTTCCTGGCCTATCAGCTTGGCCCGTACTACGCCGACCTGACGGACCCGCGCTTCACCAGCGCGCTCGCCCTCGTTCACCAGCGGTTCTCAACCAACACATTTCCGTCCTGGAAGCTCGCGCATCCCTATCGGATGGTCGCCCATAATGGCGAGATCAATACGCTGCGCGGCAACGTCAACTGGATGGCGGCGCGTCAGGCTTCCGTCGATTCGGAGTTGTTCGGCAACGATATCTCCAAGCTCTGGCCGATCTCCTACGAGGGCCAGTCGGATACAGCCTGCTTCGATAACGCGCTGGAGTTCCTGACCGAGGGCGGTTATCCGCTTGCCCACGCCATGATGATGCTGATCCCGGAAGCATGGGCCGGCAACAAGCAGATGGCGAAGGATACGCAGGCCTTCTACGAGTATCACGCGGCGCTGATGGAGCCTTGGGACGGGCCGGCGGCCGTGGCCTTCACCGACGGAAGGCAGATCGGTGCGACGCTCGACCGCAATGGCTTGCGCCCGGCGCGTTACGTCGTCACCGACGACGATCTCGTGATCATGGCCTCGGAAGCCGGAACGCTGGAAATCCCTGAAGAGCGGATCATCACCAAGTGGCGGCTACAGCCGGGCCGGATGCTTTTGATCGACCTCGAAAAGGGCCGGATCGTCTCCGATGACGAGATCAAGCGCGAGATGGCTGGCGCGCACCCCTATCGTGACTGGCTGAAGAACACCCAGATCATCCTGGAAGATTTGAAGCCGGTGGCGCCGCGGGCCTCGCGCTCGGACGTCTCGCTGCTCGATCGCGAGCAGGCCTTCGGCTACACGATCGAGGAGACCCGAACGCTGATGGCGCCGATGGCCACCACCGGCCAGGAAGCGATCGGCTCGATGGGCACCGACACACCGATCTCGGCGATGTCGTCCAGCTCGAAGCTGCTCTACACCTATTTCAAGCAGAACTTCGCCCAGGTCACCAATCCGCCGATCGACCCGATCCGCGAGGAATTGGTGATGAGCCTGGTCTCGTTCATCGGGCCGCGGCCGAACATCTTCGATCTGGAAGGCTCCTCGCGCCGCAAGCGGCTGGAGGTTCGCCAGCCGATCCTGACCAATGGCGACCTTGAGAAAATCCGCAATATCGGCCACACCGAGGATCGCTTCGACACCAAGACGCTCGACATGACCTATGCGGCCGAAAGCGGCGCGGCGGGCATGGCGGGGGCGCTTGACCGGCTGTGCGAACGTGCCGAGGCGGCGGTCGTGGGCGGCTACAACATCATCATCCTGTCGGATCGCCAGGTCGGCCCGGACCGGATTCCGATCCCCGCGCTGCTCGCCTGCGCGGCCGTCCATCACCACCTGATCCGCAAGGGTTTGCGTACGGCGGCCGGGCTCGTGATCGAATCCGGCGAGCCGCGCGAGGTCCATCACTTCGCGTGCCTGGCCGGCTACGGGGCCGAGGCGATCAACCCCTATCTCGCCTTCGACACGCTGCTCGAGATGCACCGGCGCCAGGAATTCCCGCCGGAGGTCGATCCGAACGAGGTCGTCACTCGCTACATCAAGTCGGTGGGCAAGGGGCTTTTGAAGGTGATGTCCAAGATGGGCATCTCGACCTACCAGTCGTATTGCGGCGCCCAGATCTTTGACGCGGTCGGCCTGCAGACGGACTTCGTCGAGCGGTATTTCACTGGTACGGCGACGACCATCGAAGGCGTCGGCCTCGACGAGGTGGCGCGCGAGACCGCCGAGCGTCACGCCCGGGCCTTCTCCGACGATCCGGTGCTGGCCCGCTCGCTCGAGATCGGCGGTGAGTATGTCTACCGGATGCGCGGCGAGAGCCACATCTGGTCGCCGGACGCGGTGGCGACGCTGCAGCACGCGGTGCGGACCGATTCCTGGGAGAAGTACCAGGACTACGCCAAGATGGTGAACGAGTCCGCTGTCCAGAACTCCACCATCCGGGGCCTCTTCCGCATCAAGGCCGCCGAGGAGGCGGGGCGTGCGCCGGTGCCGCTGGACGAGGTGGAACCGGCCAAGGACATCGTCAAGCGCTTCTGCACCGGGGCGATGAGCTTCGGCTCGATCTCGCGCGAGGCACACACGACGCTGGCCCGGGCGATGAACCGCATCGGCGGCAAGTCGAACACCGGCGAGGGCGGCGAGGAATCCGACCGGTTCACGCCGCTGCGCGACGGCTCGGCGAATCCAGAGCGCTCGGCGATCAAGCAGATCGCCTCGGGCCGGTTCGGCGTGACGACGGAATATCTGGTCAATGCCGACATGCTGCAGATCAAGGTCGCGCAAGGAGCCAAGCCTGGCGAGGGCGGGCAGCTGCCTGGCCACAAGGTCGACGCGACCATCGCCAAGACCCGGCACTCGACGCCCGGCGTCGGCCTGATCTCGCCGCCCCCGCACCACGACATCTATTCGATCGAGGATCTGGCGCAGCTGATCTACGATCTGAAGAACGTCAATTCGGCGGCCGATATTTCGGTGAAGCTGGTTTCCGAGGTCGGCGTCGGCACGGTCGCGGCGGGCGTCGCCAAGGCGCGCGCCGACCATATCATCGTCGCCGGCTACGACGGCGGCACTGGCGCCTCACCGCTGACCTCGATCAAGCACGCCGGCAGCCCCTGGGAAATGGGCCTTGCCGAGACCCAGCAGACGCTGGTGTTGAACGGCCTGCGCTCGCGCATCTGCCTGCAGGTCGACGGGGGTCTCAGGACCGGTCGCGACGTCATCGTCGGGGCGCTGCTCGGCGCCGACGAGTTCGGCTTCTCGACGGCGCCGCTGATCGCCGCCGGCTGCATCATGATGCGCAAGTGCCACCTCAACACCTGCCCGGTCGGCGTCGCGACGCAGGATCCGGTCCTGCGCAAGCGCTTCAAGGGCACGCCCGAGCATGTGATCAACTTCTTCTTCTACGTGGCGGAAGAGGTTCGCATGATCATGGCGGAGATGGGCGTGCGCCATCTGTCCGAACTGATCGGCGAGTCGCAATTGCTCGACCGCAAGGAGATGATCGACCACTGGAAGGCCAAGGGGCTCGACTTCTCCAAGGTGTTCTTCAAGCCGGACGCGCCGGCCGAGGAACTGCGCTGGACCAAGCGTCAGGAGCACCCGATCATCGATATTCTCGACCGTAAACTGATCGCCGAGGCCGAACCGGCCCTGACGGCGCGGCAGATTGTGGTGATCGAAACGCCGATCACCAATGTCGATCGCTCGACCGGGGCGATGCTGTCGGGCGAAGTCGCCAAGCGCTATGGCCTGAAGGGGCTGCGCGACGACACGATCACGGTGAAGCTCAGCGGCACCGCCGGGCAGAGCTTCGGCGCGTTTCTCGCGCGCGGCATCACCTTCGAGCTGACCGGCGACGGCAACGACTATGTCGGCAAGGGGCTCTCGGGCGGCCGCATCGTCGTCAAGCCGCGCGCCAACTCCCGCGTCGTGCCGGAGGAGTCGATCATCGTCGGCAATACCGTGCTCTATGGCGCGATCTCGGGCGAATGCTATTTCCGGGGCGTCGCCGGCGAACGCTTCGCGGTCCGCAATTCCGGCGCGATCGCGGTTGTCGAGGGTGTCGGCGATCATGGCTGCGAATACATGACCGGTGGCCTCGTGGTGATCCTGGGCGAGACAGGCCGCAACTTCGCGGCCGGCATGTCGGGCGGCGTTGCCTATGTCTACGACGCGGTCGGTGACTTCGCCGAACGCTGCAACATGGCGATGGTCGATCTGGAGCGGCTGGACGACTCCGAAGACCTCGATTTCGTGCATGGGCTGATGGAACGGCATCGGGAGTACACCGGCAGCAGCGTGGCTGCAAGGCTGCTCCGCGATTGGCCGCACATCGCCAAACGGTTCGTGAAGGTCATGCCGCTCGACTACCGTCGCGTTCTGGAGG
>LAZR01000495.1_pt1 | contig 31107 bp, 50 predicted proteins | sample 329461 | NCBI WGS metagenome assembly LAZR01 (sample SAMN03002196, study PRJNA259156) | marine sediment metagenome | biome: sea floor; feature: Hydrothermal impacted sediments; material: marine sediment; isolation source: Loki non-amplified sample from Loki's castle hydrothermal vent sediment ...
GTGGTTTTGTTAGAAGTATGGACTCCACATAACTGGGGTTGATGGCAAATCTTATAGAACTATACAACAGAAGAAATCAAAAAGCTGTGGTCGTCCATGGAAGACACCTCTGCAAATACAGGTGGGTGGGACTGTGAACATGTGTTGCTTTGATTTTGATGGGAAATTACTTTTAGGTGACTTGAAAACACAAACACTTAAAGAAATATTTGAATCTTCGATGTTCAAAAAAATATTGAAACATCATGAAACCGTAGATTTTGGTGAAAGTGGATTAATTTGTGAGAATTGTGATCAAAGAAATTCAGACAAGTCTGATGTGATGATATACAAAAGACTATCGCGTGATGAAGTATTGGAAGTCTTAATGATGTTAGCTTCTGAGACAATTCCCTCGGGAATTGCGGGTGAAATTTCTGCTGATCTTAATGAAGATGGTAGCGCAGAGATTTTCTTTGCGCCTAAAGTTAATGAAAAAGATTTGAATTAAGTAAAGATATTTCTAAACGAGTTATCGTAACCCCAATCTTTGCTATCTATATGTTGCCAACCGGCTGTTCCTGGGATATTGACTTTCATCCTACCCGATGCGTCTCGTACTTTATACGGTTGTCCTTGATCATATAATTGAGTAATTTGCACTCCGCCTTCAATGGCTTCCGAGACTGGTTTTGTACCTTTGCCATTCCATTCTCTGACAGGTTTTCTTTTAAGATTCAATTGACTTAGGATATGATCTGCAGATTGAGTAGATGAAGTATAGGGGGTTTTGATTGCAGTATGAACAATGCGAAACTTCTTATTAGGATTTTGCATTGAATCTCTAGCATATTCTACAATCTTATCCATTCTAGCATCATCTGGGCTAATATGGAGACCATCATTAAATATAACACTATCAATTCCGCCTTCGATAGCATTTTCCTGAACAACGAGGCTGGCAACGGCCCCAAACCCACCTGACCAACTTGCCAGGGCTAGTTTTCCTCGTTTAATTTTCACATTAGGATGTTGTGTTTGAAGTTTAGCCAGGACTTTATTTACGGCTTGATTTACAAAAGACGGGTATCCGAATTTGGCAGTATTCTCTTTAGATCCCATTCCACCAGCTTCAGCAGTTATAATAACAGCGTTAGCACCCATACGGGTTGCCGTCTTAATATCTCCTCCTGCCACTCCTCTAATTTGAATGATAAAATCAACCGTACCATCTTGCTTGACAACACCTGAAGGGGCCATTACAGTAGTACCTGGGCCTACAGATCCTATAGATTTGAAATTAAGTTTTGGTTCATCAATTTCCAGGCCGAATGATTTTTGGACAAGAGTTGTTAGAATTCCGGCACTTGCGGCTATTTTCTCAAGAGCTAGTTTTCTAAATTGATTCATAAAGGGCCTCATAAACATCTGATAATATTGACATGGATACCGTAGAAGAATTAAAAAAGCACGTCGAGGTACTGGAGAAGTTTCTCAAAGAAGAGAAGGCTTGGCGTAATAAAATGAATAAAGTTCTCTCATGGGAGAAAGAGCGAAATAAAGTTGAATGTGATGCATTGAGACAATTATTGACCAACAAGATGACCATGGTTGAAAATCTAACTGGTAGTTTAGAGCTTATTCAGAATGAACTATTAGCATTACAGTCATCACATGGGCAATTAAAAGAGAAGTATGGTGAAGCTTAAAGTTGGACAGATTTGGGAGTATGCTGGACAAAACGGTGCACCTAAACGCACCATATTGGACAGGAATGACATACTTCTTTTGACGGGCCCGCTAACGGCCATAGAAATTATGGCTTTAGACAGGCCTAAATCGCACGGTAGTGGGTTATATCATCCATGTTCTATATTAAGAGACGATACAAAACTTTTTACCACAGCACTTCTAGATGATGATGGGCACCTCATTTTGCTACCGGAGATATTTGAAGAGGCCATTAAAAAAGGTGAGTGGACTTTACTAATGGGCGTTGCTGAGGCTCCTAAGTCCGGCGCAACATGTATTAAATGCAAACAAGATTATCCTTATGCTAACTACGCTCCTGATTTTAAATGTTATGGATGTAGGGTTGGGTTCTAATTATGCTTAAAAAACTAATATTGGCCGCATTAAAGATGGCTAAAGAATATATAAAGCGCAAAATTAAGTCTTGGTTAAAGACAAGGTAAAGAAGGTTGTTTTAGCAACGGTCATAATATTATTGATGTTGTTAATGTTATTTATACTTTTGTAAGGAATATTATGGGAAGACATCCTGATCTAGGCGATTCTGAAATTGGCATAATAGCTCAGTGTTCAATGGGACAAAATGAGCGTGAGCAAAAGAGGCGAGAAACAGAAAAGGCCGAATTGGAACACTGGAAGCCATTAGGGCGCTGGATAATCAATCTTGTTAGCACCAAAGCAATTACCGGCAGCTTTGGAGGCTGCCAGATTGTCTCTGGAAAATACCATTTGGTAACTGCTGGAGGAGCAGCTCAGGTATTCTAAAAGAAGTCTCCGAAAAGGTTTATGGCGGTTACGACACTATCCAGGGCCATGTGGGCAGTTCTTTTAAGACAAAAGGGGAAGCAATTGCTTTTGCAGAAAAAAGTCAAAGGCGCCCTCACTGAGTTATATATAGAAGAGGTTAATAGCGCAGTGGATAAAGCATATTATGAGCTAAATAATTTGCGCAATACCGTAGAAAAAGAAAATCTAAAAAAGTATATAAAGCATAGTAATGCCTTGGAGGGCGATAATGGCTAAAGTACAGAAAAATCCATTGCTGAGCGATGGTAATTATATAGTAGATAAAGTAATCGAACTTAACTTTTTTGACCTAACTGGAGATAAAGCTAAAACGAAAGGAACAAGTAATAAAAGCTATCATGCTGAGTTACAATTATCAAAGTCTGGACAAGCGGCTCAGATTTATTCGATGTGGGGACCAACCGGTGGTACACAAACCCGAGACTGGCGCCACTACAATACAAGAACGGACGCTGAAAAAGATTTCGTAAAGATTATCAAGTCCAAAAAGAAGAAGGGCTACGAGGAAATCGAAGTGGCCGTTCGAGCCTATGGATCTGATGATGCTAAGGACATTACAAAGGCTGTAACGCTTACCAACTTGGACAAAGTAAAGGGTACAGCTAAGATTGTAACATCCTCGCTGCCAGCCCAAACTCAGGGCCTTATTAGACAATTGTTTGGTAGCACCAAGCAGTTCGTTGCAACGACCCTCAAGTGCCCCCTAGGCCAGCTAACGAATGGCCAGATTGATAAGGGTAGAGACTATCTCAACAACGCCAAGGATATCGTCAACAAACGGGTTGATACTCGGCTGACCAAGAAAGACAAAGATCAGATTACTGAATTAACAAATGAGTTTTATCGAGCAATCCCTCATAATCTTGGCACGGGTTCTCGCGGACAGATGACTCAGCTTTTGCTAGATAATATCAGTAAGATTGTGGGTAAAGAGGGCGATCTTGATACGCTTCTTGATGCAAAGAGCGTTGGAGCTGTATTGAGCGGTGATGCTGGTGTTGATGCCCAGTATAAGACATTGAATGCTGGATTTACTTGGATTGATGGAAAGGATCCTCTTTTCAAGTTCATGAATGAATATTTCATGAAGTCAAAGATTCGTAGTCATGGTTATGCAAATGCAAAGCTAAAGAATCTTTGGCGCGTTGAGCGTAAAGATGAGGCTAATGAGAGCTTCCTTGCCAATTCCGAGAAGATCGCTAGTGAGTGTGGCAAGCATACATTTGTCAATGACACAAGGCGTTTGAATGATTTGGTATCCAACTGGGTCCCTAAAAAGCGCCCTGACCTCGATAGTAAGGCTTGTGATCTATTTACTAAAGCTAACACCTGGTTATGTTGGCACGGTACAAGAAGCGCAAATGTAGTAGGAATTACAAAGCGTGGTTTATTAGTTCGTCCTGCTGGAGCAGTACATACTGGCAGCATGTTTGGAGACGGTAAATACTTTGCATGGCAGAGTACTAAATCATTGAACTACACAGATGGTGGTTACTGGACGGGCGGACGTTCTAAGAATAATTCTCGTTTCATGTTTTTGCTTGACGTATCATTTGGTAACATGCACGTTGCTCCATATTCAAAGTTCTATCGAGGCGCACCAAAAGGGTATCACTCAGTATATGGCAAGGCTAACAAGTCTGGCGTTTATAATGATGAGATGATCACTTATGATTTTAATCATAAGACCACACAAAGCAGGATTAGGTATCTGTTTGAAATTACAGACTAAAAAAGTAGATACAGGTGGTATTAAAGAAAATTCATTACCACACAACGTATCAAGTTAGAATCACCTAAAAAGAGAATTATGGATGTATTAAATACACTTTCGACATACCAAAAAACTGGGACAACAATAACTGATGGTGGGGTTAAACTAATAATCAAAAATTCCAAACAGATATTTTGGAATGATAAGTTTGTTTTATTGGAACTTGGCGATCATAAGCTCCTAGTGAAAACAAATGAGCTAAACGCGGCAATTCAGAATGCAATCAACTCTGGAGCATAATGAAACTTAACGTAAAAGACATGCTCTATGCATATGCTAATGCGTCAATTGATAACGATAAGAAATTCACATGGCCGGAGGAAGAATGAGCGATCTACCACACAAGAAGCGAAAGCTTCTTTGGCATGGTGTAGTTGGTGAAATAATGCTAGCTCCAACCTTTCGAGTTATACGCAGTAATGCTGATGACGATCATCCTAGAGTTATTATTGAAAGATACGCTGGCTTATCGGCATTAGGAGAGCTTAGATGGGATCCTGTAAAAATTACAAGTTCCGATGTAGTACACGTATTAACGGCTGCAGTTGTTGATTTGCACAAATTCACAGTGCCAGCGATAGATCCAGATCGACATTATCCAGTAACAGATGACGAAGATTTTGGAGAAAATCTTAAGAATGCACCTAATATGGGCCGATTATATTCGCCCAAAGGCGCACCTGGTATATTATACGAGTGTTTACGCCTTCCTGAATGGTTTAAGGTGGGAGCGGAGCTTACACACAACGGAAGTGCCTCAACATATATAGTGAAAAAGATAAACGAAAACCATTGGATAAGTTCACGCAATGGCATAGAAGAGAAATGGTTGCTTGATATTGGTTGGGAAGGGGAAGAGCGCTGGAAACTCCAGAAAGATGCGAGCTATGAAAGTTAGACAAGGGTTAACTTTTGATGATTTGCTACTTGTTCCCAAGCATAGCACAATCAAGTCAAGAAAAGCCGAAGCTGGCGATATTGATACGTCAGTTGATATAGGCAAAGGTATAAGGCTTAGAATTCCTATTGTATCTGCTAACATGAAAAATGTTACAGAGCATCGAATGGGCAATCTGTTAGGGGGAATGGGTGGAATGCCCATTCTTCATAGGTTTTGTTCTATAGAAGAGAATGTTGAACTCTTTAATATGGCTAAGTTTAAAGCAACAGCGTGTTCTGTTGGCGTTAATAAAGAAGATAAAATTAGAGCCGTTGAACTTTGTTTGGCTGGTTGTAATATTATATGTGTAGATGTTGCGCATGGCGATCATAAGCTGGCACTTGACATGGTTGAGTATCTGGCCAAAACTTATCAGGACGCATTATTGATTGCTGGAAATGTAGCTACGGGTGCCGGAGCAATGAGATTGTACAATGCAGGAGCCGATGTAATTAAGGCAGGCATTGGACCTGGATGTCATACGGCTGGCACTAGAATATTAATGTCAAATGGAACATATAAGAATATAGAAGATATACAGCCTGGAGACAGGGTTATTAATAAAAACGGCAATCCGGTTACAGTTTTGCAATCGTTCTATTCTGGAATTAGATTAGTAAATAAATTAAGGCACACACTTTTCTACAAACCAACTTATGTCACACCAGATCATAAACATTGGGTTGGTGATTTAGAATCTGTTTCAAAAGCTACGCTCCAATCAAGAGGCTATACAAAATGTCTTCTCAAAAACACTAGACTCGGCCATTCTAAATATAAATGGAAAAAACTTGAAAATGCAAATAAAGCATGTTTATTGATGCCTAAGAATATTAACTTTGAATTAGAAGAGTACTTCGATATTAAAATAAAAAAGAGAGCTAAGGGAAATGGCACTAAGAAATCACCATTCAAATATGAAATAGATTCCGTATTAGAACCATCTTACAACTGCGGATACATTTTTGGGACATTTTTAGGAGACGGTCATGCCATGCAGGCAAATAATGGTAAAACAGACATTGGGGCCGTGCACTGGTATTTTGGAAAAAATGAATGGAAGACGGCTGATAAACTAAGATTAGCTATCAGAAAGGCTCTTAAGAAAGAGCTGACAATAACTATAAAAGAAAACATAATTCAATGTTCATTATATTACAAACCTTTAGCTGACTATTTAGCATCTTTTGGGAAAAGGCAAGAAAAACACCTTCCCCCGGAACTAATTGTAAATAATAAAACCTATTTGAAAGGGCTGCATGATGGCCTTATTGATAGTGATGGTCATATAGAGTCTTGTGGCAGAAAAAGATTTACAAACACATCGCCTAGACTTATTGAGCTTTTCAATATCGTATCATACCTCATAACAGGTATTTTCCCAAACAATGAAAAAACAAGGGAACCTTCTGTGGGAGGTCTTAAAAACGCAAATATTGAAAATTGTTCACCGTTATTTAGAGCTAGCATATTAAAATCTGGAGAAAAAAGACTAACCAATAATCATCAAATCGCCAAAATTCTAGAAAATGAAACTACACAATTACAAGCACTCACCTATGACATAGGTGTTGATTGTGAAACTCATAGTTTTATTGCAAATAACGCTATCGTACATAACTCACTGTGTAGTACACGAATTGAAACAGGTAACGGTGTCCCTCAGATGACAGCTTTATTTGATGTCTTTACGGCCAGCTGCCGAGTAGATGAAAAAGATCTTGAAAAAGTAAAACAATGGTATGCCCAACAGCCACTTGGAAGCAACGTTGGTCCGGCTGACTTTAAAGCGCGCGTGGAAATGCTCAGACAAAAAGGTAATAGAAAATTCAAAATCATTGCAGACGGTGGACTTCGTCAAGGCGGAGATGTTGTCAAAGCTCTGTGTTTTTCAGATGCAGTTATGCTGGGCTCAATATTGGCCGGCACAGATGAGGCACCTGGTGAGATTGTAACGATCAATGGCGTTCCTCATAAAGCATACGAAGGATCGAGCACACATAAGACAAGCAATGTAGAGGGAGTCAAGGCTCTCGTACAGTGCAAAGGGCCTGCCAGAAACATCATCAATAGAATTATGGATGGTGTTAGAAGCGGTCTTTCATATCAGGGTTGTAAAGATTTAGAGGAATTGAAAAAGGATCCTGAATTTATTCAGGTGACAAATGCTGGACTGGTTGAAAGTCACCCACATAACGTTATTATAAGATAGGGCATCCATAATGAATAAAGAAGTGCCAAGTAATTTGGACAAGGCCTGTGAAAGCCTATACATAGCACTAAACTCCCTTCCCGGGATAAAAACCAAAGAATCTTGCTGCGGTCATGGTAAATGCCCATATCGCATATGGTTCGAAATGGATTCCAAATCAATCGGAGCAATAACCTTAGCAAGATGCACATCAGGTAGATATTATGCTTATACAGGTGATGAGTTAAGACTAGATTCAGAATGGCAAATTCACTTAGACCATGGAGATACATATCCCGTTGGATTTGTGCTAAAAAGCAAGAATTTCATGACAAAAATGGATGTTTATGAGCCCGCCGAAAAACTAGCCAAAAACATACAGAAACATATTAAAGAAAACTTACGACTAGCTAGATGGTATAAAGCCAACGATGGGGTGCCATACAGAAAGTTTAAACTCGAACCACAACATTTTTCCACCCAAACGTGATACGAGTGGCTATAATATATAGCAGGACTCAAGATGGCCGGATACCACAAGAGAAGCATCAAAGAGGCACATACGGAGACTTCTCAAAGGTTGTCGAAGAAATTCAAGAACTTCAAGACGCCCACGAACAGAGTGCAAAGATTATGGTTCTTTGCGAATTAGCGGATTTATATGGGGCTATTGAAGCTTATGTGTGGAAACATTATAAACTCACCATGAAGGACATAAATTTGATGAGTGAGTTAACAAAAAAGGCATTTGAGGATGGTACTAGAATATCCAAACAAGATTAGCTGGCGCCTACTATCGGAAGGCATAACTTTTTACCAAAAACAAGATTTTATATATAAAGAGGTTCCCTGGCTTGCTCCGACAGAAATACCAGAAGATTACAGATACAAAACACCATTAGGCGATCCGGTTGCCTCCGGCGAACAATCATTCCTCTATTTAGACATTAACGGCGAACTTCCAAAGGGAAGATACATGACGGTAACTCCTTGTTTCAGAGACGAGGAGGAGGATGAATTTCATAAGAGACAGTTTATGAAGTTGGAGCTTTATATTACTGACAATGTAAGCGAGAGCAATCTGGACAATGTTATATGTACATGTCAAGCGTTCTTTAATAAATTCATTTGGAAGTGGCCAATTAAAAAAGTCGACATGGGTGATGGAACTTTTGACATAACATCCCATGACATAGAGCTTGGTTCCTACGGGATAAGAGAGCATAAAAACTTGAAATGGATTTATGCCACCGGAGTTGCTGAGCCAAGATTATCACAAGTAAGAATATTATCAATCAGAGACAAATGACATGAGCAAACAATATACATCACAAAAAGCAATAGCCTTGGCCGATAAGGCTGATGCAGAAAAACTAAAACTTAATATGAATAAGTTGCGCTCTTTACTGCGAAGAGTTAAGCCACAAATAGAGGCTGCTGCCGCAGATGGGCACCGCTATATTTGTACTACTTACAGTGGATCATTGGGAGAAGATGATATCCGTAACTTTTTAAGTAGTCGTGGTTTTGTTGTAGTTAGCAGTTATTTTACACTCCATAACATGACACATAGTTTTAGAATTACGTGGTAAGAAAATGAGCGAACAAATACGATTCTATAAAGTTCCCGAACCATGGGGCTTACTATCCAACTTTAGCTAACATCCGATAAAGGTTGATGGGAAAATGTGGCCGAGCACGGAACATTACTTCCAAGCTCAAAAATTCATAAACACAGATCCTTCCTGGGCTGAAGTTATTCGCACCACCCAGAAACCTGGAGCCTCAGCTACAATGGGAAAGAGCCGTAGCCATCCTATAGCGCCCAATTGGGAAGATATCAAACAATTGGGAAGATATCAAATATAGCGTCATGCTTTTAGCTCTCATTGCCAAGTTCACCCAACATGAAGATTGTAAAGCTGTTTTGCTTGCGACTGGGGATAAATATCTTGTCGAAGACACCGGAAAAGGCCGCAATGATGATCACATTTGGGGAGACGGATCAACCGATAAGGGTAAGAATTTATTAGGTAAAGCTATAATGGAATTACGTAAAGCTATTCGCGAAAAAGATGTAGATAAGCTTGAAAAAAGATGTAGATTGCATTTATAATTGACATTCATTTTTGGGATGATTATATATCCATCATGGACCCAATTCTAGAAACAGATCAGTACAAATTTGCGATGGCAGAGGCTGGCTGGCCATTGCGAGAAGAAACCTTTTATTATTCTCATAGAAAAGGCGGCCCTCATCTATTACCGGTAGATGTAAAAGAATACATTAAAGGCATTTTTCATATCTGGCAAAATGGCGGATTGATAAAAATATCAGATGACATAAAATATAATCTAGCAGAGGTAAGCGGGCTTCATGTTGGGGCTTGGTTTGAACATTTCTATAATCTAAAAAATCCATTCGATAAGCTCACCATTAAGACAATCCCTAAAGGATCTTGGTTCTATGATAGAGACCCCGTATTTACGGTTACAGGGCCATCCTTCTTATTGTCATGGTTAGAACCACAAATCCTACAGTTGCATTACCGCATACAGGTTGCCACATTGGCCGCTAAAGGGCTGCTTGATGAAAAAGTCAATCGCATTAATATGTTGACATGTAATGGACAAAAAACAATTGTGGAAGAAGCTTTAGAAACTGTACGATCTTTAGGCTATGAAGTGCCTGAAATGGAAATGCACGTACAGAGCGATACTTATATGATTAACGTTGAGTCACGCGTCAGGCAGCTGATTGATGCGGTTGGTGGCGGTGCTCATCGTTTATTTGAGGTAGGCCTGCGAGCAGCCACTTGTGGCGAGCAGCATGACCTAACGCTCATGGCATGTAAAAAGGCTGGCCTTACTAGTACGAGCGATACATTTGGAGCCATTGCTTATAATATGCGAGCAGTAGGAACCATGGGCCATGAACATGTGCAACGTTTTGGCTCCGATGAGGTTGCCTATAATGCGATGGCAGATAGGCTTCCGGGTTCAATCTTCTGTTTGTTAGATACTTACGATACATATGAGTCTGGATTTCCAGCTGCTCGTGATTTGATGGCGAGACAGCCCGAACGTAAGCATGTAATTAGATTTGATTCAGGAAATATTGTGAAGCAATTCCAAGATGCTGTGCACTATTTCGATTTTGGATCACTGAAAGAGAGCGGATATAACGCCAGATATTGCTTAGAAGACGGATGGAATCTTACAAAGACAGTAGAAATAGAAAAGATAATCAATAGGCGTCGCCATACAAGGGATTATAAGAATCCATGGTTTAGGTTTGATCCGAACAATGTCCTTTACGGATATGGTGGCTTTATTACCAACTGCGGATGGACATCCATGACACGAGACAGGGTGGCGGCAGTGTGGAAGTTAACGCAAACAGGCGATACTCCCACAATGAAGTTTGGCAGTGCAGATGGGAAAGGCAAGGAGAGCATTCCTGGCAAGCCGATATTGTGGGTAATGCTAAATCGATGTATGGCGTCCAAAATGCCCAAATCAATTGTGGCCCAAAAGGGTGAAGATCTTACTAAGCGTTATGGCGATCTTTATCAGAAAGCGTATGAGTCTGAGCCTCTGGCCATACCATATGAATCCCCTTATATTGTTCCAGTCGGTATTGACAACGAACAACCCAATGCTTATAGTGATGCTACAAAGATATTGAGGCATTCACTTTACGAGAAAAAACTCAAAACAATTCGAAGGAGTAAAGAAAAATGGCAGTAAACATTCAGTTACTAATTATTGACCCAGAACACGATTTCTGTAATGCTAATGGTTCACTATTCGTGCCCGGAAGCCCTGATGATATGGATCGTCTAGCGACGATGGTTCATCGGCTTAAGGACAAGCTTAGCGACATTCACGTCACACTTGACTCACACCATCCCGTTGACATTGCTCATGCGATTTGGTTTGTAGATAGTGCTGGCAATCATCCCGCCCCCTTCACCCAGATCACAGCATCTGACATGAAGGACCGGGTTTGGGTGACAACCAAGCCAGGCGCACAGAAACGCACCCTTGAGTACTTTGAGGCTCTTGAGGTTGCAGGTCGTTACCCCCACGTCATCTGGCCTAACCACTGCATCATCGGTTCAGAAGGAACCAATGTAGTACCAAGTCTGGCTAATTCACTTAACGAGTGGACTGACCGTTTTGGCTGGGTAAACTACGTTACAAAGGGTAGCAATCCATGGACGGAGCATTTCAGCGCAGTAAAGGCTGAGGTTCCAGATCCCACGGACATTTCGACCCAGATTAACACTAACTTCATCGAGACACTTGAGAAGGCAGATGTTATTCTATTGGCCGGCGAGGCTGGTTCACACTGCCTTGCTAATACATGCGTCGATATTGCAGATAACTTCTCGGACTCTAAGTTCGTTGAGAAGTTGATGCTTCTTACCGATGCCACTTCGCCCGTACCGAGCTTTGAAGCTCTACAGGACACCTTCATTACTAATATGGTGAAGCGTGGTATGAAGACGACTACAACCGTTGACTTTTTGAAGACTGCTTAAGGAGATATTATGCCATTATTTAGCGATGCAATGGAAAACCATGCACTATCGAATAACTATGGGTTCTCAGCTGTTCCTGTAGATAACCTTGGTGCTTCCGAATATACTTTAGCACTTGTTGTTGCCGATGTAAGCTCCAGTGTGAGCATGTTCAGAGACGACATTGAGGCATGTGTAAAGCGAGCAGTATCTGCTTGTCGTGACGCTCCTCGTTCAGATAATCTGATGCTACGTATGCTTACATTTAACCACAACCTGCACGAGCATCATGGCTTCAAGCCTTTGATGGATTGTAATCCTGATGATTACAATGGCAGTATCAATCCTAGTGGAAGTACTGCTCTATTTGATGCTACGCATAATGGGATTGAATCTGTGTTAAGCTACGGCAAGACGCTTGTTGATTCTGATTATGACTGTAACGCGATTGTAGTAGTGATTACCGATGGTGATGACAACTCTTCAACTTACGGAGCGACACAGGTACGAGACCTACTTGCCAAGGCAATGCAGGACGAAGCCCTTGAGTCTATCGTAACCATTCTTGTTGGTGTCAATGTTAATGCAGCTTATCTAAGCAATTACCTGAAGGCATTCAAGGATGATGCTGGATTCACACAGTACGTTGAAATTGACAATGCGGATGAGAAGACCCTAGCTAAGCTTGGTAACTTCATTAGCAAGTCGATTTCCAACCAGTCACAAGCGTTAGGGACTGGCGGGCCAAGCGTCCCCATTAATTTCTAATGACGTTATGGGGGACACGTGGAAATGTGTCAAATGTGGATTTATTAACGCTATGATTAGGATTAGATGCCGAAACTGTAAGCGCCCCTGTAAGGACCATCCATCTGATGGACTACGAAGGACAGGGGACTGGCTCAAGTTAGATAAAGAAATTGCAAAGGCTAAAATAGTATGAATGTTGATGCATATTTCACAATAGGCAAAACTCATGAAGTTTGCGAAGATTATGCTTTGTGTAGCTGTGCAGGCGATAATAATTTTGCGGTTTTAAGCGACGGCTGTTCTGGATCTCCCAGGACCGATTTCGGAGCTAGATTTTTAGTCCTAGCTACCGAGCGTTGGTTGAAGTTGAAGAATAAAACTGCGGGAGAGATAAGGGATCTCCCTAATAACGCCCTTAGAATAGCACATAGCATGGTCAAGGTGGCATCTTTGCCCTCCGAATGTTTGGATGCCACCTTGGCCTACATTTTCACCGATGAGCTATATGCGAATGTTTTGCTGGCAGGTGATGGTGTTGTTGCTGCCAGGAGGCGCTCTGGAGGTGTAGAAGTTTATTGTGTTGACTACATCTCTGGGGCGCCTGCCTATTTGAATTATCAAAGTGATAGTGGACGAAGAGCGCTTTACCTAAATCAGGACGAAGGGTTTGAAACATTGGCCTATCTACCTGGCAAAGACGTAAAGGTTTCACATGGTAAGGGACTAAAGCCTCATTACTTTATTTTCGATCTTGAGAGATATGATTTGGTAGCTGTCATGTCAGATGGTGCCATGTCTTTTCAGCGTGTTGTGATGAATAGTTTAGGTACCAGTAAGCACTTTGAAAACATTCCAACAATAGAAGTTGTTGAAGAATTGATGGCGGTTAAAAGTTCGGCCGGCAAGTTCGTTGCCAGGAGATGTAAAAGATTCTTAAAACAGTGCGCCAAGAAAGGCTGGCATCATAATGATGATCTTTCAATGGCGGCCTTATACATTGAGTAAATAATGATTAGAAAAATTGTAACTTACGTCACTGATGGTAAATCATTTAATAGCGAAAATCACGCTAAAGAACATGAACAACACTTATCGAAATGCTCTAAGAAATCTATAACAGTTATTGTTGTACAAGAACTTCATCAAACAACTTGGAGAATGATAGACTCTCCCGAAGATATAGAGAGTTTAAAAGAGAGCTTGATTAAGGAATATGAATCAAAACTCATTCAAAGAGAGGATATTCATTATTGGGGAATACCAGGGCCTCCAAAAGTACTTTCAGTAACTATTGAGTAAAGGAACATTATGTATACAAAGAAGATTTGGTGTTGTGTTGGTGATGAGTATGACAATTTGGCTTACAGTATAGATACTCCATGTAGATATAAAGGGAAGTACTTTCCTTTGCACGAAGCACATCATGCGACAAAGGGTGATTTTGAGATTTACGGAGGGAGATGTTGGTCTCCTGCTTGCTTATCAAGCGGCCCAATAGGCGAAGATTTCAAGTTAACTTTACATTTTCCACCGACTGACAGTGGCGAGCCATCTTCTGATGACATCAATGTAGTTCTTAAAGCTATCGAAGAAGTGGTGGACACTGAAGAGTTTAAAAGCAAGGTACGTAGAGTGCTAGCAAACGACAGAATATATGTTATAGCTAGAACTAACGTATATTGTGGAGATTATTAATGAACTACACAGAAATATCGTGGGACTGGAAGGGCGGTCCTAGTTTTGAAGAATTAAAAAACTCACTCAAGCCACACTTTGGCTGAATGATTAAAGGAACATTATGAAAAAGCCCGCATTTCCTTGGAACGCCCCTAAGCCCTGGGAATATCATTTAAAGTATACACACGACTTCAAGGATACAGGTTTGCCTCGGGACAACTTTGAAGGATCCGGGACAGATCTTAATCGCAATTACACCTTAGATGACGTTGTGACCGGATGTGAAGGATCAGTGAGTGATACAATCTTTACGGAAAGAACAAAACATTGGGACAACGACTGCTCTTATTTATGCTCAGAATGTGAAGATGAAGGCTGTGAAGAGTGCGAAACTGATAAAGAGCAGAAATTATTAAGTGGGATGTCTTTGCAAGACCTAATTAATATGCTACCAGATGGTGTCGAGCTGTGGGACACATCTCTTTCACTAAAAGTCGATGATTGGGGCGGCGTTGTTTATGGTGAGTTTTCCCTGTCTTATACCAAGAAGCTGGATACAGATCATCAGATTACCGAGTACAATAAAGCTGTAGCGGAATATACTGCTAGGTTTGACAAATATATGAAGGAAAAGATTAAGTACGACAAGTGGGAGAAAGGCCAGAAAATTGCCGAGATAAAGGCGGAGCTGGCAAAGCTAGAGTCTCAGGAGTAATATGATAGGAAAGAAGTTCAGGATAAAATGCGCCAAAGATGCATTCTTTAGATTTAAAGACGGCCGAGAGATAGACATAACCGATGGGCTTATTGTAGAGGTTGTAAGTGGCAAGGCATTGATTGACAGTGCTCCGTTAAAAAAAGGTGATGTAACGGGTATGCCTGAAATGCAGCATTGGACGGAAATCGTTGAGGGCTGCACAGAAGGATACCTGTCTGGAAATAGCGGGCTCAAATGGCTATGAATTGGATATACATGAAATGGGTAATAATTTGTAGGCCTCGCAGCTCGGACAGGTCAATGTTTATTGGTCCTTACGATAATCAAAAGAAAACCTATCAAGATCGTGATGCGTTACTTGAAATGTTTGATGGGCTCACGCTAGAAGAAACTGGCATTGTATGCGTTATTTTTGAAGACGCAGCCAAGTGGTTGAAAGACGAGAAATATGAAAGTATATGTTAGTGGACAAGAAATAAGATTAGACAAATCAGCATTCGTTGCCTCGGGAGGGGAAGGCGAGATCTATGCCAAAAGCAAAACCGCATACAAAATCTATATCGATCCCAAAAGGATGATTCCCGAAGGGAAGATTCAAGAGCTTTCCAAAATTACAGATCCCAATGTAAATAAACCTAACAAGATTATTACTAATTCACGCGGTAAGCCTATTGGATATACAACAACTTTCATTAAAAAGGCATTCCCGCTTTGCTCAATGTTTCCACGAGCTTATAGAGATCGCAATGGCATTACGCCCGCTATGACGCTTAGTCTTATCAGGCGCTTGCAGGTAATGATTGACAATATTCATTCGGCAAACATTTTGGTAGTTGATCTGAATGAGATGAATTTCTTACTGAATACTAAACATGATAAGATTTATGGCATAGATGTAGACTCATACCAGACCCCACATTTCCCAGCCACAGCGCTGATGGATACAGTGAGGGATAGACATTCACAGAAGAATGTATTCGATGAAGGAACTGATTGGTTCGCATTTGCTATCACAAGCTTCCAGATGTTTTGCGGCATCCACCCATACAAGGGCAAGCACTCGGCTTTAAAAGGCCTTGACGCCCGTATGATGGCCAATATATCGGTACTGCACCCTGATGTGCGAGTGCCTAAAGCCGTTCTACCATTTGATATCATTCCACAGAATTGGAAACAGTGGTACGCTGCCGTCCTACATGATGGTAAAAGAGTAGCCCCACCAACAGGTGCAATAAGTACAATCGCAATTGTGCCTCGTGTACTTGCAATCATTGGAAGTGGGAATGTTATTATTACCGACCTTAATCTTAATGTGCTTGGTAATATAAAACAATTATTCCATAAGTTTGGCCATACGGTAATCTGCACTGATGAAATGATTTACTCCAATACACATCCAATGCATAAGTCCGAACAATACAATTATTCGTGCGCTTTTACAAGTAAAGGAAATGAGCCAATAATTGCCTGGTCTGACAATAATAAGTTACATCTACGAAACCTAACAAGAAGATATGACATTGCCATTGATGCAGATGTTGACTCTATGGTTCCATATGACGGTAGGTTGCTCATAAAGAGCAGGTCACACGTCTTGGAGATTAATCTAACTGAGACTGGTGGCAAGGTTATTGCAACATCAAAGGTTGTAGGTAATGTCATGCCACATGCCACAAAGTTATACAGTGGAGTGGCTACACAGAATCTATTGGGATCGATGTTTATATCGCTGTTCCCAGAAAAGAATACCTGTTATCAGGTTAAGATTCCCGAGCTTGACTCATACAAAATCATCGAAGCAAAGTTTGATCATGGAGTTTTGATGGTTATTGGTGTAAAGAGTCACAAGTATGATAGATTAGTATTCAGGTTTGATTCTAAATATCAGACATATGATTTGCGGATTGTTTCTGATATTACCAACACCGGTTTGAATTTCATCACCTTGGACACAGGAATCTGTGTATGTTTGAATGAGGAAGAGAAGATTGAAGCTTTCTCATCGCGCAAAGATTCAAAAGGGCTCAAAATCGTAGAAGACAAGGCTCTTGGCGGAGATATGGTGCTATATAGGCAAGGCGGTAATGCGGTTTTCACTAGAGGAAACAAGATCTACCAGATTTCGATGAGGTAATATGTTTTATATAGGTCTTGCTATGTTTGTACTTGGCTTGTCACATGATATGACCCTTACGTGGGCAACTGGTTTTTATTTGATTATTGGTAATGCGTGGACAGTGAAAAGTGAGAAATAATGGAAGATTACAAATGTGAATGTGGATTTGAATTATGGAATCCTATTGTTAGTCATAAGGACAGCTTATTGAGCTGTTCATATCTTAGCCTATATGATGATGCTAGGTTTCTTGGCCGATGCATCCTATCATACAATGAACATGAAGAAGACTTTGCTGACATGGACTTATTCGATATGACGGCATTTATGTCAGACGTTCAACAGGCGGGTCGTGCCATTCAAAAGGCAACTGGAGCGGAACGTATCAATTATGCCATCTTGGGCAACGCTGTGCCTCATGTGCATGTGCATATTATTCCGAGATACGGAACAGACCCTTATCCTAAGAAATCACCATGGAATCATCCAGGCAAAGTGATGTCTTTAGAAGAGGCCCTAAAGTATAAAATTATAGAAGATATTCAAATGCAACTAAAGGAATAAAATGATGGAAAAAGAACAAGCTAATAAAATTATTCTTCGTCACCGAATAAATCAGGTGATTGATTGTCTCAAAAAAGCTGAAGGTCATTATTTTGACAAAGAGGTTCCACGAGACGAACTAACATCAAACAAATGGAGTCAAAAACTTTGTATGCTTGATGGTGGTTATAGCCCAACCTTTCAAGAAAGGTTTAAATGGTTTGCCGATATGAATTATACACTTGAGGCGGCAGCAATTGCTCTCCATGTAATGGAAAAGGCACCAAAAAGTGAAAAAGTGAACGAGCCCGAAGATCGTCAATTTTGGCATAATGTTTACGGTGCGGCTTGGTCATGTAGCGAGGAACTACTTAAGACCTTAAAGGAAAGATCATGACGCAGGAGAAGCAACCTCCGTTGGACCTGCTGGGTATCAAGATCCCGTTTGTGCCCAAGGAGGAGCGATATGGCACCCTTGCAATCTACGAAAAAAAGTCGCCCATTGTTGCAGTGGGTGAGACGAAGTGGGGCCAGTGGTACGCCTTCCTTTATCTGAGGCAAGGGAGCGTCAAGTCCATCAGTATAAACACGGGCACACATGGCACAGCGCAAGACGCGGTTGACTGTCTAGCGGATCAGATTCTGATGATGAAGTGCGAATTGTCTGTGTTTGACGCCAAGCCCAATGGTCAAGCACTAAGTATGGTATCCAATTTCAACACAATGCGCAGCTTATTGAATGAGATAATCAGTTTGCGCGAACAAGTGACTAACCTTCAAAAGCGTGGCACTGAATTGGTAGAAGAGAATAGGGAGCTAAAAAAACTATATGAATCCACAAAGTAAAAAATACTACTTAATTCAATGACAAAACGTAGGTTGTGACTATACCATTGGTTGTGGCCTTAAAATCTCCTATTGCTTGCTAATAATATGGATGAAGCCATCTTAGACGCGGTTGGCCCTGTCGATGAATTATTAGACGAGTTAGAAGGACATAATGAGGATTCGTTTCACGATCACTTTGTAGATAATTATAAATTAGTACACTGCTATGGGGATCAATATGAGGGAAGGATAGATGGTGCCGAAATCATTGAGGTGTCCGACTCTGTTGATCTGCATGATATTCTCACAGATACAAAAGAGAAAATTAAAGCCGCACAGAATAAGCTATCTGATAAAGTAAAAGAAAATAAAGACAGAGCCGAGTACGAGAAATTAAAAAAGAGGTTTGAATAGATGCAACAAGTAGGAATGATAGTAGCGTGTGACCTTAACGGGCTTATTGGATATGACGGGCTCCTGCCATGGACTAATAAAGAAGACCTTAGGCGCTTCAAAGAGCTGACCATGGGCGGTTCACTTATCATGGGTCGCAAAACCTATGATTCTCTCCCCATCGGTAAAAAATCAGGAAAGAAACTAGCAGGCAGACTTAAGTATGTGCTGTCATCTCAGGCCAGTTTAAAGGAAAATAATGAAGAGACCAAATGGTTCAAAGAGTGGAATAAAGCCCTATTAGCGTGCCCAGAAGATAAGCCCATATGGATTATTGGTGGAGAGGAAGTGTACAAATTCGCACTTGATGTTAACATTCCAGACTTCATAGAGGTAACAATACTGAATCAAATAACTATCCCATCAATTAAAGATAGATTAGAGGTGTCTATAAGTAAATCATCAAGGCTTCCGCACATTCCGTATTTATACATGGTGCAGTCAGAAGAACAAAACGATAAAGACACAAACCTTTGGCATAGGCGTTATATTAGACGTCCCGGTGGGTTTGGCACCTCATTCATAGAGGATATTAGAAAAAACGTAGAAGAGCTTAGAAACGCAAAGCTAGAACGTCAAGTATAAGTAAGCGCCACAAAGTCCCTTCTCTGCTAAAAATCTATACTCTGAAGCTACTTCCTTAACAATTTCGCGCATTTGATCGCTATGACCCGTCACCACAACAAAGTCAGGTGACGGGTCATCATTCCAGTGTTCTTCAATTTCAGCAATCAGAACACCTCTTACATCTTCATGCTTAATTCCATGAAGATCTATTTTCACTACAGACATATCAAACCCTACATGACTTTACAAAAGTGACTGCTTCTTCTTTGGTCATATCAGGATCGATTATCAGTTGTTCCTTCAGGGAGTCCATGATGATTCCAACTGCTCGACCAGGACTGATTTTGAGCAATTCCATTACTTCATAACCATTAACTGGCGGCTTGACCTCGCTTCGTCCATCAAGCGAGTTAAGATATTCTGAAGCATATTCGCTGAAGTAATCATACTTCGGGTCAAGCTCCATTCCTTTCTTACCCATGGAATCGCTCTTGACCAGCGCTACAAAGCTTGCCCAGTCATCGGCGCCAACATCTCTAATGATTCGCCTAAGGCCAGTCTTAGAGCGCGTTGGTAGCTGATGCAACCGCATGTGGTTCCGTACAAGCTTGACAACCCTATCTCTAACATCATTGGGCGCCTTCAAATCGGTTAGGATCTTATGCGTCATGATGAAAGAGGAAAGCTCATGCTCCTTGAAAGATTGTCTCCCATCAGAGTGCATTTGAGTTGAGCAAGGGTCGCACTTACCAATATCGTGGAACAACAAAGCAATGCTTGTGATCATTACATCATGTTCTCCCTCAATATTTGACAAGAAATCAAGAGCTTCTAATGTGTGGTTCCAGATATTAAGATTGTGATACTTGTTCTTTTGATCGGCATCCCAATCTCCAAAACCCTTCACCCACTTTTTCTTGGTGTACTTTTCTTGCCGTGTAACCAAACAATCCAATTGCCCCTCCGTTGGAGTTAGCAATAGCTCCCTAAGTCCCATCTTATTCATTAGCCTTACAGCACAAGGAAAGTTGGGATGAGACATGAATTTGGAAAATTCAGTCCAAAACCTTTCCCTTGAAATCTTACGCTGCAAAGCGGCTTGAACGTCTGAATCTTTAGCTGCATAGATTACATTTTTGTCTACTTCCAGATCAAGCCTTGCAGCGAATCTGATTAGACGTAAAATCCTTAAAGGATCCTCAAGGAATGTTCTAAGAGGTGCAATTGGAGTTCTAGCAATACGATTCTCTAAATCATCTAGTCCTCCAACATAATCCTCGATCACACCAGTATGAATGTTGTAAAACAATGCATTGATGGTAAGATCTCGTCTACGAGCATCCTCAGAGGCAGTTACACCAACTTCAATGCAAGGGTTTCTAGACTCTGAGTTATAGGTTTCTTTACGCAATTGTGCAAAATCAACCTCAACTCCAAAGATGGGCAGGATTGCAGACTCAAGATTCTTATTGGCCTCAGTATTAGCTTCAACCGTAGCAACCTTTCTATGTGTCTTGATGCCGTTTTCCTTCATCCAATCAAGCACAAGATTGGCAAATTGGGTACCGCTCATATTATCAACAGCGATATCGATATCATGAGACTGAAGTCCTAATAGCTTATCTCTAATATAACCCCCGGCCACTCTGATGGTGGTATTGGGTGATTTGTCTTGAACGACATTTTGTAACAGATCAAGAATCTTCTTTTCTTGGCCCTCTAATTTGAAATTGTTCATCTTTCATAATTCCTTGTAATTTTCTAATTCTACTTTTGGGCGAATCTGGTTCTGAAAACAAATCTAACTTACTTATAATCTCTCGTATAAGCTGTGCTCTTTTTGATAACGATCCTACTTCTTTACCTATTATAGCTTGAGGGTCAACTCTTACTCCGCCCACTTTGACTTCATAATGAAGATGTGGAACACCTTTAGCATTACCGGAGTCTCCAAGACCCCCTATAACTGTATTGATATCTACTTTATCTCCAACTGACACATTAACCTTATCTAAATGAGAATAGTATGAGGTAACTTTTCCTTCTTCATGAGAGAGATGAATTGTTCTACCTCCCCTACCTTTGGGTTCTTGCTGGGTTCTTTCAACCACACCTGGCCCTATTGGATAGACTGGACTGCCACTAGGAGCGGCCAAGTCCATACCAAAATGAGGTCGCACGGTTTGATCAACGGGCCTAAGAAATGGTGTTTCTGAATATGTTCCAACTATCCAAGGCTTATTTTCTTCATCAATTCCGACCCCACCTTTTGTGTGCCTGACTGGTAGTTGATATTTTAGCCCAGTTACCTCAGTCAAAGGGGTGCCGCCGGCAGCAGGCGTAGGCTCTCCCATCAGTTTAGATACCAATGAGTTTATTTCTGAGTCTAATCCTTGGGAATATTTCTTCATATCACATCACTCTTCAACTATATGTTTTATAAATGATATAACAATGGTCGAGAACATATCTAGGCCAATGAATTATAAATAACAATCCGAGCCCTGGTCTTTAAAAATCCGGGCCGGAACTGTTCGAGAATGTAGGCCTACAATAACCCACATTAACTGGTTGTCAAGAGCTATGGATGAAAAACTGAAGAAAGAGGCTAAAAAGCCGCCACAAAAGCAATTCTATACTGTCAAACTGGAGGTGATGGCTCCTGTTGAGCTAACTTTGAGGGTTTATGCAGAAACCCCTCAAGAAGCGATAGATATGGTTAGCAGAAATCCTCTGCCACCACTATCAGGCCCACCACGCCCAAACATCGCTAGAATGAAACGAATAAAGGCTACAGTTTATAAAGCTGGCACAACTATATATTACCTCATAAAGAACTATACAAGATAAAGGAAAACATGTTAAGTTATTATATCATAGATACAGAAACAACCGGATTGCGCGCCGGATTCAATGAAGTAACTGAAATATCTATTGTAAGGTGTTCAGATCGTCATCAGCTTACTAAGAAGATAAGAGCTGAGTTTCCTGAACGAGCCTCGGATATAGCGCTTCAAGTAACCAATAGAACCTTTGAGGACCTATTAGAGGGCGATGCTAAAGAAGATGTTGTTTCTTTTTGTGACTCCTTCTTTGAGCAGGACGGAAAAACCGCCGAGCACAGATGTCTAGTAGCTCACAACGCTCCTTTTGACAAGCGTTTTTGTCATGCTTTATGGAGCAGCTGTGGCAAGGCATTTCCAGCCATTTGCTGGATGGACACTATTAAGTTCGCACAGGATTGGTCCAAAGAGATTGGAGTTCTACCCAGCATACTTACCGACAAGGGGAAGCCGAGCTTCAAATTGGCCTCTGTATTAAAGTTTGCCAACATAACCCCAATGCCAGGCGCTCACGATGCAGGATCTGATGCTCGAAATACTTACCTTATATGGAAGAAGGGTATGGATCTTGGAATTGACCATCTGAACGCAATTCGTAGATATCCTCACGCAATTCATGAACAAGTAGAAACTGGGTGCTCTACAACCGCCGTCTAAAGACGGCGGTTTTCCGCATCCGAAAAGGACAATAAACAAAATTAATACGCATTTTATTATATTGTTTTTAGGGGACAAAATCGTTGAGGTTAATTATATGTCTAGTGCGGTTGGTATAGGTTCTGAAGCCATAATTATTGATGAGCAGATTGTTGAGGAAAATCAAGATGATGCAATTATTATACCATTAAGAACGGCCAAACTATTAAAATTGCGACATAATATTAAGAAGTTACGAGAGGAAGTTTTAAGTAAATTCTCGAACGAAATGAAAGAATGTAAAGAAGCATGTAGCGCGGCAAGTATCCTAATTGGAGAACTAAATGACAACATCGCAAAAGAGGGAGAATAAAGCCGAACAAATCCTTATTGAAGAATTTATTAAAGATTTAGAATCTACAGCCTTACAAGTACAAAAACTATTAGAAGATATAAGAGATAGCAAAATTGATTTTGTAGCTATCAAAACCGAATTAAAATTCCTAGTAGATAACGTTAAAGAGCTATCATCTATTATAAGAGATGGAAACGGCTCTGGTTCTGTATTAACTAGACTTGCGCTTATCGAGCGCTCCATTGAAGATATAAAACATTATATCGAAAAAGATTCTGAAAATGACGCAGCATTAGCAACTAGGATTGCGCTGCTCGAACAGAAAGTAGAAACCCTAACATCATATATGAAAGAACAAAAGAAAAAGGAGACCGAAAACGCAAGCAAGCAAAAAACAACAGAGACTGATAGTGCTGGTAAGTGGAAGTTGTATACCATAATAGCCACAGGTGTTTTTACCTTGCTTGGATCGATAGTGGCTCTTATAGTGAGTCTGCTCTAAACCTTACAAAACCTCTAACGCAAACGCATTCCGTTTGAAAAAAGCTTATAGATAACGCGAAGGGTACGACAACTGGTTCCTAAATGTTTTTCGTTATCACAATTTATGATTGACATGCACATTGTCAGGCGTTATATTCCCGTATGATGCCGGTATATGAATATAAATGCTCTTCCTGCGAACATACGTGGGAGGAGCAACAAGTTATTACAGATGATCCGATTGAAGAGTGTCCCGAATGCAAAAAAGATACTGCTAAAAGATTGATTTCTGGTGGTAGCTTTATACTGAAAGGCAGCGGTTGGTTTGGAAGTGGAGGATATTAAATGAAAAGAAGAGGATTTTTAAGTTGGATAGGACTTGGAGTGCCTGCCGTTGTTGCTGGCACCATTTGCAAAGACATAGAGATAAAAGAAGACACAGGCCCGCCGGTCCTTCGTATTGCCAGTTCTAATAATAAGTGGGATACTCATTTTAATATTACCATACCAAACGGGTCTTTAGGACTTTATATAGCCCCACTGAGTCCAAATAGCATAGCCATGCGAAAGTGGGCAAAAGAATTCGACAAATGGAAAGATAGTAGAAAGGATTAAGATGGCCATTCTAAACTTAGAGAAAACAGAAAAACATATTGTTGATTGGATTAAGAATTATGCAGAAAGCGCCGGCATAAAGACATTGGTTGTAGGCCTGTCTGGCGGCGTTGATTCGGCCTTGGTGGCTCTTTTATGCAAGAAAACAGGACTGCCTACCATCTGCGTAAACATGCCATGTCATTCGTCAAATAGCGCATATGATCGGGCTAATGATTTCGCTAAAGAGTTTAACCTGGATATGATGAAAGTCAATCTCAGCTATGTACATGAATCTGTTTATAGACAGATAGCTTCGACATCATACGAATTCCCAACCATTTCAAAAGAAGGACTTAACAATCCAATTGCAGTTGGAGGCCTTCGCTCCTGCTTAAGGGCGCCTGTTCTATCCTATTTGGCCCTGGTTTCCAAGGGAATAATTATGGGAACAGGAAATCGTAGCGAAGATCACTTAACTCGTTATTTTCAGAAGTTTGGTGATGGGTGTGTAGATATCTGCCCAATTGCTGACCTTTTCAAAGGTGAAGTTTATGAGCTATTTGCTTACACTGCAGGGCTAGAAATAGCATCCCGGCGCCTGGCACGCCGGCCGCCTCCACCGACGCCACCAACTAGTGGAGAGTTGATTGCCACAGGATCTCCTGCCGCGGCTGCTATTTACAATGCTATTCCAACTGCTGATCTTTGGGGCCCTGATGCGGGTCATGAAGATGAAGACGAGCTTGGAATTAGCTACGATGAAATCGAATGGGCGGATAGACAGAATACAAGTACCGGCACTGCATGGTCAAAAGACAAAATCGGAGTGCCCATTGTTACAGACAAAGGTGACCCTACACGACATCGTGCATGGCAAAGTTATACCGGTCGTCAACGAGAAGTCATTGCAAAGATGCATGCGATTGAAAAGGCTACTCGTCACAAGTATAATCCCAATCTGCCAGTTTGTCAAGTGCGCAAAGAGAACGGTTTGGTCAGATAATGTATACGCAAAAACAAAACTGCAGAAACTGTAACTTACACGAAAAATCAGATAAGCCACACTTTAAACTCTGGGATAACGGATGTGTAAAATGTGTGTTCTGTGGCTACACGTATAGATTTGTAGAGATATTTAAGTTAGATGCAAAAAGATAGGGCATTAGAAAGTGTTAAAGCGTTTCTGCCCAATGATAATGAGATAGAAACGATAATTAAAGTATGCGATCTATATCCGGTTGAAAACTCATGGAGAAAATGGACGGATCATTTAGGCAGCTATATTCAAATTCATAACAATAAAAAGATTGTATCTTTCGCACATAGCCCTTATGATAAGTCTGAGCGCATAGCCACTGACCTGTACTTCAAATCACCACCCGAAACTATCTCCAAATTAAGCGAATGGGCCTTTATATCTTTTGGAAAGAATAATGAAGATATACTTAATATATGCTTTATATGGTTTTTAGGAGCAAACAATAGATTAAGATTGTTATCATATTCTAACAATAAGTGGCAGCGAAATTATCCTCCACTAATATCTGGAATAGATACATTGCGGCCCATAATTAGAAGCTTTGACATTGCTTCTTATAGACAGGCTGATATATTACGAATACAGGGGCCGTTAGCGGCCAACATGGTAAAATCATGGGCAACAGCTTGGCCACCATGTGATAAGTTTGTTGATAAGATCATGGACTACGATTTGGGCAAAAAAATAAAGGAATTGATATGACCTCAGAGGAAACGCTGGCAAAGAAAATAGACCAAATCCTAAAGTTCTACAAAGAGATATTGCCAAACTTAATAGGAGTCTTTGATATAAGCATATCGCACATATCAGATAAAACACACGTAAATGTGCGATTTAGGCCAACAGGTCCTATTACGCCCCCATTAGGGCTAATAAGTCAAGGCAGTGACTCAGCAGAGAGCGCAATAGATAAAATATTGGAGAAAATAAAATATGCAACCAAGTAATTATATAATAGCAGGCCGGTTAAAGTCAGTTGAAGGTGATTCGTCTCTTCCAATTGCAGCGGGCCATAGAATCATCGTTAACCTTTGCAGCACAGATGGTGAGTGGGAAAGCTCTTCAGAGTTAGGAGAGCGCTGGGAGAAGATTAAGCAGGAATATACAAGATGGTATCGTTCCCAACATAAGTTCACAATTGGCGAGGTGCAGGAAATTAATGTACAAAGCGATACATGCCTTGTTAACGCGCTGGTATATGATGGAGATCATATCTTAGACGAGGAGGCCGTAACAGAATTTGCCGATAAGGTCGGGAATTTGGCCAAAGACTATAGTAGTAGCGTACATATTAATGGTACCAATGATGATGATTGGGGTATGATTGAGACGCAATTAGTTGAAAAAATTATTAAAAGAGGTGTAAACGTAACAGTTTACGGAAAGGATTGATTATGGATTCTTGGTATAAACCAACACGAGAGCAGCGTAAAAAGTATCTTCAAGAGCAAGCTGAAGCTCAAAAAGAGGCATGGGGCAAGCTAACGACCATGCAGAAGATTCAAACGCTTGATGAGCGTTTAGGTCCGAATGCAGGGGCTGTTAAGGAAAGGGCAAAGCTTAAAGTTTTGCTTGGAAAGGAATACGAGGCCCAGGAGGCCAAAGAGCTTGCAAAGGAAAGGGCAAAGCTCGCTCCTAAAAAGAAGGTGAGCGCCAAAAAATGAAACCAGAAGAGGTAATGAAACAACTAGAAGAAGCCCTTCAAGTTCTACATAGAATTGCCACGTCTCTTGCGTTTCTTGCTGGTATGAGCGTATTACTCGTTATGAGTGTGATATCTGTTAATTGTAGTAGCAACCCTATCAAAACACATAATGTAAGAATAGTTTCTGGTCCCAGCAAGCCAGTACGCGTTAAAGGCTCTTTTATCCTTGATAACTCCAGACCTATTGATGTTGATGTGGGAATCATTAGGGTAGATGGTTTAGGGCTTAATGCAAAACCAATTAAGGTAGCAACAGACTTTAATCAAAGATTTGATGTAGATACTGGAATGCTTTATATTAAGAATCTACATGATTACGGGCCCATTCCCGTAAGCCTGAAGCCTTGCAGATAAAAGGACAAGTATGAGTGAAAAACATAAGTGTGAAGGCGGTTTACCGATGCAGGGACTCTACTTCTCCACTGTGTTCCGCTGCTTTGAAGATGAACTAGGTCAATTCTGGATTACAAACCATGAGGCACATGAGGCACAAGTAGCTTTCTGTCCTTACTGTGGCCAAAAAGCACCTGTTGCCCCTGTTTTGACACCCATAATCTAGGACAAGCATGAGTGAGCATCGACTTTGAATTCTATGAAGAGGACGGCAAGGCAAGCGCTTCTTGGGCCTCGATGTGCCCGTCACCTGTAAATCGGAAGACATTTTACACAAAAAAAAACGATGGACTATTATTGATCGAGCAATTTCTCTTCTGATTCATAAACATAGAAAAACGCTCATGACAGCGCTAGATGGTAATGACGACGATTATGAGTGGCGAATGAAGCGGGCAAAAGAGTTATGGCCTAGTACTAGGGATTTCAGTGATTGGACCAAAAGCTTGCGTAGTAAGATTCGGTCAGCTATCGTTAAGTTTTATGTTTACGACTAAAATAACATCTATATATGATAGATGTCGTACAATTAGTCCGAGAAAATAGAGATAATTTTGAATGGGCAGAAGTAAAATCTGTTCATAACGGCTATACATTATATATTCAGGTATTTCGCGATGCAATGAAGTTTGATGGCATCCCGGCTCTGACCTGGGGTCTCAAACCGGTTGTAGGCGATAACCGCTTATTCCATGGCGTTCGGTTACCGGCATCAGCTCATCAGCTGCAGAAAATAGCTGATTTGCTCAACTGCATGCTATTAACGCCAAAGATCATTGATATGATCTGGCTTCAAGCAGGTCTTAAGTTTGATGCTGTCGTCAATGTTAAAGGCAAAATTGTAGCCATTTCACATATTCATGATATTCACCAAGCAATAGAGAGACAAATAGAAAAGCTTGGTGGCGATGATGGTTCTAAGCTAATAGCTTGTGTTGGTAAATATTGGTGCCTAACAAACGAGCTTAGGAGCCTCTCTAAGCTCCATGGTGATGAGGCTGCATGCAACTACGGATGGTGTGCCAAACACGCCTCAGGGCCCGGTATAACGCCAGGAGTGCAGTGTTGGCAAAGACCTGGCTTCAGACATAACAAATTACACTGGGATCCGTCTCAAACTATCAGGCTAATGCATCATACAGCTCGATTAATTCATCCAGACGGAACAGAGCAAGAAGTAGACTTACATGATATCGCGGCCGATCCTGCATTGGCCTTTCTTATTCATCATCAAGGGCCATTAAAATATCTAAGACAAAAAGGTGTTGAAAAGCTTGACCCTATTGTTTCAGAGCCTCCCATTTCTGTCCCTACCCCGGAAGTTACCCCGGAAGTTACCCCGGAAGTTACCCCGGAAGTCCCTGTTCCTGTTACGCCTCCAGAGCCTGAATCAAAAAATGTCTGGCAAGTTATACTAGCATTCTTAATGTCAATACTAAGGCGTAAGTAATGCAGCCAGATCTTACATATGGAGACATTGTAACCTGTAAGATTCGCGGGAACACAATAGTTCAAGTAACAGAAAGCTTTGATGCTAAATTACAATTCGAAATTATTGGGTATAGTTTTACAGATAACTTCTATATTTTACACATTCCAAAATACTATAACATTCGAAACTCTTGGATAATAGAAAGAGATCATCTTGATGACCTATTTATCAAAAGAAGGTTTTTGGGCAAAATGGCTGCGGCCATTAAGCGTGATAAGATAATTAAAGCAATTAGGAAGGATTCAAACCAAGATGGTATGAATTGTTCTAAATGTAAAAAATTCCACCATATGGCTGAAGCGAACCAATCAGATGGTACGTTGGTCTGCTGGTCATGTAGGAATAAACCGTACTAATTTTTGACGCCATACTTTTCAGCGAACATCTTAGCAAGATGATTAACGCTGGCAAAACTCTCTGCTATAGGCGGAGGGGCTATATACGAAGTTCCTCGCATATTCTCTTCTTGTTTAAATTGGTTATATAATTCCAACAGTCTGAAATATTCATCCTTATCTTCTTGATCAAGGAACATTTTGCCTTTTGGCATATTTTTGATATCCAACCATGGGCCTGTACCTGAAGATGATATATGTGGCGAAGGAATGTTATTGTTCATTCTGTATCTAATTGCCCTGTTTGACCAAATATTAGGAAATTTGTCCATATTACGGAAAAGCCTTGGATCATATGAAACTCCAGCGCCTAATGTCCCTTGTGGCGGTCCCCAGCTCATAAAGCCTTCATAATAAGAAAGATCACATTTCTCTTTGCTTGGATCACATCCAAAACTACCATCATACCGCCTTCTGCCAAGCCTAGACAGATCCCATGGCTTTGGGAAATATCCAGGATATGGAGAGACTCTCATGTGAGCAAACATCTCTTCTCTGGTCCATTTTCTAAGACCAGGATATTTGTCCATCATCTCTGGCGTTATGTTAGGATATTTCTGAAATTGATGAAGAGCTTTAGCCAGCATAGACTTTGCTACATAGGCAGTAGACTGTGCATTGAAATAATCCTCACTTTCAATATAAGCAAGCATTTTAATTAGGTTGGGCTCTTTAAAGTCATTAGCGATCCCAGTAAGGAAGCTTATGGCTTGTTGTGTTCCAGAATCCACAGCCCCAGAAGGCGGCATTAATTTAGGCTTAGAGCTTCCCAATTCTTTCCAAGGGAATGCGTCAAGTGTTTTTTGTAATTGTTTAAGGCCCGTTGTCTTATCGGTCCTAACCGCATCTTGCAACTTATCCAAATCGCTCTTAGGTATAGATTGAAGCTCCTTTTCGGTAGGCATTTCATATCTAACCGGTCCATGTTGATGTAACATGTTTAAACCAGGAGAAGGGGTTGGAGTTGGTGTCTCCAATATCTTTTCGTCAGCCTTTTTCTTCATGCCTTTAACCATCCAAAAACCTTATCAAGAAAATTCTTTCTCTTTCTTGACTCTTCTTTATGCATTCTATTCACTTCCTTCTCAACTAAATCTGTTGGGAATCCTAAAGCGTCAATTTTTCTGCTAGTTACATTAAAATGGTGCAATAGGCCATACTTTTGAGCTTCATCCACAGTTTTTGAAAGAAATTCTTCATTATCATCCCTAGGAAATTTGAGCTCAAGATCTGGAAAAGCTTTTTTGTATCCATGAATTAGATACATACAGGCCTTAATCTGCGCATCGGTTGGGGCAAATACTTTTCTGAATTTATATCCATTTACTTTATCTGACATAACTTTATGGTCTTCTACTCCCCATTTATTTCTATTATACTCTGAATATCTATTTGGATGGTCCCAAGCGTCTGGATAGTAACTAATCTCTACGCCTGCACCATTTCTGTTGTATATGCCACCTTGGGAGTATCCATAGTCTTTAATATCTAGGCACTGATAAAGAGTACTACACCCGGTTTTTTTATTTATATCATCATCTTTAATAA
>LAZR01000496.1_pt1 | contig 31100 bp, 27 predicted proteins | sample 329461 | NCBI WGS metagenome assembly LAZR01 (sample SAMN03002196, study PRJNA259156) | marine sediment metagenome | biome: sea floor; feature: Hydrothermal impacted sediments; material: marine sediment; isolation source: Loki non-amplified sample from Loki's castle hydrothermal vent sediment ...
TCAATATTTTCATGCATAGGAACAGCATGTCTCCGTATTGTTCCATGGACCTCACATCCTAAATTTAATAGCTGTTCGGCCAGATGACTTCCTGCAAATCCACTTATCCCGGTTATTAACACTCTTTTTTCTTTCCATAGGTTTGCATTAGGTAAGGAAGTCGTTCGATTCTTGAATTCGTTAAGGTATTCATTAATTTTTTCAATTTTGATTAAAAATCCTTGTTCATCAAGTTCCTTCACTCGAACGTTTTCTTCGATTAGTTTTTCTATAGGTATTAGATCCTCCATATTATTTTTATTAGTTCATTTTTATTTAAGTTACCTAATTTAAATCTAAAAGTGGTTTTTAAAACAAATGAAAATTGACAGATGAAATGTCGTCTGCCTATATAGATATGCCATCAATATATTCTAAGTTAAGATAATTTTTTTGTTAAGATATCAATGATTTTACATTAATTTTCAATAGATTTCTAAAATCTTTTATTTTCGTTAAAATAGTATAATCACATAAGAAATATTATTATCATTTTGTAGGTTTTTGTTAATTTGACGAATATTTTCATCTTTAATCCACTTGGGCTAGAAAATGGGAGAGGGGGAGAAATATCAGCAATAGAATTAGCTTCTGGGTTAAAAAACTTTTATAATATCACATTAATGGACACAAATGTAATTATTGATAACGTTTTATTATCTAAAGAATCAATACTTAAAAAATTAGAGGGTTTAGAAAAATACGGACGTGTTAAATTTGCCACTTTTAAAATTCTAAACAAGATCTTTACATTTCCCTACCCAAATGAAGTTATTAAATTATATAGGACCGTAAAGAACAATGATATAATTTATACTTCAAATTTTACAATTAAAACTAACTTAATCTTTATTTTATTTAGTTTATTACATAGAAAAGGTATATTCATTATAGGGCATAGAAAACCTTTGTTTAGCAAAAAAGTTTTTTCTCTTTATAATCTTAAAAACCGAGTTTCTATTCTACTCTTTACACTAATTAAGAAAAGGTTCTTACATCATACGATCTCCAAGCATGCAAAAAAATATTTAGAGAACTTTTATTCCGCTAATAGAGTTATACATATTACACATGGCGTTGAATTGGAAAACTATAAGAAGAATAGTTCAATTCAAAAATCAAATAATCATTTAAATTTTATTTATGTAGGGTACCTTGATGATGTACATAAAGGCGTTGGTGTTTTATTAGATGGAATAGAAAATATTATTCTCGAAAACCCCCATCTCAAAATTTTTTTTGAATTTTGTGGGGTTGGGCCGCTTGAACATAAATTAAGATTATTAGAAAAAAATCATCCAAAATATATCAAATATAATGGTTATATAAATAATGAAAGAATTTCTGAATATTATAAAAGAAATGATGTCCTTCTCTTTACATCTCGACGAGAACCTTTTGGAAGAGTATTAGTTGAGGCTCTTGCATCAGAATTATTGATTATTTGCACTCATACATATGGATCAGATGAAGTTTTAAAAGATAAGAGGTTTGCTTATTTTATCCCTAAATTAAATTCAGAAAACATCAAGAGGAAAATATATGATGTTTATGATTTATGGGAAAAAAACCCTCACAAATTCCAGAAATTTCAGGAAATGGCAAAAAATTATGCCTATTCGCAATATTCTTTCTCGAAAGAATTGTCAATGTTTCGAAATTTAATTAATAAAATATTGAATGATTAATTTTCCTTTTATAATAAAGTAATAACGATTAAAGATATGAAAATAGCATTATTTACTTACGAGTTCTTTCCCAAATATGGTGGTATATCTCATACTACTACTAGTCTCTGTAAGGCCTTTCGAGATAAAGATCATATTTTATATGTCTTTAATCCATACTATAAGGGAAATAGAATATTTGATATTTTAGACAAAAAAAACTCAACCTTAAAAGATGTATTCTCGATAATTAAAAATAAGGAGCAATTAAGACTCCTAATATTATCTATAAGAAAAATCATTGGTGATAAAAATATCTCTTTTTCTGACAGGATTAAAATGGTAACTTTCTTGTTTATACCTAAATATCTTGTAAAATTTACGAAAAATATTACTGCAGTTTATTCTTACTTTCAAAAATATAACTTTGACCTAATTTTTGGAACCGCAACAGGGGGAATTACTTTACCATTGATTTTCAGTCTTTCAAGAATTTTCAATAAAAAAGTTGTTTCATTGTCGCATGGGGATGATTTTTTATCGAAAAGATTTGTATCATTTAGAGCTAGCTATATTAAGAATTTAGATAAAATCATTTTGAGCAATAAAAGAATGAAATTTTTAATAAAGAGAATTCATTGTTTAAGTGAAGATAAATTAGCTACTATAAATCGGGGAATTATCATAAAAGATTATGAAGTAAAAGAATCAAAGCAGGAATTAAGAAAACAATTCAATGTGAGGGATAATGATTTCATACTGATAAGTGTTGGAAATCATGTCCCGAGAAAAAAATTCGATCTTGTCATAAAGGTAATGGCTCAAATAAAAAAAAATCAACCCACAATTTCTATAAAATACTTTTTAATTGGGGATGGTCCTTCTACACCAAATTTAAAAGAAATTACAAAAAAATTAAAACTTGAAAAATTTGTGAATTTCCTTGGGGAAAAAGATTATGATATTAGAAATAAATATTATAAATTATCAGATTTATTTCTTATGCCTTCGATAACAGAAAAAGGTTCAATTGAAGGATTTGGAATATCGTTCTTAGAAGCAAACTTTTTTAAGCTTCCGGTAATAGGAACTAATACAGGAGGCATTGTTGAGGCTATTATTGATGGTGAAACTGGATTGTTAGTAAAACCTAACGATTTAAATGATTTATTAGAAAAAATATTGATATTATATCATCATCCAGAAAAGAGGAAAGAAATGGGTGAGATCGGACATAATAGGGTTATAAAGGATTATAATTGGAATAAAATAGTTAATGATTATATTGAAGTATTTAAAAACTTAGTAAAATCCCAATAATAATATTAATTCTAACGGGATATTTATTCGATAATTTCAAAAATTGTTTATTTTGAGAATTAAGAAATTTTTAATATATTTTTTATTTGTCTTATAATTTCTCCCTCAGTTAAATCATGTTCTTTTAACAAATTCTCTCTCTTACCTGACTGACTAAATGAATCATTTACTCCAACGAATTTCATTACTTTAGCATAATTTTCTGAGATAATACGTGCAAGGATACTTCCAAAACCACAGTAAATATTATGTTCTTCAACAAATATAATTCCCTTAACTTCTTTTATCTCATTCAATAAAGATTTGTTATCTATTGGTTTGATACTTGGAAAATTGATTATTTTAATTGATAAATTTAATTTTTTTTCTATATTTGAAGCGGAATTAAAAGCTAAAATACTACCATATCCTGTTCCTATTATGCAAATATCGTCACCTTCCTTTAACACATCTGGTTTCCCAATCCTAAATTTATAATCTTCTTTATGAATTGTAGGAAACGATTCTCTTGGTAATCTAATATAAAATGTTCCTTTTGTATTAAGAGTATAATCTAAGATTTCTTGTAGTTCGAAATTGTCGGAAGGGACTAAGATATTGAGATGTGGAAGTGATGCCATCAAGCTTAAATCTTCTAAAGCGCTGTGAGTACTTCCATCTTCTCCAACAAATCCACTATGAGTTGTTATTATTTTTACATTTAGATTGTCATGGCAAGCTAATCTAATAAATTCCCAAGCTCTTCCGGTTGTAAAAATTGTAAATCCACTAACAATAGGTATCTTTCCAGAAATCGCAAACCCTAAAGCTGTACCTAATGCATTTTGTTCAGCGATTCCGATGTTGAAGAAACGTTCAGGAAAAGCTTTAGCAAATTTGAAGGTTCTTGTGGAAAAAGATAAATCAGTATCTAAAACAACAAAATTTTTAATCTTTTTTCCAACTTCAACTAAATAATCTCCATAAGTGTCTCGAAGAGATTTTTCACCCATAAAATTATCCTTGATTTTTAATTTTGATTTCCATTTCTTCTAATTCTTTCGTAGCTAACTGATACTCATTTTTATTTGGCGCTCTCCCATGAAATTTCCTAGTGTGTTGCATAAATGAAACATCTGCTCCTTTTATAAGATAAGATATTATAACTTTAGGCTTTCCTAATACTTTTTTAGCTTTTTCAAATGCTCTCATTATTTCATTTAAATTTGAACCATCTGCTTCAAATACTTCCCATCCGAAAGCTTTCCATTTTTCTGCTAATGGTTCTAACGCCATTATTTCCTCGGTAGATCCATCGTTCTGAATCCCATTTCTATCTACAATGATAATTAAATTATCTAATTTAAAATGACTTGCTGCCATCGCAGCTTCCCAAATTACTCCTTCATTTAATTCCCCATCTCCCAGCAAAACATAAACATCTCTTTCCCGAAGATCCAATTTTGATGCTAATGCGCATCCAACTCCTATGGATAATCCCATACCCAGAGATCCTGTAGAAATTTCAATGCCTAAATTAGGATTCTTAACTGGGTGACCTTGTAATGGTGAACCAAATTGCCTAAAGGTGAATAAATCTTGCTTTTTAACAAAACCAATATGGTATAAAACGGCATACAATGCTGGTGCGGCATGCCCTTTACTTAGGATAAACATGTCTCGTTTATCCCATGAAGGATCCTTATAATTTACTCTCATAATTTTTGTATATAAAAGATATATTATACTCACACAAGAAAGTGATCCTCCTGGATGCCCGGATTGAGCTTGATAGATCATCTTCAAGATATTTTTTTTAAGTTCAAGAATTTCTATTTGAATTCTTTTCTCTTCGATGTCTGAGTTCTCCATAATTTAACCGGATTTTTCGGAAATAAATTTAATCAATACGTTTGGATCGTAAAATTCAACAGGAGGTAAAGAAGCTGTAAGAGCAGCTGCAGATAAGGCAATTTTGACGGCATCATTTGCTATAGTTTTTGAAGCAAAAGCTAGACCCAGTGTTGCCATTATTACACTCCCTACTGCTACATAACTTCTAACAGGGTGGGTTAGATTAGGTAAGAATTTATTAATACTATTATCATTTTGAGAAAATAAATAAGATTCAGCTTCTAAATAGTTCAATAATACATGTTTACATTTAGTTGAATTTAATATCTTTTTGCCTACTATTGAAAGACTCGTTTCATTACAACAATCAATTGAAAATGTATCTAAGGCTTTTTGGAGGTTCATTCTAATTAAATCTACATTTTCATATAGGTAATAATTTGTAGCGGAAGGACGGACAATAATAGGAATATTTGGACAAAATTTCTCAAACATTCTTAATAGATGTTGAATAAAAAAATCATCAAATAGTCCTCCAATTCCATAATCTAAAATTAAAATTGAGTTGAAATCAATAGATTTCGTTTCTATAAAATTGAATATTTTATTTTTAAAATTTTCAGAAATTTCAGACCCATAATCGGTTTCTAAGCGTAGAACATGCTGATCCATTGCCTTTACTCTTGTAATTTGTGGTGTACTGATTTTTTCATCAACAAAAATACCACTTGGATCAATTTCTAATTCTTTAATTCTTTTTAAAAAGAAATCACCTTCAAAATCATTCCCAATGATCGAACAAACCTCAGGAATACCCCCTAGAGATTTCACATGTTTTAAAACTAGTCCAATCGAACCGATATAAGACATATTTTTATCAATCTTTATATTTGGGACGGGAGCATCAGGAGATATTCTATCTGCATTACCAAAAATGTATTTGTCTACTAAAGCATTACCAATGATTAAGATTTTCTGGTTCTTCCACTTTTCAATTTCCTGAGTTAGAGTCATCTTTACAAATTTAATCTTTTAGGTGTTTTTGTAATTTCTCCCAATCATCTAAAAATGCTTTTAATCCGCTATCTGTATTTGGGTGTTTAAACATTTTTTCAAGAACCGAGAAGGGGATTGTCGCTATGTGTGCTCCGACTTTTGCCGATTCTATTACATGTCTTGAGTTTCGTACACTGGCTACAATTAATTCAGATTTAAAGTTGTAGGCATTTAATATATTCATACATTCTTTTATAAAATCAATTTCATTCTGACCATTATCCATTAATCTGCCAATAAATGGGCTAATATAAGATGCACCTGCTTTTGCTGCTATTAATACTTGATTTTGGGAGAAAACCAGAGTTACATTTGTTTTGGTTCCCTCGGACTCAAGTATCTTAACAGCTTTAATACCCTCTTTAATAAATGGTATCTTAATAACTATATTGGGAGCAATTTTAGATAGTTCTCGAGCTTCTTTTACCATTACTTCAGTTTTTAAACCGACAACCTCCCCACTAACAGGACCTTTGACGATTTCGCAAATTTTTTTTAATTGTTCCATAGGTTCAACTCCCTCCTTAGCTAAAAGCGAGGGGTTTGTAGTAACCCCATCAAGAATCCCTAGATCTTGGTATTCTTTTATTTGATCTAAATTTGCAGTATCAATAAAGAATTTCATTTTCTTTTTCCATCTTTTTAATAGTTTTTAAATGAAATAAGTTAAAGTCAATTTTATATATTTTTAGCAAATTCTAATAAATTTGCAAATATCATATCTGGTTTGATAGAACTGATTTTTTTTTGTTCTCTATTCCCATAACCGGTTAATACTAAAATTGTTTTACATTTAGCATTTTTACCTGTTTTAATGTCATTTAAAGTATCACCGACCATATATGAATTTTCCAGATCAATATTATATTTTTCCATTGCTTGTGTAATCATACCGGGTTTGGGTTTTCTACAATTACATGGTCCTGTAAATTCAGGATGATGGGGGCAAAAAAAAATATTATCAAGCAAAACTTCATTTTCTTTTAATGCTTTCGCCATTTTATTGTGTATATTATCTAAAGTCATTTCGGTAAAATATCCACGAGCAATTCCCGCTTGGTTTGTAATAACTATTAAAAGGTAGCCTTTATTTTTTAGAATTTGAAGTGCCTTAATCGAACCTTCTATGAATTCGAAGTCATTTGGATTAGATAAATAATTTACTTCTTTATTAATAACACCATCCCTATCCAAAAATATTGCTGGCTTTTTACTTTTCATTATTTTACGAATATTTCAATAATTGGATTACTTTATTTGGATGATCTGCTTTTAATATTGAACTTGCGCTAGTTAAGATGTCAGTATTTGGTAATTTTATGGCATTTTCTGGATTTATTCCTCCATCAATATCAATCTTAAAATTATACTTCTCCTTATATTTGGCTAATTCATTTACTTTTCTAACACTTTGATGTATAAATCGCTGACCTGACCAACCAGGATGAACTGCCATTATCAGAACAAGATCAATTTTCTCTATGAAAGGTATAACTTCAGTTATATCCGTATCGGGATTTAACGCTATGCCCACTTTTCTGTTATTCTTTTTAATTTTCTCAATTATTCTATTTTTATTTTCAGGATTTTCAATGTGAAACACAAAATAATTTATGTAATTAACTATCTTCTTAATATACTTAAAAGAATCTATTACCATTAAATGTGCTACTATAGGTATACTGTAAAATTCTTTTAGGATCTGGAAAATGTCCAAATTAATATTACATGAGTCGACAAATTTACCATCCATAACATCGACATGGATATAATCATAATCTTTTAAATTTTTTAAAATTTTAGGATCAAAATTATCTTTTGCATGTACTGATACAGCTACTTCTTTCATTTATACTATTTCATCCAAATAATTCTTTTTCAACTAAATAACATATTATATGACCTACGGTTATATGTCCCTCTTGGATTCGTGGAGTATCGTTTGAAGGAATTTTAAGGCAGTAATCTACAATCTTCTCAATTTTATTTTCTTTCAATCCTGTGAATCCTATAGTTATTACTCCTAATTCTTTTGCTTTTTTTAACCCATTTATCACATTGAGAGAATTTCCAGAAGTACTTATCCCAATAACTACATCTCCTCCTTCTACAAAAGAAGAAACTTGCCTTTCGAAAATAAACTCATATCCATAATCATTTGCAATTGCAGTAACAACAGAAGAATTTGTGTGAAACGCTAGAGAAGGAAGAGATTCTCGATCTTTATAAAATTTACCAACAAATTCTGCAGCAATATGTTGTGCATCAGCAGCACTTCCCCCGTTACCAAAAAGCACTACTTTTTTTTTATTATTATAAGCACTTACTAATTCTACGGTTATTTTTTTGATTAATGGAGCTGAATCTTTTAAATCCTCTTTTATTTTTATATTTTCATCGAGGATAGATATTATTTCACTTTCCATGATACTCAATATTCTATTCTTAAATTAATGTTTAATTCAAAAATTACTATATTATTCTTTAATTTCCCAAACTTCAAGACCTTTTGGATTAAAATGAAAATTTACAATTTTTCCCCCGATTTTTTCTAATTCTTGAATCACTAAGTTCTTCCTATTTGGTTCGGAAAATAAGAGTAAATGACCTCCGCCTCCAGCGCCCAATAATTTTCCCCCAAGTACTCCCAATCTTCTTGATGTTAGATAAAAGTTCTCGATATTTTTATTTGAGATTTTAGAGCTTAAACTCTTTTTCGCTAACCATCCATTGTGTAAAAGCATTCCAAAATCATTTAATTTTTGAAAATCATTATCTTCCACTATTTTTTTCATTGATTTGGCAACATTTTTCAAATCCTCCATTACCTCCATATAGGATTTCTTTTCAAATTCATAACCTTTTAAAACATCATCTTGAATATCAGAAGAAAAATGAGATCCTCCAACATAGCACAAAATTAATCGAAATTGTAATTCATTTATTAAACCTTCACTAGTTCTGATAGGATTTACTTTCGCATTGTTATTAAATTCAATAAAATTAAATCCTCCAAAAGAAGCAGCAAATTGATCTTGGTATCCTCCCTTCTGTTCTAATTCTATTAGTTCTACATCACAAGCTCTCTGTGCAATCTTATACTTCGAAAGTTTAAGATTATAATATTTATCCAAGGCACCAATTAATGCTACAGATAAAGAGGATGATCCACCCATTCCCGAACCTGCAGGGAGTTCTGAATATGTTGTTATCTCAAAACCATCTTTGATATTCAATACATTAAAAATGCCTTTAAACAATTCAAATTTGGTTGAGTAGTCTTTGTTTCCAATATCAAATAAAAAATCCTCATTAGAATTCAAAGAAATAACTCTCACCTTCTTATCTTCTCTTGGTTTTAAAGTGATATAAACATGACGATCTATTGCCGTACTTATAACACAACCTCCATGTTCAACACAATAGGGCGCCATGTCCGTACCGCCCCCTCCAAAACTAACGCGAAATGGTGCTTTTGAACGAATAATCATTTTTACCACATTTATACTAATGATATTTATAACAAAATTTATTCACATTAAATTATTTTGATTAATTATTCAATTAAAAAACATTTAAATGAATTCAAAATGGTAATAATAATCAAATTAACTCTTTTCAAAATCTTTCAAGTATAGGATTTAATGAATTCAACAATATACTATTAATCAAATAGATAGAAATTGATATTTAGAACTATAAAGAAACAATGGAAAAAATTCTAATAACAGGAGCAAATGGTTTTATAGGTTCTCATTTAACGGATTTTTGCTTAAAGAAGGGGTATAAAGTTTATGCATTTGATATTCCAAACCGTCCTCTTAGGAATTTACTTCATTATACAAATGGAAAATTAAACTTTTCAGAAAATGATAAATTGGAATTTCTAGGAGAGCCAATTAAAATTCCAACAACAAACAAAAATCTCATATTTTTTGAGTGCAATTTGAAGAATTCACAATTATTAGAAAAGATACTTAAAACAGTAAAACCAAAATATATTTTTCACTTTGGAGCCCAACCATTTGTTATACAATCTTGGGAGGATCCTGTAAATACAATTGAAACAAATGTAATTGGTACTATAAATATTTTTGAACCAATTAAAAAGTATAATATCAAAACGAGAGTCATAGTCGCTTGTACAAGCGCAGAATATGGTATAACAACAAAACTTAGTCATCCCTTAAGAGAAACCGACCCATTACTAGCAGTACATCCGTACGGAATAAGTAAAATTGCAACAGAGCTACTATCTCGTCAGTATTATCTTAATTTTGGGGTTGAAATTGTTAATCTTAGATTTTTTAATCAAACTGGACCTAGAAAAAAAGGAGATGCCTGCGCAGATTTTATAAGCAAAATAGCACAAATTGATTTAAGTTTGTTAGAACCTTTACTTGAAACCGGGAACTTAGATCCGTACAGAGATTTTACAGATATCAAGGATTCTGTTCAAGCAATTTGGTTATCTGCGAAAAAAGGAAAATCAGGAGAAACATACAATGTTTGTTCAGGTAGAAAAATTCAAATCAGAAAGATTTTAGCCATAGCTCTCAAACTTTCAAAAAAAAGCATAAAAGTAATAGAAAATACCCCAAGCAAACTACGAGCAACTGATGAAGATATTATTTTAGGAGATAATTCAAAAATAACAGTGGATTTAGGATGGAAGATTACACGCTCTATTGAGGAGACTTTAAGAGATATGTTCGATTACTGGATAGATTATTACAAAAACCATCCTGGATAATAATTTACATTTAAATCAATAATTTAAAAAGGACAAATTATATTAATGTGAATGGATTCTCTCTACTTCTTCGAAACCTAAAGCACTCATATTCAGTTTAAACATTTTTAATTAAATTTCTTTGGTTAACATGGCAATAAAGAAATTAGAATTGAAATGGATTAAGTAGGAAGAAAAGAGTTATTATAAAATATTGCTGGGAAAAAATCTATAAGGAATATATTAATATTTCTAAATATGTTTTAGATTCGAATTAGACTTCAAAAGACTCGGAAGGATAAATATATGAAATGTAATCTTTGTTATTCTCAAAAATTGAAATTCAAAATTAAAAAAAGAGCTGTCAATTATTATAAATGCATAAATTGTGGATTAATTCAGCAATTACCTCTCCCAAAATTTAATGAGATTAAAAACATATATGATAGTGACGAAATATATTGCAACCAAGCTGAAATTGGGTCAAAAGAAGGATTTTTTTACTCAATTATGAAGTTTTATTTAAGAAATAAGAAAATTCGGATTTTAGATGTTGGTGCCTCAACAGGGACAATGTTAGCATTATTAAAATCAAAGGGTTATAAAAATCTTGAAGGTATAGAATTATCTAGCAGGTCATGTAAAATAGCAAGAGAAAAATTTGAGTTAAATTTCAAAAATATTGATATTAGTAAAGCAAATTTTCCGTCTAATTATTTTGATTTTATAATAATCAATCATGTAATTGAACATTTAAGAAATCCAATTATTGCTCTTAAAAATGTTAATCAATTTCTAAAAATAAATGGTATTTTATTTTTGTCAACCCCAAATAGCGCATGTCTTAATGCACGATTAGTAAGAAAAAATTGGCGGTACTATATTCCTGATGAACATATTTTTCTCTATAACCAAAACTCAATAAAATTTCTTTTAAATAAGATAGGATTTGAAATAGTGGAAGTAAAAAATATATTATACAATCAAGTTAATATTTTTGAATACATGGTTGAAATAATAAAACCTATGTTAGGTTATATTCGACGAAAATTATTTAGAAAAGAACTCTCGAATAATTTTATGACAAATCGAGATGGTATGATTCTAATTTCTAGAAAAATAAAGACATTGTGAGAAATTTTTACCGCATGGTGATAATTCACTTTAGCGCTAATTATAATTTAGATAATTTATTGATGTTAAGGGATAAATTTAGATATCTCTAAAACTGATGGTATCAATGAGTTCATGAATTAAATAATACATTGAAAACATTAAGAGTTTTTAATCGTTAGGCTTATTATATTTAAAATAAATTGCTATGTTACAACTTTATACATACAACGCACGCTACTTTATCAGATTTATTATCAGAACTGTGAGATGAAATCCAACCATTTTTACTTCTTTCAAATATCTTAAATTCATCTATTTTAAACTTTTTAATTAACTGATTCAGTGATTTTTGATCATAATTTCTTTCAAATTGATTTATAATTGCTTTTCCAAAAGGTACTGTTAAAATTAATTTCCCTCCTTTTTTTAAAAGAGTATATATCTTTTCTATCGCTTTTTTATCACCATTTTCAAACGGTTTAATGTTATAAGCAGGTAAACCAATATGTTCTACAACACTAATACAAATCGCACAATCAAACGACTCAGAGGGTAAGTCTATATTAAAAAAATTTCCCTGAATAAACTCTAAATTTTTATGCTTAAATATAAAAGGTCTATAATCGATTCCTACAACATTATACCCTAATGAAGCAAGTTGTAAAGAAATCTTACTCCCTACACATCCTAAATCTAAAATTCTATTTATTTTATGGAAATCGAGATTTTTATATAAAAATGGTATCTCTACAATTCTTTCCCCAATTTTTATTTTTTCTGCTTTCAGATTAATTATCGTTAAAATTAGATTAGTAAAATTAACGATTTTTGCTTTAAATCCTGAAACTTCATAAAAGATATTATCATCAAAATAGATACTATGCTTTGCCTTTGAATATGACAAAATATTCTTTATTTCTGTAAAAATCTGCTTTAATCTCATATTTAATTTTGAAAAAATTATTAATCCAAATAGTTTTACTTATAATTTATAATTTTTTAGATATTTACTGGTGAGATTTTCATAATTCTATGTAAGTGGTCTAAGAATTTAGGATATTATTAATGATGGAAACTTTTAGTAAATAATTATTCTGATAAAAAAATCTAAATTCTATTAAATCTATAAGAGGAAATTATATAATTTTATATTCATTAGATGGAACAAGAAAAAAAGTTCTTAGAATAGCCAGTAAGGAGGATATAATCCCTCCAGTAAAAAAATTATTAAATTATAATTAAATATCCACAATTATCTGTAAAATTAATTTTGCATTTTCAAAAGAATTGTTAAAAGAATATGTATGAGAAATTAAAAGATTTTTATCTAAATTTTGAGAATAAAATAGACAAGATTTTAATAAAAACTATTGGGAAAGACAAAGAGAAATACAATTTCCTTAGACTTTTAAGAGAGATCAGAAAAGGTATATTATATGGAAAAATTGAAGAAATTCCTCATATTATGCTTTCTCTTACATGTAATTTAAGATGCCCTTATTGCGCAAATGGAAAATATTATGATAAATCAAATATGGGATATAAAGAGAAATCAAGAGATTATTGGATACAAAGAATAAATAAAATGAAATCTAAGGCAATAGTTTTTACTGGAGGTGAGCCTACAATATTTAAGGATTTTTTAGGTGTAATTAATAATATAAAACAAAAATCTATTATTATATATTCTAATCTTTCAATTAAAAATTTTGAAGAAAAAATTAAACATCTGAGAAAAAAATGCAGTTGGTTGTTAACATATCATCCGGGGGGTAGAGCAGATTTGAGTTTGGTCCTTAAAAATATTGCCCTTCTAAGAAAATATAAACAAACATTTCGCCTAACAGCAGTTTCAGCCGATGAATTTGAAGATATGTATGACTCGAAATCATCAAATCTCTTAGAGGAATTTAATGTAAAATTATTTTTTAAGGGATTTCTGGGTGAACAAAACCTTTCTCAGAGGAAAGTTGAATGCCGGATTCCGAGTATATTATATGCTCCTGATGGTAATAGATATCACTGCATGTATAGCGTTTTAAAGAAAAAATCCGAATATATTATAAATCATGGAAATGTCGAAAGTATTATGATATGCGATAAATATGGTGAATGCAGCCCTTGCAATACTGCGAAGTTTAAGTTAAAATTTTTAGATTAACAATTCTCTTAAATTTATTCGTAATTATATATAGTTTAGAACTTGAAAAATAATATAAAAAATCTTTAATTTCAATAATATATGGATTTAATCCAAACTATTCAATATATAGGAAATTTAGTGTTAAAATTTGTAAACTCGATTAATTTTATTACATTTTTGCTTTCGTTAATAATTAGTTATCATTTCTTATTACTTGTACTAAGAGACAAACAATATATTGATAACCTTAATAAATATAAAAATCCAGAAAATGTCTCGATATCCAGTTTAAAAGAACTTCCTTTAGTAAATATAGTTATACCAGCATGGAAAGAAGGTGCAGCGTTTAAGAAATGTTTAACATTAATTAATCAATTATCTTATCCGAAATTAAAAGTAATTACTAATGCAGGGGGATCTAAAGAAACAATTTCTATAGCAAATTCTTTTAAGAATAAAGAAAATTTTATTGTAATTTATCAAAAAGCAGGAGAAGGGAAATTAAAGGCGATTAATGATTGCTTAGATTATATTTTTGAAGGAATAATCTTTTTAATTGATGCTGATCTTTATTTAAGCGACGAAATCATAATAAAAATGATGAATCCTATCATTAATCAAGATGAACAGGTGGTTATTTCTTCAATAAAGCCTTCTCATTCTATTATAAATATTGATATTGTAAAATATTTGTATATTAATAGGAATATTGAATTTAGACAAAAATTTTCAAGATATATATGTGGAGTAGGATCAAATGTTTGTATCAAATATGAAGCTTTAAGAAAAATAGGAAAATTTACAGAAAAAAGATTTTCAGATGATGGATTATCAATTGGGATGGATCTCTCCTCAAAAGGAATTAAATCTTACATTTTAGTTAATAATAAGATACCGGCTGATACTTATCCTACTAAAATAATTGGATATCTTAACCAAAATATAAGATGGCTTGAAAATGCCTTATTTACTTCAATTAAAAATAAAAAATTGAGAATACTACAATTCTTGGGATTAGTGATTATATCATTTTTTCTCTTAATCTTTCCATTTGTATTATTTTTTAACATTTATTTCTTTTTAATTGGTCTAATTTTTCTTCTAAGCATCTATTTAAAAAGAGTAAGAAAAATAGTGTTTTACAAATTAACTAATAAAAATGAATCAATTAAATTGGGATACCTATTTTTTCTTAATCTTATTTTTTATATCTACCTCGATTTAATAATAAATATTATTGTTTTTTTTGAAATGTTGTTTTTTAGAAAAGGGTATAAAAAAAGGAAAAACCTTTTGTCTTAAAGAAGCACTATATTTTGATTTAACTCTGGTATTATGTAAAATTAGAGTTAGATTAATTTGATTTAAATCTCTAAGGCATATTAAAAAATACAAATGCATTGTTTAAAGTTTGATCTGACCATTTAAAATATTTAGTTATTTTACAATCTAAGACATAGAGATATATTCAAGGATGCTAACGAAAATCAAAAGATCAATATCTGGAATATAGGTATTTGCATCAATAATGCATATTATATATTCTATAACAAAATTATACAATTATTAATAGCTTTTATTTTATATCCTTACTCTTCTCAACATAATCCCAAGTTTAATATTTAAAATTTTGAATAGAGAAAACATAACCACTTTTCAATATATCTTATCTAAAAGCTTTTCATTTATATGAAAAACTTGTCATAAACCATCTTAGTTTCAGTTCCTATTTTTTTTCCATTCAAAAAGTCTTGCTAAATTTAAATTATGCTGCCCCATTTCTTCAAGTTTATCTTTATTTTCCATTGCTTCTTTTATTGCTATTAATAAACTATTGTTTTCTCCAGGATTGTAAAGAAAGGAGCCTTTTTCATCTAAGATGTCAATTTCAAATTGTTATAACAAATATATTTTTAATAGAAAATTCAACTCAATATATAAATGTGGTGAAATATATCTATGTTTTTTTATTTAGATTTGTAAAATCATAATTCTTTTATTATAATACTTTAAAAATTTTGATTCATTTACATTTTTAAATTATGAAAAGCTCTAAAACTCCATTATTTTAGATGAACGCGGAATGGTCGCGGCGCGGAATACTCCAAAGAAAAAATTAACAAAAGAGCATAGGATTTTAGCTAAAAATTCGCTCTATTCATTTATGTATACTTATGGAAATTTTTTTTTTTCTATAATCTCTGCTTCATTAATCGCTAGGACTATATCTCCAGAGGTGTGGCAATATCTTATTTTAACCATATCATTAGTTGGATTTTTTAATTTGATTGCTTCTTTTTTACCTCCAAGCGTGGGATTATCCTTTATTTATTATGTATCTCAGTTTCATGCTTTAAATCAAAATGCAAAATTGAGATCATTTACTAAAAACGCTATAATCTTAAGGATGGGATTTCTAATCCCGATTTTTTTACTTAGTATTTTTGTATTTACAATTTTCCTAGAGATGTTTAAAATTAATTTGAAAGAATATTTTTACCTCTTTTATCTTTTATCACCTCTAATTATTATCAATGGGCTACAAAAAATGCTAATTAATTTAATACAAGCTCTTAATATGTTTAAGAAGACTCTTATTCTGCTTATTATAAGTAACTTAATATATATTGGGGGTCTATTATTTGTCTTTCTTTTTGTTAACTCAAGTGAGGTAGGTTATATCGCAATTATTACAGTAATGTCGGTCGGAGTGCCTTTTATTGTAAGTTGCTTTATTGTTTTTTTACATTTTAAGCTTAAAATAAAAAAAACTGAAGAGAAAGGAGAATCTTTTAAGAAATGTGCTAAAAAAATTATTAAATATGGATCCTACATAAGTATAAACAGCGGGTTAAGTACCTTTAGCATTGAATTAAAGACTCAAATGGTAGGTTTATTTGAGATTCAGGGAATGGTTACCGGATATCACATTGCTAAGCGGTATAATAGCGTTTCAGGTGCAACTATTTCACCTTTAGCACACCCTTTGACTATTTCTTTTACAAGGTTGTATAGTAAAGAACAATTCAATCAAATCCAAAGGCTTTATAATGCAATTTTTAAGTATTCATTATTATTTTTCTTATTAGGAACCGGGTTCTTGTTTTTTATGACTGATTTTTTTTTATATATAGTCTATGGAGAAACATATTTAATATATTCATTGTTAGTCAAATTATCATTGATTTCTATTATTTTTAATATACAAGATTCGTTTTTAGGAAGTTTTTTTCTTGCGACAAATAGAGTGAAACATCTAGCATTTATAACTTTAATTTTTTTGCCATTACAACTAGCCCTTTTTACAATTGGCTTACTTTTTTTTGGGATTATTGGAAGTATTGTCTTCTCATTAATTTCACATATTATTACATTAATCTGTTATACAATTATCTTATTTAAATTTAAAATAAAATTAAATATTAAAAAACCAATTCAGATTTTTTCAATATTTTTCATTTCATTATTAGGTGCTTCTATTTTAGAATCATTAGTGTTAAAAAAATTTTACTTAACAATACTACAAAATATAAATCTCATGTCTTTTCAATATTTTAATCCTCTAAGTTTGGGCATATTTCTTCTTTTTTTTATTATTTTAAGTATTATTTTAAGAGTTGTTACTATTTCTGACATTGAAACTTTAGAATCGTTAATTTCAAAGGATTCTTTTTCGCATAAAATAATCAGAAAAAGTTTATCAATATCAAAAAAGTTTCTTAGAAGTTAGATTGAAAATTATTTAAGGATTTTTATCAAAACCTGTCATAAACTTTTTTAGTTTCTCTTGCAATTTCATTCCAATCATATTTTCCCATAGAATTAATATTTTTCTGGCCTATTATCTTCAGTTTTTCTTCATTATCAATTACTTTTTCAAATGCATTTAATAATCCATTCTTTTCTTTAGGATTGTATAAGAAATTTTCATTCGAAATTTCCGGAATGCATCCTAATCTAGGAGCTATGACAGGTAATCCAAAACTCATGGCTAAAATAACTGTTCCCGAAGTAAGTATGGAATTATAAGATGTTACAACTACATCAGCAGCATTCATATAAATTTGAACGTCGATATTAGGTATACGTCCAAATTTAAATATGATGTTTTTATTTCCATTAGCCTTTTCTATGAGGAGATCTTCAATTTCCTTATTTATTGATTTTCCTACAATGAGTAATTTAATATTCCCATCATTTTTTAAACACAAAAAGTCTTCAATAAGACGATCAATCCCTTTATATGGTCTTAAATTCCCAAAATGTAAGAAAATGAGCTCATCTTTTCTTAAAGATAGAATTTTTCGAGAATTCTCCTTAGATACTTCATTATCATAGGCTGTAAGATAATTCCCATGTGGAATCATTAAAATTTTATTTTGTGGAATCTTAAATTCCTTTTGAACTATTTTTTTTGCTTTATTACAATGTGCTATTAAAATATCTGCTTTTCTAGCAAAATGACCTCTTACGAACTTTTCAAATCGGGGAAAAAATAATTCATGACTAAATAAATTATTAACAGTCCAGATAATTTTTATTCGTAATACGTATTTTATAAGATATATCTCTATCAGGAAGATAATTGATTTTAATAATAACTTCATTTTATTTTTTGTAAAAAAACCAGCAAGTTTATTAATAAAGTGAAAATGAATTATATTACATTTTTTCATTAAAATAGCATTTAAGAAAACCCGAAATAGAAATTTATTATCTTTATACAAAAATATTTTAGCTTTCTCTTTTAATAATTCCTCTAATAGACATATAAAATATTCATGTTTCTCATTAATATCGTACATCATCAATACTTTACTCCCAAATCTTGACATTTTAATATTTAAGGTTATTTTTTATAAGATTTCCACTAATCGAGTGCATTAGATTCGATTTCTCTTAACTATATTTATAATTCTTGTCATAAAAAAATTTAAATTATTTAAAACGATTAGTGTAATAATCTTTGATTAATTTTATGAATGTTTTATCTTGATAAATTTTTATTTAAAAGTTGTAATAAAATTAATTTCTGATCTCTTTCCTATTGCAATATTCAATAGAACAAAAATATTATATAAAATACAACATCCCCCAACTGTAATTATTAAAAGATACCTTCGATTTAAAAATATTTTTAGGATATTGAAAAAGTTAGGGAATTTTTCTCAAATCTACGATATACTCGAGGACCAATATTCTAAAAGATTATTCATTAGATTAATCTCAGGAAGAATATTTGGTTTTCCAAACATTCTTGTCTCTCCTAAGGCTGATTTATTTTTGAAACTTAGAAAATCATTTTTTGAAAAATTATATGAATCTAATCAAACCTTAAAGGCGGGGAAATATAATCCGAAATTATTTAATCTGAAATCGATAGGATTTCCAATAAAATTATATAATCTAAACGCAGGTATTATTTTCATATTTTTATTAGAGCAATATCGATATAACCATAATAAAATTATAGATGTTCAAAAAGCAGATATTGTTATTGATGCAGGGGGAGGTTGGGGTGATACAGCTTTATATTTTGCCTCAAAAATAGGAAATTTTGGAAAGGTTTTTTCATTCGAATTTTTGGAACGAAACGTGAAAATTTTCAAAGAAAATATTAACTTAAATCCTAATTTAAAGGAAATAATAGAAATTATTCAAGATCCTATTTGGAATTATAGTAATAAAGAAATAAATTTTTATGAAGATGGTGTTAGTGGAGTTGCTTTTTTCAACAATAATAAAAAAGAATTATCACAAAAACTTAATACTATTTCAATTGATGATTTTGTAAAAGAGAAAAACATTCCAAAAATAGATTTCATTAAAATGGACATTGAAGGGGCAGAAGTGGCAGCATTATTAGGAGCTAAAAAAACAATAACGAACTTCCGACCTAAACTAGCAATTTCTATTTATCATGATTTAGACCATTATTACAAAATACCTTATTATCTAAAATCTTTAAATCTAAATTACAAGTTTTATTTAGATCATTTTTCTACTAGTCGAGGTGAAACAATCCTTTTTGGAATGGTTCCACAAGATGAAAATGATTAGGGTAATTTAGAATCATATAATAAAAATTAATTTTCTTTTTGTAAACTAAAAATAAGGAAAGTATACTTCAAATTATATCTCTCCCAACTTACTACTTTTTCTTGACAATTTAATTCAATATTCCTCCCAAAAGTCTTAAAATTATGATTTCTCGCTTTTTGCAGTAACTCTTTAACTGAATTCTTATCGAATATATAAACAGGATTATTAAATGCTTTTAATCCTTCGGTATCAATTTTAGAGCTCCAAAAATCTGTTGATGTGATTAATAATCCGTTCGGCTTTAATATTCTATTCATTTCTTTAAAATATTGATCTCTATCAACGTCATGTTCTATTACACTGAAACAAGTAATAATGTCAAAATAATTATCAGGAAATAGAGTTTTTGTTAAATCCCCAGGTATGTTTTCAATATAACCTTTTCTAACTCTTTTTTTAAAAATCAGATTTAAAGCATACAAGTGTTTATAATTAAATTGATATAACCAGTGGAGTATAATTGAATCAAAATCTCCTCCCGCGTCTAAAATTCTTGAGGAAACTGTGGAGTTCTGGAGTATTGTTTTTAGAGCTATCAGGGAATCCCAATTTTTCTCTATGTTTGGATGTAAATTCAGATTTGAGTTTTTAATTATTTTTAAAGCTAGATTTACATCGCTTCTTGATTTTAATGTAGTATTTTCCCAAGGTACTTCTATAAGAGGTTTTGGAGCAAATTTTAGTCCTTTATAATATTTTAAATAATTTTTATATATAATATTTGACCTTAGAATGAGAGTTATTTTCAATCTTCTGAAAAAAACTTTTAGTAACGACTTGATTTTGGAGAGGATATTAAAATTGACTTTTTTAATTGTGTTATGATTATTTAAATAAATATGCTTCCCCCATCCTTGATAATTCATATAATCAATATTTGAATAATTATAATTCTTTAATTTATAATTTACCCATTTTGTCATGTGTAGACGTCGAATATTCATAACTCCTGCAATAGCATCTATTGCACCGCCAACATCGACATAAACAGCTTGTTTATATTCTTTAAATCTATATAATAATGCAGATTTTACATGACCTATCCCAATCAGAAAAATATCGGATTTAGAGTTTTTCAGCTGTATTGCCACACTTTTTTCAAGTGAATTAACATTATCAGCAGCAAATTTCTGGGGGACATAAATATAGTCGTTAAATTTGTCGATACCAAGGTATTCTTTATATTCTCTATACTGCATTAACCTTTCTATTACTTTTAATTTTTCTTTTGCTCCAATTAATCCGATTTTTCCTTTAAATTTTTTAAAAAACCATTTATTTGCTACCAAACCGTGACCGTATTCAGACGGGAAATCTCGTTCTTTTTCGGGGAATAATTCTTTAAACATAGTATATCTTACGGGCATTATTTCAGTAATAAAATAATCATTCTTTAATGCACCTTCTCTAAATTTTTTGATATCAATTTCATCATAGAATTTACTTAGAGCTCTCACTCCAGGTTTCGCGCTTCCCCATTCTAGTTGTTTCAAAAAATAATAATCACCATCACCAAATTTATAAAATGTCACATTTGCCTTTTGATTCACCAATGATACTAATAGTTCTTTAAATTTTGCCAAATCTTCCTGAAAATTAGGATATACATTTGGATTATAATAAAAATTTAATCCACTTATGTTTTTAGTTCCAGGAATATTATAAATCTTATTATATCGTTTGTATTTTTCTAGAAAATGTTTAATATATACTGATTCTCTAATATATTCTCTTTTTGATTTACTAAAAAAAGATTTTACTTTTTCAAATTCAGAAAGTATAATTTTCTTAAAGGTAAAGTTAAAAATCATATTGATATTAAGAAGATATTTAATTAGAAAAGCAGACAGGTGTTTAAGTAGTGTATTTCTAATCAAAAACCATTCTTTTATTATAGATTTTAATTTTTTTTTTTTATTAATAAGTTTGAGTATTGAATTAATCAATAAAGATATGCTTTTGTTCATTTTAGTTCAGATGAAATAATTTTTATAATTTTTAACAACTTATAATCATTAAAATAATGCTCAATTCATAAAATTATAAGTTTATCCCTAGTTCTAAAAATTATATATATTATAATATCTTTTAAAAGAATAAGAAATTTTTCTCTTATTATTTTAAATGTATAAATTGTTTAATTAATTCTAAAAGCTCAATATAAGTTTTTGAATGTTCTACATAGATGATTTTTCAAAACTTTGCTATATTGTTTATAGGAATAAAATAAGTGGAAATTTTTAGAAAGTTAGTTACTTAGTTTTAATCAACACTAGCTTAATCTACAAACTACGAGTTGCAGGTTTTTAGCTTTAATTCTTCTTTTTTTAAAAAAAATAAATTTCGCTATATTGATTAGATTCTTTATTGTGGCCTTTATTGAGGGTTTAATTTGTAATCTTATTTTTGAATTATAAATAAAATTGTGGTAAATAATATCAAATCCCATATATTCTAAATAATTCTTGAATTCTGTTGAATTCCATTCCCTAATATGACCATCTAGTTTAGGTTTATTACAACTTTCACCATATCTTAAATCACGTTCTGGTGTTGAAAATACAACAATAGAATTGCTATTAGAATAATTTTTAACATAATCTATTAAATTATCTGGATTGACTAAATGTTCAATAATATCTGAACATATAATTAATTCAAACTTCTTGTTTATCTTCAATTTGGGATTTTCAACATCATCTGTAAAAAAATTATGATTCTTATATTTTTTCTTACACAGTTGTATGAAATATTTCTCTATATCTATTCCATATACGTCATTACAAATAGGATAAATTAATTTCATTAATTTATTTCCATCTCTACAACCAATGTCTAAAATCGATTTCAATTTGAATTTCTTTACTAAATTTCTACAAGTTAAATAAGTATGATATTGATAATAATATGTAATTTTAGAGAAATTTGATCCTTCCCATTCTTGAATATTTACTTTTTCAATTATTTTATTTGGTATATATCCCTTTTTAATAAAGTAATTCTTTTCCATTTATTATTACTCTAAAATATTATTATAATGAATTAATATCACCTTCTATAATACTTTTCTTTTTTGAATTAAATCTTTTTACCTTTTTTTTAATTCGGTAAGGAATTTTTTTGGGTTTAGAAATAACCTTGTCTTTTCTTGAATTTATTGAAAAATTATAGTAGATTTTAATAATAATTAGTATTTCTAGATTTTAGGATATTTAAGGATTTGTAATAATAGAATTGAAAATTATTTTCAATCCTGTTAATACCGATTGGTATTGGCTAATATATGATGAACTGTAGAAAAAAAGAAAATTGAATGACAATTAAATGAAGAAATTCTTAAATATTTTAACAGATCGCTACTGGGAATTGAAATTTTCTTTTAGAAACAAATTTAAAAGCAACAGCAAAATAAGATTTTTATTTAGAAAAATTATTTTACCTATAAGATATAAATTTGATATTAAACCGAAATTTAATGGTAAAATAGTAACAACAAGGCTTCAAGGTGGTTTAGGTAATCAATTATTTTTGATTACTACGGTTTTAGCATATGGATGGAAACATTCACTAGAACCTAGATTTAAAAAAATCCGGGAGTCTCCCAGTCGAGTAAAATCTAGACCCGTATATTGGGACTCAATTTTTAGAAAATTATCTATACACAATTTCTTACCCTCTAATTTAGCCACTTTTAAGGAAAAGGAATATCCTTATGATGAGATTCCACACCCAAATAAAATTACTAATTTAGAAAAAGTTGATGGAATTTTATTTGATGGTTATTTTCAATGTGCTAAATATTTTGATGAATATAGAGATAAATTAATTTCAATGCTCTATTATATTTCACCTTTAGAAATAAGATATTTAAAAGAAAAGTATTCTAAAATTTTTGAAGGTGATAGATCAACAATTGGATTACATATTAGGAGAGAAGACAATGTTAGTCATCCTCCGAAATTTCCTCCTCCCTATCTCTGGAAAACTAATTATTATCAAAAATCCTTAGATTATTTTAAAGAAAAACTAGGTATTGATAAAATAACAATTATAATTATTTCGGATGATCCTATTTGGAGTGAAAAATTTATGAAAGAAAATTTCCAAGATTACGACATTTTAATTGCTCATGAAAAGGATTATCTTGATTTATACTTATTGTCATGTTGTAGACATCAAATAATTGCCAATTCGAGTTTTAGTTGGTGGGCTGCTTATCTTAATAATTATCCTGATAGAATAGTGATTGCTCCTAAGGAATGGGATAATCCAAAGGTGGCTTCTAATTGGGAATGGCGATATCTAGATAATTGGATAACATTCTAAGTTATATTAAAAAGGTTATATTTTACTGACAAGTTTTTTCAATAAAATTTATTATTAATTCGTCTTTTTAAAATATAGTAATTAAGTAGATATTCTAAAATGATAAAGAAAATAATAATCTATTTAAGAAAAATTAATAAATTAAAAGATTTAATCAACAGAATTCTTAGTTTCTTAGAAATTAGATATTATGTTATAATCTATTATATTAAGATTAAAAAATATGCTCCTTGGGAAATAAAATCCTATTTAAGAATGAAATCATTTTTTAGACAATTTGTTAATAAAGGGGATTTGATTTTTGATGTTGGTGCGGATGGTGGTCGTTTCACTACAAATTTTTTTAATATGGGAGCAAAAGTTATCTCAATTGAACCTCAAAAGAAAAGTTTTAAGAAATTACATGAACGGTTTAGTAAAAGCAAAAAAGTTATATTAGAGTGTAAAGCTCTGGGTGAGAAAAGTGGATATGAAACTATTTATATTTGTGAGGAAGCAGCAAATATAACCACTCTATCAGATAAATGGCGAACTAAAGGAAGATTTTCAGAAAAATTTGAATGGAAAAAAACTGAAAATATTAAAATATCTACTCTTGACCAATTAATTAACCAATATGGTTTACCAAAATTTTGTAAGATTGACGTTGAAGGATATGAATTTAACGTTCTGAAAGGACTTACAATGAAAATACCAATTATATCTATTGAGTATACCAAAGAATTTCTGAATGATGCAGAGAAATGCCTTAATCATTTAAAAAGTTTAGGAAAATTAAGATTAAATTATATTTCAAGAGAAGATTTTTCATTTAAACTTGCTAAATGGACAAATCAGAAGAAACTATTAGAAATTTTAAATCAAGAGCCAGATGATTTAGCTTGGGGCGATATTTACATAAAAACCCATTAAGAGCTTTTTATCAAATCAATTTTGGAAAATTTTTTTTATGGTTATATATTTTATTATTTTTAGTAAAAAAAATAGAATAAAAGGTAGGATATTTGTTAAAAGAATGGACTGATAAATGGAATCCATTTAATTCAGACAAGTTATTAACTCATATTTATAGATGGAGAGAAATAAAGAGAAACCTTCCAATTCCTCTACCAGTCACTATTTCTATAGACCCTATTAATAGATGTGACTTAAAATGCTCTTGGTGTAACGCTGATTTTATCCTCAAAAAAAATCAAGGAAAATTAGATTCAAATACTTTAAAAGAATTACCATTCTTTCTAGCTGAATGGCAAAGTAACTCCGATTTCAAAAAGGGTGTAGAGACAGTTTGCATTGGTGGGGGTGGCGAATCCCTTATGAATAAGGATGTAAGTCAATTAATAAATAATTGCTATGAAGTGGGAATAGAGACGGGAATTGTTACTAATGGTACGAATATAGATAAGCATATTCAAAGTCTTATAAAATGTACATGGGTAGGAATATCTGTTGATGCTGGAAGTTCTGAAACATATCAATTATTAAAAGGTAGAGATTTTTTCGATAAAGTAATTAACAATATTCGGGAACTTATTAAACTGAGTTCTGAAAATAAATCTTCACCACTTGCTCAGCCGGGACAGGGTCCTGGAGTAAGTCTCAAATATTTATTAAATCCTAAAAATGTTGGGGAAATTTACCAAGCAGCAAAAATTGCAAAAGAAATTGGTTGTAAAAATATGCATATAAGACCTTCTGGTGAATCATGGGATAAAATCGGTCAAAACAAGGATATTTTTACATACTCAGATATCGAGGAATTCAGAGAACAAGTAGTAAAAGCTCGAAGTTTAGAAGATGAATTTTTTAAAGTTTTTGGAATTACACATAAGTTTGATGGGAATTTTCGAAAACAAAATGAATTTACTCAATGCCACGCTATCTTTATGACAGGAGTATTTATGCCCCCAAGTGGAGGTGGTAAATTTAATTTTGGATTTTGTTGTGATAGACGGGGGGATCAAAATTTAACTCTCTCTAATTTAACTTCATTTGAGGAAGTAGCTAATTTTTGGGGATCAGAAGAACATTGGAAGATTTTCGATAAGATAAAACCGAAAACATGCCCGAGGTGTACATACCAACCTCATAATATCATCTTTGAAAATGTTATAAAGAAAAATAATACTACTTACCACTTTATCTAAATTGTACAATTTACACCTTACTTTTTAGTAAAATAAAATAAGCCACACCCATATTTACAAGAATTTAAAGCTTTTTTATTGATATCTTTATGATAATTAGCTTTATCATCTATACCTGAAAGTTCTACCATTTCTAAATCAGAAAAATAATCCATTATTTGATCTGTGGAATGAATTCGATGGGAATTAAAATATAATTTCGGTTTTCCAATTGGTATTGAGAAGTATAAATTACCATTTGGGGCAAGAATTCTTGATAATTCCTTTATAGCTTTTTTTGTACCTAATGGGTCAAGGTTATCACCGTATCTCCCTAAACCAATATGTTCAGCAACATGTAAACAAGATAAAGATTTTACAGAATTATCTTCATAATCTAATGAAAGAATATTACCCTTTTTCGATTGAAAGTTTTCAAATTTTAATGGTAGAGGACGAATATCTATAAAAGTAACTTTAGTAAAAGTTGTTAGAAAACCAATAAATTTAATATGTGACCCCACGTCTACGTGATGGGAGCATTTAGACTCAAATATTTTTTTAGAAGCCCAAATATCCTGAAAAAAGTAATGAGCGTCAAAAGGAGTAACTTGATTTTTATCATATAAAAGTGGAATATAATTTCTTAAAGCTATCGGTTCTACTCCATCCATTCTTAAATAATTCTTTTTGTCTTTAAAGTAGTCTAACAACCTTGGGAGGACAATTTTTAGTCTTTTAAAATTAATTATGTCAGAACATATTTTACCAACCATTGATTTAGAATTTATCAATTTATCCTCAAATCTTCTCGTTTTTCACTATTTTGTTAATTAAAACTATAATTTTTATTTCTTAAGTTATCCTATTTTTACTTTTATGCAGATTTTAATATCTGGTGGATTTTTTTAGAAATCTCTCTTTCATTTAAACCATAAGTATCTAATAAAGATTTTCTCTTTCCGGATTTCACAAAAGTATTATTTATCCCAATATATCTCATTGGAAGGGGATAATTCTCAGAAATAATTCTTGCAAGAATACTCCCAAATCCAAAATAAGTATTGTGTTCTTCTAGTACAATTACTCCTTTGGTACTCCTTATTTCGTTAATTAAGAATTTATTATTTAGGGGTTTAATAGTTAAGTAGGAATTAATTGGTTATTAAAAGTTACAAATATATCAAAAAAAGATAAAATATAAAGTTTTTAAAAAATGATTTTGGAGGAATTGAGGTTTAAAAAATTAGAGAGTTCTAATTAAAAGATAATAAACTTAACCTTTACTTCTTTTGATTACTTTTTCTATAAAAATAATCTTTTTTAATGACATTTAATTAAGTATAATTAAGTATAATTAAAAATGAAAAATCTAGTTATGAATGAAGAAGAACATAAAGTTGAGTATACAACGGTTTCTATACCAAAACCTCTTGCAGATAAGGTAAAGAATCGTATGAAAGGTACGGGATTTTCTTCAGTATCAAGTTATGTTACTTACGTCTTAAGACAAGTATTATCTTCAATTGAAGAAGATGAGCAATCTAAACAAGCATTTACGAAGGAAGAAGAAGATAAAGTAAAACAGCGTTTGAGAGATTTGGGATATATAGATTAAAAATTTCAATTTTACTAAATCACTAAACCCGCACCCCCTATATCATTTAAATTAAAAAGTTGAATAAAACAAAAGGCAGAAAATAATATGATACAACCTCATGGTGGAAGTTTAATTAATAAAGATTTACCAAAAGTGGAAAAGAAGAGAATTCTAAAAGAAATTGATGAATTTGAAACAATTCAGGTTAATCCTCAAACATCAAAAGTAATCAAGAATATCGGATTTGGAGTCTTCAGTCCATTAGAAGGATTTATGAATGAAAATAATTATAGATATGTTCTTGAACATATGTACTTAGAAAATAATGTTGCTTGGCCTTTTCCAATTGTATTAGATGTTTCAGAAAGTAAAGCAAAATCTTTTAATGTTGACGATAGGGTTATATTAACAGATCTGACAAAAAGACCAATTGCTCTTATGGATATAGAAGATATTTATAGTTATGATAAGAAAGAATTCGCTAAAAAGGTTTACGGAACAATAGATCGAGATCATCCTGGTGTTGATTCTGTTTTTAATATGAAAGACAGATTAATTGGTGGGGATATATTTATAATTAATGAACCTACATCTGTATTTCCAGAATTGGATCTCAAACCTATAGAAACTAGGGTACTATTTAAACAAAGGAAATGGGATAGAGTAGTTGCTTTTCAAACGAGAAATCCACCTCATCTCGGTCATGAATATGTACAAAAAGCAGGTTTGACATATGTTGATGGTCTTTTCATTAATCCCGTAATTGGTAAGAAAAAAGTCGGTGATTTCTTAGATGAAGTGATTATAAAGGCTTATCAAGTTTTGATTGATGAATATTATCCTAAAGATAGAGTTGTTTTGAGTACATTTGAAACTGAAATGAGGTATGCTGGTCCAAAAGAGGCAATTTTTCATGCAATTGTTCGAAAAAATTATGGTTGTGATCATATTATTATTGGTCGAGACCATGCGGGGGTTGGGGACTACTATGGTCCTTATGATGCTCACAAAATTTTTGAAAATTTTCCCGATTTAGGAATTGAACCAATAAAATTTAGATCATTCTCAAAATGTAACAAATGTAATGCTGTTGTAAATGATAAAATTTGCCCTCATCCACCAGAATTTCAAAGTTTTTTTGCGGGAAGAGATATAAGAGCGGCATTACAAGCAGGAGAACCTCCGAGTCCCGAAGTTATGCGTCCTGAGGTTGCAAATGTCATTTTACAATATGAACATCCTTTTGTTTCCTAAAATTTTTCACTAAATACAATAAAATTAATCAAACTCCTTTTGACAATGAACAAAAAAAAGCTGGTAATCATTGGATTAGATTGTGCTTCACCTCAAACAATGTTTAAGGATTTTATAAATGATTGTCCCAACATAAAAATGATGTTGGAACATGGAGTTCATGGAAAATTAAGAACCTGTGATCCTCCTATTACTATCCCTGCTTGGATGGTGATGTCTACAGGAAAAAAAGCCGGAACGTTAGGTTTATATGGATTTAGACATAGGAAAGGAAATTCCTATGATGATTTTTGGATTGCTACATCTTACAATATTAAAGAACCAAAAGTTTGGGATATTATAGCAGAAAAAGGTTTAAAATCTTGTATTTTAGGTTTACCGCCATCCTATCCTGTCCAACCTATTAACGGTTGCCTTGTTTCGGGATTTATAACACCAGATATAACCTCAAATTATACATATCCTCCGGAATTAAAAGACGAAATCAAAAAACATGTTGGAAATTACATCTTGGATGCTAATTTCAGAATAGAAGACAAAACAAGTTTATTAAGAGAGATATATGAAATGACGAAGATTCATTTTAAAACAGTTAAATATTTAATGCAAAATAAAAAATGGGATTATTTTAAATTTGTAATTATTGGATTAGATAGATTTCACCACGCATTTTGGAAGTATTATGATAAAAAACACTCTAAATACAAACCTGGGAATCAGTTTGAAGGGGAAATGAGAAAGTATTATCAATATTTAGATCAAGAAATAGGAAAAATTTTGGATTTAATCAGTGAAGATACTGTCACTATGATTGTATCTGACCATGGTGCTAAAGCAATGAAAGGTTTAATTTGTGTTAATATGGCACTTGAACAATTGGGTTTATTAAAATTTAAAAAGAAACACAAGCCAGGTACACGAATAAGTGATGCTGAAATCGATTGGTATAAATCCTATGCTTGGGGTTGGGGGGGATATTATGCCAGAATTTTTTTGAATGTTGAAGGAAGAGAGGCTTGTGGTATTATAAAAAAAGAAGATTATGAAAAGACTCGAAGCAAAATTGCAAAAAAACTTAGTAATATAAAAGATGATCAAGGTAATCGAATGGATACCAAGGTTTATAAACCTGAAGATTTATTTCAAACAATTCGTGGAGATCCTCCTGATCTTATGGTCTATTTTGATGACCTAAATTGGAGATCAGCAGGGACGATAGGGTATGATTCAATGTACCTAAAAGAAAATAATATTGGTCCTGATGATGCGGTTCACGATTATAATGGCATTTTTATTATATATGATCCCAAAAACAAAAATGGTAAACATTTGGGAATAAAAAATATACTTGATATCGCTCCAACATCTTTAAAACTTTTAGGGATTGAAGTTCCAAAAGATATGGAAGGAAATGTCATAAATTTTTAGTAAAAAAGGTGAAAAAAATCGAACACAAAGGATTTACGTTGTGGTTTACTGGGCTTCCATGCTCAGGTAAAACTGTTCTTGCGGATGCTGTAGCAAAAGATTTAAGAAATCAAGGGATGAATGTAGAAAGACTTGATGGTGACATAGTCAGAAAGAGTTTAACTCGAGATTTGGGGTTTTCTGAAGAAGATCGTAATATGAATATTGAGAGAGTAACATTCGTGTCAAAATTGTTAACTCGCAATGGAGTTGCGGTGCTTGCATCTTTTGTATCGCCTTATAACAAGATTAGAGATTATTCTCGTAAAGAAATTGGGAATTATATTCTTGTTTACGTTAAATGTAGTCTTGAGGAACG